>Ga0307425_1001992_pt1 | contig 11843 bp, 11 predicted proteins | sample SalMarWE160330MG_FD_202152 | JGI IMG/M metagenome (GOLD analysis project Ga0307425, IMG submission 202152) | Salt marsh sediment microbial communities from the Plum Island Ecosystem LTER, Massachusetts, United States - WE1603-30 | ecosystem: Environmental > Aquatic > Marine > Intertidal zone >... | reverse complement strand
GGCTGGCAGGGGACAGGAAAGAGATAATCCTCAGGGAGTTCGGTTATGACAAGGTCACAGGTAAGGGAAGTATCTCAAAACCCCTCAGGGTGATTGCGAAATCTTTCTCCGCAAGGGCGCAGGAGAAGATAGAGGGCGCGAAGGGGAAGGCCGTGCTGGAAGAGTAAATCATGATGATTGTTGAGGATGATGTTTATGGCAGTTTTGAGATAAATGACCCGCTTATTCTTGAGCTCATAAAGAGCAAGCCGATGGAGAGGCTGAAGCATATAAACCAGTTCGGCTCGTGGAAATTCATCATGCCTGAACTGGAAAACACCAGGTTTGAGCACTCTGTCGGCGTCTACATGTTGCTGTCTCTTTTGGGGGCACCCAGGGAAGAGCAGGTAGCTGGCCTTCTCCATGACGTGCCCCACGGGGCCTTCTCCCATGTGATTGACTATATCTTTGGCAGGGCCCGGGACCAGGAATACCACGAAGAGCATCACAACAGGATAATAATGGATTCAGATATTCCCGGCATATTGGAAAAAGAGGGCATCTCTGTCGAGAGGCTCATGGATGAGAAGAACTTTCCCCTGCTGGAAAGAGGGTTGCCTGATTTCTGTGCAGACCGACTTGACTATTTCATGAGGGATGGCCTAGCGATAGGGCTGGTGAAGCGTGATGATATCAGGATGTTCATGGACAACCTGGTGGTGAGGGACAGGGAGATTGTCTGCGGAGACAGGGATGCTGCGAGGAGGATGGCCTCCCTCTTCCTTGAGTGCAGCAAGAGGTTCTGGTCTTCCCCCCTGCAAGCGGCATCTTACCAGATACTTGCCGACGCAATAAGGATAGCCATGGACAGGGGAGTTATAGATAAGGATGACCTCTTCGGGACGGACGATGATCTCCTGGGGAAGGTCAAAGCTGCAAGAATAAAAGAGGTTGATGAGAAGCTGAAGCTACTGAACCCGTCGTTAAAGGTGGTCGAGGACAAGGGAAGGTATGACTTTCGTTCCCGTGCAAAGGCCAGGTTCATCGACCCGAAGGTCCTTGAGGACGGGAAGCTTGTGAGAGTGTCTGAGTTTGATGAGGGTTTCAGGAAGGAAAGGGACGATTTCGTCAGGAAAATAAAGGAAGGGTATTGCATCAGGATAGTGAAGCAGGCTTAAGCTTTTAAACCCCCAATATTATATTAACCAATTAACAAATTATTAAGTGATTGAATGGGACTGCAAGCTACATATATCGGATTCCTTCAGAGGATTCCGGGGATTACCGAGCCTCTGGAGAGAATGTCCTTCAAGAGCAAGCTGAAATGGACAGGCATAATTCTCCTTCTCTTCTTCATGATGGGGCAGATAACGGTTTATGGTGTCGCTCCTGCAAGCTTCGAGCAGTTCAAGTTCCTTGAGATAATCCTGGGCTCTTCTTTCGGCTCGCTGATGTCCCTAGGCATCGGTCCCATAGTCACTGCATCCATAATCCTCCAGCTGCTGGTCGGTTCGAAGATAATACCATGGAACCTCGGGACAGAAGAGGGGAAGTCGATGTTCCAGGGGACCCAGAAGCTCCTGGCAATAATGTTCGCTTTCGGCGAGGCAGTGATATACGTCGTGATGGGCGCCGTTCCTGCTGCCGCTCCCTCGCTTATCTGGATAGTCATACTCCAGCTGGCGTTCGGAGGGATAATCGTGATATTCATGGACGAGGTCATATCCAAGTGGGGTTTCGGCTCGGGGATATCCCTGTTCATAGTCGCAGGCGTATCGAAGACCATGATAGTCAGGATATTCAACCCGCTCACGCAGGCAGGCGGCCTCCCGACCGCAGGCAACCCCTCTGCGGGGATAATACCATTCATGGTGACCAGCATAGGGTCAGGGGAGCTCGTTTCTGCGATGTTCGCGATGCTTCCGATAGTTGCAACGATAATAGTCTTCATGCTCGTCGTTTATGCCAACGCAATCAAGGTTGAGATACCCCTTGCATTCGGCTCTGTCAGGGGATTTGGGAGGAGGTGGCCCCTGAAATACTTCTACACATCGAACATACCGGTCATCCTGATAGCTGCGCTGCTTGCGAACATACAGTTGTTCGGGAGGATGATGTCCAACCAGGGGCTCACCTGGATTGCGGAGTTCGACTCCTCCAACAACATTATCGGAGGATTGATGCTGTTTCTCATACCTCCCAGGACACAGGCCATCACGATAGTCTGCATAGCAATCGGGCTTTTCGCTCTCATAGGCGCCATAGTCGCATATATCACGAAGAAGGACGCAAAGAAGCTCGTTGCCGGTTTCTCTGTGGCAGGGATATTGGTGTGGTTCCTTGCGCTTTCATCGATGGGTTTGACCTCGCTCCTTGCGATATCCGCGCTTGACATAACGAGGATGCTCGTTTATCTGCTGATCATGATGGGAGGGGCAGTCCTGTTCTCGGTGTTCTGGGTATCAACCGCAGGTATGGATGCCAAGGCTGTAGCAGGGCAGATACAGTCAACCGGCATGCAGATACCGGGATACAGGAGGGACCCCAGGATAATGGAGCGCGTCCTCAACAGGTACATACCCGTACTTGCCGTGATAGGCGGAGCATCTGTCGGCTTCCTGGCGGCGTTCGCTGACTTCACCAATGCCATAGGGACAGGGACAGGAATCCTACTTGCGACGATGATAATATACAACCTGTATGAGGAGCTTGCGACCAGGCACCTTGAGGACATGCATCCTGCCCTGAGAAAGCTCATGGCAAAGTGATGCTCACAGGCCTTTGCAGGGAAAACCTTTAAAGGCCTTGAAGGGATATAGTAGGTAATGTGGTGGGTAAAATGTCCGTTATAGGGCTTCCGGGATACGCGGAGATGGTCATCTGGGCCAGCCTTCTCTCCCTTTTCATGGTCATCCTCACGAAGATTCTCACTGACCAGAATCTGATGCGAAGCATAAAGGCAGAGACGAAGTCCTTTAATGAAAGGATTAAGAAGGCTCAGAAGGCGGGCAAGACCGACGAGGCCAACAAGCTCACCTCCCAGATGCTGAAGCTGAGCAGCAAGCAGATGCAACAGAGCATGAAGCCCATGATTGTATCAATGGGGATATTCTTTGTCGCGATATGGTTCTTCGGAACTTATTACGGTGAACTCGCCGTGGCAGTTCCTGTCAATCTTCCGTTCCTGGGAAACTCCCTCAACTGGTTCTGGTGGTATTTCATCATAATCTTCGGGACCAATTTCCTGTTCAGGAAGCTCTTTGACGTTGCGTGAATCCTTCCCTCCGCAGGGTCTTGTGCATCTATCCCTTTTAATTGACAATGCAAAAGAAACGGCACCGCACCTTTCAACGATGCCTAGTGAATACTATACTATTTAAGGGTTTCGCTGACGAGAAGGGAGGGAATCATTCTTTTAAATAACTACCCACAAATATTGTTAGGTTTCCCGAGGTAGCTCAACTGGTAGAGCGCACGACAGGGTTCCTGTGCGAAGCTGTAGTCAGTTGTTTCATCGGTCTATCGAGGACCATGTCCCGTGAAAGACAGAGACCGTGAGGTTTGGGGGTTCAAGTCCCCCCCTCGGGATTCTTTTATTTTTTGGAGCGATGATGAGAAACTATTTATTGTTTCCTCACCAATTATGAAAGGGTTTTTTTGCCCTCGGGTTCTGGACCCTCCTCCCCAGAGGAGGTGTCGAATGGGTCATAAGACCATATACGAACGTGACCTGATTAGTTTCGTTAAGCAGAAAGGCGGGGCGATAAACGCACATGCCCACCTTGATAGGGCTGATACGCTGGACGAGGGGTATCTCTCTCACATAGGCCTTGACCCCATGGAAGCTTCATCATATCCACTAAGGGTCAAGCAGAACCTGGTCGGTGACCTGCACAGGGGACCTGCCTACACAGAAGAAGACCTCAGGAGAAGGATGAGGAAGAACCTTGATGTCATGGCAAGGTATTTCAACGTGAGAGAGGTCTGGTCGCTTGTTGATACCTCGGCTGATATAGGCAGGGTAGCCTTTGACGTGGCCATGCAGCTGAAGGAAGAAACAGAGGGAAAGATAGACTTCAGGGTCGGCTCTTACCCGATATTCGGGTTCGAGGACGGTGAGCCAGAGAGGTGGAGAGTCTTCGAAGAGACCTCCAGGGAGGCTGACTTCCTCGGCGGCCTTCCCGAAAGGGACGAGAGGCCGGGGCACGTTGGATACAAGGAGCATCTCAGGCGGATTCTCTATCTGGCTACAGATCTGGGGAAGCCTGTGCACATGCACGTTGACCAGGCAAATGACCCCAAGGAGAGGGGGACGGAGGAACTCATACACGCAGTGGATTACTGCATCCCGCCCCACCTGAGAGAGAAAGGAACGGAGCCAATGGTATGGGCAGTTCATGCAATATCTCCGTCTGCCTACGATGAGAATAGGTTCAGGGACCTCCTTGACGGGCTGAAGGATTGCAACATGGGAGTGATATGCTGCCCCAGGGCAGCGGTCTCAATGAAGCAGGACAGGAGCATCAGCGCGCCCTCGCACAACAGCACGGCCAGAATACTCGATATGATGGTAGCGAGGATACCGGTCAGGCTGGGCTCTGACAACATCAGTGACGTCTTCGTTCCATCAGGGAGCCCTGACATGAACCAGGAGGCAATCATTGCAAGCGACGTGCTGAGGTTCTACAACCCAGAGATATGGGCAAAGGTCCTTGCCGGGGAAGAGCTTAACGAGATGGACAGGTACAAGATAGAATCTTCGCTTTAGGGGGCAGGAAACTGCCCCCTTTTTATTCAGAGTATGCTGATTGGGGCAGATGCCACACGAATCGATTTAGCTTGTCCTCAAGAACCGGGATGTCCTCGCGGGTTGTAAGGTCAGGGACCTGCTCTTTTGCGTAGAATGCCCTTATCCGAATCCCTCCCTTAATTGCCATGTTCTGAGCGTATGCAGAGCGCATTTCATCCGGGATATCCCCCTTTCTGACACTCCTTTTGAAGCTCTTCTGAAGCTCCTTGGCGATGTCGAAGAAACGGATGTCGTATAATCCACATGTCATGTCAACGAGGATTCTTCCGTTGTAAGCGAAATCCTCGGGGTCAGCAGGCTTCTCGTGTCTTTCCTTTACGTAGAGGACGCTATTCTCTGCCAGTTTCTGGAGTTCCTGGTCTTTAGGATAGACCTCAAGGACTGACCATTTCCTGAGCTTTTCCAGAACCTCTTCATGGCTTTTATCGGGAAGGAGGCCTTCTGCGTCAAAAGCTATCGTTCCCCACTCACCCTCGGGGGTTTCCATCAACCTTGAAAGGGATCTTGGAGAATAGAGGTTGTCGCTGTTCAGTGCAACGAAGGACGAATTCCCTACCACCCCCTCAGCGCACAGCATGGCGTGGGCCTGTCCCATTGGAACGTCCTGGTAGGCGTATTCTATGTTAATGGCGCGCTTGAATTTATTGCCGTAAAGGTCTATTATGCGCTTCCCGCTTTTCTTGTTAACCACGAGGCAGACATCAGTGCAACCGGCTTTCCTTAAATTCTCCAGCTGGTAGTCGATGAACGGCCTGCCATTTATCGGTATCATCCCCTTCTGGGATTCCTCAACAATCTTCCTGGTTTCAGCGTCTTCTATCAGGTGGAGGGTTTCATGAATCCTGCTTGAGCTCCCTGCCGCGAGTATCACTGCTATTGCCATGCATAAAGGATGATGGTTACTTTTTTAAGGCTTGGCCTATTCTATTGTCCCGCTTAGTTGACAATACAAAGAGAAGGGGCCCTGCCTGTAATAGGAACAGGGCCCATCGAACGTTACTTGGGGCGCTTACCCTTGCCTTAAAACAACGATTTGAACCCAGCGTAGGCCTTTTTCGCCAGTTTGGATAAAGCTTCCCATGTAGTGGAAATCTCACCGCCCACGCAGTTCCTGCCATCGTCCTTGTCCGCAACATCGGACGTGTGCTCAAAGACGGCAGCGATTTTCAGATCCTTCCACTTGATTCCGGCCTCGCCCCGAATCAGACCTATGGCTCCGGTTTTCCCGTAGTCAGGGACGTTTGGCTTCATATACATCATTCCCCCGATGGCTCCGACAACGATTGACATATTTTCTGAGGTCTTGAACTCGGTGTTCAGACCCACCTGAACACCACCTGCGGCGTTCATTCTTTTCCCTGTCCTGACGCTCATTATGATTGGACCTCCGCCGCCCCGGACCTTGACCGTGCCCTTCTTGCTGTTCCAGATCCTCTGGTTCAGGGACGCCTTTAATGACAAGGCATCATTGTCTGAATCTGCAATGTCCCTGGTGTAGGCAAGGTCAAAATCAATGGATGGGTCCCTCGTGGCACAGCCGGCCAGGGAGATTAAAAAGAGCACCAACACAAAGAGAATAAACCAAGTATATTTTTTCATACGTCCACCTCCCTTTTGTTGAAATGTTTTATGGTTGGGGCACACCTTGCCCCTTACCAAGCCACTTTACATGAATTTCATTTAGTTCTTGTTGAGGCACCTGAATGGGGCTCCCCGCATACTGAAACCACCCTTGCAATAAGGGACAGATGGAGACCACACCCCCTCGGGAGTGGGTTCTGTGGCTTAAGGACAGGATATCCTTGATTGTCTACGGATATGTAAATGTTCCCGGTCTTCTCGTGCAGGGACCTCTTCAGTGCAAGAATGAAACCCTGAAGCCTCAACAGCTCATCGGTTTCCCTGGTTATAGGGTCCTGAAGAAGGCTGAAAGCTCTCTTTTAAGGCCAAAGCTTTCATCGAGCCACATTCCCTTTCATAGGCTTTAAGTGAAAGCCTTCTCAGGGCATCTATGACCTCATTTTTCTTTACTCCAGGAGCCAGACTAATCATCATTAGGGTTTCCTCCTTTCCTTTAGGGTTTGTTGGTTTTAGTCACTGGGAATTTTCTGCGCACCCCGCTGCCTCATTTTCTCTTCCATTCTTCTGAAAAAGCCCGCGGGCCGCAGGTCTAATCCACCGTAATACATGCCACCGGTCACGGTGCAGGTGTGGCTGTTATCCCTGAAATGCTCACACACCCTGAAGAACTTGCATTTCCCTGTCAAAGGCAAAATCAGACAATCAAACACATTCCTTAAAAGTGTTGCCTGCATGGCTATGCCCTCCCTTCTCTTTTGGTTAAGGGGAGCCCTCTGTGGTGACGGGCCCCCTGGGGATTGTTCTGGACCAGTGACCTAATGGAGGGGGTTAAGCGTGACAGGGAAAATGCCACCGTCAACGTGCTGCCTGAAAATTAAAATCTTTTCTGCATCATTCAGAAGATTTATGTTTACCAGTATCTTGAATTTGGTTGGTCCGTGCCCGAAGGTGAAGACCTTGTCTGTCTTCTTTATTTCCGCACCGGGCTCAACCCGGTGCACGATGCGGTTAGTGATGTTTATCCTAAAGGTAGGGATGGTGATGCGACGAATGTTTCTTTCTTCCTTAACCATGTCAAGCATGGATTCTTTTGCCCCCTCAAAGAAGACGATTTCTTTGTTCCTTCTGGAATCCCTCGCCTCAGTGCCAGCAGAAACAGAGTCATGAATCCCCTTTATAACTTCCTCTGTCAGGATGCCATTCTCCTTTGCGAATCTTATGGCATCATTTACTGCCTTTTTTGAAATCCTGTCGCCCCTTGAGATTGGCCGAAGATGAAGATGTACGAAATCCTCTTCCGCCTTTCGCTTTCTTGCCTCTTCAACTCTCCTCCTCAGCTCCCCCCTGAAGATAGTCCTTATCAGGACTGCCGGGAAGTAAACCAGAAGGGAATATGGAATTAAAACTATAGCGAATGTAAAAGCAAGCGTCAAGGCAGCATTAGTAAGCGTTAAGGCAGTATTCTTAACCGGAATGGAAAAGAGAAGGTAGAAAAAGAAAGATAGTAATCCTAAAACACAAACAAAAGTTAATACAAACCTTGACCAGTCTGAATTAATGTTTATCCTCCAGACAGAAAGGTTGTCCGTATTCATCGGAATTCTTTCCTTGAGTTTCATCGTAACCTCCTTTCCCTCTTAATAGTTAAGAGGGGCCTGTCCACCACAACAGGCCCCTGGGGTTGTTTATTGTTCTTGGAAAAGGTCTGTGTTTTCTTCTCTGATTCTTCTAATCTTCTTGCCGGCCCTGATGGCCCTGGTAAGGAGGGCTTCTGACCACTTGTTTTTAATTCCCATGTACTCCATGAATTCTTTCGTCTTCTCTATGAATATATCAGAAACGCCCCCTTCCGCAATTCCAGGGATGATCAATTGGCGGAAAATCCTTTCATAATACCTCTTCAGGGTGGTCTCAACAGACATTCTTTCTCTTTTGGTTCTCGCCAGTCTCAGGGCCTCCTTTGCCTTGAATACCCCGGACTTTTCAACCATGGATATGGCCTCTCCGAACCTTCTCTTCCTCTCCTGCTCGATTCTCTTCTTCAGCTCCTTCCGGAATATGGAACGAACGAGGACCGAGAGGAAATAGTAGATTATACAAAGGAGGGCAAAAAAGGCAAAAAGGAGTATGAAAAACATCTGGACATTTAAATTAATGTCCTCGTAAGGGTAGGCTCTATAGAGTATAGGGGCTTTTAAAACGGCTAAAATAGCAACCAAAGCAAGCGTTATGAACCACGCCATTAACAGCCTAAACCCAAACCATTCGGATGTCCAGACCCTCCAGACAGAATCGCTTTTGTCATTCAACGGAATCTTGCTTCCTATCCTTTCAATGAGTTTTTTCATCGTATCCCTCCTTACGTTTTGGGTTACAGAAGACCACACGAGAGCGACGAAAGACTCCCCTTGGTGGTCTTCAATAGAAATAAGCCTAACCTGAACCCGGCCCTTTAAAGCGGGATTAGCCACCGGGTTGACCTGAGATTCTTTATCTCCACACGACTTGATGCCATGCTTATACGATACGTAACTGAAATTTCTTTGAGACAATGATGTATTGGCTAATTAACCAACCTTGTAACTATTCTATAGTAAAACATGTAATTATTTAAGGGCTTCGCTGGGACACGGCATCCAAACCGCCACCGGTCAGAGGCCGGTGGAATTCCTATTTAAATCATTAACCCAATCCTCAATAACAGGGAGGATGAACCCTTACGTATGAAACGCATCGTAGGAAGCCTGGCAGGCATCTTCATGGCAAGCTATTTGTTTTTCTATGCCCTGGAATTCCTTCTATGAGAAACAGAAGAATTATGTGCTGATGGGTCAGGGTCTCTATTCCACTATGAGCTGGCCTGAGAATATCCTGGAGAACTTGCCGTTGGGCTTGTTGTATCTTATGTAAGCTCTCGGCATCTTGAGGCTTCCCTGGACTAGCGTCTTTATCGGGTAGGTGATTATCCTGGTCTCCCTGGGCTTCATGTCACCGAGCCTCCATATCAGCTCTGTCCCTGCATCGCTCCTCCTGACCATGGGCTTGAACATCTCTATCTCGTTGTGGAGCACGGATGCGAGCGGTGAGACCCAGTCCCTAACTATGACGTTCGAGAGGGAATGGTAGAATGGGTTCTTTATCTCCAGGACTATGTGGTGCTTATCAGCTTCTCTCCGGGAGGTTTTCTTCCTTATCGTTGGCGAGGCTGCCCTGAAGAATCCGAAGGCTGCGACACCGAGGATTGCTATGATTATCAGCGAATACTGCGCGTATATCGACCAGAAGTCGAGCCTGTACGTCACGAGTGCCGTCGCTCCTGGCGCGAGGTCCTTTATCACGTAATTGCAGTCCCTGTTCTCACCGTCAGCAGAACAGCCTGATGGGGAGGTTATGAATCCTGTTACCAGGTCATTGTTGGGGACGGTCGTCTGGACGACGTAAAGCGGCTCGGGGACATTGCCGTTGTTGTAGACCGTTATCTCATAATCCTCATAGAGCGGGGTGGATTTCTTCATCACGCTCTCCACGACGTCGTGGACAGGCATCACCGTGAAGGACGATGTCCTTGAATTGCTCGTTCCATCGAGGTTAACCTTGACTATGTAATCGCATGCAGGCATCCTCTCGGACACCTCTACGACGTATTTAAGGACATTCTCTCCCTCATCAAGGCCGGCCTCCCGTGAGAAGGAATCAATGACCTTTCCCTCCCTTCCCATCAGCTCGAAGTTGAGCGTCACCATCCTCTTTTCATTGGAGAGCATGGTAACGTCCATCATTATCTCTGTCCCTTCCTTTTTGACGTCAAAGCCGGTTATCTCGGCAGGCCTCTTGACCTCAAGGTAGAAATCCTTGCTGACGCTGAGCTTTGATACCAGGGACTCTGCCTTTATCGTGTATTTGAACACGCCTGAGATGTCACCGGTCGGGTAGTAACTGATTGAGAAGCTCTCCTGTGAGTTCCCCTTCATGTTTATCAGGGTGTAAGTGCTCTGCAGCCATTCCCTGTGCTCCCCCTGTATGGTTATCGCCACCGGGTCTTCCAGATATCTCTTGTTCTTGAGGACGAAATCGAACGACACGTCCTCCATCAGGTATGCGCTCTTTGAGTTCTGGACCACATTCAGCTCGAGGTATGCGAGGGATGCTGAGGACAGTAGCAAAAGCGATGCAATGAAAACCGATACGAAGACAAGTCCTCTTTTCATGGAAAAACACTCTGACTTTTTTATACGTATTTGATTTAATGGAGTTAAGATATTTAAATCAGAATTCCACTGGCCTTTGACCAGTGGTTTCATATGGCAAGCCGATAACAGACAGGAATATCTCTCAATTAAAAATTGAGAAACAATCTGCCTGGTCCTATTTCTGGTTGTGTTGCTCAATATTTATAGCGGGGAAACCAATTATTATCATGGCCGATTCAAGCATCATAGGTTACATACGCGAACAGTCAAAGGCAGGCTATTCAGAAGCAGAGATAAGGGCTGCCCTTTCCCAGCAGGGATGGGAAGAGGGCGAGATAGACGAGGCCTTTTCCGTGGCAATCCCGGCCAGGCAGCCTGCTCAGTCAGGGCCTGGCAAACAGGCAGGGAAGCCGGCTGGGCAGAAGAAGCCTGAGTTCAGGGACCCCATAAAGGACAAGGTAGCGCAGCTGGAGCAGAGGCCTTCTTCGGAGCCGGGTTTTGGGATGAACTTCATTCTTCCACTAGCAGGCGGTCTCATCATACTGGTAAACGCCATCCTCATATCAGTTGGGGTGGGCGACATGCTGAACCTGATAAGCCCGGAGCTGAATGTCACGCTCCTCAACCTCCTCGGGATAGCCCTTGTCCCGTTCGAGCTTTTCATAATCAATCTCATCGTGGGTTTGGGAATCGTTGCCTGCACCTTTCTGGGCATCCTGAGGCCTGAGCAGGACCTCCTTTCAGGGGTGGTCATAATATCGCTCGGCGTGATGTCCCTGCTCTCCGGGAACGGCTTCATGATAGGGGCGTTCATTGCGATAATAGGCGGCGCGCTTATTCTCACTGAGTAGAAAACAGGTATCTTGAGGGAATCCATCTTCCGCTCTTTCCCGAGTAGCTGCATCTCGTGCACGAGAGCCTGAGAATGATCTTCCTTCCCCTGAGGTTTTTTGTGTAGGTCTTCTTCAGCCTTCCGCCGCAGGCAGGGCAATGCTTTGGAACCCGGCCCGAGCGCGTCCTTATGCTGACACTTATCCCTGGCGTGCGGAGCGCTATCTCCCTTGCCCGCTTACCTGTTATCGAATAAGTTGGGTCGTTCTTCCTGAGACTTGAGAGGAGGGTTTCAGACAGTTCCCTCTGCGAGCCTATCCTTTTTCCTGACAGAATGTCCTTGAGAAGGAACTTCACTATATCCTCTCTGGGGATAGGCATATTTTAATTAGCTAAGCCTAATTTATAACATTATGTTGAAAACAGCGCTGCCCGTTCTTCTGGTCCTGACC
>Ga0307425_1001989_pt1 | contig 11861 bp, 13 predicted proteins | sample SalMarWE160330MG_FD_202152 | JGI IMG/M metagenome (GOLD analysis project Ga0307425, IMG submission 202152) | Salt marsh sediment microbial communities from the Plum Island Ecosystem LTER, Massachusetts, United States - WE1603-30 | ecosystem: Environmental > Aquatic > Marine > Intertidal zone >... | reverse complement strand
GCTCTCTTTTTCAGGACGTTCCGAATAGGAGGAAATCTTTATGGTATCGGTATTACGGGTTTTTATCTTGTCTTTGCTGGCCCTATTTTACTCACTTATAGCCGTCCAAGCAGCTGAGCATAATGATCTCGACGGCATACTGGAGCCGAGCGAGGTAGTTGAACTCAGCAGTCAAGTCCCTGGCATCTTGGAAGAGATCATGGTTGAGAGGGGTGATATAGTCAAAAAGGACCAGGTAGTCGCTCGACTGAGAGCGGGAGTGGAGAAAGCGGCAGTAGACCTGGCCCGTGCGCGTGTCGAGTTTGGTAAGCGCAAAGCGGTAAGGAACGAAGACCTTTACAAAAAGCAATTGGTCTCTATTCACGATAAAGATGAACTGGAAACGGAAATACAGATCAATGAGTTGCAACTTCAAGAGGCAATTGAGTCCCTTGAGTTGCGTACCATTCACAGTCCAATTCAGGGCATAGTGTTGAAGCGATCCCATGCGCCGGGCGAATACGTGGGAGAGACAGATTCTATCCTGACCATTGTCAGTATCAATCCGCTTTACGTGGAAGTAATTGTTCCCCTTGAAAGGTTTGGCACTATAAAAAAGGGAATACGAGCGCAGGTTAGTCCGGAATCACCTGTTGGTGGCATGCATATCGCCACAGTGACCATCGTGGACCAGATTATCGACGCAGCAAGTGGAAATTTCGGGGTACGTCTGGAATTGGCAAACCCGCGGTATCAAATTCCTGCCGGCGTCAAGTGTAAAGTCCATTTTCTTTACTCAAAAAAAAATAAATGACTGCATGAGGTTTTGTTATGAAACATAATATCTTTTATTTTATCTTGTTGTCCTTGTGCACATGTCTTTTGTCGTGCACTCAGGAAAAGGCGGAAGATGGCAAAACTCTGGCCAGGATAAATGATTATAACCTGTCCCTTGATACTTTTCAGCGTGAGATGGCTGCAGAACTTGAAATGGATGAAGATTTTAAATTGACCGACGATGCCAAAAAGGATTTTCTGGAACGGCTTATAAGAAAGGAGCTACTTATACAGGAGGCAAAAAGGCTAAAACTGGACAGGGAAGAAAGATTTGTCAGGGCCATAGAAAGGTATTGGGAATCCACATTGATAAAGAACTTGATGGAATTGAAGGCCAAAGATATTAGCAAAAAGACATACATCTCCGAAAATGAGATCCAAAAACGTTATAACATGATGAAAGGGTCAAAGGAGGCCTTTCCTCCCATTGAGGAGCTGCATGAAAGGATTCGCAAACAACTCCTTGACAAAAAAAAGAGTAGAGTGCTCAAAGAATGGGTTGATGCCCTGAGAAGAGATGCAGATATAAAGATTAACAAAGAGCTTCTTAACAAGGAGTAAAGAATCCGGGTCCAGATGGCCCAGCTTTGGCTTGCCCCCAGAGGGGGCTTGTTTACTCGCGTATTTGCAGAGTGACTAAAGTGATCTAAAATGCCCAAAGTGCCTAAAGTTAAGGAATTCTATTTTATTTTACTGAACAGAAGAGCGAAGCTCTGCATTAATTTTAGTCCCGCCGGGCGGGATTCGCTTCATGCCCTTGATTTTTGGTACGGCATAGACTAATTTCTCTGCCTCCCGCATAGCGGGGGTTTCCCAACAAACAATGAAAGAGGGAATAAAAATGGCTCAAGATGACCGATTACATAAGAGAAGGCATTTTTTTGTGAAAAGAGAGTTTCAATTCAAGTTCATTTTGAAATTTTGCATAGTCCTTTTATTTGGTGCCATAATATCAACCGGCCTGCTTTTCCTTCTTTCCCGTAGCACCTTAACTGCATCTTTTCAGCACTCGCGGCTCGTTGTCAAGGATACGAGTTACGCTATCCTCCCCGTTATTGTATACACAAACCTGATCACCCTTGGCCTGATAATTATTGCCACCATAATAGTAACTCTCTTTATTTCGCACAAAATAGCAGGCCCGCTATTCCGTTTTGAAAAGGAGTTGAAACAAATCGGTGAAGGTGACTTGACCAATAGTGTAAGGCTCAGGAGGAAGGATCAAATAACTGGCATTGCAGATAATCTCAACATGATGATCTCCAGTTTACGTTATAAGCTCTTGGGTATTCAAACTGAGGTGGACAACATACGCAAGACTGCCTCAGAGCAAAACACCCCGAAAGATGTGATAGACGGTTTGAATCATCTCCATAACAAAATTGAAAGCAACTTCGAAATCTGACCCTGTTTAAGTGCCCATATGCCGGCTAAATATTCTTTCAGAAAAAACATTCCCCTTTTCATACAGGTATTCCTTTTCTTGTTCCTATTGAGCAGGGGACTCTATGGACAACCATTAGAAGATATCGCCTGGCAGGGCATCGAAACCAAACATGTCATAATTCGGTATCAATCCTTGGAAGACCTGGAAAGATTCAACGCAAAGGTAGACTATGGCCCTGCAAAGTGGGTGCCTGACCACTTATTATCTCCTAAAGAATTTGATGACTTAATGGAGGTCGTCACAAAAAAGGTTGATGCTATATACAAAAGGGTACAGGACATTCTCGACATGCACAGAAGGATGGAAAAGGTGACTATGATGCTCTACCATAACCGCCTTCAATTGCACCACGCCTATAGAAGAATCTATAACGACACATGTCATTTTCGTGCCTGGTACACTTATGAAAAAAATACCATCTGCGTAAGTGTAGATGATTTGCAGGCGGGTATGTTGGCCCATGAACTTGCCCATTCTGTTATTGATCATTATCTATTGATCCGCCCCCCTGGGCAAACTGCTGAAATCCTGGCCCGCTATGTTGACACCCATCTTTCTGATTAGTCACCATTGATTTCAGGAGTAATCTACCACAAGCCTATTAGATGAGTTAGTCCTTCGCTGATTTGCAATTATTGAATACAAGAGCGGAGCTCTACATTAATCCCGCCCGGGGCGGAACTCACTTCATGACCTTGATTCCTGGTACGGCATAGCTTAATTTCTCTGAGTCCCGCATGGCGGGAGTTTCCCAACTAACAATGAATAGTATTTCGTCCATACAACATCCCTGGAATGTCACGCCAAGAGAGGGGTGTGAAATCCAAAAGGGTTTAGCGAAGAAAGTCATAGTTGAAGACAGAATCGGACAGGTACACTATGTGGCGGGGGTAGATGTAGGCCTGAAAAACAACAATACCATGATGTGCGCCGCAGTGGCTGTATTGACCTTTCCAGCCCTGGAATTACATGAATATGCTATCGCTCATAATCCGACCTGTTTCCCGTATGTGCCTGGGCTGCTGTCTTTCCGTGAAATCCCGACGGTGCTCAAGGCCCTTGAAAAGATAAAACGGCTACCACACGTAATTCTATGTGATGGTCAAGGTGTTGCACATCCACGGCGCCTTGGTATTGCCTCACATATTGGCGTCCTGACCGGCCTACCCACTATTGGGGTAGCCAAGACACGCCTCATTGGAACCCACCATCCTGTGCCGGAAATGAAAGGTTCATGGGTGCCGTTGATTGATGGAGATGAAAGAATTGGGGCCTTGCTTCGCACACGAACCGGGGTCAAGCCACTTTATATCTCCGTCGGTCACAAGGTAAGCCTGCCCACGGCGATCGATTATGTCATGCGCTGTCTCACCCGTTTCCGCCTGCCTGAAACAACCAGGTGGGCGCATAAACTCGCAAAAGACTCGGCCTGAACTGGGCCCACCTCATCCCCTATCTGTTTAGGACCCACTTGCCAAGGATTTCAAATACAAGCTCCCTCTTGATAGGCTTTGGGATATAATCATCCATGCCCGCCTTAATACACATCTCCATATCTCCCTTCATGGCACGGGCGGTCATTGCAATGATAGGGATGTGGACCTTGAATTCCACATCATGGGTTGAATCCATATCAGAATCTTGCTCGCTGTGCATTCCGGATTCCCAATTCCGAATTGCCTGTGTTGCCTCTATTCCGTCCATCTCAGGCATCTGGACATCCATGAAGATCAAATCAAAATCCCCCGGAGATGTGGTGTATTTTTCAAATGCATCCCGCCCGTTGTTGGCCACCTTCACCTGATATCCCGCCTTGCCGAGCATCAGCTTTGCCAGCTTCTGGTTCACGGGGTTATCCTCGGCCAGAAGGACACGCACAGAGTGCTTCATATCCTCGCGCAGCGTGTACTGGGTCATGATTCTATCTTCCCGTACCTTATCTGCCTCTGGTCCCTCTTCCCTCTCCCCTATGATCCTCTCCAACATGTGAAAGAGCTTTTCTCTGCGTAGGGGCTTACTCAAGAAGCAATCATACCCGGCCTCCCAACATTTCTTGGCATCGCGTTCCCTTGCCGAAGAAAGGGCAATAAGGGGGATATCCTGAGATCGATGGGCAGAGGTATGAACAGGGACCTCCCATTTCCTAATGTTTCTTGCTAGCTCATAGCCGTCAATGCCTGGCATCTGGATATCAAAAATGCATACAACAAAGGGATCTCCGGCATCAAAGGCATCCTGGACGGCCGGCATAACCTCCTCTGAGTTTCTCAGGGCAACCACACGCATGCCGGCCGACTCCAGGATGTGCGTCAATATCTCCAGATTGGTCTGGTTATCATCCACAATGAGCATCCTCTTACCGGCGAGAGACGCACGGGTGATCCTCATCATTTGCCTGGCGTCAGTTTTCCCCAACCATGCAGTGAAATGGAAGGCGCTGCCCTTCCCCACCTGACTCTCTGCCCAGACCTCACCACCCAAAATTTTTGATATCTGCCTGCATATGGTCAGGCCCAGGCCAGTGCCCCCAAACTTTCTCGTGGTGGAGCCATCCGCCTGTTGGAAGGCGTCAAATATCCCGTCGATCTTTTCCTCCGGGATTCCAATGCCTGTATCCCTGATAGTGGCATGGAGTTTAATCCGGTCATCCCTTTCTTCTTCAATATCCAGGGAAAGCTCTATCTCACCCGAGTCTGTGAACTTTGCGGCATTCCCCATAAGATTGGTCAGGACCTGCCGGAATCTCAGGGGGTCTGCTCTAACCTGCGAAGGGAGTTCATCGCCTATACGGCACAGGATCTCTATGGATTTGGAGCTGACCTTGGGCCGGATGACCTCACACACATCATGGGCAAGAAGCTCAGGATCAAAGTCAATATCCTCAAAATCCAATTCCCCAGCCTCTATCTTTGAGAGATCCAGGATATCGTTGATCAAGGCCAGGAGGGAATCCCCACTCCTCTTAATTGTGTCAATATAATCAATTTGTTCTTCATCCAGATCAGTATCCAGCAGCATGTCAGCAAAACCAATGACCGCATTCATCGGCGTGCGGATCTCGTGACTCATGTTCGCCAGGAACTCCGACTTAAGGCGTTCAGACTCCTTGAGTTGAATGTTCTTTTTCTTCAGTGTCTCGGCAGCCTCGTGGAGTTCTAACTGGGACTGTCCGAGTTCGGCATTCTGCTCCTGCAACCTTTTTCGGGCCTTCTTTAACTTGTCGGAGGTATAGGCAGCAATGAAGGCCACCACATAAAGGAGAACTACAAAAAATAGGAGGATGAAGATTACATGTGCCCATGAGAAATCATAATTCAAGGTAAGATTTTGATGGGGAAGATAACCGATATGTTCCAACAAAACCACTCCACTGAAAAATACTGCGCAGAGGGTAGCCATTATAAAAGGGAACCTTCGCGGAGCGAGTGTCCCCCCGATATAGAAGACCAGGACCACATAAATGGGGGTGAAGTATGTGGCCCTGAGGCCACCCACAAAATAGAGGCAGGAGGTATATCCTATCACCTCCAGCAAATTTATGAGAAGGGAGAAAAACTCATAGGCCCGCCTCCTGGTTATATATTTCAACGCCCATAGGGTGGGGATATTCATCAAGACGAGAAAGGCAACGGAAAGGCTGGCGCCTTCAAGGGCACTGGTATCGATGGCACCATAAATAGAGGGGATCAGGATAAAGAACCAAAGGAAGAGACTGGCGCCCGCCCTAAAAAATGCGGCCTGCAAATGGATTTTGAAAAGACGCTGCAAATGCTCGGGACTAAGACGACTGGATTCTCGATTTCCTTTGGTCATCAGGAGCTGTCCTTTCCCTTTTGTTTGTCTCATGACTGGGCACCTCCAACTCCCTTTCCATCACCCTGATGCCCGCAATCCTAAGCTCATCCGAGGCACTATCACACCTGGAGACATCGATCCATGTGTCGTGAACCCTTGAGGATCCCTTCTCTTCCTGAAACAGCCCTTCCTCTTGAGGGCTGGTCCCTCCAATCAAAAAGCACAATCCATTATCCCGGCTTATCCTCTCGGGATCCAGCGTAATAATGCCTATATCATCGTATCTTAGGCCTCTTTTTCTTTCCAGGAAAAAACGATCGAGTCGATCTGGAACTTCATGGACAGGAAATCGAAAAACGGCGTTAATGCACATCTCCTCTATGGTCTGGCCTAGCAGGCGAGCCACGTCAGCCAGGCCGTCGCTGGCGATGATCAGCCTGTAAGGGGCGGCGCCCAGGGGTATACGCGTTACATAAGAGAGTTCCTTTATCCTTCCCGCGAAATTCATGTCAGCGCACGTATGGTAATCTGCCCTGCCGGTCCTCAAGTTTAAGAGCAGGATGAGACTGTCTCCGCCATGGATAATGTATACGACCTTTCGCCCGATCTCCCCACTGATGGCCACCCCGCTGAAGGTAGTCTTGTGGATGTAACTCTGCCTGGCATAAATGGTATTTACGAGTTCAAGCCATTCATCCTTTTTCTTGGGCCTGTATCCACTTGAAAGTGCATTTGCCAGGCGCCTCAGGAAATCCTGGGAGGCGGAAGGCCATCTTTCTGAGCCGTCAGCTACGGCAAAAAAGAGGTTCTGAAAATCCACAAGAAGACAATCTCCATTGCCGAAACCCGACTGGAGCTTGTCCGTTCCCGTCACAAGGCAGGCCGACACCTGATCGGTTACCGCGATAGCCCTCTTTGCGCTGTTTATCCGGACGGGGGAAGGAGTTTTCCTTGTGGGCATTAATCGGTTACCCGGAAGTAAAGGATGTCCTTGATTGTCCCCTTGCTTTCCTCAGAAAAGACAGGCTCTACCCTCGCCCCGACCTTGACCCGTGATTCGTCTTCAATGTCGATGTAATGCTGGAAGAGGGTATCGGCGCCATCAAACTTGATGAATCCATATCCATAAGGCACGGGCTTTTGCTCTCCTGTCTCCGGGTCTATAAATGCGTATCTGAGGATGGTAAATGTCCCTATTACTCCTCCCGGCCCAACCTCCACAAATTCTTTCATCTCCACAAAGCAGTCACCACAAACCCTTCTGGGTGGGATATAGACCTTACCGCATTTAGGACATTTGACACCCACAATCCGCCTGTTATTCCTGAGTTCCTGAAAGAATTTGCTCCCGTAAAGCCCCACTGCATAATTGAAGGGCTGTCTGGCCTCTCCAGAGCTTATCACCAACGCTTCCTTGTCCGCCATTGTTTCTCTCCTAGTAATCAGGTTTTTCCCTTCCATGGAGCAACATATCAGTCCACATACACCCACCGAATCCGGTGCTCACAGCCACTTTTACATCCGCGACCTGCCTGGCGTCTGCCTTTCCCATTACCTGAAGGGCGGCCTCAGCACACCTGATAAGGGCCGTTGCACCAATGGGATTGCATGCGATAACGCCGCCCGAGGGATTGATGGGAAGCTCCCCTTCCATGTCAGTGGCCCCGCTCCATATATATTCTGCCCCTTTACCTCTCTCCGCAATCCCCATGTCCTCTATCCAGATAATCCCGGCAAATGAGTAAGGCTGGTAAAGCTCTATCACATCAATCTCTTTACGTGGTTCCTTTATCCCGGCCTTTGAAAACAGCTCTTGGGAGGCATGAAACATACTGTCCAATTCACCCCAGTTCACATCTCCAAGATAGCTATAAACATGACGATTCGCAGTCCCCCAGATCCAGTCCGGCACTGCACAGATCTTTTCGGCTACGTCTTCACTGGCCATAATTACCGCACAGGCACCGTCGGTCCTGGGGCACACGTCTAAGAGATGAATGGGGTCCGCCAACATAGGCGACATCAAGACCTCTTCTATGGTGACCTCCTTTCGCAACTGGGCATGGGGATTATTGCAGGCGTGTTTCCTGTCTCGCACAGAAACCCTTGCGGCATCCCTGTCCGTGGCACCGTATTTGGCCATATAGGCCTGTGCCTCCACTGCAAGGCCTGAGATGGCGCCGGCAAAGACAAGCCGATCCCAGACAGGATCAAAGGCCGTGGTGATGGCGCCTGTAGTATCAGACTCAGAGTTTTTTTCCCAGCCAACAATCAGGACCTTCTCAAAAAGACCCGAGGCCACGATATGATACCCGGCCATGGCAAGGGTGCTTCCCGTGGTACCTCCGGTCGTCAATTTGATAATCGGCTTCATGAAACCACCAGACCCGTCCACGCTCCAGCAGTCAACATAGTTGATTCCCTCAAAGTGATCCATGTTGCCGATTACAATGGCATCTATATCTGCAATCTTAAGGTCCGAATCCTCAAGTGCCCGCCGAACCGCCTCATTGATGAGTTCCTGACCGTTTACGTCCGGCCTGTGGCTCTTGTGAAAGGTCTGACCAGTTCCTACAACGGCTACACGTTTCTTACCCATAATGATCCTCCTACTTGGCACTATCCAATATCCACACGCAATGCGATTGACCGCAAAGACCGTTAATCCCATGGGCCATGGCCCTGGTGGCCCCATCCACCTGATAGTCACCCGCCTCACCCCTGAGCTGTCTTACGGCCTCTGCAATGCGTATCAGCCCTCCTGCAATGACCGGATGCCCGCTGAGCAGCCCGCCAGATGGGTTCACAGGCAAGGTCCCCTTCAAATGAAAGGCATCCTTTTCCATAAGGTCCTTTGACCTGCCTTCTTCACAAAGTCCCAACCCCTCAATCCACATCAGCTCTTGATACGAAAAGGCATCATAGACCTCGGCCACGTGGATCTCTCTTGACGGTTCTGTGATTCCTGCCATGGAGTATGCCTTCTGGCCCGCGGCCTTCAAGGAACGAGGGATTGCCAGGTCCCTGTCTCCCAAGAAGTAGGAATCCGAGCAAAACGAGACCCCCTTTACCCAAACCGGCCTCCCCCCGTATTTCTGTGCACGTGATTCAGAGGCAAGTATTACCGCGCAACACCCGTCCGAGACCGGGGAACAGTCGAGCTTATGGAGAGGATCGGCTACCATCTCCGATTGGAGGACATCATCTATCGTAATCTTCATGGGCAATTGCGCCATTGGGTTGTGGAAGGCATTGCCGTGGTTCTTGACAGAGACCATTGCCAGATGTTCCGGGCGAGTCCCTGTCCGGTGCATATACGAATTGGCCTGCATGGCGCAGGCGGTTATCATGTCGAGACCAAGTGCCCTTTCATAGATGGGATCGAATGCCGCATTGGTGATAAGACTCGATACGCTTTCAGAGCCTTTACTGTGTGCAGTCACAAGGGTCGTGCCATAGGACCCCGAAAGGATGCGGCTCAACCCATAAAAGGCCCCAAAGGCACCGTCTCCTTCAACACATGAGGCATTCTTATTACGCACACCACTTGCATCCCCCACGGCCATGCAGGATATGGTCCTGCCGTCCCAAAAATCATTGGAGGTGGTAATGACGTTGTCCACATCATCAATAGTCATACCCGCATCATTCAGTGCCTTATTCACCGCCTCCCAGGCCATGTCCGCAAAGGTATCCCCTTTTTTATTCGCCTCGATCTTAGTCATCCCAATACCAATGATTGCAATCCTTTCCATATCTTTCTCCCCAAAATAACGTCACACCCCAATTGAGCGAGAACGCTCAATTGATAGTTGCCGGTTGTCAGTTGTCAGGAACCGGAAAAGTGCCTAAATTGAACTAAAGCCTGCCCTGGTGCGCCCTGATGAGCATTCTAGACACGATCCCGCGGAATACTACCTCCGGAAATTTTACACAAAGGGACCAATTAACCAGGTCTGGGCCAGGGTTCGAAGTGACTAAAGTTAAGGTGTCGCTTCGCTCCGCATACCATATCAAAAAAATTTTCTGCCAGTTTTGAACACAAATTTACTCTTAAACTCCTATGCGGGACGAAAAAACTTAATATCCAGGATGCCCCCATTTCGCTCCTCAGAGAAGACCGCCACAAGCCGCATGCCGATTTTCACCTTACCAGGTTCGACCTCATCTATCATATGCAAAAGCGCAGTGTCCGCACCATCAAGCTTGATAAGCCCAAAGACTATGGGTGCTTTCCCGGGAAGCGCTGCGAGCTGCCTTCTCGCCACCGTGTATGTCACGAGCTCTCCCTCTGCCGAAAGCTCAACCCAGGTCGTAACCTCACCAAAGCACTGCGGACACGTCTTTCTCGGAGGCACAAAGGTCTTATTGCACTTATCGCATCTGGTTCCGAGTATCTTTTTCTTATCACGGATATTCAAAAAAAACCTGCTGGCAGTTTCCCCGGCCCACCAGTCATAAGGCACATTGATCTGGCTCTGGTAGACCAATGGCTCCACTTTACCTAGTTCCTGTTCCATGTCATTTGTCCTTTCCCTTCCAGTCTATGAGCATCCATACGCTTATTCTGCAACTACTAAGTGCTCTGATTCGTAAGTTCGGTAACGTATTTTTTCTATTCTTTCACCGCCCGTTCGCTACGTTCACTCAAGCCGCAAAGAACGCAAAGCTTAAGGTGTTTTTTTTGTTTTCCGTTGAGAGGACGGAAAACAAAAAGAAACGCGCTATGATTATTAGTCGAAAATTTAGTGCGTTTACATAAGACGGAGCAGTCTTTAAATTGTCGCCTCTCACGACAATTTAAAAGAACAAACTTCTCGGCGTGCTCAGCGCCTCTGCGGTGAAATTTGCAACCTTGCAAAATCGTTTTTGCACAAGAATGATACGTTATCGTATTTAAGGATACATGTGATCTGGTCAAGTAAAAACGGACACCCAGTTAAGCGGATGAAGAGCACAGACCAGCCAACCCTCATTCGTGAACCTGACAACATGAGTAGTAACGCTATTCCTAGTACTGTTATATAATTCTTTGAAAAAATTCTACAAAAAAATATGAGTAACATTTTAGCCACTTGAAACAAGGTATCGCTAAGATGGGGTGAGGGATGTTTTTCGGCACGCCAAAACTCTTCGCGTACTGTGCTTATTATAATTTAGAAGGCATACGTCGCCAAAAGCCAAGCGCACGCGATACGCCCGCATTAAGACACACAAAAGTCCAGGTGGATGTGACAGCAATATAACTGCGGCCCTTTGTGCGCCCCGATTTATGCCGATCCCATCATTTTTTGGCGTGCGGAAAAATGTCCCTCACCCCGGCATTTTTCAAACATCTAAAGTATTACAAATATAACACTTTAGCCCATTGAAACGGTCCGTCTCGCAAAAATGGGGTGAGAGGGATGAAATATTACAAAAAATTGATTGACAAGTCAATCAATTATTGATTAAATAATCAATGATGCACAAGAACTCGGATCCCTTCAAAAAAGACAAACAGGCAGCCATTTTTAAGGCCGCCCTAAAGGTGATCAAACAAAAGGGCTTTCACAAGGCCAGGATGTCGGATATCGCCAAAGAGGCCGAAATTTCTTACGGTCTGGTCTACCACTACTTCAAAAATAAGGAATATCTCTTTGACTCTATTCTCAACCAGTGGTGGGACGGCCTGTTTCGGCTGATGGCGGATATCGGCAAGAATGAGAATGACGTACATAGAAAGCTGATGCGTATAATCCATTACTTCCTGGATACCTACCAGACCAATCCCGAACTCATGAATATCTTTATCACAGAGATC
>Ga0307425_1001987_pt1 | contig 11867 bp, 13 predicted proteins | sample SalMarWE160330MG_FD_202152 | JGI IMG/M metagenome (GOLD analysis project Ga0307425, IMG submission 202152) | Salt marsh sediment microbial communities from the Plum Island Ecosystem LTER, Massachusetts, United States - WE1603-30 | ecosystem: Environmental > Aquatic > Marine > Intertidal zone >... | reverse complement strand
ACCAATTCTCTGGCCTTTTTAAAGATCTTGCTGAAGTTGTCATAGGTGGTCCATTCGTCTTCGTTCATAAAGAAGTCTTCTGCTGAAGGATATTCTTTAGAAGGATATGTGAGCCCTTCAAACAGGGTATGGAAGGTGCCCGTCTTGCTTCTGACATAGGTGGCGATTATTTTGATGTTCCTATTACTGATACAGTCTGGGCGGCTCATGGTGGCTATGTCAATTCGAATGAGGTAGGATATTTCGTAACAGTTAAATCTTTGAAAAAGGCCGGGGTGAGGGACATTTTTTCCTCGCCAAAAAATGAGGGGATCGGCAAAAACCAGGGCGCACAAAGCGACGTAATTATAGGTCGTGGCATATCACCCAGACACTTGTATGTCTTGGTGCGGGCGTGCTACGTGCGCTTATCTATTGGCAGTTTACCCCTTACAAATTATGATAGGCGCAGTACGCGAAGGATTTTGGCGTGTCGAAAAACATCCCTCACCCCGTCTTATGAATACGTCTGTTTCAAAGTGCTAAACATTACGATATTTCCGGTAATGCAAATGAAAAAAATTCCATCAATTTCCGTGCCGAAAACAAGGCAATGCGTTAATAGCAAAAATAAGGCCTGAATTATTGTCTTTCTGAAATACGACGCATATAGTCTGGTTGGATATTTAAGACGCAAGATAGGAAAAACATGTCCTTAGAACTATCTTGAATTCGATGGTTCGATTGAGAGGCAGGGACAGGATGTGCACAAAGGAGATTACAGGCCGCACAGTTTTCTGTGCATCCTTTCATCAAGTTCAGGCCGGTTGCGTTGAAAAAATTTGGGCAAACTATGGTAGGAGGAGGGAGGGCGTCTTATGCCTGAGGTAACGATTTGAAAATCTTTTCAAAACCATCAAGAAGAGGAATCAGGCCTTCTGATTGAATCGCTCTGCTAACGTGTCCCAGGATTCCATATCCTTCCGCCTTTTCATGAACTTCTGCCTTGGAAAGATCGGTAATGAGTATGACGGATGTCATCGGAGATGTCATGATGATTTCTCTCATGAACTCGAAAAGGGAATGACTCCCCGCCAGTTCTCCAACAATCGCTAATGGGTAAAGCCCTTCTTTTAAGAGACTCAGGGCCTCTTCCTTTTTAGAGGTAGTTGCTATCATATATGATCTCTTTTTGAGAATTTCTGTGACTTTTTCAGTAACAGACGCTTCCCTTTCCAGTACGAGAGCGTTGATAGGTCCTTGATTATTCATTGTTACAACCTCCTTTTCCTCACGTATTTTATCACTTGACAAAGGAAAAGAGTACTATAATACTGAAAAAAGATACTTCGGGACGTGGCGCAGTCTGGAAGCGCACCTGAATGGGGTTCAGGGGGTCCGGGGTTCAAATCCCCGCGTCCCGACCAGTAAAACGCGTTAAAATGAGCGATTTAGGAGAGAGGCCTTTCGCTCATTTTTTTTCATAACGCTGGCAGGAAACAGGCTGCGCATCGGCAAGGAAGGCGACGAAAAAAGAACAAAAGGCATATACGGGAGAAAAATCATGAGGAAAGAATACGATTTTTCAAAAATGAAAGGCCGTAAAAATCCTTATGCGAAAAGGTTGAAGAAACAAGTAACTATTCGAATGGGTATCGACATCATCGAATATTGTAAACGGATGTCAGAAGATACTGGAATACCAATTCATTTGAGAAGTGGTCTAGATGTTTCTAATTTTTTTTACCGCTGCGACTATCTCTTGCAGGACCTCACCAGCCTTTTTCCGGACCAGGACATCGCATATTCCGTCGCACGGCGTGTCCGACAGGTTAATGATGGCGAGAAAGGCGCCATTCTGTTTGGCGTAGTGCGGCATATGCGCGGCCGGTTGAACAAGGAGGGTGGACCCCACAACCATAAAAAAATCACATGTTCGGGATAATTCCACCGCCTTTTCGACCTCCCTCTGGGGCATGGCCTGGCCGAATGAAATGGTATCCGGCTTTAGATAACCGCCACAGTCACATTCCGGTGCAAGGTCACCCCCTTCGATTCTCTCCTGTGCCTCATGTATGGAAGAGATCTTTCCACAAGTCATACAACGTATTCTGCGGTTGTTGCCATGTAATTCTATGACTTTTTTATCCGGAAGCCCAGCTTCTTGATGAAGACCATCTATATTCTGGGTGATGACTGCCTCTATCAATCCCATCTCATAGAGTTTGGTGATTGACACATGAGCTGGATTCGGTTTGGCATCTATAAGGTCATAGTAGAGTTCTGACTTTTGCCGCCAGTATTCTATTCGTGCCTCTCTTGATGAAATGAAATCGGAGAAGTATACCGGCTGGAATTTGTCCCAGATGCCGCCCTTGCTGCGGAAGTCGGGGATTCCGCTTTCCGTTGATATGCCGGCACCAGTGAAGATTACATTATTCCCGCCTTCTGCAATCTTTTGTGCGATGATAAAAATTTCCTTGTTCATGTCTTCAGACCTAGCTGGTTTATTTTGGCCAAGAGGGTGTTGCGGTGAATTTCCAGCATCTTGGCTGCCTTTTTCCTGTTGCCATCAACAATTTCGAGCACACGGCTAATGTGACGTCTTTCAAAACCGGTTACCGCCTTTCTAAGGCCCCAGCCTTCAGTCTGTTTTATTGCAACATTGAACATCGAGATATCCTTGAAGTGAATAATGGGCTCCATTGTTATGGTAGATAATCTCTCAACCAAATTTTGAAGCTCCCTCACATTCCCGGGCCACGGGTGTTCCATTAATGTCTTAACGGCCCTTTTAGAAAATCTTTTGGGGAATTTACCCATCCTCTTTGCGTGAAGATCGAGGAAATGATCTAGTAGGAGAGGAATATCATCTCTTCTTTCTCTCAAAGGGGGCAGGTTCAGGGGAAACACATTTAACCTGTAAAAGAGGTCTTCCCGGAATTTTCCCTGGGAAACCAGTTCAAGAAGGTCCCTGTTGGATGAGGCTAGATATCTGACATCGACCTTTATGACACGGGTGCTCCCCAACCTTTCAAATTCCTTCTCCTGAATAGCCCTGAGCAATTTTGCCTGCATACCGATATTTAATGTGTCAACGTCATCCAAAAACACAGTGCCCTTATCGGCTATTTCCAACTTGCCTAGTTCTGTCCTGGTCGCACCCGTAAAGGCCCCCCTGTTATGCCCGAATAACTCGCTCTCCATTAGGGTCGGCGGGATTGCGGCACTATTTATGATAATGAAGGGCTGGTTGCGTCGGGGGCTCAGGTTGTGTATCTCCCTCGCAACAAGTTCCTTGCCTGTTCCACTTTCTCCTTGGATGAGGACCGCGCCATCAGTTCCAGAAATAATCGATATCAAACTGAAAACCTTTCCCATCTTTTCATTTTTGCCAATGATTTTTTCAAATGGATGGTACCTCTCCAGCTCTTTTTTGAGATAAGTGGCCTCCTTGACAAGGCTATGTTTTTCAAGTGCCCGGTTTATGATGTTTATGACATTGTCAACTCCAAAAGGCTTTTGTATATAATCATAGGCCCCCAGCTTTATTGCCCTTACCGCTGTTTCGATATCTTTTACGGCAGTGACGGCTATAACCTCCGTATCTGGTTCAGTTTCTTTTAGTTCCTGCAACAGGTCAAGGCCGTCAATATCAGGCAAGCGGATGTCCAGAAGAACCACATCCACAGGAGTCCTTGATAGGGTGTCAATTGCCTGTTCTCCAGTGCCGGCAAGAAGGACATCGTACTCGTCTTTTAAGACCATTTTAAAGGATTGGCGCACCCCACGTTCATCATCAACGGCCAGAATAGTAGCCCTCTTATTCGTGCCCACTCTAAATCCCCCTCATCCTGCCAAACTCATTTCAGTCTATCAGACGGATCAGTTCCTTCATATTTTATGCCATACAATCGTGTATCTCAAAGTAATTTTTCCATTTTAGGGGCTAGGTGCCCTTTATCGGATATATCAGCGCACCAATCAAGGCCAGGCAGGAAATCCGGATGTATGTGATTTGTCGGCTCTCGTTGCCCTGCACATAAAAGTGTGCAGGGTTGCACAGAATATTATGCAGCCCGTTTATGTCTTCGCGAGGCGGATTTGCCGCCGCTAAAATAGGCCACAATAGACGACACAGGCTCCTGGATGTCCTAAATTAGCAGAATAGTGTGGAATACGAGATGTTTGAAATTTATTTGAGTTAGGCCGTACAATCGGATTTGCCGTATGTTTTTCGGTTGTCTGGCCTACTTATTGTCTCTCGGCATGAATATTGAGAGAATTTTTTTGGCAGCAAATATGGAAGCCATGTGGGGCCTTTGCTATAGAATATCCCTTATATCGGCTCAGAGATTTCCTGGGGCAAGCCAAAGCCGGGCCCTCTGGACCTGGATTCTTTACTTGATATGAGAAAAGAAAAGAGTTGCATAAATTCCAGGGCCATTTTGGAGTATGTGAGAGACCATACGAATGTAGACTGCTCCGCCCTTGTGGAGAATCTCGACCCTGAGCTTGACGATCTCCCTGATCCGGAAGGCTTTTTGAGAGAGCCCAACAACTGGGTCCCATGCGGCGTTGTCTCAAAATTGTTTGAAAGGGCGAGATTAATGCTCCACGACGATATGGCCGCTTATAAGATCGCAAAATACGCACTTGAGGAGACTTCCCTGGGTTACCCACAGAGAATAATAGTCGAATCGCTTTGCTCATATAGACAGGTTCTGAAAAATTTTCAACAATTAAACGACAAATGGAATAGGACAAAAAAGGTAGAATTAGTGGAGATGAAGAGAAATAGGGCCATAGTCAGGTTACATTGGGACCCGCAAATTGAAGTAACAAAGGATATTTGCCTCTATAATCAAGGGATTTATACCTTTACGCCCTATATCTGGGATGGAAGGCCCCTGAGTCTTAGCGAGGCATGTTGTTACTTTGAGGGGGCGCCCTATTGTGAGTACCGCTTGAAATGGCCGGCAAGAAACAGATTATATGAGGTCATTTCGCGTTTTTTCTCATCTCGATCATTTCTTTCAGAGGCAATAAGTCAGATAGAGAAGGACAAGCAGGTAATTGAGCGGGAATACGAAGAGGTCAATCGTTTAAACGCGGAGCTGAATCAAAGAGTAAATCAGCTTTTGGCCTTACAAGAGACAGGAAAGAGGATCTTATCGGTTTTGGATCTGGAGCAGCTTGTCGCCGCAATAATGAATACCCTGTCCAACGTCTGTAAGGTCAAGCGTGCACTTATCATGCTTGTCAATGATGAAGATGCGTGCCTTGAATTTATGCATGGAGCTGGTTTTGGCGGTCCTGTCCCGGAGGAGGTGAGAAATCTTAAGATCCCCCTTACTTGTTTGGACAACATCTTGGTAGGGGCCATAAATAAGCGCCGATCAGTGTATGCACCCCGGATAAAAGGCCTGGGACAGGGTGATGATGGCATCATGTTGCCTTTGAGGTCCGCGTCTGTTTATGCAGTGCCATTGATAACGAGATCCAAGGTCATAGGGGTCATTGCAACGGATGCCGCCGGCGAGAAGGGTATCCCAAAGGGGGCTCGTGAGACATTGGAGATTTTTGCCCAGCAGATGGCCATCGCCATTGAAAACGCCGGACTATACAGCAAATTGCAAGAAAAGATGACGGAACTAAAAAAATCCCAGGCCCTATTGAGCAGGGCCGAGAAATTTTCCTTTTTGGGCAACCTTGCGGCAAGACTTGCACATGAGATCAAGAATCCAATGACGGCCATAGAGACCTTCATGCAGATGCTGCCCAGGAAATTCGATGACAAAGAGTTCAGAGAAAATTTCTATAAGATAGCAATGGAGGAGACGACCCGTGTGAATGGCCTGATCTCAGAACTCTTGGATTTGGTAAAAACGAAAAGGCCACACCTGGAATTCCATGATTTCCATGACCTGATTGACAGAATGATTCTCCTCATTTCACCTCAAAGTAATGCAAAAGGTATCAAGGTCATCCGTGAATTTGATTCCAGTGTAGGGCAGGTTTGGCTGGATTCTGAGAAGATAAAACAGGTTATTTTGAACATTCTTTCTAATGCCGTGGAGTTTACCCCAAAAGGGGGCCGGATCAAGGTGTTGACAAGAAGATTCTGCGAGGCCGGTAGGCCCGACTCTATTCGTATCGAGATTAGGGACAACGGGATAGGGATATCGGAATCAATGATGAACAAGATATTTGATCCATATTTTACCACCAAGCACAAGAGCAATATCAATAACGGTACAGGCCTGGGTTTGTTCATTACTCATCAGGCCATGGAAGACCATGGTGGGTCCATCGAAGTGGAGAGTGTGCCCGATGAGGGGGCAACATTCGTTCTTATCTTGCCCGCTGAACCTACAATGAAGTTATCGCAAAATGTCTTCCAGGATTAATGCCTGCTTAAGGCTCTTGCCTTTCTTGATAAATCCCTTTGATGTCATCTGAAGGCTTTTTCGTAATCTCATTGATTCTTGGTTGACCGCCAGGCCTAATTTTCTTATATTCATCCACTAAGATATTCCCTTGTTTTCATAAAAATCCAAGTTCCTTCGTCAGTCCAACAGGTTGCAGCTCTTTTTCTTTAAATTTCATCTTTTAGTATCAATCTGGTTTATCAACTAAGGGAGAGATAGTACCCTAATTGAGCCGATATTCAATTAGGGAGCTATCAGGGGTCAGGATTCAGGGATTGGCAGGTGATTTAGAGACAAAGAATTATATGTCACTTATACTGGTGTTGTAAAAATCTGATTAATTCCGTTTCCTGACAACTGGCAACCGGCAACTATCAATTGAGCATTTTCGGTTAATTGGGGTAGTACCTAAGCAAGGATTGGGTCTTGGCCGAAATGGCGAAAAAAATAAACGGTGGAGAAAGGGAAAGAAAGGAGGCAAATTTTATGAGGCATGTGAAAATATCATTGGTTTCTTTGCTGGTCCTGCTTTATCTTTCTCCGGTGAGCTCATTTGGCGGGTGTGTGAAAGGCGATTGTGAAAATGGATACGGGACTTACGTCTTCCCCAATGGAACAAAGTATGTTGGCAGTTTTAAGGGTGGTAAGTTTGATGGTGAAGGGACCTATACTGTTCCTAATGGTACCAAATATGTGGGTCAATTCAAGGCTGGTCGTATGCATGGAGACGGTACCTTGACTGTTCCGAATGGGACCAAGTATGTCGGTCGGTTTAAGAATAATTTACAGGATGGGGAGGGGAGGGTGATTTTCCCGCAAGGCATTATTTATGTGGGTCATTTTAATAAGGGTAAGTATGAAGGTAAGGGAAGGGTTATTTTTCCCGATGGTGTGAAATATGTGGGGCAATTTAGCAATGGCAGGTTTGATGGAGAAGGGACCTATATCTTTCCGGACGGCAAAAGGGTTGCAGGGAAGTTCAGTAATGGCAATTTTATTGGAAAATAGATATGGCCTAGTATAGTGTTCATCAAGATCAGTAAAGTGAAGTGCGATGAGGAAAAAGTTTCCAAGAGCGGACCTTGACGTATTGACAAATTTTGATCTTATGCTGTTATGATAACACTTACCATAGATGACAGGAGATTCATCTCTCAAGGTCTTCATTATGCCCGTGATAAGATTTCTTGTTTTCCTTGACAGGAGAGGTTAGAGGAGTTAAATTACTTTTTATAGATATAGTAGGGATAGAGCGTGAAAAATTTTGTCAAGGTGTTTAAGGCCCTTTCGGATCCCAACAGGGTAAAGATTGTCAAGATGCTCCAGCGCAGGAGCATGTGTGTCTGTGAGCTCCAGGCCGCCCTGAAGGTGGCGCAGCCTACTGTGTCCAAGCACCTGAAAATCCTTGAAGAGGCAGGTTTTGTGAGGTATGAAAAAGACGGTCTGTGGGTCAATTATCATCTTAGCGACGGCAGCAGCAGCCCTTATGTTGCCAGCCTCCTCGGCAACATGCGACACTGGCTCGAGGATGAACCAGAGGTTGCGCGATTGAAAAAGGAACTGCCAATGATCAACAGAGAGGACATCTGCAAGCGATAAATTTTTTTGCGCTTAACACATTGCCATATAGCAATATATTGATTGATAATCGGCAAACTCCCGGCATGCGGGACTCAGAGAAATTAGGCCATGCCGTACCAGAAATCAAGATCCTGCAGATACGCGAGTAAACAAGACCCCTTTAATGGCAGGCCAAAGCCGGGCCCTTTTGACGCGGATTCTTTATTTGAAATGAGGTGTGATCATTCTTGTCCAAAAACTGTCTTGCAAGGCTGCAAATTTCACCGCAGAGGCGCTGGGCACGCAGAGAAGTTTGTTCTTTTAAATTGTCGTGAGAGGCGACAATTTAAAGACTACTACGTCTTAGGTAAATGCACTACGTCTCCGACTGATAATCATGGCGCGTTTCTTTTTGTTTTCCGTCCTCTCAACGGAAAACAAAAAAACACCTTAAGCTTTGCGTTCTCTGCGCCTTTAGTGAGCGGAGCGAACGGGCGGTGAATAAAGATGACAACCTGATTTTTCAAACAACATATGTGCTAATAAATTTCAGATAGTCAGCTAAAGAAATGTGGTCATTCCAGTCTATATTTGGACCCTGGTGAGGTGTGATAATGAAGGAACGATGGAAATTGCTGCTTATTATTCTGGTTTTCGTTGGTTGCTATTATATCCCGTGGTCCGATCCCACGATTCGCAGGTCCGGGCTGGAGGCCTTCATGATGCTGCAGGAATACGCTCGCCAGCACGTGCTCACCTGTTTGATCCCAGCCTTTTTTATCGCCGGGGCCATTGCGGTTTTCGTGTCCCAGGCATCAGTCCTTAAATACTTCGGCGCAAAGGCCAAAAAAATCCTGTCATATTCTGTGGCGTCTGTCTCAGGGACCATCCTGGCCGTATGTTCCTGTACGGTCTTGCCTCTTTTTGCCGGTATCTATACCCAGGGGGCGGGTATTGGTCCGGCCACGGCCTTTCTCTATTCTGGACCTGCAATAAACGTCCTGGCCATTGTACTTACGGCAAGGGTCTTGGGGTGGCAACTGGGCGTGGCCAGGGCAATTGGCGCAGTACTTTTCGCCGTAATAACAGGATTGCTCATGGCACTGATTTTTCGCAGGGATGATGCTGCTCGCACGGCAGGGGAGATGTATCTGCCCGATGAAGAGGTGCAAGGGCGTACCCTTCTTCAAGATTCGCTTTTTATGCTCATTTTGGTTTTGATCCTAATCTTTGCCTCCTTTGCCCATCCTTCACCCGGTTCAACAGGCCTATGGGCGGCCATTTTTTCCGTAAAATGGTACATCACCGGGGGCCTTCTGGTCATTCTCGCATTTATGCTCAAGGGCTGGTTTCGAAAAGACGAGCGATTGGATTGGGTACAGTCCACCTGGGGATTTATGAAACAGATTTTTCCCCTTTTGGGTGCAGGCGTGCTGGTGGCAGGCTTTATGCTGGGCCGCCCGGGTCATGCCGCGCTAATACCGGAGCATTACATCCAGGCTCTGGTTGGTGGAAATTCTCTCTGGGCAAATCTATTCGCTTCAGTTTCGGGTGCGCTCATGTATTTTGCCACCCTTACCGAGGTACCCATTCTGCAGGGTCTGATGGGGTCGGGAATGGGGCAAGGGCCCGCCCTTTCATTGCTTCTGGCCGGCCCTGCGCTTTCGCTTCCTAACATGCTGGTAATCGGGGGAGTGATGGGCGTCAAAAAGACGGCGGTCTTTTGCTGTATCATTGTGGTCATGTCCACCATCGCAGGGATGTTCTATGGCTGGATCATTGGATAATTTTTCACCGCAAAGGCGCAAAGAAGCAAAGAATTGAGTTGTTGTTTTCTTTTCTGCTGACCCCGGAGGAATAGTCTCCGCATTCCACAGGGCGGAGGAGGGCAGAAAATAAAACAATGAAACTTTTGGTGAACGAAAAAGAAGGTAAAGGATAATATGGCATGATGGAAAGGAGGGACAGGAAATGGAGATTAAGGTATTAGGACCGGGATGCCCCAAGTGCCAGATCGCAGAAAAAAATGTCAGGGATGCGGTCTCTGAGGCGGGTGTGGACGCTACGGTTATAAAGGTGACGGACACCATGGAAATCGCCAAGCACGGGGTGTTTGGTACCCCGGCCGTAGTTATAGATAATGAAGTGAAAAGTGTCGGAAAGATCCCGGGAAAGGAAGAGATCAAGACCTGGATCAAGAAATAACCAGAAAAAAAAGGAGGCAGAAAGAAATGGCAGAAGGATGTTGTACAAAGAACAGAAACATTATGATCCTGGCCTGCTCCGGGGGCTCAAACGTTGGACAATTGGCAAATCGGGTGGCCGTAGAGCTTACTCAGGAAGGGATTGGCAAGATGTTCTGCCTTGCGGGGATTGGGGGGCATCTTAGCGGGTTTGTGCAGTCGGCCAGAGATGTCCCACAAATGGTGGCGGTCGATGGATGCTCTGTGGGCTGTGCTAAGGCAATACTTGAACACGCTGAGATCCCAATTAAAGACTATCTTGTCCTGACCGATCTAGGCATGGAAAAAAACAAGAATTTTGACCTGAAGGCCGATGAAATCCAGAAGGTCAAGGACGCCGTAAAGGAGGTCTGCGGCCCTAAGCAACCTTTTTCCCCAATAACGGAAATGGACTCCAGCGGTTGTTGCCATTGAGAGACCTTAAAAGGAGTGATGGAATCGAAGAGAGCGTTACTGTGGAGGCAGGATAAATGGAAAGGTATTTTCGCAGATCATTAATGGTCTTATTGCTAATGCTGGGCGCTATTGGTGTTGCTAGTCTGGTGGTCCTTGCCAGTGACGTACCGAAAGCTCCAGTAAAAGGCATGGTCACGATGGTCGATTTGGGTGCGGGCAGGTGCATCCCCTGTAAGATGATGGCGCCGATTATGGCAAAGGTGGAAAAGGCCTATGAAGGGAAGGCCGCCATCATATTCATCGATGTATGGAAGCATCGGGACCAGGCGAAGAAGTTTGGTATACGCGCCATCCCGACGCAGATCTTTTTTGATGAAAAGGGCAAAGAGGTCTACCGCCATGTGGGTTTTTTTGATGAAAAGGCGATAGTAGAGCAACTAAGAAAGATGGGTGTGGAATGAATCCACAGTAATGGGTTTTTATGTTGGAAGCAATCTTTTTGACCGTTAATGAATGGATGAGCCAGGGTACATCCATTGCAGCAGTTGGTTGTCTGTTGTGGGGAATGATCAGTGTGGTCTTTAGTCCCTGCCACCTGGCTTCCATTCCCCTGATTGTTGCCTACGTGGGGGGCCAGGAAAAGGCATTGGAACCGAAAGAGGCCAGCCTTTACAGTGTTACCTTTACAATAGGGCTATTTATAACTATCGCCTTTATCGGCATAGTCTGTGCCATATTGGGCCGTATGCTGGGTGATGTGGGGAACTACTGGCAGGTTCTAATTGGACTGGTCCTGATCTGGGTGGCCCTGGGCATGTTCGGAGTTGAGAGATGCTCTATGTCCGGCAATCTGCTCTATCGTATGAACCTGAAGGGTATGTTCGGGGCCTTTGCCTTAGGTTTGGCCTATGGCGTCCTTTCAGGTTCCTGCACATTCGGCTTTATCGCTCCGATACTTGCAATCATCACCGTCCAGGAGAAAGTGGCCACGGGCGTGTTTCTTATCCTGCTTTTCGCCATTGGACACTGCGCTCCCATCTTGATTGCGGGGAGTTCTACGGCAGTGGTGAAAAAACTGGTTGAGAACAGCAAATGGCAGGGGGCCGGCAAGTGGTTTCGGAAGGGTGCCGGGGCTATCATAGGCCTTTTAGGTGTGTATTTTGTAGTGAATCCATTTTTCATATCATGAAGGTCCTTAAACAATGATCAAGAAACCATACACAATGAAATCAAACTGGGCAGGAGGATATAAGACATG
>Ga0307425_1001985_pt1 | contig 11868 bp, 7 predicted proteins | sample SalMarWE160330MG_FD_202152 | JGI IMG/M metagenome (GOLD analysis project Ga0307425, IMG submission 202152) | Salt marsh sediment microbial communities from the Plum Island Ecosystem LTER, Massachusetts, United States - WE1603-30 | ecosystem: Environmental > Aquatic > Marine > Intertidal zone >... | reverse complement strand
TCCATCGGTAAAACATGCATTAAAAGCAGAAGAAGTTGGATGTGATGCAGTTGTTGGTGAAGGAGTTGAGGCAGGCGGACATAATGGAATTAATGAAACAACAACATTAACTCTAATTCCCCAGCTTGCTGACACAATAAAAATTCCAGTAATCGCTGCTGGAGGTATAGCCGATGGAAGAGGAATTTTAGCTGCATTATCTCTTGGCGCAGAGGGAGTTCAAATAGGGACAAGATTCGCAGTAACCGTTGAATCTTCTGCTCATCAAAAATATAAAGAGAAAGTCGTTGAAGCTAAAGATGATGGAACATTATTGGCATTTAAAAAAATCGGTTTAGTGAGAATGCTAAAAAACGATTTTGCAAACCGCGCACGTTTAGCAGAAAAAGAAGGTTGGGATGAGCCTAGATTAAAAGAACTTCTCGGAAGTAAAAGAGAAAGATTAGGAATTTTTGAAGGCGACGAAAATGAGGGTGAGCTTGAAGCTGGTCAAAGTTCGGGATTGGTAAAAGAAATTCTTAATGTGAAAAAATTATTTGCAAAATTGTTAAGTGAAATTTCAGAAGCACAAAAAAGAAACGAGAATATTATTAGTTAGAAATTTATATTGCCTCGAGAACTTCGCTTACAACAACCTCAAAATCTTTTGCATCATTATAGAATGAAACTATCTTCCTTATAATTGATTCAACAATCGCATCGGGACAAGATGCACCGCTTGTCAGAAGTATTTCAACAGGATACTTGGCTGGAAGAAAATCTTTCGATATTACTGTTGTTTGTTTTCCAAGATCATAATGGTTTATTTCATCAGAAGAAATTATTCTGTCAGCCGAATCGATAAAGAAAGTTTTTATCTCTTCTTTACAAAGCTTAACAATGTGACCTGTATTGGAACTGTTGTATCCTCCCACAACGATCGCAAAGTCTGCATCGGTTTCCAGTAAACCGTATGTAGCATCCTGGTTGTCGTTTGTTGCGTAACAAAGAGTATCACGAGTATCTGCAAAATGTTCATTAAGATTTTCAATTCCGAATTTCTTAATCAATGCTTCCTTCAGAATTTCTGCAATCTCCTGTGTCTCGGAGGCAAGCATTGTAGTTTGGTTCACAACACCAATCTTTTCTAAATCTTTTTTTACATCGAATCCTTTTGAATATTTACCATTGAAGAATTCATAAAATTCATCTTCGGTTCTTTTACCAAGAATTACATCTATCAGGTATTTGGTTTCTTCAAGATTACGTACGATAATAGAAGGAGAGTTCTGTATTGTGTGAGAAAACGTTGCTCTCGTTTCTTCATGATAATGTTTACCGTGAATCACAACAGCAAAACCTGTTTTTCCTAGATCCGCAGAACGATTCCATACTTTTTCTACAAAGGGACAGGTTGTATCGTAGCGATACGGATCAATCCCTAATTTATTAAGCTTCTTTTCTATTTCGAGGGTTGTACCAAAAGCAGGAATTATAACTATATCATCACTATTAATTTCTTCCCATGCAATTAGTTGATTCCCTTCAGTATCCATTATAAATCGTACGCCCATACTTAACAGATCGTTGTTCACACCGGGATTATGAATCATCTCACTTAACAGAAAAATTCTTTTACCAGGATTTTCCTCGATTGTTTTATAAGCAATCTCGATTGCATTCTCCACTCCATAACAAAATCCAAAATGCCGTGCGAGATAAAATCTTACCGGACCGAAATCCAGCAGCGTTGGCGTAAAATCTTTTTTCCGCGGATCGTCAATTTTTCTACTGTTCTTTATTTGAGTAATAAAAGAACTTCTGTAATGAACGGGTATATCAAATTTTTTCATGATTATTTACTCAGTATTATATCTTTTTCTTTTGAGTCCAGTTGTAAGTCTTTTATCATTGATTGTCTCGATGGTCGCAACATGTAGAAATATCCCAAAAGAAAAATAAAAACAACAATATAAAGATAGTTTGATGTAAGCATTGTTGCTACCAGTGAAAGAATGCAACCGCTCTCTAATAATGCCCAGGATACAATTTTAGCTGATCTGTATTTAACAATTTTATCTTCAAGATTAGTTCCGGTAGAAAAATTAGAAGTGATCAAATTAAAAATCAACCTTGCAATAAACATTGCTATTAAACCATAAACGGGTATTATAATTGTAAATATTTTGTCAAGGTCTTTGTTCATATTCATTTCATTACTCTGCATAAAGACAATCACAACTACAAAGAACAATACCATTCCTGCCATCAATGATAGATGAATAATATTGATTGTTTTTAATTGATTTTTTATTTCTGAAATATCATCCATTTCAGTGTTGGATTTTGTTTTTAATTTAGATTTTCAAGGGCTCGTTTAATATATTTGCACACCATTTTTAGAAATACAATATGAATTTAGTCGATAAGTTAGAAAAAATAAAAGCAAAATATGATAGTATAAACGAACAGCTGTCAAATCCAGTGATTTCAGGTGACCGGGAAAAATATATCTTTCTCAGCAGAGAGAGAAGCGAGCTTGTTGAAATAGTTGAAGCATTCGCAAAATATTCATCAGTTTTGAAAAACATACGTGGGAATAAAGAGATAATTGAAACTGTGAACGATAGCGAATTAGTATCAATGGCTGAAACTGAACTTGAAGAACTTGAAGTTGAAAAGGAAAAACTGGAAGAGGAAATAAAACTCCTGCTTTTACCAAAGGATCCGAATGATGACAAAGATATAATTATGGAAATTCGAGCTGGTACCGGAGGAGAGGAAGCTGCACTTTTTGCCGGGGATCTTTTCAGAATGTACAACCGGTTTGCTGAAATACGCGGTTGGAAATCAGAGCTTATAGATATAAATGATACGGGCCTGGGAGGAATTAAGGAGGCAGTATTTTCTTTAAGCGGAAGTCATGTTTACGGGGATATGAAATTTGAAAGCGGAGTGCACAGAGTACAAAGAGTACCGGAAACCGAAGGTAGTGGAAGAGTTCACACTTCAGCAGCCTCTGTAGCGGTTCTTCCTGAAGCTGAGGATGTTCAAATTGAAATCAACCAGAACGATTTAAAGATTGATATCTTCCGCTCTGGTGGAGCCGGCGGTCAGAATGTGAACAAAGTTGAGACCGCCGTACGAATAACACATCAACCAACCGGAATAGTTGTGCAATGTCAGGATGAAAGATCACAATTGAAGAACAGGCAAAAGGCTATGAAGGTCCTCAAAGCTAGGCTATATGATCTGGAACTTAAAAAGCAGAATGATGAAATATCTGCACAAAGAAAGTCAATGGTAGGAAGTGGCGACCGAAGCGACAAAATACGAACTTATAATTTCCCTCAAAACCGAGTCACAGACCACCGAATTGGATTAACGCTTTACAATCTTTCGAATATTATGGAGGGGCATATTGACGAGCTGATTGAACAGCTTAAAATTGCTGACAGAGCCGACAAGCTGCAATCGATAGAAGAACACTCCACTGAAAGATCCAACCGATAAGTTTTTATTTTAAGATTTTTTCGGAGAGAAAATTTTAATTTTGTTACAGACTTGAATTAATTTGCAGAGATAGTAATAACGCTAACATCGTCTTCAAACTTGGCCTGATTAAATTTATGGATATCCTCTTTCAAAATTTCTAAAGGTGAGTCATTGAAATTATCTTTTTGAATTACTTTTATAATTTTACTTACTCCAAATGCATTTCCATTGCTATCACGACATTCCAAAATTCCATCTGTAGTCATCATTACTGCATCCCCTGAAGACATTGGCAAATTAGTATCTTCGTAAACAGCTTCTTTATTATATCCTAGCAGAAGCCCTTTAGAATCAATCCTTTTTATTTCTCCGGTAGATTTACTTTTATAAAACATGGGCATGTCTCCTGCGCCGGCATATTTTAATGTCATATTTTTTTTGTCAATAATAACTACTGAAAGAGTTGAAAATACTTCGGAGATCTTTGAATCCTGATACACTAATTTGTTAACCTTGCTAATTATTTTTCCTGGTGAGGAAACATCCCCCTCTTCTATTATTGAGTGAATAGCACTTCTGATATAACCTGCGTATGCATAAGCAAAATACCAAGCTCCCCATTTTTTTCCCATTACATCACCGATAATTAATGCAAGATGATTTTCATCCAGCAGAAAATAATCGATAAAATCGCCGCCGGGAATTCCGGTAAAAGGAATGTGCCAATACATAATTGAAAAATTTTCAAATTCGGGAAATTCAGTTGGAACGACACTTGTACGTAATGAGTCAGAAGCTTCATGTAATTCGGTTACAACTTTACGTCTTTCATTAGTAAGACTTTTAATTATAGCAGAAACCCTTGCAATAAAAATTTTTTGTCCTTGTTCCTTAACAATATAATCTGTTATATCTTTTTCATATCCATCAAGAATGTCCTTTTCAGTTGCTTTATTGCTTAGAAATACGAAAGGAATAGACGATAATTCTGAATTTTGCAGAAGCATTTCACGAAATTCAAATCCGTTAATATCAGGCATCAGTATATCAGCAATTATTAAGTCCGGCATAAATGTTTTGATAATGACTAAACCATCTTTTACATTTGATGCCGTCTTGCAATCAATCCCAACCTTCGAAAGACCGGATTGATAAATTGTTAGCGCAGCTTTATCATCATCCACTACTAAAACTTTGGGAGTTCTTTCAGAAAATATTTCTTCAAGATTTTTTCTGGTTCCATAAATCCGATTGATCTCAGCACGTCTTATCAATGCCTTTACTTTAAGAATAAGTTCTTCAACATTGAATGGCTTCGTTATAAAATCATCACCCCCCACATCAAGGGCTTTGGATTTATCTTCCATAGTATTTTTGGCTGTAACAAATACAAAGGGAATAGAACGATAATTTTTATTCTCACGCACAAGCTGGCAAAATGTAAATCCATCCATTTTATCCATTATTACATCACATAGCACGAGATCTATCGCGTTCTTATATAATATATCAAAAGCTTCATCAGTATTGGATGCTAGAAATACTTTGTAATTATTCAAAGTTAAATGGTGGGAAATAAGCTTGCGGATAGTTATATCGTCGTCAATTACAAGTATCGATTTTTTATCATTATTACTCATTTAGTATGAAGCCTGTAAAAATATTTGGAGAGAATTTACCATAAACAAACATCTTTTGATTTTTCTAGGCCTCTAATAAAAAATATTTAAATAAAAGTATTGTGAGTTGGAAAGATTCAGTTTCCTATACCGTATTTCTCCATCAGACGATAAATGGTAGCCCGACCTAGCTGAAGCTTTCTCGCAGCTTCGACAATATTGCCACCAGTAACTTTTAAGGCATGTCTTATTGATTTTTCTTTTATTTTTTCAAATGGAATAATATTATCATCAGTAAACATCACACTCTGATGATCTATGTCAATTGATGAATCAGCTGCTCTTATATGCTGTGGAAGATCATCTACATCCAGATGATCTCTGTCAGAAATTATCATACAGCGTTCAATCGTATTTTCCATTTCTCTTACGTTTCCGGGCCAGTCATATTCATATATTAACTTTAAAGCTTTTTTAGTAAATCCTTTTACATTCCTCTGCAGTTTTTTATTAAATTCTTCCACAAAGAATTCCGTCAAAACAAGTATATCTGCTCTTCTTTGTCGCAGTGGTGGAATAGAGATTGGGAATGAATTTAACCTGTAAAAAAGATCCTCACGAAATTGTTTCTCTTCAACAGCATGTTTTAAATCCCTGTTCGTTGCAGAGATAATACGAACATTAGTCTTTATTAATTCCGTGCCGCCCACTCTTTCAAATTCTTTCTGCTGTATTACCCTTAATAGTTTTGCCTGCAACATCATTTCAAGTTCACCTACCTCATCAAGAAAGATCGTCCCATCTTTAGCCAATTCAAACTTTCCTAACTTTCGTTGATGTGCACCCGTAAAGGAACCTTTTTCATGTCCGAACAATTCACTTTCAAGAAGTTCCCTGGGAATAGATGCACAATTAACTACAACAAAAGGTTTGTCTTTTCTCTTTCCATTGTAATGAATGGCTCGTGCAATAAGTTCTTTCCCGGTTCCGCTTTCTCCATAAATCAAAACGCTTATGTCATTATCAAGTACTTTAGAAACCAACCTGAAAACATCCTGCATTTTTCCGTCAGCCGAAATAATATTATCAAAACTATATTCTTTTCTTACATTCTCTTTTAAGTTCTGAAGTTCCTTAACCAGATCGTAATTTTGTATAGCATTTTTAATAGCAAGTTCAAGCTTTTGCTGATCGATGGGTTTAGAGAAATAATCGTAGGCTCCATATTTTAAAGCATCTACAGCAACATCAATTCTTCCCTGGGCGGAAAGCATAATTACAGGAAGACTTTCATCATATTGCTTTAATCTCTTAAGGGTTTCAATTCCATCCAAACCAGGAAGCATTATATCAAGTAGAACAAGATCAGGTCTAACATTTAACTTTTTAAGCATAGATTCGCTGTTAGAAAAAACTTCAACGTCATATCCCCATTTATCTTTCACCCAGAATGTAAGTAATTTAGATATCGATTGCTCATCGTCAACTATAAATATGACCTTGCTCAAATTTTTACCTCATTTTTTTCAATTTTACTTCTTTTGGGCAATTTTACCACGAAAGTGGTTCCACTACCAACTTCACTTTGAACGGTAATTAAACCTTTATGCGAATCGATTATTTGTTTTACAAAAACCAAGCCAACTCCAATACTAGGCATTTCGCTCATTCGGCGACTAACCCTGAAAAACCTTTGAAATAAATAGGGTTGATCCCTTTCCGGTATTCCAATCCCCGTATCACTGACAATGATTTCAACTTCGTTATAAAGATTATTTACAATTATTTTTACCCTGCCAAATTCTCCGGTAAATCTTATCGCATTATTCAGTAAAGCACTAATTACTTGATAAAGATTTTCCCGATCAGCTTCTATAACAATTTCTTCCGAAGGATGCTCGAATGTAACAGTAATATTTTTGATATAAGCAGACTCATAATTGGCATCTATTACTCCTTGCACAAGTTTTAATACTTCGACATTTGTTATATTAATTAAAATTAACCGATCCTCCAGACTGGAATTATCTAATAAATAATTAATTAATTTAGCGAGCCTTTTTCCTTCACTCATTATTACCCGGTTAAATTCCTTTTTCATTGAATCTGAAAGATCTTTATCCGATTCTATTGTTTCAGAGAAGCCGATTATTGATGCAAGGGTCGTTCTAAATTCGTGAGAAACACTGGATATAAAATCGTACTTCAATCGGTTCAATTCTTCAATTACAGACTTTTGCTGTTCAAACCTCGCCCTTTCTAAATTTAGCAGTCTTTCCCTTTCAATCAATTTTGGCTTAAGACTCTGCAACTCTTTTTGATATTTAAGTTTTTCTGTAATATTCTTTCCTATTCCGATCAAACCCAATACTTTACCATTACCCGTTATCGTGCTACAACTAAATTCAAAAGGAAAGATTTGTCCGGAAAGCGAGCATAGATGAGTTCTAAATTTTATTTGCTTCTTGTCCGAAAGAGCTCGATTTAAAGAATTTGTTACTGCTGAAGAATCTTCTTTTTCAACAAGCTCCAGGAAATGTTTTCCTTTTAAATCTTCTGGTGAATATTCCAGAATATCTTTTCCTGTCCGGTTAATAAGATTTATTTTCCCTGAGTCATCAAGAAGAATAATTAAATCGGGAGACGTTTTAATAAGAGTATTAAACTTTTCTTCCCATTCATTAGATATTTTTTCCCCTTCTAAGGTATCTTCTGAATAAGAGGATAATAATCTTTCCGTTTTATTTTCAAACCAATCCTTAATCTGTTGACTGAGGATAGAGAGAACAGACAAGATCCTGGTTTTGCATACATCTGTAAATTCATCTTCTTCATATGAGAAGAGTAAGATATAGATATAGAGGTTTCTTTCCGAAAAGTAGTTAAGCTCATTAATAAAAAAAGGTGATAAAGATTTTTCTTTTACGAAGTCAGTGATTGAAGGTAGGTTTATAACTTTCTCTGTATCAATACTCCCCTTCTTATAGAAGTTAAACAAAAGATCATTTAAATGTTTAAACTCTTCATTAGCTCCTCCCCAAATTGTAAGAACTTTATAACCCTGTTCAGTAAGTTGTAATAAATAACCTTTTTTGCTTGAACTAACCCTGGCAATAATCTGGAGAGTATTTTCAATCAATGCATTCATTAATAAATTTTCATTTTCTCAAAAATATACAGAATTAGACTAAAAAAAATCAAAAAAATGAATATTCCCCATTCTAAATAAAAATTATTCGGCTAAAAAAATTTTACTGGAGAGTAATTACTTTAACGGTTTACATCTTCTTTTTGGAGGGTTTCATAATATTTTCTTATTAATTCTTCATAATCTCTCGTATATCCTTCCTTAGCTGCTTTATTCAATTCATCCCGTATTTTATTTAATGAATTTGGAGCCGTCAGATCAAGTTCTGTCGGAAGCTCTCTAAGAACCGTTTCACCGGAGCGAGATTCTCTTTCTTTTTCATAATCTCTTTCGTTTATAGATTTTTGCGCATCCAGCAGCTTACTAAGTATGTTTTCCTGTTTTTGGATAAGATTATCATCCAGTTTTTCTCCGTGCAAATCTGTTATTACCTCCTGCATTTTTTTCAGGATATTATCCAAGTCAGCGGGAAGTTTTTTTGATTGCCCGGATAATTTTGCTTCCTGGTTGAGCTGCTCTAATGATTTCTGAATAAGCTGTTGCTGCTGTGCGAGCCTTTGCATTTCAGACTGCTGCTGAGGTGATAATCCACCCTGCTGCATCTTCTGCAGCATCTGGGTTAGATTATTCAGATTCATTTGCTGGCCAGACATCTGCTGAAGCTGCTGCATAAGAGACATCATTCCTCCTTGCCCGCCACCCTGCATCATAGATTCCATAGAGCTTTTCATCATCAGTGCAGCTTCATTGAGCGACTCCATTGCCTGACCCTGCTGGTTTGAGGCAAGTGAACCGTTTCTGTTTTTCATTGATTGTACAGACGACTCCATCTGGTTTTTGGCGTCACCTAAAGATTTACCCATTTCGGGACTGATAGCAAAAGTTTTTTGAGATAGTTCTGACATCTGCTGCATGACATTATCCAGATTGCCCGAAAGATTATTCTGTTCCTTTGCTAGTTCGTCCAGGGCAGATGAGTTGGGTTCAAGACTTTCTGAACTATTTTTCAAATCTTCCTGCTGCTTTGAAAGAGAAATAATATTATCAAGAATCTTCATCATATCGGTGAAAGTTTGCATTTGATTTTTCTGCTGCATCGCGTTCTTTAACTGCTGCATCATCTGATTCATCTGACTCATATTAGAGGAAAGCTGTTGCTGTTTTTGCTTTGCCATCTGCTTTTGATTCTGCTGGATGTCTTTTGAAGCTTGCTGTGATAACTGCTGATTTTGCTGCTCTTGAAATTCCTCCATCAATTTTTGCATATCTTCCGATGGCATATCGGGTACATCACTCATCTTCTGCTCAAGATTTTCCATCTCCTGGCTTAATTTGTCTAAATCCTTTGTCACTTCATCCTGCTTTTTGCTCAAGTCATTCATTTCTTTCTGATCGGAAGGATCACTTTTATCAGTCTGCTCTTGAAGATTTTCCTGCTGTTCAGTTAATTCTTCAGTTCTCTTTATCAGCTCATCCATTTTCTGTTCAATCTGAATTCGCTTTAAAAGGTTGAGTGTCCTCTCGACACTTTTCTTAAATCGTTCCTCATCTAACTTAAAATTCTGAAGTGCATCCTGCGTCATATTCCTGTTCATTTCCTGCATCATTTTCTGAAGTCTTTCCATAGCCTGTTTCATTTCTTCGCTGGTAAGTTCATCCATTAATTTCTGCAGCTCTAAATACTTTTCCATAGTTTCTTTAGAGAGAAGGTTATTCTCCTGCAAATTTTGTTTCATCTCACCAAGCTGATCATTTATTTTATCAGCTTTATCCTGAAGCTCTTTAAATTTATCAAGTGCATTTTCAATTTTTTGTTTTTCTTCCCAGGTTAATTTTTCATCATCCTTCTTCAGTTCCTGATCAATATCTTCAAGTGTTTTTTTTAGATCCTCCGCTTCTTTTAGAGTTTGTTTAAGACCTTCTTCACTACTGGTTTGCAGCTTGTCCGCATTATTCAAAATTTCATCCAGAGAAGGTACACGAATAGTAAACGATTGAGTCCTTGCCGACTTTGGTCCACTAACAACATCGTTATCAAAAATTTCAAGGTAATAGGTAACAACATCATCCACAGCAAGATTTAATGGAGTACAGTTCCAGATGTAACTGATGTCAAGTTCTAACTGAGATTTATTAAAAGGAATTTCGATTGAGCTGAAATCAGTTTGAGGAGATCCATATCTCGATGCAGATAACCTGTAATTTAGATGTAACTTTGAAAAACCAAAATCATCAGAAGCTTTTGCTAAAAGTGCAACCCTGTTGTCGTTTGCCAACATTGTGTTCTTATTCGGAGAAATTAATTCTATTAAAGGAAAAGCATCATAAACAGATTTTATTTCATAGGTTATAGGAGCAAGGTTTTCATTCCCATTTTCATCAACCAGACGGATTTTATAGCTGTTATCTTTCTTCACATTGAAAAAGCCTGTGGCAGATTCTTTATTTATTTTCAAATTAGTTAAAGAAGAATCAGAGAATTCAAGGTAAGCTTCTTTTACTTTTTTTGTTGATGAAAGATTAATTACAACTCTACTACCAATTAATGATTGAATATTTCCATTATCTTTTTGAACTGTCTTCGGAATACCTGAATAGGCTGGTGGATTAATTTCTAAATCAAGAGTTTTTACAACCGGTCTGTCAATAACTTTTATTTCAAAAAGATCACTTCTTACACCTTCTGCTTCAGCAAAATATTTAAATGAGCTTTTTACAGAATTAAATTCAAGATTAAAAATCTCTAACGAATCTTCTAATAATTTCTGAAAGGTAAAATCTGCATCTTCTGCATTACGTGTGGCAATCGAAATCTCTTTAAGCTTTGGACCATTTACCTTTACGGAAATTTTTAATTTATCTCCTTTGGTTATCTCTTTATTACCCGGATTAATTTCAAAACTATATTTTTGCGGCGGGGTAAAATCCTCGGAAAAATTAACAAGACGATAAGACGCCGCTCGCATCCCCGGCACAAAAACTAATAGCGAAAGACATAACACTATTGTTCCAGCAAAGTATGGAGCAATTCTTTTAACTCGTTCAAAATTTATTAATGATTGAAAGTTTAAATTTTTTATTCGATTGTAAATGTTTTTGAATGCTGCATCAATCAGGATAACGGAGTAAAGTTTACTTTTTTTATTTTCCGAGACAAGCTGCATAGAGTTCAGAAGATCGTCTTTTACATCAGGGAAATGTTTCCCGGCTTTAATAGCCGCTTCGAAGTAAGTTTCTTGTTTTATAGCACCGAAATATTTTAGGAGAGGTTTTATAAGCAGGAAAACAAAAAGACCTACAAAAACCAAAATGAACAACGCAAACAAAATTGTTCTTAAAGTTGAATTGAAGTTGCCAATCAATTCAAGGAAAGAATAAAAAGTAAAGTTAGCCAGGATAGCAATTACAAAAGCTTGTATTCCGAATAGAAGAAATTGTAAATATTCTTTCCTGATAAAAGCTTCTAGCTTCTTTAAAACTTCGGCAAAGTATTTAGATTCGTTACTCATTATTATTGTGATAAAGCCCATACAACTATGTTTGTTCCAAATTTAAGTGCTTCTTCCCTTTTTGCTGGAGGATCGTTATGAACTGTTGCATCTGCCCAGCCATCACTTGGGTTCGATT
>Ga0307425_1001983_pt1 | contig 11877 bp, 15 predicted proteins | sample SalMarWE160330MG_FD_202152 | JGI IMG/M metagenome (GOLD analysis project Ga0307425, IMG submission 202152) | Salt marsh sediment microbial communities from the Plum Island Ecosystem LTER, Massachusetts, United States - WE1603-30 | ecosystem: Environmental > Aquatic > Marine > Intertidal zone >... | reverse complement strand
TCGCCGTCACTATATTCATGGCATAGAGACAAAACAAATATCAATTGAAAGTGGATTGAGTAAGAAAAAAGTTGATCATCTTATTTCAGTTTATAAATATATGGTAGATAAGGGTCAAAATGATGTTGAGAAATGGAGTTACTTTGATGAATACCTTAAAAACCGCGATATAAATAAAATGCGAAAGGCTTACGCAGAGCTTGATGATGTTGTGGTTAATAAGATCAATTCAGGAGAAATAAACCGTGCAGTTGATGTCCGGGATAAATTGAAAGTAATCGCTAAATCCAATCCTAAGAACAAGAAAAAATTCGTATCGGGTGGGAGGAATTTTGAGACTGCATATGTTGCAGCATCAGACCAAGGCTACGCTGATAATTGCTTTAGTAGGCTACATGCCTTTCGAAATTATATTTGTGACTTAGACACTGAGAAAGCACTCGTTGACCTGGAAAAGAGTATTCTAGACAAATGTATTTATGAGATAAGAAAGATTCATAACAGAATAGACAAGTTACAGAAAAGGTTTGAGCATTGAAGACAAATAGTCTGAAACACATTTTAACTTGAGGAAAACAAAACAGGATTACAGACTTTTTTACTGCTTTTTCTAAAGTCCAAAATTGATTTGAATAGTAAAACTAGCATCTTAGCTTACACCCCAATTGGACAATTGCTCAAAAATGAAACTTTCTAGAAAAATGAGTTTCAATCTGATATAAGTCAAAACATGATCGACAAATAGCAGAAGGCTATTGTCGCGACATTCTCGATAAAATTGACTCCTGTCTAAAATCCAATTTGAATTCAAAATCAACAATTTAGCCACAGACAAAGTCTAAGTCCCTAAATCCTATGATTTAAACTGGAACACACAATTTTGTGCAATAATCAGGTTGAAAATTAAAATAGAGGAATTCTATTGAATTCAGAACGCCTCTAAATTGTTATTTCTCTCTTGGAAGAGGTGATGCCCCTGGCCGGACTCGAACTGGCGACACACGGATTAGGAATCCGTTGTCCATGGTCGTCTTTGACCACTACTGCGTATTCCTCCAGACTTTTCTCTCTGACTGCACGATACATTAGAATTTTCTTATATTCTAGTTACATTACTTTTCAATTTTTGTTAAACTTAATTGACTAAATAAGCGAAAGGGTAATGGTGTATCCATTTTTTCTATTTCCATATCAGTATACACATCCAAATTCAATTTTTTAGGCTATATAATGAACGATCTTATGTTCAGCTGTATAAATTGGGGAGATCCTGACTGCCACAACGATGTTTCAGTGCTTAAACATCCCAAAAAGCTTAAAAATGGGGAAGATATACCTCTATGGCCGGTGGAAAAACCTGGTCAGAATTGATGAACTCTGCAAGCTGTATGAGGCATGGTTTTTTGAGATCAAAGGGAGAGTGTGCCTAGTTTGTAGAGGTAAAGAACTTAAAGAAGTAAAAGGCTTTGTAATTCTAAACGAGAAGGAAAGAAAGAAGTTCGAGAATTATTATTTAAAATGTACAAAGTGCGAAACTCCTTCTATTTTATTAAAACCGCATTGGTAAGACCTTTTATTGGAAATACGCCTCGTTCACTGCGAGGGATCATATAGATAATTTTCAAAAAGGAGGATTAAAATGGCTTCAAACCAAAACAATGATCCAAATAAGATTAAAAAGCCAAATGAATTCTGGACAGTGGCTTCTTTTGAAAATCTAGCAGTTTGTGTAGGAATTGCTTATATTGTTACAAGTGTATTCGTTGGATTGTTTAAAACTCCATCTCAAATGACGGCATTTATCGTTTCAATTGTTGTCTCTTATGCCAGGATAATTTTAACCAACAAACTAGGGCTCAAAAAAGTGATTCTAGCGTTCTTCAATGGCTTCTTACTCTATTTTACGCTAATAGGTGCCACTTCTCATTTCAGTTTAGTGAATGAAAAAACTGCCGATCAAGAATACAGAAAGAACAAACCGATCGCGGCTGCTTTTTTTACACCAATCGTCCAAGATAGGAATGTAATTAAAAAAGCCAATGAGTCAATCAAAAAAGCTAACAGTTTTCAGACTGAAAACATTTCATTAAATAAAGAAATAGACAGCCTTAAAAACTCATTAGAAACAAGGGAAAGTGCAGTTGAAGCCTACGAAAAAAGTTTTGAAGATTTTGAGGCGACCTTGCAGAGTGCTAACATGCCGCGTCAAACAAGAAATCTATTGCAGCGCAAATTGATAGAGGTCAGGACTTCAGTTCGTAATATCAATTAAAGAATAAAATGCAAGGATCGGACAGAACACATTATCGAGATGAATCTAAGATTATATAACAGGCTTTTTTGAGAGGATACAAAGTGTATTAAAATCAAGTAAAAAAGGGGGAAATAATGGCTAACTCAGATGTGCTAATCGCACAGGAAAGGCTAAATCTTATGAGCCTTATGGATGAGGGGGAATATATAATTCCAAACCGACGGATTGATGAAAATCTATTGATCGCCACCTGGAATATCCAGCAGTTCAACAATAAAAAGACAAACAGAGCGTTACAATACATTGCTGATATCTGTGAAAGGTTTGATATCATCGCGTTACAGGAATTGAAGACTGACCTGAGAGGATTAAGCAGGCTACAGAAAATGCTTCCCGGGGACTACCGATTACTGGTCACAGATCCTACAGGAAACTATGAACGTCTTGCCTTTCTCTATGACAGAAGGACTGTAATACCGACAGGGCTAATTTGCGAGATAGGATTTCCTGTTCCAGCGAAAGAACACGTTGGTTATCAGCTTCACAGGATGCCTTATTGTGCCTCATTCAGAGCCGGCAGGTTAGACTTTATCATTGTTAGCGTTCACATCTATTACGGTAAAACCGCTGCAGAAAAGAAGGAGAGAGAAAAGGAGATAAAGAAACTAGTCGAGTTCATCAAGAGTAGAGTTAAAACCGACAAATCTAAAGTCTTTGATAAAGATTTTATAGTAGTAGGCGATTTCAATATAGAGAAATTTGGGGATGAGTTTTTTGACGCCTTAACAAAAGATGGCCTAGAAATGCCGGAGATATTGAAAAGCCTAACTACCAATTTTAGCCGGACCAAGACTTTCGACAAAATCGCCTATGTAAAACGAGATTCTTTTAAGTTTGGGCAAAAGTGTAACGTTGTTCCCTTTTACAAGGTGCTTTTCCAAGATAAGAATCCGAAGGGAGGGAAGAAGGAGATAAGCGACCATCTACCTCTTTGGGCAGAATTCAAGATCAATGAACTGACACATGAACTGGAGCAGATTATAAATCAATAAAATTAGGAGAAGATTGAGGCAATAGCAGGCCTGTAGCCTAGGCTCCCTTATAATGGATAGGACGCCATCAAAACAGAGGGCGAATTAGATGCTTCGTTATAGAGACGGCTGCAAAGTAAAGAAATTCTCAGAAGGAGGTAAAAAATGAAGCAAAATAAATTTACTAACAAATGCCCATCCTGTAAGGGGGAGCTTGACTTTGAAGGAACCTATAGCAGAAGGAACTTTTGACATGATCGTTATAGATGTAAGGATTGTAAGCATGTTATAGAAAAAAATATAGATGAGCTCATTGAGATAACATTCCCAATAATTCGAGATATATCGATTGAAGTGCTAGAGCAGGGAGAAAGGAGACCACGAAGATATAGCAAAGGATCCATTAGTGGGTCCTTATTCATTTGTTCTAATCCAAAATGTACAAACCCTGGACTATTTATAGAGCCAATTTTAAGGGAAATGATAGAAACACGTCAGTCGCATAGGGAAACCTGGGAATTTTGCAATGGCTTTGAACCCTCCCCTAAATGGCGGCGAAAAACACCTTGCACCAAAAGTTTTCATATAACAATTGATTTAATTTTCGATGAAAATGAGGCGAGTGGAGGTCCGTAGGCCTCCAGAAGTTTCAAAGAAAAGCGTTCACACCAGTCACCTCATTAAAGAGAGGGTTGAATGGGATGAAAATTCTCAGGTTTTTTTAATGTAATTGAATTTAAAAAAAATTTATACATATTGCTTCACAAACTATAATTAAGACGCTTTTTAATGTCAGGAGGTTGATATGTGGGAAAGTCCAATATATAAATTAAGAGCGGAAAATGGCAAATATATTTTTATTGATGTTACAACATCTTGTGCTCCTGGCTTAGCTCCGAATAAAGTCATTATCGAGATTGCACAATTCTTTAAAAAAAGAAAAGTGAAAAGAGTCCTCGATGTCGGAGCGGGATCTCTGCGTCATACTCGTCCTCTATTAAGAAGAGGCTTTCAAGTATGTGCGGTCGAATATAAGGAACAATTCGCAAGACCTGCCTGTAAAGAAGCATTAAAGCGAGCTAGGAGATCACCAAACTTTTCTGCCTTAATTTTTCCTAATCAATTCATAAAAGATGAACGTAAATTTGATGCTGCAATAATTTCATTTGTTATCCCAACTATGCCAAAAGCGAAGGAAAGACAAAAATTGCTAAAAATAATAAAAAAGAAATTAAGGAAAAAATCATATATAGTCTGGATGTCTCAATATGGAAAAAATCAAAACTCATTAAGCCCAGCTAATAAAGTTAATGATGGATGGTTTTTATGGGCTAATAGAAAATATCATTCATTCTACACCGAATTTACGAATGAAGAAATTGATGAGATGTTAAAAAAGATAAAGTATGAAAGAATTCGATCTCCTAGCAAAAGAGGAAGTGATCAATTTAGAGTATATAAAGGCGAAGGAGGTTTAGGATGGGCTTAGGTCAAAAAAGTAATAAAAACACAAATAATGATGCACACAAAATCGCTCTTGAATGGATAAAACAAATAATCACCTTATCATCAGGAATTATTGTGTTAAGTGCAACTTTTATAAAGACTATCTTCAAGCAAATGAATTGGACTGTTTTTTTATTGATCATTTCATGGATTTTATTACTATTGTCTATAATTTTAGGACTAAAAACTATTTCTCAAATAGTTCGTAGCAGAATGAACCAAAATGATGATTGGTATTATGATAATGAGGGCAAGGTTACTAGATGTTTATTTGTTGCAGGAATTTTTGTATTTGTGATTTTTGCTCTTATCAACTTTCTTATCACGATCTTAGCCAAACAAACGCAATTGCAAATATAATTTCATTATGAATTTGAATAGCAGAACAAAAAGTGGCACAATTTATGACACAGACGTAGAGACTTTTCTTGTAATCTTCTAATAATAAAGCATATTAACAAACCAGCAGCGAGACTGATAATCTCTGCGTCAAAGGAATGGCTCTGGTCCTAGTTATTTTCCCCTACTGCCAGTTTTTTTACCGGCACAGCGAGCTTAGAAATCCATTTCTCAAATCCACATTGCTCACTCATACACGCACAATCCCGTATGGATACGATGTGGATAAAATGACAAATTCTGGAAAACAGACTTCTCCATCCATGTAACGAATATGTAACAGATTTTGAGTAAAAACGCCTAATTGTGGTTAAGAATGACTAAATCTAAAGACCAAAAATAATAAGGAATATTAAAGGTTTTTCTCGAGTTAACAGGAGTGCCGGAGGAGGGAGTCGAACCCACACTCACCGTGAAGTGAACTGGATTTTGAGTCCAGCGCGTCTGCCAATTTCGCCACTCCGGCACACGCCGTATCTATCTGATTCTAATTGACTTGCGAGGCGTAGGCGGGTTGACCGTCAACCGGACGATCATTCCCGTTGTCGTCAAATTGACGTCCGGAGAATCGATTTTCGGATCCTTCGATCGCCCTATAATGACTCATCTTCGATGTGTGAACATAGCGCAACGTTGTGTTAATGTCGGAATGCCCCATGATCTCCTTGACGACTACGATCGGATTATGTTCCGCCATCCAAGATCCGGCGAGGTGGCGAGTGTCGTGGAACACGATTCCGCCGTTCTTCAATCCGTATATCATTCCCGCCTTCTCAACCGCCTTCTGAAATTCCCTCTGAACCATACGATTTTTATCATTCCCCGTCCAATCATCCGCGAATACATGTTCGCTTTTTCGTTCGCGAGAGTCAAGTATTTTTGCGATACGTCCGCCGATCGGAATGATCCGATCCTTCTTTGATTTCGAGATCTCTTTACGGATTGTGATAGTTCCTTTTTTGAAATCAATATCAGTCCATTCCAACTCTAAAATCTCACCTTGACGCATCGCCGTGATTAGCGCGACCTCTACGATGGGACACAATTTCGGACTCGAACACTCAATAATTTTTCGTTGGAGCGGGAGCGCCTTTTCATCAAGTAATCCCATCTTCCTTAATGCCACAACTCTATTTTCCGGTTCTTCCAATCTTTCCACGTATCGAAGGGGATTTTTTTCGATCATTCCTTCACGAACGGCGCGATTGAGAATTGATTTGATGAGGGATCTTTCGCGGTTAATCGTCGCATCGGATACCTTATCATTTTTACTTCGATCGATCGTGTATTCATTCCAATCTTTCTCCGTGATCTCATCGAGTGCCTTATCCCCGAATTTCGGAAGGAGGTTTTTTAATGAGTATTCATCACGTTGCCAGGATCTCTTTTTTTTCCAATTTGGAGTATCGAGAAGGTATCTCGCGTATTCGCCGAAGGAATTCACAGTCTTTTTTTTCCTTCCCAAAAATTCATCAAGGTTCCCTTCGCGCTCCGCGACAATCATCCTTCTCAAAAAATCCTCCGCTTGACCTAACGCGAATCCCGCCTCGATCCGATATCGCCGATATTTACCGCCATCGCGGAATGAAATGTCCGTCTTATAATGTGCCGGACGTCCATCCTTCGCGGGATACCATTTTAGATTTCTTCGATCCTTCATTGATAACCTCCCTTAAAGATCCCTTCGGATTTTTTTCATTCCCTTCCGGATCTTTTTTCGACTTGTAAGATTGGGGATCGCATCCCCTTCGATCCAACGCCGGATTTGTCTTCCCGTACATCCCAGGAAGAACGCCGACGTTTCGGGGGAGATCTTTTTCTCTTCCATTAATTCCTTGAGTTCTTCGATTATTGATATCATCATAGTAATATAATAATCCGAAGTCGAGAAAAAGTCAAGAATTATTTTCGACTTATTTTTTAAGGAAATCGATCCCCTGATTGATTTGGATCTTGATTAACGTTCGAAGGATCGTAAGGAATACGCACTCGCCGGATCCATCGCGGGATCTTACGATCAATTCACAATCGGAACATTTCCTCTCGCCGAACGGGCATTTTTTCTCATTCATATTCAATCTCCTTAATCGAGATCCGGAATCAATGGATTTTCATCCGGCTCTGGATTTTTATCTTTTTTTTGCGCGAAATCAATCACTTCTTCCAGGATCTTTTTATCGGTAAGATCCGGAAAAGATGCAACCCCGTTATGAACGATTTCAACAATATCCAATTCCTTCGATGGACGAAACACACTCAATCCTTTACGGATCTCAATCTCAACTTGATCTCCTAATAATTCCCTTATCAATTCCGTTGATGTCTTCATTTTAAATTTCCTAACTCGCGCTTGACCTTTTTCGCCGTTCCCGTTATTGAGTGATCTTTTGAGCGCGGGAATTCATTCCAGGAGGTAAATCCCGCATGGCCCGAAGGATCCGAAGGAACGGATCTATAGTGAACGATGAGGTAATGCGTTTTGAAATCGAACCTCTCCCTCAACTCCGCGATCTTTTCATCAAGCGCGGGTTCATCCTTCGCCTGGATCCTTGCATCGAGAATTAAACACTCAAGATCCTCCATCGACTCGATCCGGAATGAGCGCGGAACGACAAAACCTCCCTTTTCATACATCACAATATCATTCTCAATCCTGATTTGTTCTTGTCGAACCTGTTCTGAATAACTCACTCGCGGGATATGTCGATCAACCGCCTTCGATAGATTTTCGAGGAAGGATTTATAATAAGAAAATCGATCCGCCTTCACAATTCGGATCTTCATCTCATTCGATAGTCGTTCAAGATAAATCCTCCGGAGATCGTTCTCCTTTTTCCGGATTGCCTCAATCATCGGGTGAGTGGAGGCGCGGAATTCGGATCTCAATCGCTTCCGGATATCTTGCGGGTGATCGAATTTCGCTTCATACAACCGGAGTTCTCCACGGCGGATTTTTTCTATTTTCTTTTCATTCTCCTGGATCGCCTTCAACACCTTTTTTTCGTGATCCAAAATCAATTTGAGGTAGTCGGATCGATCGCGATCAAGAGATTCCCTCAACTCCAGTTGATCTTTTTGGAGCGATTTATCCCGCTCCTCCAACTTTTCGATTTCCTCCGTGATCTCTTCATTCTCTTTAAACCATTGTTTTCTTCTTTTTTCTTCCCGATCCCTAAACTCCTCAAAAATAGATCTCATTACTTTACTCATTTTTTCGCTCCTTTTTTCTTGATTTGATTCTTTCCCTCACCTCTTCGGCGTTCATCAATTTCCCATTCTCATCCAAAAATCCGGTTGAGATGGGATACTCCCTCGCCTCTCCCCGTTTTATTTTTTCAAGGAGAATTTCATATCTCCTTTTCATCTCTCTTATAAATTCCATCTCGATCCTTCTTAAAGTTTAGTGATATCATCCGGCGTCAATTTTCTTAATGACTCGCCATACATGGGATTATCTGTCAACCGGAAATACGCCTTCCCCGATTCCTCATTCATAAGAAGATCTATCACTCCACAAATAACATTCGCTTCATCCTCCGGTTGACCGGAATCCGTGTCAACGCTATCGCGTCCGCCACTCCTCGCCTTCCTCACTAACGACTTGAGTTGATTGACCGCCTTCTCGCGATCCGGAAGATCCACGCGCTCCGTGTTAAAAGCGCTTTCGGCCTCTATGTAAATTTCCGATTTCGTTTTCACCGCCCGTTCATAGGAGATCCCGAATTTTACGTACGCGTTCGACGCCCAATCCCCCGAAAATTTATCGCCGTACACTTTCCCAATCTTGTATGATTTCAGGAGATCGCAATATTGGCGCGTAACCTCCTCCGGATTGAATTTCGGCGCTCTCGATCTCACCGCATCGATCACGATCCGCTCATTCTCTAAATGCCCGATCGCCATCGCGTATGAGTCCTTCCCGCCTCCTCCCGCGACGTCAACAAAAGATACATAATTCCATTTCCATTGATAAGGGATCTCAACAGGACGATCACTCACGGCGCGATCGATCAACTCCGGATCATACATCGCCATCAAATCCTGGCGGAAATTCGCCTCGTATTCCGTCGCATACGCCACCGGATCCCGCCTCTTCGCCCGTTCCAATTTCGCCTTCGAAAACGCCGGATTCCAATCCTCCGTCGATCCGCGAATAACCAAAACGTCCGCCTCCTCCTTCCCGAAATGATTCCTATAATCGCCGTACGCCTCCCCCGTCATACTCCACGGCGAGGAGATCTTAATCATCTTCGCATATTCCAACCGGAGCGCCGGACGCGCCGAATCCAAAACCAATTTATCCACGTTCTTCCCCTCCACTCTCCAGAACGCCACCTCATCCGCTAAAAACACCGCCAACGATTGACCGCGAATCCTCGCGATCGAACACGGGAAGACCTGAATCGACATTCCATTCGTTAAGTCAATAGTGTCAACCGTCGCCTTCTGAATCATCTTCCTCAATACGCGGGAGGCCTCCAACTTCCCTAAACAATAATCAAACGCGATCCTCGATTGACGCCTCAACTCTGGACTCACGATCATGCAAATCCCCCGCTCCCCTCGACTCAATTTCCGCTCACGAATGACCGCCTCATATAACACGATATTCGTCCCTAACTTATCCGTCTTCCCCGATCCCCTCCCCAAAATAAAACTCACCTCATCCCACTCCTTCGGATCATACCGCTCCAACCCCGTCGATCTCCGATACGCCTCCAACTCCTCCGGATCCATCTCCAATCCATATACCGCCTTCAACCCCATCTTCTGATAAACCGATAAACTCCGATCATTCAAAAGATTCGCATCCTCGATGAATTCAATGATATCCATTCCTCATTTCCTCAAGGCGTTATAAACGCCTACAATCGACGATCTTCCCCAAAACGATCCAGAGATCGCATCCCATCCCGTTCTTTTCTCCACCGCCTCCAGAGGAAGAAATTTCCAGAAATCTCGATTTACCCTCATCTCCCTAACCTTCCCCCTTCCCTTTTTCCTTCATTTCAATGTATTCGAGGACTCCAATCCCTTCCGCCTTCTCCGGATCCAATCCCAACGCCGTCAAATCATGCCGAATCGAATTCGTATATGCCAAATAATTCGCTCCCAATACGTCCGCTAATTTCCCATCCTGAAATACACCTTCCTCCCTCGCGTGTTCCTCGATCAATCTCACTATCCCGATCTTCCCAATCACCCGATCTATCAACACCTTCCTCGCCGTCGAGAGATTCGCCTCCCCTCCCTGATCTTCAATCAATCCTTCCCTTACGCCGGATAGATATCCCTGGAGGCGCTTCCGCTTATAATATGGGATCCTACTCCACGATCCAGAGATCAGGGAATAGGCGCCGTGTTTTACCTTTTGTCCCTTCCGGCGTCCTTGAGGACTCCTCTTCTTTTTCTCTTTTTCGCTCATATTCTATCTCTCAAATCTTTTTCCTTAAGGCGTCAAAAAAGACGTCAATTCAATCTTCTCCAGGGGAAAACTCTGGACTACGAATCCGGCGCGCCTCCGAAGGGATGGCGATGGATCCATGCAAAAAAATTTTCTTCATTCTCCATTTCCAACACGACTATGTCGTACGTTCAATACGACTATGTCGTACGTTCAATACGATATACTCGTATTCCAGACATTTCCTCAATACGATATACTCGACATCTAATATTATTATTAGCCATTCTATTCTCATCATTTCCTCACACTCACATTAAGGATCTCTGCCTTTAATTTCCGGATCCGTGTTCTTTTCTCGTATGATCCTTTTTCTCTCTTCACGATCTTGAGTTGATCGAGGAGGGATTCGATTTCGTCCAATCGTTCGGGATTTTTTTCGAGTCGGCGCCAACGATCGGATAATCCATAGATCGTGCAATTCCGTTCGAGTCGTCCGGCGCGTCTTATGTCGATGAATCCGAAGGCAAACGCCTCAAAAATGGCGTCGGCGAATGGCGTGTTGGATAATTTGTCTTTAATCTCCGAATATGTGAGGGAGAGATCGAATCGGTTGTATCCGTTGAATTTTTCGTAGAGTTTTACGATCACGAAGATCGCGTTTCGGGATAAGCGCTTAAATGTCATGGTTCCGACTCCTTCGATTATTCGGAACGGCGGATGGGGTTTATACGCCTTCGCGCCATTTTTTCTTTTCATCTCTCCCCACTTTTTCCGGAACGGGAAGGATCCAGGTTCGGCGAAGTGGGGAACGCGTCGCGAGGATCCTCCCGCCCGAAAAATAAGAATACAACGAAATGGATATCATTAATGAAGGACGTTCGCCTTTTCGATCGCCGTGACGTCGAGTCGAATTAGTCTTCCCATTTTGAGAACGGCGTTTTTTGGGAATTGATTTCGATAGATCCGGTGATAGAGCGTCTTCTTTTTCATCGAAAAATATTCGGACGCCTCCGCGATCGTGTACCATTTTTTCCCGTCCTCACTCATCTTCTCGCATCCGTTCGAGATTGATTTTTTCATTGATGAATTCGCGAAGGGGACGATCGCCGATCATTTGAGTAGGGAAAAGATCCGAAATTTCACAATCAAAATACTCCGCCACTCTCTGCATAGTTGAAGGTCGATAATCCTTGTCTGTTGTTTCCATTAAGGAAATTGTGAGAGCGCTTAAATTACACGCCACCGCGAGTTGGATTTGATTCATTCCCTCGCGATCGCGT
>Ga0307425_1001981_pt1 | contig 11882 bp, 7 predicted proteins | sample SalMarWE160330MG_FD_202152 | JGI IMG/M metagenome (GOLD analysis project Ga0307425, IMG submission 202152) | Salt marsh sediment microbial communities from the Plum Island Ecosystem LTER, Massachusetts, United States - WE1603-30 | ecosystem: Environmental > Aquatic > Marine > Intertidal zone >... | reverse complement strand
AACATTAGAAAAGAATGTTCGTTGACAATGAAGTGTTAGTCGCCGTTTATTGTAGTCATCTGACTACGCACCTGGTACGTCAATACGCCAAACTCGGCGTTGAGGGTGATAAGTTTGTTATAATTCGTCGTAGTCATCTGACTACGTACATGATAAGTCAATCTGACAGGTTTGGCTTTGAGGTTTAAACGTTTGCTGTAATTTCTCGTAGTCGTTTGACTACGCGCCTTATACGTCAGTCTGTTAAGGTTTGACTTTTAGTTTGTTGCACAATTACAAATAGACAATTTGCAAATTCGTGCCGGGCAGACTGTTAGGGCCAGTTGAATTCGGCTACGACTGGTGTGTGGTCGCTTGGGCGTTCGGCGGCGCGGGGCTTTTTGTCTATGTAGCAGGCGGTGCTTTTTTCAGCTAAGGGCATACTGGCCATGATGTGGTCGAGGCGCCAGCCGAGATTGCGGTCGAAAGTGTTTCTCATTCGATAATCCCAGAACGTATATTCACCGGACTTGCTGCAGTGCTTTCTAAATACATCGACGAAGCCCCAGGCCATAACTTCGTCCAGGGCCTTGTGCACATCCGGATGGAAGCAGACGTGTCCCAGCAGCGTTTGCGGGTCGTACACATCAATGGGCTTCGGCGCGATGTTCAGGTCACCTACCCAAAGCACGGGGCCTTCCGGCGTGAAATTCTGCTGGAAATAACTAAGCAGGCGGCCGAACCAGTCGAGTTTGTACTGGAACTTTACGGACTCAGGCAGGTAGCCCTGCGGGACGTAAGTGTTGACAATGGCGATGCCGTTGATATTCGATTTAATCAGGCGCGGCTCGTCCTTCGGCTCGTCGGGCAGGCCGTATTCAACCTGCTCGATCCGGTGCCTGCTGAATATGGCGACGCCGTTATAGCTTTTCTGGCCTTTGAAAACGTAATAGTAGCCGATATCGTCGAACGCCTCGGCGGGGAAATCGTCGTCCTGGACTTTGGTTTCCTGCACGCAGAGGACGTCGACCTGATTGGCGGTGAGCCATTTAAGGACTATGGGCAAACGTACCCGCAAAGAGTTTACATTGAAGCTGGCTATTTTCATTTACTGTTCGGTTTTAGTCGGTGGTTCGGTTTTGCCGGTGCGGCGAGGGCATCTTGCCCTTGTTCTTTACCACTGGCAAGATGCCAGTGGGACGCAAGGCCGGGACGGCCTCGCCACGGCAACTTGCCGCCTCGCCAGGCGCCTTTGGCCTCGTGGTCCAGGGCGGCGTATTTTTTTGCAAGATCAGTCACGGCGTCGTCACTCTTGTCGACGTAAAGTTCGAGCCAGTAGCCGTCGACGCCTTGTTTTGCTACGCGGATGCCGGCAGCCAGGCGTCCCCGATGGTCGCCGCCGGCACAATCGCCGGCTATCAGGGCTGCCATCAACCGGTCGGCAAGGCTGCCTTCGGTATGTTCGTATGCCCTTGCCATAGCGAAAATCACATCCTGGCCGACCAGCGTGTTGCCCTGACATGCGTAGTATTTACCCGATGCGGCTCCCCACCACGTGCCCGAAGGATCGGCATTGGCGGGGTTGCGGTTTGCCGCCCGGCCCGACATGTCGATGATGGCTAATTGACGCTTGTCACGCTGGTCATCGTCACGCAGCAGCTCGGCCAGGACCTGCTCGGGCAGTTCGCCTTTGGCAAGCATATCGAGTGCGATTTCTCCCCATGGTGGATTATGCCAATGCTGCGTGCAGAACGCTCCGACGCCGGCCCGCGCGTACGGCACGATTTTACCTACGGCGGGATATTTGCTTGCGACAGCCGCTCCGCATACACCTGTCTGAGGATCGACGGCAACTATGGAGAATGTCCCGGTGACATCGGCCTGACTCGGCGCAGTTTCGAGCACTGCCTTTTTTACACAGAAGGTGTACAGGCCGCAGTCCAGGCCCGAGTATAGCAGCCACATTGTTTTGCCGTCGGGGCTGATCCATTTCGGCGGGAATCGATGGTGGTATGTCCGGCAGTCCTTGCCGTCCTCGACCGACCAGTGGTCGTCATAGTAGAGCGTAGACCACGGCCCCCAGGGTTCGGGGGCTTCGAAAATTCCCAAAGCGGCGGTGTGCGTTGCCTTGCCGCCGGTCTGGTGAGAGGTCGCCAGAATATAGCGGCCGAGAGGGGCGTTATGTGTGATTGCGATACGCTGCGTGCCTTTCGGGTCGGTGAATATGGGCTTTCGCTTCGAGATGTCCGGCGACCAGAGAGGCTTGCCGTTATCATCGAGGCCGGCAAAAAAATCGTAGCGGTTTCTGGCCATGACCCGGTCTTTTCTCGCCCGTGCCAGCACTATGTCCGGCGAATAACCATAAGCGCTGTCGTTTGCCTGCGAAGCGATATAGATATAGTCGTCTCTCGCTCTTTGATAATTCATGCCGAACTGCACAAATGCCGGGCAGCCGAACGTCTCTGAAAAATGCCAATCGGTCCACGTCCAGCTCGCGCCGAGGTCGGTCGAACAGGCTAATCGAGAGTTCGTAAAATCATCGGAGCCGGGCGGCTTGTAGTTTCTGACGAACATATAAAGGATGCCGTCCACGGCGAGCATGTCGCTGGCTTTGATGCCGGACGAGCCGCCGCCCATCGGCGTATCGGCATCGCTTTCGAAATTCTCCGCGCTGAAGCCGGGCGGATCGCCAACGACCCTCGCAAAGCCCAGCGACAAATCAGGGGCCTGCTTAGAGAAGCCGCGCCCATCGCAAAAGGCCGTGATCTGGAGGCTGTCGCTGACCCAGGCGACCGGCCAGTTATCGCCGCTCATGCAGCCTTCCATCTTAACGATGTCCGGCGACCATGTGAGCTTTGTGATGAACTTGCTCGGCGGGTAAGGAGCGTTTGAAGCGGCAGTCGATTGACCACCGGCCGCTGGCGGCAGACAGAGAACCAGGCTCAGAAGGATTTCATGCAATTTGTTCATTTTCGCTCTCCTGCTTTCTTTCGGTCAAACTGAGGCTTAAGAATTTAAGCGGCTCCCATTTCTTCGGCGAAGGCTTTCATTTTCGCAAGCCTGGCTTTGAAAGCATTGTAGAGGCCGTCTGAAGTTTCTCTCAAAGTGCGCTGCGAGTTCGTATGCGGATTGACGGATGTCGCATAATCAGTCTGTTTGATCAAGGCATTTGGTATCGAGTCGGCCCCTGAGAGCGCCCCGGAAATGCCGGTGGTGACGGCAGTGAGGCAGTCTGTGTCCCGGCCCATATTGACGCCGGCCTTCATCGCCTCCCATGTGTCGGCCTTTGTCATTTTGAATATGCAGACGCCCTTGGTGACGATTTCGTTGGCGTAGCTGTGGGCGTAGGGAACTCCCGAGCCGTTGTAGATGGTGTCGAATTTCTTGCGCATCTGTCGGAAATCACTGCAATCGGCCGTCAGTTTCAGCGCCCGTTCGATCTCGCCGCGAATGCCGGCTCGCCTGGTAAAGCGCGTATCGACCTTGTCGCAGTTATCGAAGATGGCGCCGAGCACGCTGTCAACGGTCGCGCCAGGCTTCGTCGCCGCGGCAATGGCGGTGACAACGACTTCCGCCCAGAGTATGCCCCGACTGTTGGCCGTGTTGTAAAGCTGACCGATTTCGCGAACGTCGTCGATTGCCCCCTGTATGTCGCCGGCATTGATCAGACCGATAGGGTGACATGACCGCGAGAGCGAGACCAGGCCGGAATAATCGCAGTACTTGCCGATGTCCGCGGCAGGAATGTGGGTCTTAGCCATCGCCAGCAGTGCTCCCTCGAACGGCTCGGAGACCAATCCTGCCGCGTTGGGATTCATGTGATCGACCCAGGCCCGGCGCAGGTCCTCGGCGTTGATACGGTCCTGCTTTTCGATTATCGCGGTAATCATCAGCTTCTGGCGTTCCACGCCGTCCTCGGTTGTGCCGGGCTCGCGCATCCAGTTGTTGCTGTTTCCGTAGTGATGGTAGCCCAGCAGCTTATCGAGCGTGCCGTACTGCCGTTCGATTCTGTCCCATGACCATCCTTCGACGACGGCGCCCATCGCCGAGCCGATATGGCAGCCGGCAATGCAGCCGAAGAACTTCTCGCGCAGGCTCACCGAACCCGAGCCTTGTTTTTCATCGGCCGGTTTCTCTGCTGCTAAGGCGTTTGTGACCGAAGCAAGTGTCGCTGCTGCGAGTGTCCCTTTCAGGAACGAACGGCGAGCAATGGAATTGTCGTGTCTTCTCATTTTGTTCTCCATTTAAAAATCAGTGACGTTCATAGAGTGATTGATCGACGTTCTCAGTATATCGTTGTTTATTCTTCCAGGCCGATTCCGCTTGTACGATACTCGTCACGATACAGACCGATTTTCTCTATGGGGATTTGCTTAAATCCCAGGGCGAAGACGGGCGAATCGGGCCGTAGCCGAAAGTCCTTATGCTCGGCGTCCACAAAATGCGGATCTTTATCCACGAGATTGTCCTTGAATTTAATCAGCGGCATAGCTTTGTTTTCGACGTCGAGCCATTTTCCGCCGAAGGAGATATTCCGCCGGACAATATTGCCGCTCGGCTCGCCCGGCGTATCGTCGAGGATGTTGACCAGGCGTGGGTATCTTTCACTCCAGGGCGGCTGTTTGTACGGCACGGCTTTAAGTCGCTGCGGCAGCGTGCCGCCGGTCTCGACGTGGTATTTCATCCAGCCGATTCCACGGGCATCGACGTGAACCGAGGACTCGCAATCTACGAAAATATTATTCTCGACGAGATTGTCCCGCCCGCCGCCGATGAACGCCGCCCGGCCGGCTTGGTAGAATATGTTGCCGATGACGGATATTCCGCTTGCCGCATCGTCCAGATACACGGCCATGGCGCCGTAAAGACCCGGGCCTTTGATATCGTGGAAATAGTTGTAGCGTATAACGGTTCCTCTGGCCGTCCAGTCGCGGCCCATATAGAATGCCCCGACGTCACCGGTCTCGAAGCACACGTTATATATTTCGTTGAACTCAATTACATGGTCGTTTCCACCGAGCTGGATTGCGTTGTGAGGGCCGTCGTGAATCACGTTGTGCGCGACGTGATGGCCGACGCCGTTTACGGAGACGGCGGGCCGGTAAGTTCTGTAAATGCGTCCGAAGTGATGTATGTGGTTGTTCTCGGCTCGATGTCCGGCGGGTGTAAGGGTTTTCCGGTCGCCCCCGCTTAAAGACACACCGCCTTCTGCGGTGCTGTAAATGTCACAGCCAAGCACTGAATTTTTGCTGCCGCCGGAAATGCTTACAGCCCAGCTTCCGGTATTTCGGATAGTGCAGCCGGCGACAGTGTTTGACGTGCCGCCGGATATGGTTACCGCGGTAGAGCGCGTTGCTTCCAGCACGAGATTGCGAATAGTCACATACGAGCAGTCCTTCAGCACAAACAAATTCCGGAGCATTGAAAGAACTGCTTTACCGTCATCAACGGGCGCCGGGGGCAGGAAATACAGGATTCCTTTGAGCCGGTCGAGATACCATTCGCCGGGCCGGTCCAGCTCGGCGAGTATATTGAGAGCGTAGTATCGCTGTCCGTTGCGGTAGCCGTAGTTGTGGTATGGGGGGGCCAGCTCAATTATCCGTTTCTCGGTATCTATCGATAAGACTTTCTCGAAAGAATCCGACCAATCCCAAAACCAGTATCCATGAAGCCATATTTCATGTTCGTCGGCCCAGCGTTTGGGACGGTCGTCCGAGTACGTGAATTTACCCTCGCGCGAGCCTTTTTTGCCGTTGGTCGTGTTGGTTGTTTCTCCGACGACTTCGACGATTTTCACGAAGCCCTCGTTGGGCCAGCGGGCAAGCTGCATTGGCTCGTCCCGGAAGAATAATTCCAGTCGGTTTGACCGGGCGGCCACCTGTCCAAAGTCTGTGATGCCCGCGGCTTTAAGGTCGGCACAGACAACTTTCTGCCGGACGGAGTCATCGAGCCGTTTGAGTATCTCCGGATCCGTTACCGGCTGAAATCCTTTGACTTGCCGTCCGCCGACTATGCGAACTTCCCCTCCGGGTTGTCCCCTGAAGATGATTGGGGCGTTTTTTGTGCCTGAGTCCTCGGTTGACAACGTCAGTGGTTCGTTCACATAATACGTACCTGCCTCAATCCATACTGTTACTCCTGCCTGGGGCAAATACGAGCTTTTTTTCAGCTCGCGGATGGCGTCTCTGGCGCGCTGCAGTGTTGCGAAAGGTTGTGCCTGCGTTCCGGGATTTGTGTCACTTCCACCGGTCGAGACGAAATACTCTGTGCCGGCAAAAAGCGGGCAGGAGATGACCAGGACAGCAAGACTTGCATGGAGATATTTTCGAATCATTGTTTGTCCAGTGTAATTTGTTGTTATTTGATTATCGCGGCCCAGCCACCTCCGGGGGCCAGCTTGATTTTCATTTTATCCTGTGCGGAGACTTTCTTAGTCTCTTTCTTATAATCATTGCCGAAGCGGTCGGCATTGATTCCATCTTTATAAATGTCTATGGTGTGCCGGCCTGGTTCGAGGAAAGAGAAATCGACGGTCAGCTCCCGGCCCGTCCAGTCGGTCATGGCTCCGACGTACCATTCATCGCCGTTCTTGCGGGCTACCAGCACGTAATCGGCCACCTTTGCATCCAGCACCTTCGTCTCGTCCCAGACGGTCGGTACCTTGGCGAGAAATTCCATACACTCCGGCTCTCTGAGGTAATTGGAAGGGCTGTCGGCCAGCATCTGGAGCGGGCTTTCGTAAACGATGTACATCCCTAACTGGTGGCAGCGGGTGCCCAAGCTCATTGGCCGGTTGAAGATGGGTTGGAAATTCTGCTTCTGGGCGTTAATCATCGCGCCCGGCGTGTAATCCATCGGCCCGGCCACCATCCGCAGGAACGGAATCGTCACGTTGTGCTCCGGATTTGCGTCGGTGCTCCATTTGCTGTGCTCGAGCCCTCGAACACCTTCTCTGGTGATAACGTTCGGATAAGCCCGCCGAAGGCCGGTAGGTTTATACGCGCCGTGGAAATCGACGAGCATGTGGCGTTTGGCTGTCTCCTTTGCGATTTTGTGGTAGAAATTGACCATCAACTGGTCGTCCCTCTGCATGAAGTCAACTTTTAGCCCCTTGGCGCCCCATCTCTCGAACTGGTCCATCGCTACGTCCAACTGGTCATCGAGGGTCTTCCAGATTACCCAGGGAATTATTCCGACATTTTTGCTCTTGGCATAGCGGAACAATTCCTCCATGTCCATGCCTTTGACGACCTTCGTCAAGTCGCCGAGTACGTACCAGCCTTCGTCGAAGACGATGTATTCGATGCCGTATTTAGCTGCGAAATCGATATAGTATTTATACGTTTCGGTATTTATCCCGGCCCTGAAATCTACGCCGTACAGGTTGTTGGCGTTCCACCAGTCCCAGGCGACTTTGCCCGGCTTAATCCAGGATGTGTCGTCTAATTGAAGGGGCTTGGCAAGCTTGTAAATCATTTGGCTTTCGATCAGGTCGCCGTCCTTTTCTGCTACAATCAGAACCCGCCAGGGAAAACTTCGCCGGCCGCTGGTTTTCGCTATAAAATCGGCGCGTTTGGTCGCCGGCACGTCCCGGTCGTTTTGGGCCTTCTCGGCCAGCGGGTAAGCGGGAAATTTGCCGTAGAGACTTTCATTATTAGCCCCACGAAGGTACAATCCCGGATAATCTTCCAGATCGGCTTCGGTAATCAGAACCTTCGGGCCGTTCTGCACTTCAACCAAGGCAGGCACGTAACACATCATCTTATCTGAAATCGTGCCGAGCTTGAGGTGTTTATATTCCCGTTCCGAGTGTGACTGGAAGCTTTCTTCCTCGGGGAAATATATCCCGTGGTCGCCGGTAAAATTGAAGGTTGCCTCTTCTGCGAGAACCTCGATTTCCCCGTTGATATCCGTCACGAATCGGTACGCCGCTCCGTTGTCGTATGCTCTGCAGATAAGTCCGAATCCGCCTTTGAATTCGATGGACATTTCGTTGTATTTATCGGCAATGACTTTGCTCTTTATACGGACCGGCGGGATGATTTGCTCATCCACGCTTCTGCGTTTGACCTCAACTACTTCCGGATTTGCGCCGAGAATCCTGTTGCCGCTCAGCGTAAGCGATATAGGGGACTGCTTGATCAATTGTTTCGATTTATAGTCGAGCGAGTAAAGTATCTTCTGCTCGACGTTGACTTTCAGTCGGAGGTTATTATCAGGGGAGGTAACCTCATATTCTCTTCCGAATGATTCTACACCCAGCGTTAAGCATGTAACACATAACACTACCGCTAATTTGTACCTAATCATCTTACAGCCTTTCTCTTATTTTAGGTAATAAATCTATGAACGTCCTATATTCCACATATAGTAATGCATAAATCATGTTTATAACAATGATATACTATTTTTCTCTTCCTGCAATATGTGTTTGTTAGTCGTCATGGCGTTAAAATTTCTTGAGATTAGTTAACTTGCTTGTAAAAGTTGCCGATAGAAACACAAAAGCTATTTTCCTTGCAGACAGCTCTTGTCGCGTCTCCCTCCTTGGCAGGAGCTGTTTTTATATAATCCTGTCAAGGCCGATGCTACCTCGGATCAGGATTTAGCTTTGGGTAATGGAAACACTTCCGATTCGGTCCGGCCGGTCCTGAATATCTCGGCCATCTTTGCGACGACTTCAGGGTGCTCATCACCCAAATCTTTCGATTCTGCGATATCGCTATCAAGGTCGTAAAGCTCTATTTTTCTGCCGGGCTTGAGACGAAGAGCCTTCCACTTGCCCATTCGGATTGCCTGTTGACCGTTCAGTTCCCAATACAAATACTTGTGTTTTTTCTGCTCCTGGTCTCGTCCGAACAGGGTCGGCAGCATAGAAATACCGTCAATATCCGGCGGCGGCCCTACACCTATGAGTTCACAGCATGTCGGCAAAAAGTCCCAGAAAGCCGAGATATGATTGTTCGTACTGCCTACTTTTATCCTGCCGGGCCAGCGGGCGATATACGGCACACGTATCCCGCCCTCGTAAACGGAAGCTTTGAGACCACGCAAAGGCTTGGCGCTCTCGAAAAACGCCGAGTCCGTTCCGCCGTTGAAGGTCGGGCCGTTGTCGCTTGTAAATATGACAAGCGTATTATTGTCGAGCGAAAGCTCTTTCAGCAGAGCCATAATCCGGCCTACGTCCCTGTCCATTCGCGTTATCATGGCCGCGTAGCAGGCCCGCGGGCTTGGATGAGGGAAGTATCCTTTGTCGCCCTTGTACGGCGGGTCGGGCCATTTGCCTCTGTATTCGGCTAACGAATCTTCCGGCACCTGAAGTGCCATGTGCGGTATGGTGAAAGGGACATACAGAAAGAAGGGGTCGTCCTTGTTGGCCTTGATGAATTTCAAAGCTTCGGCTGCGATTAGATCGTGTGAATAGACCTGCTCTTTGCCGTCCTTGTTAGCTTCGAGCCATTCAATCTCGCCGTCACGCCACAAGTGATTGGGATAGTACGTATGAGCCTGTCGCTGGCATATATAACCGTAAAAGTGGTCGAAGCCCTGCTTGTTCGGATCTCCAGTTGTGCCTACGCGTCCGAGGCCCCATTTTCCGAATGCCCCGGTGGTGTAGCCGGCCTCTTTGAGGATTTTTGCTACTGTAACGGTGTCGGCCTTTATCGGCCATTGCCCGCCGATTGTCGAGCCCAGCACCCATCCGGCTTCTCCTCCCACTTCCTTGTTGGCGCGGATTTGGGCGTGGCCCGTATGAAGGCCCGTCATCAAAGCGCAGCGTGATGGAGCACAAACCGGATTGCCCGAGTAATGCTGGGTAAACTTCATGCCTTCGGCGGCGAGTTTGTCTATGTTTGGCGTCCTGATTTTCTTTTGCCCGTAGCAGCCGAGTTCCGCGTAACCCAGGTCGTCTGCCATGATATAAACGATGTTGGGCTTTTTCTTACGCTCTGCTGCCTGAATTATGTCGGTGTGTCGAGACAAGGTCAGGGCAGCGGCGCCGTAACCGGCAGCTTTTAAAAAATCACGTCGTTTCATTTTTCGCCTCCGTTTCGATTAAAGACAATATCTGCAACTTTGATACGTACAGGTTTAGTGGTTCCGTTATCTTTGGGATGGACTCTATTAGTGAGAATGATTATATAGGTCTTACTGACCGGGTCACAGACGATTGAGGTGCCCGTATAGCCGGTATGGCAGTAAGCTTGTTCCGGGGCGTAGGAACCTTTTACCCATGCGTATGTCGAGTTCACATCAAAACCGCAGGCCCGGCCGTACGTCCGAGTGACAGTTAGCAATTTTGCCGATTCAGGACTGAGAATTCTTTTGCCGTGCCATTTGCCGTCGTTTAGCAGCATCCGACAGTAAATAGATAAATCGTAAGCGTTGGAAAACAGCCCCGCGTTGCCGGACAGCCCTGCCATCAACCTTGCTAAAGGATCATGGACGGTGCCCCGAAGCGGCCGGCCGTCAATAACTTCTGTCGCCGCAATGTCCTGCTTCCAGGAATCCGGCGGATTGAAAGATGTGTGTTCCATGCCGAGCGGAGTGAAAATATTCTCCTTGCTGAAATCGCCGATGTTTTGTCCGCTGATTGTCTCGATAATCTTTGCAAGAGTGATATAGCCTAAGCAGCTATAACGGAATTCCTCGCCCGGTTTGCTGACGGCTTGCAGTGAGCAAATTTTCTCAATCACCTTTTCGGGACAGGGACTGCCGAATTGCTCGGTCAGCTCGGCGGCGCTCGTGTACGCCGGCAGTCCGGAAGTGTGCGTCAGGAGATTCTCGATCCGGACGTCTTCTTTGCCGTTGCAGGCGAAGGCCGGCAGATAATTGCTCACGTAGTCATCCAGTTGTATCTCCTTGCGGTCTCTTAGAATCATAATCGAAGTCGCCGTGGCAATCGGTTTGGTCATAGATGCCAGGTCAAAAATCGTATTTCTATTGGCCGGTTCCTCGCACGGATCGATAATCTCGTTGCCGAACGCCTGCCAGTACACGATGTCATCTTTTTGGCCGACGAGCACAACGGCGCCGGGGAAGTTGCCTTCCGCCATTTCTTCTTCGACGACCTGGTCAATTTCGGTAAAACGCTGCCGGGATTCTTTTTCATGTTCCGGCTGGCAACCCGTTGCAAGAAAAAACAAAAGAGCAAGTAGCGTTGTTATTGTTCGGAATAATTTCATAATCACCGATATGGATCATACCAGGAAATGTCTCCATTGTCATCAAAATCTTGTCTTGTTGCTTGTTTTAGCCGGAAAAGTCGTTTAAAGTAACGACAAATGAAACCGACAAAAACAAGTTTAATCCTGATTTTTTTTATGATGCTTTCGTACTGTTACGGTTCGGTCAAAACCGGACTGGATCGCGTGAGCGAGTATAAAAATTTATTCGAGGGCAGACGCCTTGGAATCGTTGCCAACCACACGGCATACGACAGTAGAGGCAGGTTCATCGTCGATGTATTCAGAAGTATGGCCGGCGTGAAGATTACGGCCCTTTTCAGCCCCGAGCACGGTCTTTGGGGCACTGCCCGGGACGGCGAGAAAATCGACAGCCAAACCCATCCTGTCTATAACCTGCCGGTTTACAGCCTTTATGGCAAGACACAAAAACCCACAAGCGATATGCTGCGGAATATCGATGTTCTCGTTTTCGATATTCAGGACATCGGCGCCCGATTCTATACCTACATCTACACAATGTCGCTGGCGATGGAAGCGGCAGCCGAAAACGGCAAAACCTTCGTTGTGCTGGACCGCCCGAATCCCATCAACGGCATTAGCGTTCAGGGCAATATCCTCGAACCGGCGCTGGCCAGCTTTGTGGGTCTATATCCAATTCCTGTCCGGCACGGCATGACCGCAGGCGAGCTGGCGAAAATGTTCAATGGGCAAGGCTGG
>Ga0307425_1001980_pt1 | contig 11884 bp, 7 predicted proteins | sample SalMarWE160330MG_FD_202152 | JGI IMG/M metagenome (GOLD analysis project Ga0307425, IMG submission 202152) | Salt marsh sediment microbial communities from the Plum Island Ecosystem LTER, Massachusetts, United States - WE1603-30 | ecosystem: Environmental > Aquatic > Marine > Intertidal zone >... | reverse complement strand
ATTTGCATGTACGTGGCCACACGTGGCTTCTGGCGCCAGGGGTTCAATACGTTCTACCCGTTGTATGCGGTGGCGACCGCCGGACTTGGGGAAGGAAGTATCGGTACGGTGTTGTCGGTGTACATGCTCGGTGGCGGCCTCCTCCAGATTCCATTCGGATTCCTCGCCGATCGATTGCCGCGTATGCCGCAGATCGTGCTTGGCAGCGTGCTCGCCCCACTCTTGTTACTCGCCATTCCGTTCGTCCACCACGTGTGGATTGTGATAGTTATCACATTTCTCATCGGCGCCCTCTCTGCCCTGTCACGTGCTTCGGTTATCGCCATTCGAACGGAACTGGGGCGCACGCATGGGATGGGAACGCTGGCCGGCCTGCAGGGAGGGGCGTTCGCCGTAGGCCAGATGATCGGTCCGCTGGCGTTTGGCGTAGTGGCCGACTACGTTGGATTGACAGCTGTATTCCCGTTTGGGAGCGCGGTGGGTCTTCTGGGGTCGGGTTTTGTCGTTGCCTGGTTCCGGCGTTGGCGGCGTCAGTCGATTGCAGGTTGACCAGAGGGCCCAGGTAAGCGCGTTTCCTGTATCTTGATTCGCGTTCATGCCGAAGCTATGATAGGACGTGATCGAAATATGCCGACAACAAACGTAGTATTCCTGCCGCTCCTCATCTATATTATCATGCCCCGCTAGCGGGGCATGCGCGCTGCTTTGTCCTTGTCGTTTCTTGCCTATCCATGAATAATTGAGAGTTTCTGTGCGTTAAGGAGATTGCGATGTCTCAATATGAGAAACTTACCAAAGACCCGGTGACTCGAGAACGAGCAATCCTCGCCTTGTGGAAGGAAGAGGATGCATTCCAGAAGTCGCTTGCCGCAACGGAGAACGGGCCGCGCTATGTCTTCTTCGAAGGCCCCCCCACGGCAAACGGACAACCGCACCTGGGCCACTTGATGCCACGAGTGTACAAAGACCTCTTCCCGCGCTACAAGACAATGCAAGGGTTCTACGTCGCCCGCAAAGGGGGATGGGATACGCACGGGCTTCCGGTGGAACTCGAGGTAGAGAAAGAGATAGGCGTGAACAGCAAGCCGGAGATTGAGGCGTACGGTGTCGAGAAGTTCGTTCAGCACTGCAAGGAGTCGGTGTGGAAGTACAAGGGCGAATGGGAGAGGATGATCGAGCGGATGGGGTTCTGGATCGATCTCGAAAATGCCTACGTTACCTACACAGATGACTACATAGAGACCGTGTGGTGGGAGCTCAAACAGATGTTCGATCGTGGGCTCCTGTATCAGGGCCACAAGATCCTCCCGTATTGCCCGCGTTGTGGCACCGGGCTCTCCTCGCATGAGGTGGCGCAGGGATATCGCAGAGTGGAGGATCCTTCCATCTCGGTGAAGATGCCGATCGCATCAGACGCGGACGCCATGTACAAACTGGATAGCGGTTGCACGACATCTCTCCTCGCATGGACAACGACCCCGTGGACGCTCCCGGCAAATATCGGTCTTGCGGTCGCCGCTGATGCTGTATATGTTGAGGTGGAACAGGGAGAAGAGAGGCTTGTCCTTGCGCGGGAGCTTGTCGAGCGGGCCATGGAAGGCGAGTATCGCGTTGTGCGAGAGTTTCCCGGCGCGGATCTCGTCGGACTCTCCTACGAGCCGCCGTTTCGTCTCGTCGAAGAGGAAGCCGCATACCGGGTGCACGCAGCCGATTTTGTCAACATGGAAGATGGAACGGGGATTGTGCACACTGCCCCCGCTTTCGGCGAGGATGACTACAAGCTCGGACAGGACAACGGGCTTCCCTTCTTCCAGCCGGTCGATCTAGCTGGCAGGTTCACCGATCTCTTCCCTTTGTGCGCGGGAAAGTTCGTCAAGGATGCTGACCCGGTAATCGTAGATGATTTGAAAAAGCGCGGAGTGCTGTACCGGTTCGTTCCGTACGAACATGACTACCCATTCTGCTGGCGTTGCGATACCCCTCTTCTCTACTACGCGCTCGATTCGTGGTTTGTCAAGACGACGGCAGTAAAAGAAGAACTGCTAAAGAACAACGCATCGATCAACTGGTATCCGGCGCACGTGGGGACGGGACGCCTGGGTGACTTCCTGCAAAACCTCAAGGACTGGGCGTTATCACGCGATAGGTATTGGGGCACGCCGCTCAATCTGTGGATCTGTGAGGAATGTGGTGAGCCGGTATCCGTCGGGAGCCGCGAAGAACTCGTGGAACACTCGCTCGACAAAGAACTGGCCAAGAGCGTCGAACTGCACAGACCTTACATTGACAAGGTCGAGCTTGCCTGCCCGAAGTGCGGGAAGACGATGCGGCGGGTGGAGAATGTGATCGACGCATGGTTTGACTCCGGCAGTATGCACACTGCACAGTGGCATTACCCGTTCGAAAACTCAGATCGGTTCAACGATAGCTTCCCCGCCGATTTCATCTGCGAAGCGATGGATCAAACACGTGGATGGTTCTACACACTGCTTGCCACGAGCACGATCATCCACGGGGCCGCTCCGTATCGAAATTGTCTTGTCACCGGCCTCGGCCTGGATGGCGAAGGTCTGAAAATGAGCAAGAGCAAGGGTAACTTTCTCGATCCGTGGGAGCTGATCGATGTTTACGGTGCGGATACGTTGCGCTGGTATCTGTATTCATCCAGTGCTCCCTGGAAGTCAAAGCGCCTTGGCGAGGCGGCGATAAAGGACCCGCTGTACAAATTCCTCGATACGTTGCGCAACACGTACGATTTCTTCGCGCTGTACGCGTCGATCGATGATTTCGACCCACGCCGGGATGAGCTACGCGATGGCGACTTGACAATCCTCGATCGCTGGGTCCGCTCGCGGCTTGCATCGACAACGAAGACAGTGACCGAGTGCCTTGACGGCTACGATGTTGTTGGTGCGACAAGCGCTCTGGAGACATTCTTGGATGATCTCTCCAACTGGTATGTCCGCTCATCGCGGAGGCGGTTCTGGCGTGGAGGAATGGGAGCGGACAAGGTTGCCGCATACGCAACGCTGTATCGTGTATTGATGGAATTCGCGAAACTGTTGGCCCCGTTTGTACCGTTCATTTCCGAGGAGATCTTCCAACGACTTCGCACGGATGACGACCCGGCAAGCATTCATCTGTGCCGCTTCCCCGCGGCCGATCCGGCAGTGGTCGACGGGGAGCTCGAAATCCAGATGGATCTGGCACGTCGAATCGTGTCGCTGGGACATCAGGCGCGTAACCAGGCGCAGGTCAAGGTGCGCCAGCCGCTAGCCGGAATCGTCGTCTGCACGGACGATGGAGACATGGGCACGAAAGAGGCGATGTCGCAGGAGATCCTTGGGCTGGTGAAGACTGAATTGAACGTAGAGGAGACGGAATTCGTGTCCACGCTGTCCGATTACTTCGAGGAGACACCGTCTCCCAACTTCCGCACCCTCGGCCCGCGTCTCGGCGCGGCAGCACCGCGCGCGGCGGAGTGGATAAAGGCACAAACAGCTGAATCACTGAGGAAAGCAATTGCCAATGGCCCGATCGCGTTGGCGGAGGAGGGCATGTCGATATTCGCTGATGATATTGCGTTTGACGCAGTTCTCCCCGAACGCTTCGTGTTGATTCAGGATGGAGGCGTGCGCCTGCTCCTCGACACGATGATCGACGCGCGTCTGCAGGAGATGGGGTGGGTGCGGGAGATTGCCCATCGCGTGCAACTGCTCCGAAAAGAAGCGGGATTCGATGTGACCGATCGCATCGCCCTTTCCTATGAAGCGGATGAGCCGCTCGGCAGTGTTATCAGGGATAACCAAGATGCAATTGCAGCGGAAGTCCTGGCTGTGAGAGTGGAGAACGCGATCGGCGACAAGCAAGTAGCAACAGAGGAATTCGACATCGATGATGCGACTGTGCGTGTCGGCGTGAGGCGGATCGATTCTCGAGGAGGGTGATATGGCAACAGCAGTGCTTGGTATGCAGTGGGGAGATGAGGGGAAAGGCAAGATCACCCACCTCCTGGCAGAGAATGCGGATTTGGTTGTGCGGTTCAATGGCGGTCCGAACGCAGGCCATACCGTGATCGATCGCGGCGTGAAGTTCGGCACCCACCAAATGCCGGCCGGTGCATTCTATGCTGGTGCGCGCTGCGTCCTCGCGGGTGGAATGGTTATAGATGTGGCCGTGCTCCGTGAGGAATACGATAAAATCGCTCAGCATATGGGAGAAGAACCGGAGCTGGTGATTGCTGAGAATGCCCATCTGATCATGCCATACCACCGCATCCTTGAGGAGCTTGAGGGGAGCGGAGAGGCGATCGGAACGACACGCCGCGGGATCGGACCGGCGTATCGTGACAAGGCGGCTCGCGTCGGTATTCGTGCTGTCGATCTTCTCGATCGCGAACGACTGGAGGAGAAGATAGAGGCGCGGCTTAGGCTCTTGCGCGAGAATTGGCCGGAGGCGGGAGCGATCGCCTCGCTGTCTGCGGCAAGCATAGCTGATGATCTTCTCAATGCCGGACAGCCATTCATCTCCGTGATCGGCGATGCGGCCGGAACGGTGCAAGCAGCGATGGCGCGAGGAGAAGAAGTGCTGTTCGAGGGGGCACAAGGGGCGCTGCTCGATCTGGACTACGGCAGCTATCCGTATGTCACATCGTCAAGCACGACATTTGCTGGATTGGCGAATTCGATCGGAATTGGCGCATTGGAAGTAAAGCGGCGCATTGGGGTTACCAAAGCATACACGACGCGCGTTGGCGCAGGCTCCTTCCCTACCGAGCTTTCAGGCAAGCTCGGCGAACGGTTGCAGCAGGCGGGGGCGGAATTTGGCGTTACCACCGGACGGCCGCGCCGATGCGGTTGGCTTGACTTGGTCGCTTTGCGCCACGCGGCGAGGCTTAACGCGCCGACAGAGCTCGCCATCACCAAGCTCGACATCCTCACCGGAATGAAGGAGATTCGGGTTTGCCATTCATATCGGCTGGACGGGCGTGAGATTATGTCACTCCCGGCGTCAAGTGAGGAATTCGGGGCGTGTGAGCCGATCTATGAATCCGTCGCCGGATGGAGTGAGGATATCACCGTTGTGCGACGGTACGAGGATCTGCCGCATGCGGCACGCGAGTACTTGGCGGTCATTGCGCACGCCCTCGACGTACCCATCTTTCTCGTTTCGGTGGGCCCGTCGCCTGAGGAGACGATCCTTACTGGTTTTGACAGGGATTAGCCGGCTGGATATAATCACGTCCTGAATCGGAGAGCTAAGGAGCATGATCATGCAACGCACGTTTGTGGCAAAGAATGAACAGATAGGTAAGAGCTGGAATCGAGATTGGTACGTCGTAAATGCGGACGGCAAGCATCTCGGACGGCTCGCGAGCGAAATCGCCGTCATCCTGCAAGGCAAACACAAGCCGATCTATACCCCGCACGTAGACACCGGCGACTATGTCGTCGTTATCAACGCAGAAAAGGTCGGCCTGACCGGGAACAAGTGGGACCAGAAGATGTTTCAACGCCACAGCGGGTTCATTGGCGGACTGAAAGAGATGTCGTATCGCAATTTGATCGAGCGTCGCCCCACCACACCCGTTCGCGAAGCGGTGCGGCGAATGCTTCCCAAGAATACGCTCGGACGCCGCATGCTGCGCAAACTCAAGGTCTATGAAGGCCCTGTCCATCCCCACGTCGCACAGAATCCCAAAGAGATCTCTCTGTAAACAGATCTGCGACTGAACGTCACCGGACATTTGTCTATGACCCCTTAGACAAAGCTGTGGGTGACGTTTGACACCGTTCCTTTCTCCCCGCCTCCCCGCTCGGTAGACTCCGAGCAATGAAACAGGCAAGCAAACGGGTGGTGGGGAGAATATGTTGAGTAAACTACGTCTTGCGCTGTACGGATTTGTTATCCTACTGGTCAGCCTGACGGCTGTTGTCCCGGTATTCGGCCAGCGAGAGAAGGTGGCCGTCTTTGTACAGGCGGCGGTGCCTATTCCGGCATCGCAACTGGAGATCCTCAAGAGCTACGCCAACCAACATTGTGCCATTATCACCGGCACGACGGTCGCATCCGCTGGCGAGTTGATGTACGCACAGCGTCTCACAAACACCTACATCGGAAACACTGTCCCGCTTGAAGGAATGCGAAGACTTGCTCAAACGCTGGACGCGGATCACCTCATTGTGTTTCGAATCGTTCGATGGGATACCAATATCGCTTTTAGACCCGAACGTTCCTTGTTGTTCCTTGGGGTAAGCTCGTTCTTGGATAACTCGATGCAACTTCTCACCAGTCCGCTAGGGCTTCTGTTCGGACTTGACAAACAGGCGACGGTGAGCGTTTTCGCAACGGTGTTCAACCCTTCTGGCGACATAGAGTTTACGACGACGGTTACGAACGAAGATAAGCCTCTCTTGTCGCTGTTGACGGCCGATCCACTAGAAGCAGCGAAGAAGGCGATCGACGCGGCGCTCTATCAACTGGCGGTTTCATTATGATGACAGTGTGCGAGCGAGAGAGTAACCGACGTTACAGACTTACAAGGAGGGCGATCGGTAGAATGATAGGGATTCACTATTGCAAATTGAGAACGCGAGATCAGCACGAAGGAGGTAGCAATGAAGGTGTATAAGGCTAGCCTTTATGGCCTTTTCCTCCTCTTGGTACTCGGCACCCTCCTCTTCCCGGCGAGTGTACTTGCCCAGGAGTCAGGGTACTACACGGTCAGCCAAGGGGATAAGCGGGTACAGATAGTCCCGCTTTCGGGTTCGACGGCCGCCGATGCTTACTACAACATGACGAACAACCAGTCGAACACGGGCTTGGAGGAGACGAATACCGCGGTGCTGTTCCTGTATCGCAACACGACAACAGGTGCGGTGTCATTGTTCGTCTTGCTAAGTGGCACGGGCGGAACGGCGGGGTCAACGTCCTTGACCATGTCCGGTGTACCGGCCGGAGCGGGCTTTACCGTTCAGGACGACGGCCCGGCCGATTTCCGTGAGGTGTGGCAACTCACTCCCCCCACGGGTAGTGTCTCGTGGACGTGGGACGATGGAAAATCAGACGGTATGGTCCTGGGACCGCTCGGCTCCGAGTTTGAGTTGACTCTGTATCCACAGTTCACCGCCGGGATCACGGCGGTCAAACTCCCGTCCGGCAGCGCTTCTTCACCGCAAATGGTGAGCCTGAACCTGATCGATCCGATCATTTTCCAGGGGACGCTGAACCAGCCACCCAAGGTGTCGTTCAGCATCTCCCCCACCGATCCGCACATCAACGAGGCGATCTCGTTCGATGCCAGCGCCTCGATGGACCCGGATGGCAGTATTGCCAAGTACGAGTGGGACTTTGACGGCGACGGTATATTCGATCAGACGACCACCAATCCTGTTGTCACGCACAGCTACGCGGTCAGCGGGATGAAGAACGTGACACTTCGAGCGACCGATGCCGCAGGAGCGACAGCCCGGACTTCGGTGTCCGTCAACGTAGCCGACCTAGCGGTTAAGGTCACACGTACGATCTCAACAATCGCGGCGCTTCCGGGGACCACGTTCAAAGTGGTCGTCCGTATCGAGCCCCAAATGGATCTTGCCGGCGTCGGGTTGGAAGAGAAGCTCCCGGTCGGTTGGAAGATAAAGCCGCTGGAAAACGCTGGCGCAGCTTTCAAACGGGCGGCAGTGCAATGGGTATTCATAGATGAGATCAAGGCCGGCACAAGCAAGGTCATTTCTTACGAAGTAACCGTGCCGTCCAGCAACGAACTGATCGCCACCACCCTTCCTGTATGTTTCGACATCACCGGCATATTCCAAGCGCGAACCCCTGCATTCGAACTGCCTGTGGAGGGTGATTCAACGATAGAGATAACCGATGCGCTACCGTTGAAGACCGCAATCGCGCATCTTGTTCCGCGTGTTGGCGAAGACAGTGACGACACGATCGATCTGCGCTTGTCACAGAAGATCATGCCCGATCAGCTCACTCGTGCTCTTGAGATGTGGCAGAACGAGGAAACGGTGCCCTGGACGCAAGGAGCGACGATCGACCTGGAAGCGATGAAAGACATCGCTGCGTACGCATACACTTGTACACCGGTCGACGTTGATCTGCCAGCGGTTCCGCAAGCGAATATCACTGCCGTTCGTACTATCGCCACACCGGTCCCATGCGGGAACATCTTGCTTAACTACTATGGTCCCGACGGCAACCCGGCCGGCAACACGTTCACCGTCAAGGTGGAGATCAGTGCCGATCAAGATCTGTACGGAGTTGGGCTCAAGGAAGAGCTCCCCACCGGATGGAGAGTTACTCCGGTCGAGAACGACGGGTTCCTTTACAAGCGATCACAAGTGGAATGGGTCTTCCCCAGCAAGTTAGGAGTTGGAACGACGAAGACGATCATCTATCAGGTTGAAGTGCCGCAAACACAAGCGATCGAGACGACAGGAAGCGATCCGTGTTACGTGAGCAGCACTGATTTGCAGGGGACCGTCGACTCCGCCCTGCCTTGCCAGAACACTCAAGTGACCGGGGATGACTCGGTAGCAGTAGCCGACTGCGTTTCAGTGTTGGTGGCGATCTCACGGTGGGATGTAGAGAACGATACTATCGACATCACACTCTCCGATAAGATCTCATTCCAGCAGGTGCAGCGTGCAATTGCGTTCTGGCTGGAAGACGAAGTTGTTCCACGTACCTGTGGGCAGACGGTTACCTATGAGACACTGAAGACGATCATCGCCTACTGGCTGACCAACACAAACATCTGTTCTCCGTTGCCAGGATCGGTGCCGGGTACTTGCGACGAAACCACCCCACCGTGCGGCTAGTTTGTGGTCACCTAAGGAGGAGATGATGAAAAGAAGTGAACGAGTTGCGGCGAGGGGGGGACCCCTCGCCGTCCTTTTGTTGGCCGTCCTGCTCATCGGTATCCAGGTGCTGGGGGTAGGGGCGAATCTTCAGGTGGAGCAGCAGATCAGCCCTCAACAGATCTACGTTGCAGGGACCGGATCGCCGGATACGTCTGTGGTCAGTCTTGCGTTGGATGGTGCCGGGCCGGAGGCACGCTTCCCGATTGATTACGTGTTCGTCATCGACGTCTCGGCAACCGCCCAGATAGATATCGCAAGACAACTGGCGTTTGATCTGATGAACTCATTCTCCGATCAGGACCAGATCGGACTCGTTACATTCTCCACCACTGCACAGCTCGCGGTACCGCTCACTGCCGATCGCCTGAAGATGAAGACGGCGATAGCCGATCTCAACACGGGCGGGAAATCCGCGTTTGGTGACGCATTGCAGCTTGCGCGGCAGGAGCTACTGGCGCGCGGACGCCCAAATGCGATCTTGGTGGAGATTCTGATGACCGACGGGCAGAACAACTCCGGGCGTGACCCGCAGGGCGAGGGCGACATTGCCAGTGAAGCGGGAATAAGGATCATCCCGGTTGGAATCGGTAATCTGATCGACAGCAATCTATTGGAACAGCTCGCAACGGATACGAATGGGCGGTTCTTCAAGAGGGCGACCGATTCCGTAGTTGACCAGATAAACCAGCTGATTTCTGTGAAGACGGCCGGAACTGTCGTGACGGTTAGGAAAACGCTGCCGAGCAGTGTTCAGTACGTAAGCGCCGATCCGGCACCGACGCGCATCGTCTCCAATCCCGACCGGACGACGACCCTAATCTGGCAGATCGCCTCGATCTCTCTCGATGAAGAGTGGAGTGCCGCAATCACATTGAAGGCGATCAGCGCTGGGACGTTGAATACGGATCAAGGGTCGACCGTCACATACACTGATTTCCGCGGAGTGAAGAACACGATAGGCATCCCAAGCGTGACGCTTCACGCAATAGTGCCTCCCGCTCCTCCCGCTCCGCCGATTGCCGCGTTCGATTATGTCCCGGCTATTCCAAGTACGACGGACATGGTGACGTTCAGCGATCGATCGAGCGACAAGGACGGACAAGTGGTCGCGTGGGCATGGGCGTTTGGTGACGGCGACACGAGCGCCGATCAGAATCCAACCCACAGCTACGCCCACAGCGGCAGCTACTCTGTGACGCTCGTCGTTACGGACAATGATGGCTACAAGTCGGATTCCGTCACACAGGTCATTCGGGTGAAGAACACCGGCCCAATGGCCGTGTTCAGACTGACACCGGACAAGCCTCGAGTCGCCGTTACAACCACGTTTGACGCCAGTGGCTCGAACGATATCGACGGACATATTGTCTCCTATGCGTGGGATTTCGACGGAGATGGGCAGTACGATGCCGAGACCGCCTCGTCTGATATCGATCATGTGTTCGCCGTCGCCGGCGAGACAAGCGTCGCACTGAAGGTTACCGATGATGAGGGAGCAAGCGCAGTTGTGAGGAAGTCGTTGACCGTACTCCCGAGCGTCAGTGCAGTGCGGACGATTGACACGTGTTTGCCTGGAGACAAGACGATTGCCGCAGGGACGGTGACGGTTACACTGACGATAACGGCCAACACTACGGTGAACGGGCTTACGTTGCACGAGGATGTCCCGGCCGGATGGACGTTCGCTGCCGGCGACAACGCCAGTGCGACATTGCACAAGGGAAGCGGAGATAATGCACAAGGCTATGACTGGCTGTTTATGGAGACGCTCAGAGACGGGGATACGCGGGTGATCACCTATTCGCTCACCGCGCCCAGTACTCCGCCTGACAAGACTGAGGTCTCAATCAACGGGATCGTTCAGAGTTCGTCTCCACGGCTGTCACGCATGGTGCTTGGAGAGGACAAAATAGTCTTTGCTCCTACGCTTCCGATCAAGGTTGTCATCTCTCGCTGGGATGTCGATCAGGAGAAGATCGTTCTTTGTCTGCCTGATCAGATATCGTTCGATCAGATTCAGTACGCCGTATCGCTGTGGCTGAACGGTAATCCCGTTACGTACACGCCGACAGACAACAACAAGATCACTCTCGATCAGATTCGGGATCTGGTTGCCTATTGGCTTACCAATACCTCGGTGCACGAACCGCTCCCTTAGGGGCGGCTCGTGCCCGCAGTGGTTTAGGAGGGGGGAATGAATAACAGAATGAAGGGACTTGTGTTGTTCCTCATCCTGGTGATGGTCGCCGAAGTGGCGGTGCTCGCTGGAACGGCGAACTTCGCCCCGACGACCTACAACCCAGCGGTTGGGGAAGATATCACGTTTACTGTGTGCCAGACCTGTCTTTCCTACGATGCCGTGAGTTACAATTGGGACTTCGACGGCGACGGAACGTACGAAGTGTCAACGACCGAACCGATAATCGAACATGCATTTTCGGAGCCGGGATTTGTTGCGGTCACCCTGCGGGTCGACGAAGGTGGCGGACGTTATGCCACCTGCCGCAAGGGGATGCTCGTAGGCGAGTCTCCATTGTTCGCGGTGCGAGACGTTGCACCGGATGAGAGCGGGTCAATCCTTGTGCAAGTAACTGTCAGCGCTCGTAGCGAAGTTAGCGCCGTCGGACTGGAAGAGACGGTGCCTATCGGTTGGCAGTGGGAGATTCTCGATGCTGCCAATGCGGTGACAAAGAAAGAAGGCCAGGATCTGCAGATATTGTGGATGAGTCCGATTGAGGTCGGAGATTCTTGGACGGTTACGTATCGACTCTACCCCTCGCGGGGAAGCGGTTCTCCGCATCTGGCGGGTGCGGTGAGCGGTTACGCGGAGTCGCGCGTGAAGACCTCTGTTTGCGGGGATCTGGATATCGGGCAGTGACAGGAGATGCTACCAGCGGGCGACCTGATCAAGCTAGGGTCGCCCGTTTTTCTTTGCCAGCGCTGCCTTCAGTGCGTTCCATCCTCTAACGAGCGGTACGAGGCGCCCGTTTCGGATGCGTGCCCTGCGG
>Ga0307425_1001978_pt1 | contig 11889 bp, 6 predicted proteins | sample SalMarWE160330MG_FD_202152 | JGI IMG/M metagenome (GOLD analysis project Ga0307425, IMG submission 202152) | Salt marsh sediment microbial communities from the Plum Island Ecosystem LTER, Massachusetts, United States - WE1603-30 | ecosystem: Environmental > Aquatic > Marine > Intertidal zone >... | reverse complement strand
TAAAAATAGCTAATCCAAAGAGTATCGCCCCGGTTAAGTCGTACTTCTCTCCTCTGGATTCAGTCCATTCGCCTTTTATCTTCCATAATATCAGTAGTATTATTGTTGTGCCTAACAATATGTTGACCAGGAAAATACTTCTCCAATTCAAATATTCGGTCAACATCCCGCCTAAGAACGGGCCGACTGCCCCCCCGGCATAAATTGCTGCCATATTGATACCGAGTGCTTTACCCCGGTCTTTGGTGAAGATAGCGGCCACCATCGCCATTGAATTTACGGCACACATGGCGCTGCCTATACCCTGCAGTACCCTGCAGGCTATTAACATCATCGCCGAGTTAGCAAAAAATGCCATGATGGAACTGATGGAAAACAAAGCCATTCCCCAGAGGAAGAATTTTTTAAGACCTTTGATATCCGCCAACCTGCCGAAGGGAATGGAAAAGACGGCCACGATGAGCATGTACGAATTAGCTATCCAGTCTAGCATTATGATGTCGGCACCCAGCTCTTGCCCTATTGCAGGGTAAGCTACGTTAAGGGCCGTAACATTGAGGTTGACGCAAAAACCACATAATGCTGCAGTGAAAAGCGCGATTATTTTGTTATCTGCGTTTTTCTGTAGTCCCGGATAGATAGAGCGTGTATGTTCCAATTTGTCCGAATCAAATTAGCTAATCAATATGTTACTTAGGGATGTCCTTCCTACGCCTAATTCTAAGCAGTTGCCTCGACGCCTATAAGCTCTCTATTTGATAAAGGTAGTTCATCTTCTTCAATATGGATATCTTTGCTGGCCTGGTGAAGTATTATCTCCAGGGCTTTGATAAGTTGCTTGCGCCTTGTTTCGGATAGACCTGACATTATTCTCTTTATCGAGTCTATCTTTTTTGATTTTTCATAGGCTGCTCTACCGGCATCGGTCATCACAATTCTGACGATTTTTTTGTTATAGGGGTCTTTTTCCCTTCTGACTAACCCTTTTTTAACGGCGGTGGTTACCAGCGATGTAATGGTGTGACTGACTCTAAAGAATTGCTTCCCGATGGCAGTAATGGTGGCGTCTTTCCCTAATGCGTCAACGACAAAGAGTAATTTGCTCTGCCCAATAGTCAGACCAATCTCGCTAAGCTCAGCGGTTCTGGACCTGAAGATGGCATGGCGGGTAGTATTAATTAAAATCCAGAGGTCATAATCTTGCTCGGTATACGGATTGCTCATTGTCTCCTCCTTCTGGCTTTCCGGTAATTTAACATAACCTTCGAGTTGTCTTATCCTAAAGGAGAACCCAAAGGGTGGAATAGATTATTAATACGTTACTTGTTTAGTTTTTATATACGATTAGCTTTAATTACCAAATCAATAGCAGGGCAATCGTGTTAGTATACTTTCCGCTGGCCAAATTTGTAAAGCGGCACTTTCAGAGCTCTGGCGATGATATCGTGTAAGGCAATATCTACAGCCAATAGGGCAGACTTGGGTTTATCTTGTACCAGTGGCAGGGCCAGGTAGATTCGCTTTCGTTTCTTAACAGCTCTTCTCTTGCCTGTCTCTTTCCAGGATTATACCTGACCCTGCCACACCTTGTTATCTATTGCGTTCAGCTGCAGGGTTTACTTATTTCTTCTTCTTTTTCTGAATCTGTTCCTCAGGGAGGAAGGGGATTGTTTCTTCCCAGTAAACGCCGGATAGTTCGGGTCTGCCACAGGCGAACATATCGGGCATGGGAACCGGCAGCTTGTATATCTTGGCGGCGTTACCACCAATAACCAGGTTTATCTCATCCTGTATCGCCAAATCCATGTCCTTAAGACGATGGATCTGATGAGTCGGGAAGCCGTACCAGTCGGGTTGATAGGGCAGGGGCCACGGGTTCTTGAACTGCGCCCACTGGCCGGTCGGGCACCGCAGCTTGGAGCCGGGTGTGGTCGCGTAGTGGGACCAGATTCGGCTGCCGGTATCGCCGCCGCCCCAGATGAGTTTGTAAGCCCCCACGTTGGGGTCTTTCAAGGCGAGTTCATAGTGCTCGGCTCGCCAGTATCCGGTTTCAAGATAAACATTGTCGCACCTGGCGGCAAGACCGCAGGCTTGCCGGATATCTTCCTGATGCTGGCCTCCGCCGTGCATGATGACAATGCGAGCTTCCGGATATTTTTTGGCAACCGCATATACTATCGAGAAGCCTTCGTAAGGGCCGCCGCCCCATTCACCGGCATACAGATATTCATGAAAGTCCATGCAGACATCGTACTTAGTGGCAACCGCAGCAATGGCCATGAATTCTTCCCGACGCTCCTCAAACGTTGGCGCCTTAGGACGCACCTGACCCATGCCGCCGGGGGCATTCTCACCGATGGATACGAACTTACCTTTTCCCCAAGTAAGGGCAGCTTCGACTTCTTCAAGAGCTGCTTCTATGCTCCAGGTGGCTTCTCCCCGCATACATTTCAGTCGTAAAGTCTGGTCGCTACATTCAGCCCGGAACCGATCGGGATATTTATCGACTATCGCGGCTTGCATTTCATTTGTCGTGCCGGCGATGCTCGGTTTGAGGATACCCATATCGATGCCGTAGGTATCCATGTCGAAAAGGATCATCTCTGAATTATCAGAGGAATCTATCTCACGATACATCCGATCCTTTTTGTATTTGTTTTGATCTTTTCTTCCTGGTGTATATGCTGATGTGGCATGAATATGCCCGTCGACAACGAAACGACCCATTTTCATTTTGCTAAAGTCCTCCTTATTAGGCTTGGCTTGTTAGATCCAGAATAGCGACAGTATTTAGTGGTGGTAATCTCCTCCTTTCATAACAGCTGTTATTGGCAACATATATAAAACTCGGCGAATATACATCGAATTCGATTTAAACTAATTATAGCATATGGCTACTAATTGTCAAATCTCCGCGGGTTACGGAAACCGCGGATTTTCTAACCTCTGCCGGTAAAACTCTGCGTGGGCGCGTTTTCAATCGGCTTTGCGGAGCGCGGCGATGATCTATTACCCGGTTGCCTGAGGTACCAGTAAATGGGTTAATTCTGATATCGATTTTACCTCTTCCAATCGATCTATTGTTGAGATTATCTCGTCTACCTGGCTTTGCTTAATACCGGCATACGAAGCCATGTTGGTTAGTTTATCAATGTGATCCTGGCGAGTAAATGGATTTTCGGGCTCGCCCCTCGGGTATTCAATGTACTTGGTATAGCATTGTCCTTCATTAGTAGAGATATCCACAATACTTGTCCATTTTACGTTCATTGGTCCCCAACCCACTTTGGTAGCATCCGTATCTTCTACAACGCTGACTTTGCGATGTAATTCCAAGGCCCTCGGGTTATTGAGCATTTCTTCGGTAAACCAGGCCGGGCCGGTTGGTATACCCATCAGTACCATGGCGACAAGGTAAGGTATACTGAATTGAGCCTGTATCATGTATTTCGGCTCGTATAAACTCATGTTGGTACAAGCATGTTTCTGAACCCTGGCAACGACTTGGTTTATATCTTTGGCTTGTAGGTTGTTCTCGGCCATAATCAAATCTGTTGCTTCCAAAGTCGCGCTTATCAATCGGCACGATGTGTAGAATTTAAAGGATACCTTTAACATTTCATATTTCTTGCCCAAATCTGCAGTTACTAACGATGGATTATATCGGTCGGACCCAACGGTTGCTTCGTAGCCCCTGCCTTCATCAAGTATAGTATTATCTCCAGGGAATCCTCTCTGGGCAAGAAATGCTGCGTGTATCGATGGGATGGTAGCATCGCCGCCGGTTACTTTCATCCACCTGGCCATGCCATCTTTAGCCCGGTTTGGATTGCCGTCCGGGATTCGCTTAATACGAACATAACCCGTAAGCCCTAAGGCGTTAGCCATCTGCTCGCTATTTAGTCCCAGGAGCTTACCGGCGACGGCTGTCGCCCCGAATGCTAACCCTGAAAAATCAATCTTTTCGAAACTTTTAAGAAAGACTTTTTCAGTAGGGTCAACTGCCTTTCTAAGGTTAATGACAACTTCGTAACCATGCACAAGGGCATTGATAATATCTTTTCCGGAAGCGTTAGTGTATTCTCCAACCGCCAGAGCAACCGGGACCAGGACTGAGCTAACATGACCCGTATTAGGCTGAAGTATATCGTCATCATAGTCTAACATATTGGTTATAACCCGGTTTACTTGAGCCGCTTGTTCACAGGAAACACTGGTAGCTTCACCAATAATCGTTGCTTGAGGTTTGCCCCCCATAGCTTTGGCCATGTCAACGAGTATATTACCTTCCAGCGTTTTCCTGCCGCCAAATCCGCAAGCAATCGTATCCATCAGGATTTTCTTGGTATGAGTTGCTACGTCCTTGGGTAAATCTTTAAATTGAGCATTCGCGATAAAATTGGCCAGGGATTTTGTCTCGTTCATAGTATTAGTACTTTCTCCAATTTACTCTATTAAGATTTGCCCTACACCCATGATTGGAAAGATAGGGTAGAAGGGTCTGGCGGGTGCCCCCGATTTTGGGAAGCATGTCTATCACATCTTGGAATGTCTCATATTCGCATGGATACACCTCTTCTATTTCTCTTGATTATTTCCCTTTGGCTAAAGATAAAGAATTTGATTTTACATAAATAGAATGTACTGGAATCAGTAATACATCGAGTACGATTATTAATTTAATATTATACATAGGATTATCAAATGTCAAGCAGGCGCATTGCCCCGTAATCTGTGGGCTCTTCTTTCCGGGCTGTAATTAAGAGCTGGTGGTGCTGCTGCCCATTTGCGCAACACACGCTGATGGAGCCGCCAGGGAGCAGCCGCAATGACCTCTAAGGTGCCCGTGAGATAAGTGGCCGGGGCTGTCCCGCTTTCACTGACGACATATAGATTTCATTGAGCACAGTTTAGCGAATTTGTTTTTCGGACGATTTCAAAAATGAAATATTTGGCGCTATTGACATATGGCTCGAATGTGATATAATGTGTTCGTTATATCGAATACGATAATAATGTTATATCGAGTTCGATTATAATTTAATATAGAACAACCCGAAAAATTCCAATATTCAGAACTCTAGAATAAGTAAAATTATCCGCGCACAAATATTCGTGTTTACCTTTTATCAGTGCCGGGAAATACGTGGCCGAGAAACTAGAGTATAGGAGGTAGTACTTATGATGAGGCTCTGTATAATGCTCTTGTCTAATCACCCAACTTGAAAAATTAGTAATCCGAATTGATAGCCGAACAAGACAATAACTGGGAGGTTTACGTTGAAGAGATTCTATCTACCACTTATATCTGTTATCTTGCTTATTGGAATGTTGCTGGTAGGATGTGGTGACTCGGATGAGACCTCTACGTCCCCCTCCACTACACCTTCCACTGCACCTTCCGCTACTGTTGCCCCTTACGAATGGCCGGCAACACTGGAGTTTTTAGCTCCCAATACATCAGAATCCAGGTACCAGGAATTAGCCTCTATTGCTCCACTACTTGAAGAATCAACCGGAGCAAAAGTAAGGCTGATATCAGAAGATGCCACAGCAACCAAGATGAAATGGATCATCTCCGGGCAATATCTCTTTAATGCTGAAGGCGTCAGTGGTTTAGCTCGAGCAATCATGGGAACTTCGGCTGAGTATGCCAACCTGGATTGCCATCCTTTCCCGCTAAGAGTAGTCTGGGACATGCAGGATGGTAGTCTGGGCTTCGCCACCCAGGCGGATTCCGGCATCAGGACGTTGGATGATATCCAACCCGGCATAAAGATAGGCATTCCCCCGATGGCAACGCTCAAGCAACACGTCTTAGCCTTCTTATCATGGTGCGAAATCGACGAAGAGGATGTGGTGTTTGTTCCCTTCGGGGATTGGCCAAGTGCCGCTAAGGCTCTGATCGATGAAAAGGTAGACCTGTCCTACGTCTCGGTGGCGTCTTCGTATATGCCTGAGATTGAGGCTGGACCCCACGGCGTATACATGATCGAGACGGATCCGGCGAAAGACCCCGCAGGGGCAGCCAGGTTCCTGGAAATATCACCTACGATGTCGTTTGGCGTATGCACCGCCGGTATTGATGAAGCGATTGGTAAAGTAATGAACCTCGTTCCTACCCCGCTTTACACCCACGCCGATACGGACACCGAACTCGTCTATAACCTGGTAAAATGGTTTGTAGAGAACTACGATTCGTACGAGGACAAATACTCGGTTAACTACCAGATGAGTGTCGAAAACATGCGCGCGTTCTTGGACACCACGTTCCTTCCTATCCATGAAGGCACCATCCAATATCTCAGAGAAATCGGAATGTGGACTGCCGCAGACGACGAATCACAGGCAGCTAATGTAGCTTTGGCAGATCAATATGTCCAAGCGTTTGAGGATGCTGTGGCTGATGCAGAGGGCCAGGGCATCTCGGTAGATCCTTCCAATCAGGATTGGCTGGATCTGTGGGCGAGCTATAGGACTGAAATACCCGTATTGAAGACCAGGGTAAAGTAAGAAACCTTAGTTAGCGATGTCCGGCTTTACCGGACTGGATTGAACCCTTAAAACTGGACGCTTTGCGTTAGTAGTATAGGAAAGTCTGGCAGGGTAAGAGTATAATCAACTTCTGCCGTAGGGAATCAAGAAACCTATCGGTTAATCAGGGGAATAATGAGATACCCACCACCCCGCCAGACTCTCCTAACTTTGTCTGTCAAATCAATGGATGAAGTCCAGATACTGCTTGTTTATGGATTTGCAAATCGGTGATACTAGCCCATATCCTTTATAATATTGTATAGACGTGCATAACGGAAGCGCTAGTTAGGTTGAGCAAAGTGAGGGTGTAAATGTCCAAGAAAGAATCGCCAGTTCAGAAATCAGAGAAAATATACGGGACTATAGAGGTAGAGACTACCCGGTTCAAGTATCTCCCCAAATCTTTAAGGGTCATCGTCCTATTGGCGGGGGTAGTCGGTATATTTCTTTGTGTTTTACAAGCGTTCACGATATCAATAAATGGGTTTGTATTCTTTCAAAAGACTTTCTTTTATATCCTCTTTTCCATATTTGCATCGGTAGCCTTTCTGTTACTACCGGCACGTAAGAAAGATAGACAATCACTTCCCTGGTATGACCTGCTGATTTTCCTGTTTCTATTGGGTTCTTTTATTTATTATGCCCGCTGGGCCTGGGATATAGCCATGGTTGGATGGGTACCGACGACGATGACGCGTACCATAATTGCGGGCCTTACCGTCGTGGCCATATTGGAAGCGGCCAGGAGGACCGGGGGATTGCCTTACATGATAGTGTGCGTTGTGCTGGGGGCATTTCCCCTGTATTCGGGTTTAATGCCCGGTGCATTATACGCGCCTGCCCTCAACCTTCGGGAACTTATTGCTTTTAATGTTTTTGGTTCTACCGGTATTACCGGTCTGCCGGCTCAGGTGGTCGGAACCTTAATAATAGGGTACTTGATTTTCGCAGCTGTCTTATTGGCATCTGGAGCCGGGCAATTCTTCATAGAAATCTCACTAGCCATCCTCGGCAAATTCAGAGGCGGACCAGCCAAGGTAGCCGTCATCTCCAGTGCTCTTTTCGGTAGCCTTAGCGGTAGCGGCGTATCTAACATTATGGCTACCGGGGCGGTGACAATTCCGACCATGAAGCGTATGGGGTTTTCTTCGGAGTTCGCTGGCGCTGTAGAGGCTTGTGCTTCGACAGGTGGAGTCTTGCTGCCGCCGATAATGGGCTCGGTAGCTTTCGTAATGGCGGTATTTCTGGGTATACCATATTATCAGGTCGCTATAGCGGCCTTTATTCCGGGTTTACTTTACTTTTTTAGTTTGTTAATGCAGGTCGACTCGTATGCCGCCAAGCACGGTCTTCAAGGGCTCCCTAAAGCCGAGTTGCCATCCTTTTGGAAAGTACTGAAAAATGGCTGGCATTTTATTATCGTATTAGTCTTCCTTGTTTGGGCGTTGGTTGTTATGCAGATGGGAGTGAAAGCTCCTTACTACGCGACAATAATCCTGCTTGGTCTTTCTTTCTTGAGGAAAGACACTAGGATTACCTGGCAAAAAGCTCTGAAAATCCTGTCTACGATAGTGTCTTTAGTAGCTCAAACCATGGCGATTATCATACCGATAGGCATTATTGTATGCGGTTTAACCGTTAACGGGGTGGCCGGTTCTCTAACCGCCGTCGCCCTTACCCTGGGGCAGAATAATGCTTTGCTTATCCTGGTGATCGGGGTTGTAATCTGTTACATCATGGGAATGGTGGGTCTGGTAACACCCGCCTATATTTTCTTAGCAATCAGCTTCGCTCCGGCCGTCATCGATGTATATCCCGCCATCAATGTCGTTGCCCTTCACCTCTTTATCGTTTATTACTCAATCATAGCGGCTATCACCCCACCTGTTGCCGCCGGGGCGTTCGTAGCTTCCACCATTGCCAATAGTAACCCGATGAAAACTTCACTGCAGAGCATGCGGTTGGGAATAATAATCTATCTGGTGCCCTTCTTCTTCATCTATAACCCCAATCTTATTCTGCAGGGAATGTGGTACAACATTATTCTCTATATTGTCCTGTGCATATTGGGAATAATCGCCATCGCCGGTGGTGTCGAGGGATACATGGTTGGTATGGGTCGTGTTTCCGCCTGGAAGCGTATCTTACTCGTTGTCGGTGGGTTTACGCTGGCTCTTCCCGAATGGCGAACAAGCCTTACGGGAGCAGCAATACTGGCGGTATTGTTTGCCATTAACTTCCTAACCAAAAGGTCGAGGTTAAAGAAGGCGGAAAGCACCCCGTAGCGGGTTCAAACTACAGACGACTTTTCTCCGTTACTAAACCACTGCGCTGATGGCTTCGGCAAATGCCTCAGGAGCCAGGTTGCCCATGACCTCTGCCCCGGAACTGGTAACGCCACTACCTGGGCTCCAGCCGATATTTCAGCCACTCATCCCCGAACCTGCCGATAAAGCTCGGAGCAAATGCGTTTTCAATCGGCTTCCCAAGACGAATGGAGTTCAATTTCACACCCGGGGAAGCTAACCAGCTCTTATCCTTACAAGAATCATCTTCGAGGGGGAGACTAAGGGGTGAGGTGATAAAAGTTATTGAATTGCCCCCTGACTTACGTTAGCATGGAAAGAAAGTATCTTAGGGGAGGCCAAGGGGATGAAAAATTACGACGTCATCGTTATTGGCTCCGGCTCGGGGGCGCTAATCTCGGACGAGGCCGCCAACCGCGGTAAGAAAACGGCCCTCATCGATAAAGGCCCGCTCATCGGGGGCACCTGCCTCAACTGGGGCTGCATCCCCTCCAAGCAGCTCATTTACCCGGCGGACAGAATCGTGGAAATAGAAGAAGCGGGCAAGTTCGGCATCAGCGCCGCGGTGGAAGACGTTGATTTCGGCGCCATCATGGAGCGGATGCGCCGCTCCCGCCGCGAGTCGCAAAAACACCTGCGCCGGGGAATGAAGAGCGTTAAAAATCTCACCCTTTACGAGGGCGAGGCGCGCTTCGCGGGCGATTATACGCTGGAGGTCAACGGCGAAAGGCTCCGGGGCGGCCAGATTTTTATCGCCACCGGCTCGCGGCCGCTGGTGCCGCCGGTGCCGGGACTGGAGGGGGTGGACTACCTCACTAACGAGTCGGCACTGGAGCTTGAGGAGCTCCCCGAAAGCCTGATTATCGTCGGGGGCGGCTATATCGCCGTCGAGTACGGGCATTTCTTCGCGGCGATGGGGACGGCGGTGACCATTCTGGAGATGGCCGACCGGCTCGTCCTGGCCGAGGAGCCGGAAATCGCCGAGCTGTTAAAGAAAAAGCTCGGCGAGCGCCTGACGGTGCGTACCGGCGCCGGGGCCGAGGCGGTCGAGGTCGGCCGGGACGGCGTGACGGTGGTCACCCGCGACCGGAAGACCGGCCGGCGGCGCCGCTACACGGCGCAGCGCCTCATGATGGCGGTGGGGCGGCGCTCCAACGCCGATTTGCTTGGAGTGGAGAAGGCGGGCGTCAAGCTGGACGAGCGGGGCTTTATCCGGACCAACGCCCGCCTGGAGACCAGCGTGCCCAACGTCTTCGCGGTGGGGGACGCCAACGGGCGGCAGATGTTCACCCATATGGCCAACCGCGAGGCGGCCATCGCGGCGCACAACGCCCTGCACGGCACCCACTTGAAGGTGGATTATAACACCGTACCCCACGCCGTCTACTCCCACCCCCAGATTGCCGCGGTGGGCTTGCGAGAGGACGAGGCGGCGGCCAGGCACGACATCGTCGTGGGGCGGACGAACTACTACGACGTCGCCAAGGGCGAGGCCATGCTGGAGGCGGAGGGCTTCGCCAAGGTCATCCTGGATAAGAAGACGGGCAAGCTGCTGGGGTTCCACGTCATCGGGCCGTACGCCCCGGTGCTCATCCAGGAGGTGGTCAACGCCATGACCTCCGGTGGCGGCGCGGACGAGCTTAACCAGGGCATCCACATCCACCCGGCTTTGAGCGAGCTGATACCGGTTACGGTCAACAGCGCCGGGGAATAGGGTTTACGGCGCCCTGCCAAAAGCCCGGCGGCGGCTTGCAGTTTGCCCCCCTAAATGCCATAATGCGTGGGGAAAACGCGCCTATCAAGCCGGATAAACGGAGCCATCGCCCGTGGAAAATGTCGCCCAGACGATTGCCTTTGTCGGTATTCTGGTCTTTCTGGCGCACCTCTTTACCGGCATTTTCAGCCGCACCCGCATCCCCGATGTCCTGCTGCTCATCATCATCGGCATCTGCGTGGGGCCGGTGCTGGGGCTGGCCACGCCGGCGCAGTTCGGGGCGGTGGGGCCGGTCTTCACTACCGTCACGCTGATAATCATCCTCTTCGAAAGCGGCCTGGCCCTGCGTCTCAACATGCTGCGCTCGGCACTGGGAGGGGCCATGTCGCTGGCGCCACTGAGCTTTTTCCTGACGATGTTCGTCACGGCCGGGCTGGCCATCTGGATGACCGACCTGGAAATCCTGCCGGCCTTTATCCTGGGGGCCATCGTCGGCTCCACCTCCGAGGCGGTGGTCATCCCCCTCGTCCGCCAGCTGAAAATCAGGGAGGAAACCAGCACCCTGCTCTCGGTGGAGTCCTCGGTCAACGACGTCCTCAGCATCGTCATTACCATGGCGCTGGTGCAGGCCTACGTCGCCGGCAAGTTTGAATTCGCCTCGGTCTCCGGCGACCTCATCGCCTCTTTCCTGGTGGCGCTGGTGCTGGGCGTCCTCGGCGCCTTCATCTGGTCGGTGCTGCTGGGGCGGATACACCTCCTCAAGAACGCCATGTTTACCACGCCGGCTTTTGTCTTCGTCATCTACGGCCTGGTGGAAACGCTGGGCTTCAGCGGCGCCATCGCCGCGCTGGCCTTTGGGGTGACCATCGGCAACATCGAGACCATCCGCCTGCCCATTTTCAAGCGGTTTACGGCCAAAGAGCCGGTCGGCCTCAACGATACGGAAAAGGTTTTCTTCGGCGAGGTGGCCTTCCTCCTCAAGAGCTTCTTCTTTATCTACCTGGGCATGTCGCTGGAGCTCATCAGCAGCTGGCTCATCATCGTCGGGGCGATATTCACCGTGGTGGCCTTCATGCTGCGGATACCGGCCGTCAAGCTGTCCATCCGCCAGGCCATGGGCGTCAAAGACCTCTCGGTGATGGCGGTGATGGTGCCCAAGGGGTTGGCGGCGGTGGTGCTGGCCAGTATCCCCGCCCAGCAGGGGGTAGCCGGCGGCGAAATTATCAAGAACGTCACCTACGGCGTCGTCCTCTTCAGCATCGTGGCCACGTCTTTCCTGGTGCTGCTGCTGGAGAAGACCTCCCTGCCCAACCTCTACGCCCGCCTGCTGGG
>Ga0307425_1001977_pt1 | contig 11893 bp, 10 predicted proteins | sample SalMarWE160330MG_FD_202152 | JGI IMG/M metagenome (GOLD analysis project Ga0307425, IMG submission 202152) | Salt marsh sediment microbial communities from the Plum Island Ecosystem LTER, Massachusetts, United States - WE1603-30 | ecosystem: Environmental > Aquatic > Marine > Intertidal zone >... | reverse complement strand
TGCACTGCGCAGCGCACTGGGGGATATCAAGATGGGCGATTTCTGGGGTAATGAACCCGTCACTGACGTGGTCATTACTTCCTTTGATCTGCTTTCAACCAAAACACGCTTCATCAAACCATGGAAAGATGAATACCGGGACTGGCCGGTAGTAAAAGCCGTGATGGCTTCGAGTTCTGTTCCGACCTATTTTCCGATCGTGGCCGGCCGTTACGTGGACGGCGGCGTGGGATCTTATTCAAATCCCTGTTACGTGGCGGCCTATGAAGCCCGCTACTGCCTGAAATGGAAACCGGAAGAGACCACGCTGCTCAGCCTGGGAACCGGCCGGGATCCGAACATGTACAAGTCCGGCCAGCTCGAAAAGTTCTTCGCCTGGGATTGGATCGGACCCATCCTGGGCGCATTCCTGACCTCAGCTGCCGACCAGCAGGTCCACCTGGTGGACACCTTTTTCGATGAGCTCGATTTCAGACGTTTCCAGGTCAACATGCGCGAACCGATCGCCATGGATGATACCAGCCAGATGGATACCCTGATCGAGTACGGGCAGGAAATGGGCCAGATGATCCTTAACGATGTCTACGACCAGGCACATCAGTTGAAAGCTGTGCCAGCCCCCGAGAAATAACTGCGCGCACGTTCGAAGAGGTCCGCCAGGCTCTGCTCCTTGGCCTGCCCGCCTCCCTGGGCCATGGAGCCATCCCCTCCGCCGCGCAGGCCAAGTGGCTCCAGATGCCACCGCAGAAATTCGCGGGCGTCGACGCCCGTGCCGGCCGCACTGCTGACGACCAGGGAGAACTTGCCCCCCTCAGCGTTCGCCAGTAAAGCCACCAGATCCGCTTTTCCGCGCAACAACTGCGCCAGGGCGCGCAATTCAGAGGGACTCCGCCCGCGAAAGGTCGCAATGACCAGACGCGAGGAACCGATCCGTTCAGCGACTCCCGCCAGCCGTTCAGCCTCAACCTCCAGCAGGTTGGATCGCATCGCTTCGAGCTCGGCATGGGCCGCTTTGAGTTGCTCGAGTTTGCGGCCAAGCGCGGCGGGAATGGCCTCCAGGCCAGTCTCCAACAGGGTCGCCGCTTCCTGCGTCACGGTCTGAAACCTCTCAAAGGTATCCAGCGCCTGGTAACCGGCCACAAAATGAACGCGCAATTTCTGGTTGACGCGTTCGGTCCTGACGATCTTGAGCAGGCCGACCATGCCGGTGCTGGGGCAGTGCGTCCCGCCACAGGGGGTGATGTCCAGCCCGTCCACTTCCACCACCCTGATGCGCCCGCTGACCTTGGCGGGTTTGCGGAAGGGAAGGCTGGCGGCTTGCTTCTCAGTGACGTGGTAGCTCCTGACCGGGCGGTTCTCGAAGAGGATGGCGTTGGCAAAGGCCTCGGCGCGTCCCAGGATCTCGGGCGCGACCTGCTCCCGCTCCAGATCGATGGTGCTGGGACGATCCCCATTGATATTGGCGGAAAGGCTGTCGATGCCCGCCACTTCCAGAAAGGCTGCTGACAGGATGTGCTGCGCGGTATGGTGCTGCATGGCGCGCAGGCGGCGCTCGCGGTCGATGCGGGCTGAGTAGCTGCCCGGCTCAAGCGAACGATCGGCCACGTGCAAGATCGTCCCTTTCTCTTTGAATACATCCAGCACGCGCGCCTCACCGATTGCGCCGGTATCGTGTTCCTGGCCGCCGCTGGTGGGATAAAAGTACGTGCGCGGCATAACCAACCCAAACCTGCCGTCCTCCAGAGGCCGGGTTTCGGTCACCTCGGCGGTGAATTCCAGGGTCAGGGGATCGTCAAAGTAAAGTTGTTCGGTCATTTGGAATGATTAAACCACAAACACCTGCCAGTGCGCCAGGAGCCAGCCTGCGAACGGAAGCAGTACTCGGCTGTCCTTGAACCCGGCGGATTCTGAATTTGCCGTTCAGCTTACACCCAACCGCATCAAGCTTCAGAGGATCAACATGGCGTCCCCGAACGAGTAGAAGCGGTAGCCTTCTTTCACGGCGGCAGCATAGGCGCCCAGTACCTGCGTGCGCCCGGCAAAGGCGCTGACCAGCATGAGCAGGGTGGACCTGGGAAGGTGGAAATTGGTAATCATGGCATCCACGACGTTGAACTGGTAGCCAGGCAGGATAAATAGGTTGGTCTGTCCCTGGTAGGGGTGAACCACCAACGACGAATTATGGACGGCCTGGGATAGAGCATCGTTATTCGTCTTTCGACTGTCGTGTGTGGTTCGTTGGTGCGCTTGCTCCCCCTGCCCGGCGCTTTCCAGGGTCCGCACCGATGTCGTCCCCACTGCAATGACCCTGCCCCCGGCCGCCCGAGTCTCGTTGATCTTCTCGGCGGTCTCCGGCGACAGCTGGCACCATTCGGTGTGAATCGTGTGTTGCTCCGCCTGCTCGACAGTGACCGGCGCAAAGGTATCCAGCCCGACATGCAGTGTGACATAGGCAAGTCTCACTCCCTGACCCTGCAGCTCGTCCAGCAGGCGCGGGGTAAAATGCAACCCTGCTGTCGGCGCTGCGGCGGAACCCGGCGTACGGGCGTAAACGGTCTGGTAACGATCGGGATCCTGCAAGGGTGTATGGATATAGGGTGGCAGCGGCACATGGCCGGCATCCGGGAAGTATGGCTCGATCGGTTTGGCAAACCTGACCAGGCGTTCCGCGCCGCGCAGGACCTCCGTGATCTCGGCATGCGGGCCTTTCTCCACCCGGATTTTGCTCGCCACGCTCAAGCCTTTGCCGCCCACCAGGCACTCCCAGGTCAGCTCATCGCGTCGACGCAGGAGCAGCAGCTCGACTCTGCCTCCCGTCGGCTTGTGGGCATAAAGGCGCGCAGGGATGACGCGCGTCTGGTTCAAGACCAGCAGGTCGCCAGGATGGAGGTACTTGCCAATCTGGTTGAAAATACCGTGTTCCAGCGCCACTGTGCTGCGCTTGAATACCAGCAAACGGGAGGTATCGCGCGGCTCCAGGGGGGTTTGCGCAATACAGTCTTCAGGCAAATAGTAATCGAAGTCAGAGGTCTTCATGATCCCTTCATCGTAACGACTTTCGTCGTTCGGCGTACAACGAGTGGAGCCATGGGGATGGTTGTAACGCCTTCAGTCGTTTTGTATTCGGCGCCTGAAGGCGCTATTCCTTTTTTTTCCAACCACCAATCTCCGTCGTAACGACTTCAGTCTTTTTGTATTCGGCGACTGAAGGCGCTATTACTGTTTTTTCCAACCACCAATCTCCGTCGTAACGACTTCAGTCTTTTGGTCCATAGTGGCTGAAATCGCGATTACGACATCAGACCTTAGCTATCCCATCCTTTCTCAAAATCTTCAGATGGATCGTATTGACTCCATCGCTTTTTCAGCAAATCCTGGTTCATGTCGTGTGCGTACCACAACAAACTCGACCATGGCCATTCATCACTTTTCTTCACAAGGTTGTGTTTGACAGGATTATAGTGTATATACATCAGCGCTTGATTCATATGATGATCATCTCTGATCATCCGGTCAGTGTAGTGATACCAAACCTTTCGCCTTCCAGTACATCCATCCTGGAGATTCCACTCGCGCGAGGTCGAACCGTGGATCTTCTTCAACAGACCTGAGACATGATCGAGTGAGGGGACATTTGCAAGAATATGATAATGGTTCGGCAGGATGACCCATCCGATGATCTTGGCGTGAATGTCCTGGAACCCAGCCAACAGAATCTCTTGGAATGCAGTTCTGCGCTCAGGTGAAGACATCACGGCTGCGTGTTCAAAGTTTGCAGCTGTGATCAGATAACTGCCAGCTTCACGAAAGGGATGCGGCGGTTGGTGGAGTGGAAATCCACGTTGCCGTCGCTCCTCCACCAATTTGGCTTGTTCCTCAGGGAATAGTTTGCGATAGTCGTATGGCATTCAGTCACCCCATTGTGTCGTAACGGCTTCAGTCGTTCGGCATTCAGCGACGGAAGTCGCTATTCCTTTTTTTTCCAACCACCATTCTCGTCATAACGACTTCAGTCGTTCGGCATTCAGCGACGGATGTCGCTATTCCAGTCGAAATCACTTCTTGAAGAGGCGCGATACCAGGATGAGCACGACAGTCAGCACGATCGAAACCAGGATCGAGCTCGCCAGTGGGAAGGTAAAGCTAAATCCATCGCGTTCAAAGCGAATATCGCCCGGCAGCCGTCCAAGGGGTATTCCAAATTTGGCAGCCAGGAAGACCAGTCCGCCCACCAGGAACAGGACCACACCCCCGATCATCAGGTACCGGCCAATGGTTTCCATATCTCTTCAAGCGCTGGTCGCGTCTCCTGTGTAGGCTCGAGTCGCATATCGCATACGATGCCACCATCGCAGCAAGCCCACACTATAACAGCTTGGGCTGCTCCCCTTCCACGAAATCCAACCCTAAATGTTCGTAGGCTGCCTTTGTCGCCACCCGCCCCTGCGGGGTGCGGTCCAGGAACCCCAGCTGCAACAGGTAGGGTTCTACCACATCCATAATCGTGTCCGACTCTTCACTGATGGAGGCTGCAATGGTGTTCAACCCAACCGGTCCGCCGCTGTACTTCTCGATGATCGTACGCAGGACGCGCCTGTCGACGTCGTCCAGGCCGAGCGGATCGACCTGCAGCAGATCGAGCGCTTCTTGCGCGACCTGGCGGGTGACGGTCCCGTCCGCGCGCACCTGGGCGTAATCTCGCACGCGCCGCAGGAGGCGCAGCGCCACGCGGGGAGTCCCCCGTGCGCGTAAGGCAACCGCCTCGATCCCGCCTTCTTCGCAAACCACTTCCAGCATGCCGGCCGCGCGTCGCACAATAGCCTGCATGGCCTCCACGTCGTAATAATCCAGGCGGTAGACTGCACCAAAGCGAGCCCTCAGGGGCGCAGTGACCAGCGCCAGGCGCGTGGTCGCACCGACAATCGTGAAATGCGGCAGTTTCAGGCGGATGGACCGCGCAGAGGGTCCTTTGCCGATCACGATATCCAGTGCGAAGTCCTCCATGGCCGGATAGAGCACCTCCTCCACAGCCCTGCCCAGACGATGCACCTCGTCGATGAAGAGCACATCACCGGCGCGCAGGTTGGTCAATATGGCTGCCAGGTCCCCCGCCCGTTCAATGGCTGGACCGGAGGTCACTTTGATATTGACCCCCATCTCATTGGTCAAAACGTGTGCCAGGGTGGTCTTCCCCAATCCGGGCGGGCCGTAGAACAGCACGTGATCCAGGGCTTCAGCACGCTGGCGGGCTGCCTCGATCAGGATGTACAGGTTTTCCTTGACCTGATCCTGACCGATCAGATCTGCCAGCTTCTGTGGGCGCAGCGCATTGTCAACGTGATCGCCTGCCCCGGCTTCAGGGTCCAGAGGGCGTCGGGGGGAATTAGCCATGGTTTTGATTATACACAGGTTCGCGCACAGATACCCCTTCGTATTGCTATAATGGGTCCATGCAGGAGAACGAACTGACCACCTTCGTAATCGAGAGTTTAGCAGGGGGTGAAGATCCCGATGACATTATCTACGCCCTTTGCGAGAAAGCTGGCTGGACGTGGCCAAAAGCCGAGGCCTTCGTTCTGGAGATCCAGGAAATGCACCAGGGCCAGGTTGTCAAGAAGCAATTTCCCTTGCTTTTGATCACCGCTGCCGTAACCTATGCGGCCGGGATCGGGCTGATGGCTTACAGTTTATATTCTATCCTTGAAAGGGTGAGGATCCATCGCATCATGGGGTTCCCTGCACCGGATGTGTTCAGCAGCATCAGACTCGTCCTCGATTTCGGCTTTGGTCCCGTGATCCTGTTCGTCACCGGAGCGGGGATGGTCGTGGGCAGCCTGATCGGGATGCGGGACGCCTGGAAAAGCCTGCTCACGCGCGATTGACGAGCAAGACACCCGCACCCCATTTCAATGCTTAAAGATGTTCCGGGGTCCTGGTTACCTTCCACAACCATGAACCCCGGAACGCAATGGTTAGCCGATCACGCAGGTGGTATTGGGCGCCTACTCCAGCGACTTAAAAGTCACCTCAACCGTCATGCCCCAGCGCAGGCGCGGATCGACTTCCTGGGCCAGAATACGAACGGTATACAGAATATCACCTCCCTGCGACTTGTAAGTCCGGCTGATCTTCTCGACAGTCCCCCGCATGGTCACCCCGGGCAGCGCATCCGCAGTGAAAGCGACCGGTTGGCCTTCGGCCACATCGACCACTTCCAGTTCAGTCAGGTCGCTGGTCTCAACGATCCATTGACTGGTATCCGCCACGATCGCCGCAACCTGGTCCGGCCCGACGGTTTCATTGACGGAGACGTTGACCTCCATGACCATGCCGCCAAAAGGTGCTTTGAGCTCGTACTGATCGAGGGAATCTTCGGCTGATGCGACCTGCGCTTCCGCATTGCTCAGACGAGCATCCAGCAACGCCAATTGATCGGCATTCGGGCCTTTGAGGGTCAATTCATAGGTATGCTGCGCTTCGGCCTGCGCGGCAATGGCATCGTCAAGCGCGGCTCGTTCGGTATCCCGATCGCGTTGCGTCTCTTCGAGATCGCGAATGGCTTCATTGTAGTCTTCCTGCGCGCGCTCCAGATCGTCTTCGGCAACCTTGCGCTTGGAATTGTCCTCGTCCAGGTCTTTGAACTTATCAAATTCATCTTGAGCGTCGTCCAGATCTTCCTTGCGGTCTTTGACGTCCGCCTCGCGGTCCTCGATGCGGTCTTCGATATTGTCGAGGTTAAGGTCCTCCCAATCGCGTTCCGCTCGAGCGCGAACGATCTGCGCCTCCATATAGGCCTGCCAGGCCTCCGCGCGGGCCAATCCCTCCGTGCGGACAAGCTCATCGCGGGCCTGTTGGGCTGTGACCAACTCCAACTTGGCAGCTGCAAGGGCAGCTTCCGCCTGCTCACGGTCGCCCAGGCGTACAAGCACCTCCCCTTCGTGCACTTGATCACCCTCAGCGACCAGGATTTCGGCGACTTTTCCGCGCACGCTGAAGGCCAGGGAGAGATCATCTTGCGGGACAAGATGCCCCTCGGCGATCACCGCCCCGGCCGGGGCGGAGGGCGGCAGCACAGTCGCTGGTTGCTCCTGTCCACCACAGGCACCCAGAAGGAGCGCCAAAGGGATCAACCACAAACAACACATCATCCATTTTTTCATGTGAACCTTCCTCATCTTCTTCTTTACTTATCCACGCTCAACACAAAGGCGCCCCGCGTCTACGAATAGGCCGCCTGTGTGCCTCGTGGTCCTATTCGTAGGCCAGGACCTCGCGAATGGTCAGGCGAGCCGCGTTGCGAGCCGGCAAAAGGCTGGCGAAAGCCGAAAGCGCCAGGACCAGCCCCAACCAGATCAGATACCCGATCGGCGTAAATACCACCTGGATCGGGGTCTCAAATACCGCCAGGCTAACGATGGTCGAGAGCAGGTAAGTGAACGGGATGGATAAGAGGATGGCCAGCCCGAAGGAGATCAGACCGATCACCACCCCTTCCGCGATCACCGTACGCATGATGACCTTGTTCCCGGCCCCGATGGCGCGCATGATGCCGATCTCGCGCGTGCGTTCCAGCACATTCATGCCCATGGTACCGGTCAGGCCCATGCTGCCCACGGAGGCGGTCAACAGGGCCATGATCATCAGGAATGTTACCAGGATACCCAGGCTGTCGGCGGCCACGTCCAGCGAGGCAAGGCCTGCCCGTGCCTGGCGCACTTTAAAACCGTTATCGCGAAAGTATCGATCAAAGACCTCAGCCATCTGGTCCTGATATGGACGGTCGTGGCGATCGAGCACAATGCGGTAGGTGTAAGCACGGTTGGTCAGGTTGTTCGCCACCGAGACGTATTCGTACGGCGCATAGGCCAGGATACCCTCCTGGCCGACAAATTTAAAGATGCCCACCACCTGCCAGTCTTCCTCCAGCCCATTGATCTTCAAGCGCAGGTTGTCACCTGCCCTCAAATCCGGGAAAGGATCGTAAACCGCCTCGCTGATCGCCAACTTACGCACGTCGCTGGGCAGAATCCAGCGTCCTTCCACCAGGATCGGGTTCACCAGCTTGCTCTCGGCGGGCGGCGCGAGCAGATTCATATTTTCTGCGACCGTCCCATCCGGGTAGAGTAGCTCAGTGCCGACGAACTGCCAGCCCTCCACCGCCTGAACACCCGGCACTTGAGCCGCAAATTGCTGCACTTCATGGATACGGTAGGGTTGATCGAAGTCCACGGTCACATCCGCCAGGAAGTAACGTCCGATCGCACCGATGTAATCGAACAACGTGACACGCACGTTGAACACCGCAATAAAGATGGCTCCACCCATCGTCAATGTGAACAGGGTCAGTGCCAGCCTGCCCCGCCGCCGGAAGGTGTTCCTCAGGGAGATGAGCAGCGGCCGGGGGATATGAATGCCGCGTTTCGCCAGCGCATTCGTCACCCTGGTTTGGAAGCGCTCCCAGCGAGACTCGCTTTTCGGAGAGGCGACACGCGCGTCCTCATCACCGTCCTGGGATTCGTCCAGCGCAAGCTCCCCGCTGATGGCGCGCAGTACTGTGACTCGCGAACCGCTGATCACAGGCGCCAATCCGGAGACGAGCGGTACCAGCAGCCCCACCGCAATCTGGATCCCAAACGCAAGTGGAACGATGCGGTAACCGAGCAAATTGAAGCTCAGCTGGCTGGCGATGAAAGCCGCCAGGCCGTAGGCGCCCTGCCCCCCCAGCAATACTGCCGGGATAAGCGCCAGTACGCCGAAAGCCATGATCAACGTCAGGTACATGGCCAGCACCTGCCGGTTTCGGCCACCCACCAGTTTGATCACGCCAATGTGCCGTAAGTGCTGGTTGAGCAGCGCGCTGAGCGTATTGGCGATCAATGAACTGGACAGAAAGACGATCAACACCCCTAACGCCAGCAAGATACCCAGGATGGCATTGACCGTGGCCGCCAGAGGGTGCTCGTGCGATTTCGAGAAACGGGTGCGAATAACCGGTGTTCCGGCTTTCTCCAGCTTATCCTTCAGGTCGGTCCCAACCGTGCGAATGTGCGCCAGGTCGTCGCCATTTTCCGAAACGGTTGCATAAATGCGGTTGAAGGTCCCCGGCATGCGCAACGTGGGCAGGGTATCCATTGCGATGTACCCGTAAGGCGGCGCCAGGAAATCGTCCGCACCCGTCGTAGGATCCTGTACAATTCCGACCACCGGCAGGGTCTTGGTCGTGCCGTCCGGCAGCTCGAAGACCAGGTTCCCCCCTACATCCACCTTCAGATCCTCCAACGCTTCCCGTTCCAGCAATACCTCGTTTTTCCCGGGATTGGTTGACCCGCGCATGGGCGTTAGCAGGTTGACCTGGTTGGCTTGGAAATCATCCATAGCGATAATATCGAGCGTGGACCACTGGTCGCTATCCGGCGTGCGTACGCGAATATTGAATACACGCCGGGCCTCCGCCTCCCCAATTTCGCGTGTATTGCGAACAGTCGTCAGGATGTCCTCATCGAAGTCTTCCATGCGGAGTTCCAGGTTGGCTGGCTGGTTGGCCGCATAGCTGGCACTCATATCATTGGCAATGATGACGTACGCACCTGCAATCACGCCAATGGAAAAGACGCCGACGAAGATCGACAGCACCACCAGCAAGGTGCGGCCTTTGTTCTCGATCAGGTCCAGCAGGACTTTACGCCAGCGTGGTTTCATAGCTCATCCAAACAACCGCCACTTTTTCCGGCGGTCCGTGGCTTTGTGCTCCTTCAAACGTTCCTGCACCACTTTAGAGATGGCCTCTTGGGTCAGTGGAGAGACTTCAAGCATCTGATTGAAATCTGCCCTCGAAAGCGCCAGCAATTCCACCGGGCCCTCTGCTGCAGCGCGCACATTGGCAATCGATTTGCCGCCACGCACGAGTTCGATCTCACCAAAGAAATCGCCGGGTTTTAGACGCGCCAGAACAGTATCATCTCGACGCTTTCCCTGCAAGACCACATCCACCTCGCCATTTTCGATCATGAAGAAGTAATCCACACGTTCATCACGACGAATGATGTCCTCCCCGGGCTGGAAAGTTTGGCGCTCGAATTTTTGCGTCACTTCCAGCATTTGTGCGTGAGAAAGCAGAGGCAGGGCTCGTGCCACAATTTCACTGATCAGCACCCCATCGGAAATTGTCACGGTTCGGGACGTGCGCGAGGTCAGTGAGGGGTCATGGGTGACCATCACGATGGTCTTGCCGTCCCCTACCAACTCGTCGAACAGATCGATGATGGCTTCCGAGGTGCGCGAATCCAGATTGCCGGTCGGCTCGTCGGCCACCAACAGGGGCGGATTTGTGGCCAGCGCGCGCGCGATAGCAGCCGCCTGCTGCTGCCCGGTGGAAACTGCCAGCGGCAAGGTATGCGCCTGTTTTTCCAATCCGACCATTTCCAGCAGGGCCATGGCTCGTTTGGGTCGTTCTTCGAAGTCGTACAGTCCGACGTAATCCATCGGCAACATCACGTTCTCCAACAGGGTCAGCATGGGCAGCAGCTGGAAGAACTGGAAGACGATCCCCAGATTCTGCCCGCGCCAGAGCGAGCGCTGGCTCTCGGTCATCCGGTAGATATCCACACCACCGATCACAACGCTGCCGCTGGTAGGATGGTCGATTCCGGTGATCATGTTCAACAACGTGGACTTACCGCTGCCTGATTTTCCCACGATGGCGGCAAATTCCCCGCGGTGGATATCCAGGTCCACGCCCTTGAGCGCCGTGAATTCCCCGGCGGCGTTCTTGAACGTCTTGACCACATCGCGCATCTGGATCAATACATCGTTCCTGGATCCAGCCGGTTGGGCGTCTTCCTGTTGGCGCGGGTGTTTCCTCCCACGGGAGGCCGGCGCGGATGAAGTCTGGCGATCGGCGCTTACCATAACCACCTGCGTTTCTTGGTTGCCGGCTTTTCCACTTCCGTCTCAGGAAGAGATTCTTCCGGTTTCACAAACTGACCATCGGAGATATGCAGCGTACGAGAGAAGCGCGGGATCAGGGTATTATCGTGCGTCACCATGATGATGGTCTTCCCATGCTGGTCGACCAGGCGCTCGAATACTTCAAAGATATGGTCCGCGGTCAACGAATCCAGGCTGCCGGTCGGTTCGTCCGCCACCAGCACCGGCGGGTCGTTTGCCAGGGCTCGGGCGATCGCCACGCGCTGCTGCTGTCCCCCGGAGATGTAGGTCGGTAACTTTTTAGCGTGTTCGCTCAACTCCACCAGTTCGAGCAATTCCATCGCCCGCTCGCGACTCTTGCGCGGGTGGTACAGGCCGCACAGATCCATCGGCAGGGTGATATTCTCTATGAGGGTCAACATGGGCAGCAACTGGAAGGATTGGTACACGATCCCCAGCGTGCGGCCGCGCCAGAGCGCCAGCGCATCCTCATCCAGGTCGTGGACCGAGATGGCAGACCCGTTGTTACGCAATACGACCTCACCGGTGGTGATACGGTCCACGCCTGTGATCATGTTCAGCAAGGTCGACTTGCCGGCTCCGGATTTACCTACCACGCCCAGAAACTCACCGGCCTCGATACGGGCATTGATGCCTTTTAACGCCAGGTATTCGCCCGCCACCGAATGGTAGACTTTGGTCACTTCTTTTAATTCGATCATCCCAGGAGCTTCTGACAAACTTTTCCCTGTTCAGCAAACAACGGTTGCCTGGCAACCGTTGCATGGACGCACGTTGTGCATATATTTTACTCCGGTTACACAGAGTTGTGTGATATTTCTCACTTACAATTAAGATAACTCGGGGATACCCATGCGAACCAAAGTTTTAGCGGTCATCCTGAAGGATCTCTATCGCTGCAGGGAGGTCCTTCACTCAACCGCCCCCTGGCGAAGGCAACGTGGGG
>Ga0307425_1001975_pt1 | contig 11898 bp, 10 predicted proteins | sample SalMarWE160330MG_FD_202152 | JGI IMG/M metagenome (GOLD analysis project Ga0307425, IMG submission 202152) | Salt marsh sediment microbial communities from the Plum Island Ecosystem LTER, Massachusetts, United States - WE1603-30 | ecosystem: Environmental > Aquatic > Marine > Intertidal zone >... | reverse complement strand
TCAATGGCTGAAGATATTACCACGACATCGGCTCCTTCAACTTGAGCGGCTCGATGCCCCTGATAGATCGTCGCGCCGAGTGTTTGCAGACGATCGGTAATGGCGGAAATTCTTCTGTCTGAACCGCTCACCGTGAACCCCAGGGTCAGCAATACCTCGGCAATACCGCTCATTCCGATACCGCCGATACCGACCATGTGTACCCGGTTGGTTCTGCCCAGCAGATCCGAAGCGCTTTTTTTCTTGCTTCCCGTCATGATCTCCTCACCTGATGGCGCCGCACACGATATGTTCAAGTTCAATGTAATTAAACGGTTTACGTAAAAAATGAAAGCTCCGCTCTTCCTTCAGAGTGTCGGGCAGATTGTCAATCAGAAAATCTGAAAGGAATACCACAACGGAACGATATTTCCCGAAAAGGCGGCTTACGAGAGGCAGCCAATCCGAACCGTCCCTGCAATTCTGGTCCAGAATAACCAGATCATAGGATTCCCTCGCCCGCTGAAAAAGATTATCCAAAGAGGTAGCCAGAACAGCCTCTTCAAATCCCCATTTCTGTAATATGGATTTCAGATCGAGTGCCACGATATGGTCTTTCTCTGCTATAAGGACCGTTGGTTTTCTGTTTGATGCGGAGTTGCTCAAATTATTCTCCTTCTTTTACCACGGTAATAATTTCATCTGCGATGCATGCCGCCGCGCCTGGTTTAGCAAATCTTTTGACAGCCCGACTCATCGCTTCTCTCATTTCTCCGTTTTGCAGAAGTTCCCGGATCATGTCAAGGAGCCGGCCTGGGCTCGTTTCTTTCTCCAGCGCCAGGCGCGCCGCTCCCGCATCGACGAGAGTGCGGGCGTTTTCTTTCTGGTGTCCCCCTGCCGCGGCGGGAAACGGGATAAAAAGAGTCGGCAGCCCCAGAACGGCAATCTCGGCCACACTTGTCGCTCCGGAACGGCAGACGACCAGATGAGAGAGACCGTAGGCCAGATCCATCCGTTCCAGGTAAGGCCGGACGGTGATCCTGGGACCGGAAGAATCGGCCATCACCTTGATTCCCTCATACCAGCGTGGACCGGTCGCCCAGAGCATTTGAGCCTCGGTATTATTGAGAAATTCCGGAATCATCGCGGTCACTAATTGATTAATGCCCCATGCTCCCTGGCTGCCGCCGAAGACCAGCACTGTTTGCCGGGATGGATCCATTCCGAACCAGGCGGCGGCTTCCTTTCTGTCGCCCCGCTGTAAGCTGGACCGTACAGGATTCCCACAGACAACCAGGTTTCTCTTTCGTAAAAAATGTTTCTGGGACTCACTGAAGCTGAGAAATACCCGGTGCACTAGTGGTGCCAATATCCGGGTGACTAGTCCCGGTTTACGGTTCTGTTCCAGCAACATCCTTCTTTTACCCAGAAGGACGGCGGCACTCAGCACCGGCCAGGTGACATAGCCGCCGGTACCGATAACCAGACCGGGCTTAAAACGTTTGATGATCCATAGTGACTGTATCAGTGAAACAACCATTTTTGCAGGAAAAAGAATATTAGCCGCAATTCGTCTCCGCCGCAGGCCGCTGATCCAGACGGTCTTAAAATCGATTCCTTTTTCAGGAATTATCTTCGCTTCCAGACCCCTCCGGGTTCCGACAAAGAGGACCTCACAGGCGGTACGATCCATCAATTCATCAAGAACGGCCAACCCGGGATAGAGATGCCCTCCGGTGCCTCCGCCTGTCAGCAGAATCTTCATCTATTTGCTCTCCCGGCTGACTGCCAGTCCTGGGCTCGCCGCCGTGTAAAGCTTTTCAGAGATACCGGCCGTTGTTTGGATATATTGAGCATAATTCCCACCCCTACCAGCAGCACCAGCAGGGAGGATCCGCCATAACTGAGGAAAGGGAAGGGCAGTCCCGTAGTGGGCAGAAGATTTACCACCACCCCGGCATTTATCAGACCGTTGATCATTATCAGCGAGGTAATGCCTCCTGCGATAAGACTGCCATACCTGTCCGGAGCGTTCCGGGCGATCTTCAAACCCCTCCAGAGAATAATTGTCATCAGCACGAAAACCAGTGTTATCCCCAGCAGCCCCATCTCTTCACCCAGGCTGGCCAAGATAAAATCCGAAAAAGGTTCCGGCAGGAAGAACAGTTTCTGTCTCCCGGCCCCGTATCCCTGGCCGGTTAATCCGCCCTGGGCCAAACCGATAATCGACTGCTTGACCTGGTAGCTCATCTCTCCTGAACCGAGGACGGATTCAAGGAAATCTGTCAGCCGTTTAAGCTGATAACTGAAAATGGAGAGACCGACTATGACAATCGGAATCAGTATTACACCCATACGGCCTATTGTCCTCCAGGTGACACCTCCAATAAAGAACATCACCAGAGCAACCGAAAAGATTACCAGGGCCGTCCCCAGGTCTGGTTCCAGGAAGATGAGTCCCACTACCAGCAGAACAATGGTATAATGCACCATGACATTGTCTTCCGGCAGATCCTGCTTGTTCCACTTTTTGCCGAATACGGCTGCCAGATAGAGAATGACCGTCAGCTTCATAAATTCGGAAGGCTGAAAATCCTTGCCCATAAGGGTAAGAGCCCGGCGGCTGCCGTTGATCTTGTCCTCAAACAGCACCAGCACCAGAAACGCTGTCAGTCCCAGAAAAAGGAATGGTGTAATCCAGCGGTAGCGGTGGTAATCGATCTTTGAAGCCACCAGCATGATAACCAATCCGATGAACACCCGCACCAGATGCTGAAAAAGAAATATATTGGCATCACCGTATTTCTCTTCCGCCCGAAATGAGCTGGCACTGTATATCATCAATAGTCCGATGATAACCAGCACTGCTACGGCCGTCAGCAAAATCATGTCGGAACGCTGTGTCTCTTCAGGATGCATTTACAGCTCCCGTACCAGTTGCTTGAATCGTTCTCCCCGGTTTTCAAAATTATGGAACATATCGAATGAGGCGCAGGCCGGCGAAAGCAGGACGACATCGCCGCTCTGGGCCAGACCTTCCGCCAGAGAGACCGCCTCTTCCAGAGATCCGGCCATATGTATCATCGTCGCCCCCTCAAGGGCCGCTTTGATCTTTTCGGCCGCTTCACCGATAAGGATGATGTGCTTCACTTTTTCCTGCACTCGGGTGCGCAGCAACGTGAAATCAGAATCCTTGTCCCTGCCACCGGCTATAAGAATAATGGACTGGTCGAATCCGCCCAACGCATACCAGACCGAATCAACATTGGTAGCCTTGGAATCATTGATCCACTCAACGCCCCGAAGCACCCGCACCGGCTCCATCCGGTGCGGCAGACCGGCGAAATCCTTCAAGGCCGTCGTGATCCCAGATAATTCTACCTTCATCACCGAGGCCGCCATTGAGGCAGCGAGTCCGTTAAGCCAATTATGTTCTCCCCGCAAACGCATCTCTGAACAGGGAAGAATCTCCTGTTCCATTCCGCCGCGTCGCAGGATCAGTTTTTGATCCCTCACAAAACCGCAGTCATTACCCCTGTCGGCACCAAGATGCCAGACCCGGGCCCGGGCTGAACCGACCAGCTCCTGCAGGAGTGGATCCGTGCCGTGACAAATAATAACATCATCGTCTCGCTGCTTGCCAAAGATGCGCGCTTTAAGCTCGCCATAGGAACGCATGTCACCGTGTCGATCCAGGTGATCCGGCGTAAGATTAAGAATTACAGAAACCTTCGGATGGAAATCCAGCACCGTTTCCAGCTGAAAACTGCTCACTTCCAGTACTACCACTCCCTCGGGCCCGATACTTTCCGTCAGATCACTGAAGGGATTTCCGATATTGCCCGCCACGATCGTCCTGAATCCTGCCTTTTTAAATATTTCTCCCAGAAGAGCACAGGTGGTGGACTTCCCGTTTGACCCGGTGACTGCGACAATGGGAGCCTGGCAGAACCAGGAGGCTACCTCTATCTCGGCCAGGATCCGTATGTCTTTCTCTCTGGCCAGAGCGAGGATTTCGGCAGTAACGGGCACCCCTGGACTGACCACCAGAAAATCGCAGGCCAGCAGCTCCCGGGAATGGCCACCCAGTTCAACGGCGACACCGCTTTTTTTAAGAGTTAGAAGCTGAGAGAGGTTGTCCGGATGCTCTGCTTTTTCACTGAGCAGCACCTTGGCGCCTTTACTGTGAAGGAGCCGGGCCGCCGCTATACCGCTGCGGGCCGCTCCGATGACACCGACTCTCGATGAATCAAGATGTTCTGTTAACTCTTTCAGACGATCCTCCCTACTGGACCTTGAGTGTTCCGATTCCCATCAAGATAAGCAAGATGGCGATGATCCAGAACCGCACAACCACTTTCTCTTCCGGCCAGCCGCATAATTCAAAGTGATGATGGATCGGCGCCATTTTAAAGATTCTCTTCCCCCGCCAACGGAACGAGGCAACCTGCAGGATTACCGAAAGGGCCTCGGCCAGGAAGACTCCTGCAATCAGGGGGAGCAGCAGTTCCCGCTTCAGGAGCACAGCCAGGGTACCCAGGGCGCCGCCCAGAGCCAGTGCGCCGGTGTCACCCATGAAAACAGTGGCAGGATGGCTGTTAAACCAGAGAAATCCCAGACAGGCACCGATAAGGGCGGCACAGTAAACCGTCAGTTCGCCAGCACCCTTTATATTCACGATTCCCAGATATTCACTGAAGACGGCATGTCCGGTGACATAGCTGATGATAGCCCAGGCCAGAGCAGAAATGCCTACCAGACCGATAGCCAGACCATCCAGTCCGTCAGTTAAATTCACGGCGTTCGAAGTACCGGTAATCACGAATATCACCAGCGGAATATAGAACCAGCCGAAATTTATCACCGCATCTTTGAAGAAGGGAACCGCGGTGGACCATTGAAATCCCGCAAACGTCTTGGAATAGGTAACGACCAGGGCCACTACCAGCCCCAAAGCAATCTGTCCCGCCAGCTTATAGCGTCCAATCAGACCTTTGGGATATTTTTTCACCACTTTGAGATAATCATCCACGAATCCTACCGTTCCAAGCCATACCGTGGTCAGGATCATTAGCTGTACCAGCACATTATCCAGCCGACAAAACAGCAAAACCGGGACCAGTACGGCGGAATGGATGATCAGTCCCCCCATGGAGACGGTACCGGCCTTCTGTTTGTGACTTTCGGGAGTCTCCTCCCGTATCTCTTCGGTAAAAGACTTTTTATGAAGCCAGCGCAGAATTCGTGGTCCCAGGAAAAAAGTTATTACAAGAGCCGTTATAGCAGCGGCCCCCGATCGGAAGGAGATGTAGTTGAACAGGTTGAATCCGATAAAATATTCCCGCAAGGGATAGAGCAGATGGTAGAGCATATTAATGTTCCCCTTTTCTGTTCCGGATTATTGCCTCTACGATCTCTTCCATTCTCATGCTGCGGCTTCCTTTTACCAGCAGTGTATCGCCGGGCTGGATATTCAAGAGCAGGTGATCTATCAGAGCCGCAGCGGAGGCAAAATGGAAGACGTTCTTCATCCCCTTTCGTTCGGCGGCTTCCGCCGCCAGGGCCATATCGGATCCCAGAGTGAAGAAGGCGTCCAGATTCACGTCCGCCGCGAGTTCTCCAACTCCGACGTGTTCTTTCGGTGCGGTACTGCCGAGTTCCTTCATATCTCCCAGTACCGCTATTCTGCGGCCGGCATTTTTCATCTGCTGCATGGTTATCAGCATCTCCCGAACCGAACTGGGATTGGCGTTGTAGGAATCATCAATGACCGTGATATCCCCGCTTCGGATAACCTGCATCCGCTGAGCTACGGGAAAGAATCGTTCCAGAATGTTCTTTATTCTTTTGGGAGAGATCTCAAAGTGTGCAGCGACAACTGCAGCAGCCAGGCCGTTGATCGCGTTAAAGGTTCCCGGCAGGGTAAGACTGATGTCCTGTCTCTCAAATCTGAAGGACGGGTGCCCCGCCTTATCCAGGCCGATAAAGGTGCCGCGCCTGTCACAATCCTCGCCGAAACCATAGGTGATGGTTCTGGGAACCATTGTGATCATTTCCCTGAGAAGAGGATCGTCGCCGTTCAGGAAAGCCACCCCTTTCCGCGGCAGGGCGGTGAGCAGTTCGCTTTTCCCCCGGGCCACTCCTTCCGGACTGTGGAGAAATTCCAGGTGGCTCTTCCCTATGTTTGTTATGAGACCACAGGTCGGTCTGGCGATCTCGCAAAGCCTAGCGATCTCTCCGATATGATTCATCCCCAGTTCCAGGACGGCAATTTCAACCGTTTCATCCCAGTTGAGGATGCTCAAGGGAAGCCCAAGATGATTATTTAAATTTCCCCGGGATTTGGCCACGGTATACCGATCGGAAAGAAGCGCGGCAATCATCTCTTTGGTAGTTGTTTTCCCGTTGGATCCGGTGACGGCTATCACCGGGACTGTGAACCGTTTACGGTAAGCTGTCGCCAGGTTCTGCAGAGCGGACAGGGGATCATCAACCTGAAAGAGGGGAAGGGTTGTTTCCTCGACGGCTCCGTTGCGGGCGGTCAAAACACCTGCCGCTCCCCGCATTTCTGCTTCCTTGACATAAAGCCGGCCATCTGTATTGCTGCCCGGCAGCGCCACGAAAAGCATCCCCGGTTCTACCTCCCTGGAATCAATGACCGCTCCGCGAACCGGAATATCTTCCCGGAAATCTGCGGATCTCCTGAGAAGCGCCGCTATGTCGGACAATCTTAAGGTCACTGTCACTCTCCACCCGTGCGGGCCAGACAGGCCCGTGCTATCTCACGATCGTCGAAATGAATCCTTTCGTTCCCGATGATCTGCTCACTCTCATGCCCTTTGCCCGCGATAAGCACGGTATCTCCCGGCCGGGCTTCTTTTTCAATGGCGTACCGTATCGCTTCTTCTCTGTTTTCTATCACCGTCACCTTATCGGGATTTCCCATTCCGGCCAGAATATCGTCAACGATGCGCTTGGGATCTTCACTGCGAGGATTGTCGCTGGTCACGATCACCATGTCGGCCAGTTCTTCCGCAAACTGGCCCATAAGCGGCCGTTTGCCTCTGTCCCGGTCCCCGCCGCAGCCGAACACAACCACAAGCCTGCCCCGACAGAGTTCACGCAGGGTCTCAATTACCTTTCGCAGGGCGTCCGGCGTGTGTGCGTAATCCACGATGACCTGGATTGGATGATCAGGTGCTACCAGCTCCATCCGGCCCGGAACCGGCTCAGGCCGGGCCAAACCCGCGATGATGTTTTCATGTTTCAGCCCTAAAACCATTCCGCATGCCGCGGCGGCAGCGGCATTCATGACATTAAAGATTCCGATCAGGGGAGTTTCAATAACGAGCGTGTCATCCCCCCGTTTCAGACAAAATCGGCTCCCCTCCCAGCCAAGTTCGACATCGGTGATACGGAAATCGGCATCCTTCGACGTGAAACCGTAGGTAACAGACTTTTCGCCGGCACTGGAAAGCATCACCGGAGCCGCTTCATCGTCTGCGTTGATCAGAGCCGTTCCTTTATTCTTAAGCTGAGCAAACAACCGTGATTTAGTGGCGGCATATTCATCCTCAGTTCCGTGAAAATCAAGGTGGTCCCGGGAGAGATTGGTAAAGACAGCCGCATCAAAAGAAATTCCTTCCGTCCGGTACAGGGCCAACGCGTGGGATGAGACTTCCATAATCACACAGTCGACTCCGCAGCGGCGCATATTGTCAAGGTTTTTCTGAAGCAGGATGGCATCAGGAGTCGTGTGAGTGGCCTTCAATGTCAGCCCGCACCAGCGATAATTAAGCGTCCCCATGACACCAGGATTCCTTCCCTCCTTGCTGAAAATGGATTCCAGCAGGAAGGTGAGCGTCGTCTTGCCGTTGGTTCCGGTAATGCCAACCATGGTAAGATCCTTCGCCGGATTGTCATAGAAACGCGCCGCCAGCAGGGCGGCCGCCTTCCTGGAGTCGGAAACCTGCAGAATTGGCAGGCCCTGCTGGGATACGTGCCTGTCAACTATTGCCGCCACTGCTCCCTTGGCGACAGCTTCCTCCAGATAGCGGTGACCGTCCGTCTTGAATCCCTTCACAGCCACGAAGAGCGTTCCCGGCAGTATCTGGCGGGAATCACTGCTCAGTCCGCTGATTTCGAGATCCTTGAGTCCCGGATCCTTAATACGGCAAATTCCGTGGCATAATTCCGCAAGCCGCATTACTGGTTCCCCTTTACGGGTGTTTGATCCCCGCAGGAAAGTTGGCAGACAATATTATCCGAAATACGGGTGCCGGGTTTGGGCCATTGTGTTTTAATAATGCCGCTTCCGATAACCCGCGCTTTTACGTTAAGCTCTGCCAGACTGTGAAGTGCCTGACGTACACTCAGTCCCCGCAAATCCGGGATGTGATGGGAGGAATTAAGAGCCGGCATGGATACGGCTGCCTTCGTTTTCACCTCAGGATTTGCATTACTTTCAAAGGAGGTGAATTGAGCTTGCGGTACTGCTGAAGAGGAGGTTTGCGTTTGAACCAGGGGAGAACCGCCTCCTCCCTGCAGGGAAGGCAGACCTGATATCCGTTTTACCACCTGGGCAAAAATCGGAGCCGCCGATAAACTGCCCCAGCTTCCCAGAGCCGGTTCATCCAGGACGATGACCAGAACGTAGCGGGGGGTCTCCGCCGGCCAGAACCCGGTAAAGGAACTGACATCGACTCCGCGGACATATCCTCTATGTCCTTCTATGGATTTTTGCGCCGTCCCCGTTTTGCCGGCCACTGTCACTCCCGGAACCATAGCCTTCATTCCGCTTCCCCGTTTCACCACGTTGACAAGGATATCCGTGAGCTGATCAGCTGTTTGCGGTGAAATGACCCTCCTGATTACCCGTCTCTTTGTCTGCATCAGCACCCTGCCGTCCTGACCAAGGATCTGTTTGACGATACGCGGTTCTATCAGTTCTCCGCCGTTCGCTACCACTGCGGTCATCCCGGCTATCTGCAGAGCCGAGGCCGAGATTTCCTGTCCGAAGGAAATGGAAACAATAGAAGAAGGCGTCCACTGATAAACCGGACGCAGAATGCCTGCTGTCTCTCCCGGAAGTCTTATTCCGGTCTTGTTGCCGAATCCGAAATTCTGGGCGTAACGGCAGAGAGTCTTGTCTCCCAGCTTCTGTCCGACCTTGGCCATGCCGATATTGGAGGAATGTTCCATGACTTGATTTAGCGTCAGCCAGGCAAATGAGTTATTATGATCATTAATTTCACGTTTATTAACTATATAAGAACCATTTTCGCAAAAAATGAGGGACTTGGGATTGAAGGCGCCCTCTTCCAGTGCCGCAGCGGCCGTGACGATTTTGAAAACCGAACCCGGTTCAAATTGCCATTGCACGGCCCTGTTCATCATTCTGGCGGAAAAGTCGAGCTGTCCTGTGCGTGATTCAGGACCGATAGCTGTTGTCATGGCCAGCACTTCGCCGCTGAAGGGATCAAGGAGAATTCCTGTTCCAAATTTGGCTTGGTAGGTTTCGACTCCTTTACTGATTTCCTCATCGAGGACTTCCTGTATGGCATGATCCAGAGTAAGGACCACGTCTTGTCCGGGACGGGCTTCCTGTCTGGGAAGATCCAGTGAAACGTGGTACCGTTTAAGACCGTCCCATTGCCGGACGGCCCAGCCGTCCATACCCGCCAGACGACCGTTAAGTTCCTGTTCAATACCCCAGGCACCGCAGCGACTGTTGTCGGTGACTCCCAGAACCTGGAGGGCAAGATCATTGCGGGGGTGAACCCGCTGCTGCCGCGGTTCAAAGATCAATCCCGGGATGCCGGTGGCCATTAATCTGTCTTTTTCCCGGGTAGAAAGAACCAGCTGCAAAGGATGGTATTTCGAAAAACCTGAAGTCTTCAGACGGGATAGAAACTCTGTCTTAGCTCCTCCCAGCACCGTTTGCAGAGAACATGCCACTGCTTCTGAACTGGGCAGCATGGAGGGATCAACCGCCAGCGAAACACTTGAGATATCCAAAGCCAGAACATTCAGGTTACGGTCGTATATGGTGCCTCTCTCTGCAGGTAGGGGTTCCCGATGTTCATACTGAGCTTCGGCTGCCTGAATCCAGGGTTCCCTGCCGATAATTTGGAAGGAAAAACTCCTCAGCAGGACAATGACGAAACCGGTAAAAAAAAGGAAAGAGAGCCCTCTCAGACGCCTCTCTATCATTTCCGATCTCTGTCTTCTTCTCATGTTCTTGCCTCTTTCATACGGTAAATAGGTCACCTCATACCCGGTGGTGACATCCCCGCCATTTGCAGCGGGAATTGTGCGTTAAGTCCGCCCGGGAGAGATAATCCCTCAAAATCGACAACCAGTTTTGATATTCGGGAAGGCGGAACAATATGCATTCCCATACCCGAGACTTTTGCTGCGATAACTGCATATGTCGTCAATCGTTCATTTTGGACTCTGAGGTCGCTGATCTCACTGATCAGCTTTGCCTTTTCCTGCTCATGCTTGAATTGTTCCCGCAGATCCGAATCGATCTGGACCCGACCCCAGAGATATATCAAGAAAAGACACAGCCCAACAACCGTGAGGAACTGAATCGGCAGTGACGAAGTCCGTTTTCTCTGCCTGCTCTGTCTGGAGGATTTGCTTTTCCCCGCCATCCTCTTAGCCTTTCTCTTTTTTTTCTGCCGCCCGCAGTCTTGCGCTTCGGGCGCGGGGATTGCCTGCTATTTCCTGCACGGAGGACCGCACGACCTTTTTTGTCAGAATGGTGAATGAATACTCCGGAACAGTGCCGGGTTCTTCAAAACGGGAAAAGAGCGGCTCCTGACCGCGGAAAAACCGTTTCACCATTCTGTCCATAAGGGACTCATAACTGAGAACCACCATACGGCCCCCCGATTTGAGCAGCGGGTAACTACGCTCCAATCCCTTTCTTAATTGATCCAATTCCCCATTTACTTCAAAACGCAGCGCCTGCCAGACACGAGCCAGGGTTTTAATCTGATGGGGACGCGGCGTCATGCGGCGGATTACAGCCGCGAGTTCCAGCGTGGTGTTGATGGGATTCGCCTCACGGGAAGCGATGATAGCCCTGGCAATCTGACGGGATCTTCTTTCCTCTCCATATTTGTATAAAGTATCGGCCAGTTCCTTTTCGGAATATTCATTGATGACGAAAGAGGCATCTTTTCCGCTGCTGCGATCCATTCGCATATCAAGCGGCCCTTCTTCCAGATAGCCGAATCCCCGTTCAGCCGTATCGATCTGATAAGAAGAAACACCCAGGTCTAAGAGCAATCCATCAATTCTGGAAATTTTCTCCTCCTTCAGCACCTCATTCAGCTGAGCCAATTGGCCCTGCCGGGCTATGAAACGGGTTTCAGAAACAGGGAAACGTGAGCGGCTGTGCTGAACAGCGTCTTCATCCCTGTCCACTCCGATATATCGGCCTTTCTTATTGAGGATGGGGAGAATAGCCGCGGCATAGCCGCCGCCACCGAGGGTGGCGTCCACGTATGTTCCCGACCTGTCAGTAATAAAAAAATGAACGACTTCATCGACCAGAATCGGGAGATGGAATGTGTCTGTCAGAGGATCCATGTGCCGCCGATTCTTGCTCCGCCCAGCCAAACAGCTTGACGCGCTCCTGTGATGACGTCTTGCCTCCGGAGATAAAGGCCCCATATACGTCCGGGGACCATATTTCCAGGTGATCAAAAGCGCCGACAACCAGAACCTGATCACTGATTTTCGCGTAATCGAGGTGTTCTTGCGGAACGGTTACCCTGCCCTGTTGATCACAGCGCACTGGATGCGCATCCGCCATCGTTTCCAGAAAATATCGCCGTGCTTCATCATCGGTGCCGCGGGATCCGAAGTGAGCGCTGAGCCGTGCCGCCTTTTCCATGAATACTTCCC
>Ga0307425_1001973_pt1 | contig 11903 bp, 7 predicted proteins | sample SalMarWE160330MG_FD_202152 | JGI IMG/M metagenome (GOLD analysis project Ga0307425, IMG submission 202152) | Salt marsh sediment microbial communities from the Plum Island Ecosystem LTER, Massachusetts, United States - WE1603-30 | ecosystem: Environmental > Aquatic > Marine > Intertidal zone >... | reverse complement strand
CGGTTGTCCTGCTTGCGCATGGCTGAAAAGCCGCGAGTGTAGGCGACCGGCGAGAGCCATGTTTCAAGGAAGTTTGCGCCGAACGAAAATGTCACTTCGGCATTCGCCAGGTCGAAGTACGGCAGCCCGGTTCCACCGAGCATAGCCTCGGCCGCGGCCGATAGGGTTGCGCGCGCATCGAAAGCGCCCAACGCCCCATATCGCACCGGGGGGGGTGCGCCGATCGCCTGCGTCAGATCGGAGATCAGGTCGAAGAGGTGGTCGGGCGCCATCCCTAACAGAAAGGCTACGCCGGCCGGGTCGCTATCCTGGAGCGCACTTGCGACCACGTCAATGGCAGTCTCCCACTCGATAGGTGTGAAGTCGCGCGAACCGCGCGCGTTTTGTTGGAGCGGGTCCGTCACTCGATCGGGGTTGTACAGGCCGTGGAGCGTGGCCTGCCCGCGGGCGCAGGTCTTCCCCAGGTTGACGGGGTGATTTGGGTTTCCCTCGATCTTGATCGCGCGCCCCTGAAAGGTGCGCACTACCAGCCCGCAGGCTGCCGGGCACTCGCGACAGGTCGTCGCAAAATACGTGCTTTCGCCAGTGAAGGTGTATTCCGGCATTTCGGTGTACGGTTCCCTTCTGACGATGCGCGATGCCGGTCCGCAACCGGTCAACACAGCACTGGTGGCTGCCCCTGCGCCGGCCAGCTTGAGAAAATCACGCCGGGAAATCTTTTTACTCATAATCCTTCCTTATTTACCTGAGTTGCATACAGATCATCGCTGAAGGCGAACTGGTCATCTGCAAAGAATATAGGCGCGCATGCCTGTGTTTGGGCATGCTGCGCTAATAATGACAGGTTCCGCAATCGAGCAGTTTGGTGCGCTTCTCGGGATCATCTTGCGTCTTCTCGCGGTGACAGTTCAAACACCACCCCATGTTCATGACCTGTGGATTCTCGGCAATCGTCACTTTGGTCATATCACCGTGGCAGGTCTCGCAGTTCACACCGGCGGCAATATGCGGGCGGTGGTTGAAGTGCACAAAATCGGGGACGATCGCTACCGGGATCCATTCAATAGGCTCATTTGCTTCCACCGCCTGTACGAGAGGCTTTAAGAGCACGCTGGTCTTGGTGATTTCCATTTGTTGGTGACAGCCCCAGCATTTGGTCTGTGAAGGCAGTCCCGCTGCCGGCCCACGTGCTGCGCTTGGATGGCAGTACAGGCATTGGATGCCGAAAGCCACGTGCCGGTTGTGAGGAAATTGAATGGGTTGCTCAGGCGATGTTTGCGTCAGACTAATGCCCCACACCGCAAGGCTCAGGATCGCCAAGCCGGCGATCGCCAAGCCGATTCTTCCGAGAGGGGAAAGCAACCCGCTTAACAATGATTTGATCATGAATGCTCCTGGATTGGACTACCCTGCGGGCTTTATGGTTAATTGATCGTTCAATTGTGATCTCAAAATTCAGTTCCTGCGCCTCAACGCAGCGACGACCACCACACCGATCAGAACCAGAACGGTCAGGAACAGCAGAGCGCTGCCAAAAGTGGCCAGGAAGGCTCCAATGCCGGTCAGAATACCACTCCAGAGATTGGTTGCGCCGCCGATGAATTCGCTTGGACTGGACTCCTGGCTGGCTCCCGTGACTTCACTGGTTTCTTTACCTCGTTCAAGGGTTTGTGCGTACATAAGCACATCCCGGCCATCCGCGGGGGTCCATCCCAGGGCGTAGCCCACAGGCATCTCGGTCCCTGCCACGCCAAAGCGGGTGCGGTGCAGGAACCGGAAGGGGTCGCGGTTGGCTACGTCGCCCAGCGTTTCATTCACTCCTTCTGTTCGGAACACGATCAGGGTGCCCTGCTCACCGTGGCATTCCGCGCAGGTTGTATTGTACAATTCTTGCCCGTGGGAGAGCTTCCCATCGATAACCTTTAATGAGAACGAATCGATATACGCTGAATCGTCGATCAGGCCCTCTTGTAGGAAGACGGCCAGTTGCCTGTTCGCATTCGCATCCAGGTAAGCAGAAAAATCGTGAGCCGGATCGTTCTTCCCTTGCAAGTGAGCCAGGACATCCGCCTCGGTCATATCCGCCATAGCGAGGATCAGACTGGGAAAGCCGGTGTAGTGGGAACCGGACGCGTAGGCGCCCTGCGCGCCTTTGTAATCCCAGCCATGGCATTCCGAGCAGCGCCAGGTCTCAGCCCCCGACCGGGTGTTGGTGGATTGGCGGCTCCAGATTGGCATGTCGCCTTGAGGTGGGGGTTGGTTCAACGCAGCATACCATTTGTCGTAGAGTTGGGCGCCAGCCACCAGGTCGGGTTCCGGCCCCTGAAATCCGCGTGCAAAAGCAATACTCGTCCCGATTGACATCAAGACGAGCAGGTTGAGCGTGAAAGGTAAAAGGCGTTTCATGTGGTACTACTCCTCATGCGCCAGCAGGTCGACCCCACCGTAACGCAAAAATTATAACGCAAAACCGTTCGTAAGTATATGAAATCAGGTCTGAATTACCTAAATGATGGCCATGTTATACTATCCCTTGAACAAGGTGACCATGCGAATGCCCGCTCTCTTTTCTCGTCAAACCCTCTGGGTGATCCTGGGGTTGGCTCTTGGATTTTCCAGTCTTGCCATCGCTCCCCACACACCTTTGGCGCAATCAGCCACAACCACACCGGTATTGGCCACACAAGCGATCGAGACTACGTTCGAAACGCAACAAGATCTTGGTTCGACGGATGGGATCGTCTTCCTGGCAGTAGTAATCGTGCTGATTGTGGTTTTGCCGATCTTGCTCAGAAGAAGCACCTGGTCGCAGCTCCCTCAAAGAAAAAAAGAACCACATAAGGGCGCGTGATTTTTCTTATTGCATCCCGGTCGGAAGTGCTCCTGATAGACTTTTCGATCAGCGGTTTGCCGTCCCCGCGCGCAGCCACTTACCTTGATCCTCTTTGCTCCAGTAGCAGTGTTATAGTATAATTGACTAGGCAGACTTGGCTGAGAAGCAGGCTATCTCAGATTTAGAACATTGAGGAGTGTGGAGCGCAGACCTTGCCGTTTCGTTCATTCTGTTGACCGCTTTAGAAGATGTTCCTCGGCCGAGTTTGTGTGGGCGCCGAGTTTTTTTATGGCAGGATTTCTTCTTATGGAAGGAGGTGAAGAATTTGGCTATCGTAACACTGCGATCAGGTGAATCTCAGGATCAGTTGCTCAAGCGCTTTCGCAAGAAAGTGGTCAAGAGCGGTGTCCTGAGCACTGTCCGTCGTAAACGCTGGTTCGTTTCCAAGAGCGAACAACGGCGTATGGAAAGGAAGAAATCTGCACGACGTATAAAAAGGCGGCAGAACACGCGAGATAACGATTGATGTAAAGTAGGAGGCTTGCATGGCGAAAGATGATGGAAAAATTAAGGTTGAAGGGACGGTCATAGAAGCTTTACCCGGGACCCAGTTCCGTGTCAAGTTGGACAACGGGCACGAAGTGCTGGCGTATTTATCCGGGAAGATGCGGAAGTATTACATCCGCATTTTGTTAGGCGACCGGGTAGCAGTTGAGATGTCCCCTTACGATCTAGCACGTGGCAGGATCACGTTCCGCTACCGGAAACAAGCTCCTGCGCCAGTAGACGAATAGGCCTCCGCCAGGAATTATCAAACAGCCCCCGTTGGTGCGGGGGCTGTCTTATTGTTGGGGCTGTGACTAAGGCAAATCCTTGAATGAATTGAGAATGCGAATGTAGTTGGCTCGCTCGATGGCGGCGGGCTCGTTCACAGACTGCTGGCTCATGCTGCCCTGCATTTGTTTGATGGATTTGTATTCATGTTCAACCATCCATGCGTTCAGGTCTTTCAATACCTCCGAGAGACGCTCGTAGCCGTCCTGGAGGATCATGGAAGCCGTCATGGCGACTTTGGCGCCAGCCATCATGGCCTTCAGCACGTCCTGCGCGGAATGTACTCCGCTTGTCAATGCCAGGTCAGCCGATACTTTGCCGTGCAGGATTGAAATCCAACGCAACGGCAGGAGCAGGTCCTCTGAATCGCTCAAACGCAGCGTGCGGACCACTTCCAACTCGTCCAGGTCGAAGTCCGGCTGGTAGAAGCGGTTGAAAAGCACCAGGCCATCCGCTCCAGCCGCCGCAAGCCGACCGGCAAAATTGGGCAGGGAGGTGATGAACGGACTCAGCTTGACCGCCAGAGGGATGGTGATGGCTGTTTTGACTTCTGCGACCAGGCCGACATACGTATCCTCGAGTTCCTGACCTGTCAGATCCGGATCTCCAGAAAGGTAATACATGTTCAGTTCCAGTGCGTCCGCCCCGGCGTCCTGCATGAAACGCGCATAGCGTACCCAGCCGCCCTTCGAAACCCCATTTAAACTTCCGATCACCGGCACGCTCACTGCGGCCTTAATGGCGGAAAGGTGGTCCAGATATTTATCCGGCCCCATGTGGTACGTGCCGAGATCAGGCAGGTAGGTCTGGGCTTCGGCAAAGGAGTCTGTCAGGCGGGTCAGGTAATGATCCAACTCCAGACTTTCGTGGATGATCTGCTCTTCGAAGAGCGAATACATCACGATGGCGCCTGCACCGGCTTCCTCGAGGCGCTGCGCGCCCTCGATCTTCTTTGTGAGAGGCGAGGCTGAAGCCACAAGGGGGTTCTTCAGCGTAAGGCCAAGATAAGTAGTGGAAAGGTCCGTCATTGCAATCTCCTAGCCCTGGTCGGTCGGGTTTTTTCCGTTGCCGCCGTCGTAATGCATGGCGGCCATTTGCTGGTAGTGCGTCCAGCGCGAAGCGACATCCTGCTTGGCCTCTTTCAGCAGTAGCTCGGCCCTGGCCTCGTCGCTCTGCACCAGCATGCGGTAGCGGGTCTCATTATAAATATAGTCTTCCAGACGCGTGGTGGGTTCCTTCGAGTCGATCATCAAAGGATTCTGCCCTGCTTCTGCCAGGCGTGGATCAAAGCGGTATACCGGCCATGCGCCGGAGGTCACGGCCAGTTTTTGCTGGTCAAGCCCTTTGGCCATATCAAAGCCATGTGCGATGCAGTGGCTATAGGCGATGATGAGCGATGGCCCATCGTAGGACTCGGCTTCCAGGAAGGCGCGCAGGGTTTGCTGGTCGTTGAAGCCCATGGCCACACGCGCCACGTAGACGTAGCCGTAGGCCATGGCGATCAGGCCCAGATCCTTCTTGGGGAGGCCTTTACCGCTCATTGCAAATTTGGCCACGGCGCCGAGCGGAGTGGCTTTGGAGGCCTGGCCGCCGGTGTTGGAGTAGACTTCTGTATCGAGTACCAGCACGTTGACGTTCCTACCTGAAGCCAGTACGTGGTCCAGACCGCCGTAACCGATGTCATAAGCCCACCCGTCACCACCGATGATCCAGATGGATTTTTTGACTAGATGATCGGCCAGGCTGAGCAAGTCTTTCGCACGCGGATCGGTGGCTTTGGCGAGCTTCTTCTTGAGTTGCTCCACACGCTTCCGCTGCTCGGCGATGCCGGCTTCATCACTCTGGTCGGCGTTGAGCAAATCCTGCGCCAACGACTGCCCCAATTCTTTTTTGAATTTGAGTACCAGCTCGCGAGCATATTCCTGTTGTTTGTCCAGCGTCAGGCGCATCCCCAGACCGAACTCGGCGTTGTCCTCGAAGAGCGAGTTGGACCAGGCCGGGCCGCGCCCGTTCACGTCTTTGGCCCAGGGTGTGGTGGGCAGGTTCCCGCCGTAGATCGATGAGCATCCGGTGGCGTTGGCGACGATGCTGCGGTCACCAAACAACTGCGAAACCAGTTTGACGTAGGGGGTTTCACCGCAACCGGCGCAGGCTCCTGAGAATTCGAACAATGGCCGCAGCAGTTGCGAGTTCTTGATGGTCTTTGGGTTGACCAGAGTGCGGTCCAGGTCGGGGATGGACAGGAAGAAGTCCCAGTTCACCTCTTCAGTTTCTCGTAGGGGCGGTTGGGAGGCCATATTGATAGCCTTGCGCCCTGACTGGCTTTTGTCCTTGGCCGGGCACGCTTCCACGCACAGTGTGCAGCCGGTGCAATCCTCCGGCGCTATCTGCACGGTGTAGGCCATCCCCTCCTTGAATTCCTTGAACTTGGAGGGCATGTGCTTGAAGGTCTTGGGCGCATTCTTGAGTAATTTTTCGTCGTAGACCTTGTGGCGAATGACCGCGTGTGGGCATACAAAGACGCATTTTCCGCACTGAATACATAGATCGGGCTCCCAGACCGGGATCTCGAGCGCCAGGTTACGCTTCTCCCATTGGGTGGTGGCTGAAGGGAAGGTGCCGTCTACCGGCATGGCGCTGACGGGCACGCTGTCGCCCTTGTGGGCGATCATCGGACCCAGTACCTCTCGCACGAATTCAGGAGCTGCTTCCGGTACCGGAGCGCGGCGCACCATCGAGGAGGTGATCTTCTCAGGCACCTTGACCTCGAAGAGGTTCTCGAGGGTGCTGTCGACCGCAGCATAATTCTGTTTCACGACCGCCTCGCCACGTTTGCCGTAGGTCTTCTTAATGGCTTTCTTGATCTGCTCGATGGCCTGCTCGCGCGGCAGCACACCACTGATGGCAAAAAAGGCGGTCTGCATGATGGTGTTCACGCGCTGGCCCATACCCGTCTTTTCGGCGACTTCGTAACCGTTGATGACGTAGAATTTGAGCCTCTTCTGGATAATGGTTTCCTGCACTTCGCGTGGTAATTTGTCCCACACTTCCTCCGGTCCATGCAGGCTGTTGAGCAGGAAGACCGCGCCAGGTTGGGCATAGTTGAGCATATCGAAGCGCTCTAAAAAGGTGTACTGGTGGCAGGCCACAAAGTTGGCCTGGTCCGTCTCGATCAAATAGGGAGCCAGGATGGGCTTGGGTCCGAAACGCAGGTGTGAGATGGTCATCTGCCCGGATTTCTTGGAGTCGTACACGAAATAACCCTGGGCGTAGTTGTCGGTCTCCACGCCGATGATCTTGATCGAGTTCTTGTTGGCGCCCACCGTGCCGTCCGAGCCCAGTCCGAAGAACACGCAGCGTATGGTTTCGGGGCTCTCGATCGAGAAGGTCGGATCGTATTCAAGGCTGGTGTGGCCGACGTCGTCATTGATACCGACCGTGAAGTGGTTCTTGGGCGCTGCCTTGGTCAACTCGTCCAACACGGCTTTGACCATGGCCGGGGTGAATTCTTTCGACGACAGGCCGTAGCGCCCGCCGATGACCTTGATGTACGAACGGCCGGCTTCGACCAGCGCGTTGACCACGTCCATGTAGAGCGGTTCACCACCTGAACCCGGCTCCTTGGTGCGGTCGAGCACGACCAGGGCTTTGGTGGACTTGGGTAGAGCAGCCACGAACACATCGTTGGCAAAGGGGCGGTACAACCGAACGCGCAGTGCGCCGACCTTTTCACCCTGCTCTGCCAGGTACCTGACGGTCGCTTCGGCGGTCTCGCCGCCGGATCCCATCAGGATCACCACGCGCTCGGCCTGCGGGTGTCCGCTGTATTGGAATAACTCGTACTTTCGTCCAGTCACCTTGGCAAATTTGTCCATGGCATCCTGGACGATGCCCGGTGCGGCCGCATAGAAAGGATTAACCGTTTCGCGACCCTGGAAGAACACGTCCGGGTTTTGCGCCGTCCCGCGTACCACCGGCCGGTCGGGGCTGAGCCCCCGGGCGCGGTGCGCCCGGACGAGCTCATCGTCCATCAGAGCCGCCAAATCTTCGTCGGTCAACTGCACGATCTTGGTCACTTCATGGGAGGTGCGGAAGCCGTCGAAGAAATGGACGAAGGGCACGCGCGCTTCCAGGGTTGCGGCCTGTGCGATCGCGGCGAAATCGTGAGCTTCCTGTACGCCCCCGGAGGAGAGCATCCCCCAACCGGTCTGGCGTACCGACATCACGTCGGAATGATCACCGAAGATCGAGAGTGCCTGGGCGGCAATGGAACGCGCTGCCACGTGGAACACGGTGGAGGTCAGTTCGCCGGCGATTTTGTACATATTGGGGATCATCAATAACAATCCCTGGCTGGCGGTGAAGGTGGTGGTCAACGAGCCTGCCTGCAGGGCGCCGTGCACGGCTCCCGCAGCACCACCTTCGGATTGCATCTCGATCACCAGGGGAATGGTGCCCCAGATGTTCTTCTTTCCCTTTACAGACCATTCGTCTGCAAATTCACCCATATTCGAGGAAGGGGTGATGGGATAGATGGCAATCACTTCATTCAATCGATGGGCAGTCGAAGCCGTCGCCTCGTTGCCGTCAATGGTAACGATAGGTCGTTTCATACCGAACTCCTTTAGTAAGTCAGGCGCTTTGGCCTGGAAAATCCCCAAACGTGAATTTTAACACAAGAAGCAGTCCCTTGACGGGTCTGTATTAGTGTAGTCCCTGCGACTTGAATTTGTTAGTTATTAAAGGCCTGATTCATCCTGCGAGTTGTCATATATCGGACAATTCTTGTATTAATCGAAAACCCGCCCCAACAGGGGCGGGCCTCAGGTTACAGTTGGTCTGCGAGCTGCGGACGGGCGAGCAGCAGCGCCGCCAGAGATTTGGCATCCGGCACCTCGCCGCGCTCTGCGCGTTGGTAGGCCTCTCGGAGCGGGATGGCCTCCAGGCTAAGGAATTCGTCCTCATCCGCTTGCAAGGGGTCATGGCGCAGGTCTGTGGCCAGGTAAACCACCATGAATTCGGTCGAGTACCCGGGCGCCAGGTAGAATTCGCCCAGCCGCTTCAGCTTTCCGGCTGCAAATCCGGTCTCCTCGCGGATCTCTCTCGCGGCGCAGTGCTCCGGGGGTTCTCCAGGATCGTCCAGGGTGCCGGCCGGCAGTTCAAGCAGTTCACCACCGGTGGCGTGGCGGTACTGGCGGACGAACAGCAACTCTCCACGTTCGTTGAGAGGCATGATCACCACGGAACCATGGTGCTCGATGATGTCGAATTTGGTGATGCGCTCATCCGGGGTTTTTAGGGTATCCCTTCGGATGGTAAAAGCGCGTCCCTTCAACAGGATTTCGGTATCCAGCAATTCGAAGGACATATTTACTCCCAGAAAAAAGCCCAAGCGATCTACTCGCTTGGGCCATTGCAGACCGAATGGGGTGCTAGGGGATGGTCAATTGCTGCCCGACGGTTAACGCGGCCGTGAGCGGCAGGTTGTTGGCCTGGGAGATGGCCGCAGGGTCTACGTCCCCGTAATAACAGGCCACCCCATAAAGGGTTTCACTGGTTTTATCCACCGTGTAGGTGTCAGGATGGTTGTGCAGGGAGCGGTCGCCGGGCCAGGGGTTCCCTGTCTGGGGGATCTTGAGCGTCAGGCCCGGGATGAAGATATCACCGCTCTGCAAACCGTTCAGGGCGATCAATTCATCCGGGTTGAGGTTGTAGCGGCGGGCAATGCAGTACGGCCACTCGCCTTTTTGCAGGGTATAGTTTGCAGGCCGGTTGACGGTGGTGGTCGGAAGTGCCTGAGTCGCCGTGGGAGTTGTATTACCGAGCGTAGGAGTGGCCGAGGCGACTGCTGTAGTGCCGTCAGAGGTGACGCTGGGAGTGATGTTGGGATCCGGCGTGTTCGTCGGCCCTTCCTCCTGGGTGGCGGGCGGCGTACCGGCTGTAAGGGCGATCGAGGTTGCTGCCAGGGCCGTACCGGTCGATAACTCTTCCACCATGGCCATGGGATTGTCAGAGGTGGGGAAAGGAGAGACGAAAAAATTGGTCGGCAGTTGGGTGGGGGTGTTCAATGACACTTGCGCGGACGGAAACGGTCGGTCGCAGGCGGTAAAGGTGAGGGCCGCGATCGCCAGGATACTGATGAGAATCAATCTGCGGTTCCGGTAAGACATTGGCATCTCCTCGCTCGTATGTTCGATCCTTTATATCAGTTGGATAGTAGCACAACCCGTTTAAAGCGTCAAGACGCTGCGGATAGTCAAATCGTCCTGCCTTTCATGGCGCGCACTGGAAGGTTTCAAGCAGTTCCGCCGCCAGGGCGTCGATTTCTGAATTTGCCCCAAGATTCGCCCGAATGCGCCCCCAGGTATAGCAAAGTCCCTTGCGTGGGCGCGAATCATCCCGGAAGGCCTGCAGCGAGAGCTCCCTGGCGGATGCCAGATCCCCGGTGATGACATCGGCCTCGATGAACGGCAGCCACTCCAGCGCATCGCCGGGAACCAGTCCCTGCGAACGAGCAGCTTGCCCAAGGCTGGCCACGCGCGCCCAATCCGTTTGCTGGCGCGCCAGTTCGGCTTTGGTGTAGTAGTAGCACCAGTTGTGGGGCGGTTCATTTCCGAAGAGTTCGCGCGGCAATGAAGGAGGCTGCGCCTCTGTCAGGATCAGGTCGGGGTTTGAAAGCGGGATGGCCTCCCGCAGGAAGCGCGGCTGGCGGTCGTAGGTGTCGCCGCCCGTGTACACGGGGTCCAGCACGTGCAGGCAGGCGTTGGGCGGCACCAGGATCGTCACGACCTGCGAGGTGGACCCGTTGAACGCGACCGTGCGATAGTCGAACGATATGGGCTGCCCGGGTTCCAGGGCGGGCAGGGAGACGCGGTCGAGGCGCGTGCGCGTGTAAAGCAGGGCGTAGGGCAGGTCGCCGCTCTGATACTCAGGCGCGTAGATCCAGTTGAGAGGGGCGGTCAGGCCCATGTCTGTTTCGTAGTGCAGCGGCAACTCGTGCGTCAACAGCACCGTGCCGGGCTGCAGGCCCGGCATACGCCAGGTCAGTTGCCAGAAGATCTCCCGCTGGCGCGCCCAATCACGGCGAAATTCGTTGGCGCTGTAGAATTGCCCGCTGATCCCGATCGCCACGACCAGGGCAAGCGCGTAGTGCCTCCAGCGGCGCTTGCCGAGGGCAAGGTCCAGCAGGCCGGCCATGAACAGGCTGCCCCCCACCATCATGGAGACTGTGAAGCGGTCGTTGATAGAACCCAGGGTGAGCGGCAGACCGGCCGCCCAGGAGGGCAGGCGCCCAAGCAGGATGCCGGCCAGCCCGATCAGCAGGGCCTGCCTGGCCCAACGGTTGCGGCTTTCATTTTCCGGCAACTCCAGGCGATGAATGTAAAGCGAAAGCAGGGCAAAGACGACCGCCAGCACGATCAGCGCCAGCAGGGTGGAGGGATTGCTGAGCGTACCTGCCGCCAGAACCAGGAACCGCCCCCAGGCATACAGCCCGATCTGCCAGAGCGCAGCGGCCATAGCGGACAGGAAATTCCAGAGCAGGGTAGCCGGAGAATCACCCAGGTTCCCTGCCGCAGATACCTGGTAGGAGGCATACGCGCCGAAGCGGTAGTAGTAGACCAACCAGAGCCCATTGCAGGCCCACACCAACAGGTAGGGCGTCCACAGGCGCAGGGCCTGTTTCGCACGCGGCCAGAAACCCTGCAGTTCTTCAGAGACCAGCGCCCCCAGCAGCAGCAGGCGCAGAGGTTCCTGTGTGGCAAAATATTCAGTCGGGAAAACACCCAGCATCAGGCTCAACAGTGCCAAGGCCGTCAGGAGGCGAAATTTCCCGGGGGTGCGCACTGCCGTGGCCGTCAGCCCGAAGGAAAGCAGGTAGAAGAGGAAGGGGATCCATTCCTGGTTGAGATGCGTGAGCGCTGCCCAGTGCTGGCTGTAGCCCGGGAAGACCAGGAACAACAATCCGGCGGCCAGCGTCCCGCGCGGCGCCCGGGGCCAGACCGTCTGGAAGGTCCACCAGGCTGCCAGTCCCATGGCAAAGCGCACCAGCAGCGCCGCGCCTTGCCAGACGAGCGGGTCCGGCGGCAACAGGCTGGTGGTGGCGTAGAAAATCGGGCCCAGGAAGGGCCGGAAAGGTGCAAAGGCCGGCAGGAATTCAGACGGTCCCAGGAACTTTGCGATCCAGGCGAACGGCCAGTCATCCCAGTAGAAGCCGGTCCACGGCAGCATCAGGCCG
>Ga0307425_1001970_pt1 | contig 11911 bp, 9 predicted proteins | sample SalMarWE160330MG_FD_202152 | JGI IMG/M metagenome (GOLD analysis project Ga0307425, IMG submission 202152) | Salt marsh sediment microbial communities from the Plum Island Ecosystem LTER, Massachusetts, United States - WE1603-30 | ecosystem: Environmental > Aquatic > Marine > Intertidal zone >... | reverse complement strand
CCGCCTCCTGCAGGTGTCGTTGAGCCTGTTCGGCATCATCGTCGCCATGTTCAGCCTGCGGTGGGACCTGGCCCTGGCCAGCTTTGCCATCTTGCCGGTAATGCTCTTGGCCACGTCGGTCTTTGCCAAGCGCGCGCGCACGGCCTTTCGCCTCACGCGTGAGACGATCGGCAACGTCAGCTCGGAGCTACAAGAGAACATCGCCGGGGTGCGCGAGGTGCAGGCCTTTGCCCGTGAGCGGGCCAACGTGGCCGAGTTCCGGCAGGTCAACCGCGCCAACCGCGACGCTAACGTCCAGGCCCAGACCTTGACCTCGGCCTTTTCGCCAGCGCTCGACGTGCTGAGTACCGCGGCGCTGGCGATCGTCCTTGGCTATGGCGGGTGGCTGGTGGTGCGAGGCGCGGCCACCATCGGCCTGATCGTCGCCTATATGACCTACGTGCAGCGCTTTTACCGGCCGATCCAGATGATCTCGAGCCTGTGGACCCAGTTCCAGTCGGCCGTAGCCGGTGCAGAGCGCATCTTTGAGCTGATCGATACCAAGCCCGAGGTCGTCGACGCGCCCGACGCGGTCGAGCTGCCACCGGTCAAGGGACGGGTGGCGTTCGATCACGTGAACTTTGCCTACAAGACCGACGAGCCGGTGCTGCGGGATGTCTCGCTGGAAGTGGAGCCGGGGCAGACGCTGGCCCTGGTCGGGCCGACCGGCGCCGGCAAGACGAGCATCGTCAGCCTGCTGACCCGCTTTTACGACGTGGACAGCGGCTGGATCACGGTCGATGGGAACGACATCCGCAGCGTGACGCAGGCCAGCCTGCGCGGGCAGATGGGCGTCGTGCTGCAGGATACGTTCCTCTTTTCGACGACCGTGATGGACAATATCCGCTACGGGCGCCTCGACGCGACGGACGAAGAAGTGATGGAGGCCGCCCGCCTGGCCAACGCGCACGATTTCATCATGCGCCTACCCGACGGGTACCAGACCAATATCGGTGAGCGGGGGAGCAACCTCAGCCAGGGGCAGCGGCAGTTGATCTCGATCGCGCGTGCCATCCTGTGTGACCCGCGGATCCTGATCCTCGATGAGGCGACGTCGAGCGTGGACACGCGCACCGAGCTGCTGATCCAGGCTGCACTGGACAAGCTGCTGCGCGGACGGACCAGTTTCGTCATCGCCCACCGCCTGAGCACGATCCGCAACGCCGACAAGGTGCTGGTCCTCGAACACGGCGAGATCGTCGAGCGCGGCACGCACAGCTCGCTGATGGCGGCGCGGGGCAAGTACTATGACCTGTATATGAGCCAGTTCCGCCGCGAGGCGGGCCAGGAAGAGGAAGAACCGCAGGCCGTCTCTGCCAGTGTCGACGCAGACGTGCGGGGAGACGGGCATCGTCTATCGGGGCAGGTTACGCCTGCTACGTGACGCCAGATGCCGGCATGTATCCTGGCGGGTAGCCGGCCCACGGGAGCTCTGGTAGGTTACGCCTCTTGGCGTGACGCATAGACCGAAATCGGGAGAGGGCACTAGCCAAGTGCCCTCTCCCTGTTATATACTATAGGTAACGAGCCCTTATCTGTCCTGGATGGAGAAGATGATGCCGGATATGCGCCCCAATATCCTCTACCTGCACTGCCACGATGCAGGACGCTATATCGAGCCCTACGGACATCGCGTCCCGACCCCCAACCTGCAGCGTCTGGCCGAGCAGGGGGTCATATTCCGAAACGCCTTTGCTGCTGCGCCGACCTGCTCGCCCAGCCGGGCGGCGCTGCTCACCGGCCAGTCGCCGCACAACGCCGGCATGCTGGGCCTGGCCCACCATGGTTGGTTCCTGAACGACTATGGCCAACACCTGATCCATTCGCTGCACGAGGCCGGCTATACCTCGGTCCTGTGCGGTGTACAGCACCTCACCGATTTCCGGCGCACGCGTTCGTGCGCGCGCATCGGCTATTGCCGCGTCCTGCACGTCTCGGCCGCCGACCTTCGCCGCAACATGGCCCCCGTGCGCCGGCGCACGCCGCGGGGGGAGCGTGCTTTCCAGCATGGGCGCGGCATCTTTCATCCCGTGCGTGGTGGTCGTGCGCAGCGTGCGCGGCGTACGCAGAGTACGCAGTATACGCAGCGCGCACGGCGACCTCTCCCTCGCCGGCGCCGTACGATGGGCCAACTGCGGCGCTGGCGAGGCTTACCGCATCCCCCCGGCATCCGCAGCATCCGCGGCGCACCGGGGGCGGCCCGCAGGCGGTTGACCGGCGGCGCTCGCGTCGCTCTCGACCGCAGCGTAGCCCGGGTAGCTGCTAAATGGCTGCGTTCCGCAGCGGCGGCACAGCCCTTTTTCATGAGCGTCGGCATGATCATGCCGCACCGTACCTACGCGCCCGCGCGCCCGCGCCTCTACCCGGCCGAGGATCCGCGCTACGTTCAGCCACCGGCCCCGCTGCCCGATGTGCCCGAGGTGCGGCGCGATACGGCCGACTATGTGGCCAGCGTGCGCATCATGGATGCGGCGTGCGGCATCGTCCTCGATGCGCTGGAAGAGAGTGGCCTGGCAGAGAACACGCTCGTCATCGCCACCACCGATCACGGCATCGCCTTTCCCTTTATGAAGTGTACCCTGACCGACCATGGCCTGGGCGTCTACCTGATCGTGCGTGGCCCGGGCGGTTTCGAGGGCGGCAGGGCCATCGACGGGATGGTTTCCCAGCTCGACGTCTACCCGACGCTGTGCGAGCTGCTCAGCATCGAACCACCCCCGTGGCTTCAGGGCACGTCGTTCATGCCGCTCGTGCGGGGCGAGCGAGACGAGATCCACGAGGAGCTCTACGGCGAGGTGACCTACCACGCTGCCTACGAGCCGATGCGCTCGATCCGCACGAGGCGCTGGAAATACATCCGCCGCTTTAACCCGCAGCAGACGCACCCCGTCCTGCGCAACATCGACAGCGGGCACAGCAAGCGCTACCTGCTCCAGCACGGCTTGGCCCGGCATATGGTGCCCTCCGAGTACTTGTTCGACATGGCCTTCGATCCGAACGAGGAGAACAACCTGGCTGACGATCCGGCGTATACAGCGATCGAGCGCGATCTTGACGCGCGGCTGCGAGCGTGGATGGTACGAACTGAAGACCCGCTGCTCGCCGGGCCAGTCCCTCGCCGGAATGGTGGCAACGGGATCCGCGGCTGGCGCCGCTGGGTCAGGGCGCGACGCAGATCGAGCAGGTGGGCGAGGCGGAAGAGGTGAGCAATGGAGAGATGGACGAGAAAGAGTAGCCTCTACAACCCCGTTTTCTCCGTACTTGGTCGAGCATAGGCGATCCAGGTGCATCCCCGTTACGTCTCAGACCAATCTCTTGTAGACCGAGAAAACGGGGTTGTTTCTCTCACCTCAAAGGCAAACCGCCGCCCAAAGCGCCGAAAGAGCCGCAGTACCGGCCGGCCGAAAAGGCCGATCAAGGCCACGTTCCCCGCTGCACGGCCCACGTCCCACCACGCCGAGGTCAGGCTGTAAAATGCCAGGTAGCGGCGCAGCGTCTGCAGCGCGCCCATGCCCGGCTCCCAGTACACACCGGCCTGCGTCGGATCATAGACGAAAGGCCAGAACCACAGGTTCATGACAAAGCCAAAGGCCATGCCCCAGACGATGCCCCACGCCGCCAGTACGAGCACCTCCAGCCGTGGACGCCGGTGCAGGTCGGGCAGCCAGGCCGAGGTCAGTCCCACCCAGCCGATGGCCAGCATCTGGTAGGGCAGCCACGGCCCCACGCCTGCGCCCAGCAGCGCCGAGACGCCCACCGAGAGCGCGCCGAGCAGGTAACCAAAGAGCGGCCCATAGCAATAGCCCGCCACGATCGGCAGCGCCTGCATGGCCGAGAACCCCACCGGTCCCGGCACCGCGCGCAGCACGGCATTGGTGGCCGTGAGCACACCCAGCGCGGCGACCATCTTGGCGTTTAGGCCGCTGCCGAGCAGGCTGCTCAGCACCGCGCCCAGGCAGAGGGCGATCAGGACGGTAAAGATCAGCGCCGCGTCCTGGGTGTGGGCCGCGCCACCTTGCAGTGCGGCGGCCTCTTCCTGCGGCTGCAGAAAGGGGTAGAGAAAGGCGGCGATACCGATCGCGCTCGACAGGATCAGGATCGCCGCGTTCAGCCAGCGGGACGAGGCAGCAGCGGCATACCAGCGGCTCATCGGCCCTCCATCACGTCGTCCACGGTCAGGTAGCGCGGGTCGCGAAACAGCTTGCTCACCTGCGAGGCAAAGACCTGCGAGCCGGTCATCACCGCGCGGGCAGGGCCGTCGACCGCGATCTCGCCATCGCCGAGCAGGATCACGCGCTCTGCGCACTGGGCCACCAGCTCGACGTCGTGCGTCACCATCACCACCGTCTTGTTCCGGCGTTTTTGTTCCTGCAAGAACGTCGCCAGCGCCGCCTTCTGCTCATAGTCGAGGCCGCGCGTCGGCTCGTCGAGCAGGATCAGGGCCGGGTCGCTGACCAGTACCGCCGCCAAGGCCACGCGCTGCCGTTCGCCGACGCTCAGGTCGCGCGGGTAGCGATCGCGCATCTCCTCCAGGCCCACCGTGCGCAGCAGGGCCGCGTCGTCCCCGGCCGGCATGCCCTGCGCGCGCCGCGTAAAGGCCAGTTCCTCGGCCACCGAGTCGGCAAAGAGCAGGGCGTTGGGGTTCTGCGGCACATAGCCGACCTGCTGGGCCAGCGTTTCGACCTGCGTCTGCGTCGTGTCGTGGCCTAGCACGCGCACGTGCCCGCCATTCGGCTTGAGCAAACCCATGCACTGCTTGAGCAGCGTCGTCTTGCCGGCCCCGTTGCGGCCCATCACGGCGACAAACTCGCCCCTGTCGACCCGCAGGTCGATCCCGTGCAGGACGGCGTGCCCGTTATAGCTAAAGCGCAGGTCGTCGATCTCGATGGCTGGCACTGTTTCTTCGTGTAGCGGATCTGCGTCCTCTACGTTCGGCTCCTGATCCTTCAGCGGATCAGGGGCATCTCTATCCGACGGCTCGGTGCAGCCTGCTGCAGGGCTGCGCTGCAGCGCGCGCACGTGGCGGCGCGCTTCCTTGATCGTCAGCGGCAGCGGCGACCAACCCAATCGCTTGCCCAGCTCGACGACCGGCGGCACCAGCGGCACCTGAGCCAGCACCTGGCGCGGCGGCCCGGAGAGTGGCGTCTCTCCGGGGCCGGGCATATAGATCGCCTGGTCGGCGTACTGCACGACGCGCTCCAGGCGATGTTCAGAGAGGACGATCGTCAGCCCCAGATCCTGGTTGAGCTTGACCAGGGCGTCGAGCACTTCTTCCGCCGCCTGCGGGTCGAGCTGCGACGTCGGCTCGTCGAGGACCAGCACCTGCGGCTGCAGGGTCAGCACCGAGGCGATCGCCACCCGCTGCCGCTCGCCTCCCGACAGGCTCGACAGTGCCCGCCGCCGCAGCGGGGCGATGTGCAACTGGTCGAGTGTCTCCTCTACTCGCACGCGCATCGTCTCTGCTGCGATGCCCAGGTTCTCCATGGCGAAGGCTAGCTCGTCCTCCACCACGTCGACCACGGCCTGTGCCTCGGGATCTTGAAAGACAAACCCTACCGTCTCGCTCATTCCGCGCGGAGCCAGCGCCACCGGGTCGCGCCCCGCCACGCGCACCTGCCCCTCGATCGTGCCCCCGTAAAAGTGGGGCACCAGGCCATTGATGCAGCGCAGCAGCGTCGACTTGCCCGCGCCGGAAGGGCCGATCACCAGGACGAATGCGCCCTCCTCGATCTGCAGCGACAGGTCCTGTAACACGGGCGCAGCGGCCTGGCCGGGGCTTTCGCCCGGGTAGCTATAGGTGAGGTGTTGGAACGCGATCATCGCTGTTCTCACTTTTCGGTTCTGCAGAGACACGTGCGTCCTGCTCGGCACGCAGGATCGGTTCGCGCGCTGCCGGTGGCGCTGCGACCAGCAAGGGCAAGGCCAGCAGCAGAGAGAGAGCGCCGAGTGCCGGATTGAAAGGGGGTAGCAGCGTCGTGTAGGGATAGTAGCGTAGCGCGGGCGGCTGGGCGATGCGCACTGCGATCAGCAGGCCGAGCACGGTAGCACTCGCCCCGATGACGGCTGCGTCGCGCCACGACCAGCGTTCGCGACGGTAGCGCGTGCGGTGCACGCGCCGTCCCTGTGCCCAAAAGACGCCGACCAGCAGCAGCACGCTGGCGCCCAACCCGCTCCAGCCGAGCCACGCCAGCCCGGCAAAGTAGGTCAACGTGAACGCGCTGCCCAGCACGCCGGTCAGTGCCAGGACGCTGAGCGCCTTGAGCAACACGTCCTGTGCTGCCGGGACGGGACGTGCACTGCCGAAACCGCGTGCTTCCATCGACTCGGCGAGCTGCAGGCTGCGCTCCAGGCCGGTGGTGAGCAGCGCCACCACCAGGGGGAGCATATCGCGCAGTCCCTTGATCCGGTGCCCGCGAATGCGCTGTGCTTCGCGGATCTCCCTCGCGCTGATCATCATCTGCGGCACAAAGGTGAGCGCAATCGAGACCACCAACCCGGCCTCGTAGATGAACGAGGGCGTGAGGCGCAAGATCTGTGCCTGGTCGACGACCAGGTTGAACGTGCCAAAGAGGACGAGCAGGACCAGCAGGCCCAGCGCGGTCGACGCGCCCCACAGCACGGCCTCCAGCGTGATCGGGCCGCCGATCAGGGGCCAGCTCGCCGGCAGGCTTAAGAGCACGTGATCGCCAGTGTGCGCATTGAGCGCGTTGAACGGGATCACGAGCAGCGCCAGCCCGAGGACGAGGCGCAGTAGCGAGCGCCACCCCTGCGCGCTGGGGTGATGCCTGCCGGCAGCGACGAACTGGATCGCGACGATGCCGAGCAGGATCGCCAGGTAGAACGGGTTCTGGGTCAGCGTGGCGCTGACGGCGACGGCAGCGGTCCACGCGACCCACGCGATCGGGTGCAGCATGTGCTAGAACTCGATCCCTTCCCGCGCCTCGATGCCGCGCTCGTAGGGATGCTTGACCTGCTGCATCACCGTCACGTAATCCGCCCGCTCTAGGATCGCCTCTGGCGCACGCCGCCCGGTGAGGATCAGCTCGATCGGGGCCGGCCTGGCCTCGATCAGGCTCAGCACCTCGTCCACGGCCAGCAGCCCAAAGTAGAGCGCGATGTTGACCTCGTCGAGCACGACCAGCTCGTACCCGCCGCCTCGCATCGCAGCCTCCGCCTTGGCCAGGCCCGCGTGCGCCTGCCGCCTGTCCTGTTCGCTCACCTGCTCGGCGCGGAGAAAGGCCGGCTTGCCGTACTGCTCGATCGTCAACAGCGGGTACCCTGCCGCGTCGTTGCCCAGCAGGGCGGGCGCGGCGAGCTCGCCGTACGTCTGCCCTTTCATGAACTGGCCGACGTACGTGTGCAGCCCGTGCCCCGCGGCGCGGAGCGCCATGCCCAGCGCCGCGGTGGTCTTGCCCTTCCCGTCGCCGGTATAGACGTGAACGAGGCCGCTCATCGCGACACAGAGCGGGCCTTGAGGGCCTCCCCGACGCCAATCAGCAGCGCGCCTCCCGCCAGCAGCGCGATCGCTGCCGTCCACAGGTTCGCACCGGTCTCGGGCAAGGTGGTCTGCGGCGCTGCTGCCGGGGTCACCTCGGCTGTCGCGGCTGTCGCGTCGCCGACGTCCATGCTGGCGTAGGGCAGCGTCTTGAGTGCGAGCGCGATCGGCGCCTGCAGGGTGCTCAGCATATTGTCGTCTGGCACGGCATCCTGCCAGCGAAAAGCGCCGTCCTCGTTCTGGAAGGCGCGGAGCCGGTCGAGCGGCGAGGTGCCGTCCTGTCCCTGGTATTTCCACGCGTCGCCCGCCGGGTCCTGCCCGGCAGCCACGATCGCCCACATCACCACCGCCGTCGAGTTCGAGTCGCTCTCCGTGCCATAGGGAGAGGGACTGATGTAGGGAAAGCCGCCGTCGGCGTTCTGCTGCCCGCGATAGTGCTCGAGCGTCTTGACCACCTGCGGGTGATCGGCCGGCACGCCTGCGGCTAGGAGGGCGAGCACGGCAAAGGCGGCGGTGTTATTGTCGCCCGCACCGGCGCTCGTATCCCCGTTCCACGACCACGTGCCATCGTCGATCTGGCGTTGTAGCAAATAGTTCACTGCCGCGTCCGGGATCGGGCGCTGCGCGCTGGCCAGGGCGAGCATGGCATAGGCCTGGTCGTTGATCATGCCGCTATCGCCGTATGCCCCAGTGCCACCGAGCGTGGCTTCGAGGCGCTGGATCAGGTCGGTGCCGTCCAACTGGCGCGGGTTCTTGTCCACAGCGATCAGGGCCAGGATCGTCTTGCCCATGTCGCCTACGGCGTGGATCGACGCCGCGTGGGCCGCCAGGTAGCTGTACGGGATGTTCCCCTCCTGGCTCCAGGCCAGCGGGTCGGCGCCGGTTGCTGCGGCTGCGAGCACGACGTCGGCGGTGGTGCCGACCGTGCTCTCAGGGCTGCCAAAGCCGCCGTCCGCGTTCTGCTGCATTTTCAACCAGGCAATCGCGTCTCCGGCGTCGGCCCAGGCCGGCAGGGCGAGGGTGAGGGTGATGACGGCTGCCATCAACAGAGCGAGCGTTCGTTTCCCAACCATGTGTCCTCCTCGGGAGTGCCTCGAGGCACAAGGAGGAGGCGGCGGGACGAAAAAACCTCCCCGCTCTGGCCTAGGGGAGGTGAGGGTGCTACCCGTCACGTTTGCCCTTGTCCACGAGGGTCACAGTGAGTGGGTTGAGGCGGGCGACCTGGCTCGGCCTCGGTCAGACACGACCTCGGCCTTACAGTTGCGGGACAGCGCCGGCCTTCGTTCGCACTCTTGTGCGATTGGCACCGGCTTCCCCCTTCAATCCCCTTGCATCCGGGCGCGGGGAACCTCAACCGAATCGATTCGATTAGGCAGCAGTATAGCATGCCTTGCGGGGCGTGTCAAAGACAGCGACGGCCGACAGCGGCCCGCTTGGTAGACTTGACAGCACAAGTCGGCTATAATGGTGGAGAAAGATAGGCAACCTCGGTGACATAGAGGAGGTGATCGACATGGTGGTTCGTTCGTGGATGCTGGAGCAGTTGGTAAAGATCGAGCGGCACCAACCCGAGATGGTCGATCGAGCTGTGAAAGAGATGCTGGCTCAGCAGAGTGACTTGCGCTGGTCTGTGGTAGTGGGTGCTTACCTGGATGGTGAGATCAACTTGGGAAAGGCGGCTGAGCTGCTTGGGATGCACCGGCTTGAGCTGCAAGAGCGGTTCATCGCACAGAGCGTTCCTGTGCGCGTTGGACCAGACACCGTCGAGGAGGCGAGGGCAGAGCTAGCTGCGATCGAGTCCTGGAATGCGGAGGCAGAAGAAGCAGGGGAACAATGACCGTCCTGCTGGACAATACTGTGCTATCCAACTTCTCGATCGTTTGCCGCCCCGATCTAGTGCGGTTGGCACTTGTCGAGCAAGTCGGCGTGACGGAGCAGGCTCTCCAGGAAATGCGGGAAGGTGCCGCAATTGGCAAGATCCCGTCGTGTAATTGGGACTGGCTTGCTCGTGTTACCCTCACTCCTGCCGAACAGTCGCAGTTCGAGATCTTTCACGAACACCTGGGCACGGGCGAAGCATCATGTCTGGCGGTGGCCCGGCAGCGGGGGTACAGACTGGCAACCGATGATAAGGATGCCCGGCGCCTGGCACAGCAGTTAGGCATCTCACTTACCGGGACAATTGGCATTCTGGGCATATTGGTCAAGAATGGCGAGCTCTCTTTGATCGAAGGAAATCGCCTTTTGCTGGAAATGGTTGCCGCGGGCTATCGCTCTCCGGTGACGACATTGGAAGAAGTGCTGTCACAGTGATAGCGCCAGGGCAGAGAGATGCGAAGAAGGGCATCCGGGCGGGCACGCGAATGCCGATTCGCCAGGTCCGCCCCTACAGACGGTATCCTTGCGAAGGCTGCGCATTCTGATGCGCGCAGCCTTCGCAAGGGTGATCTCTATGGAAAGATCCCCCGCAACTGCACCGCTGCGGCGACGTCATGCACCGCCAGCATGTAAGCCGCCATGCGCAGCGGCACGTCGCGTGCCTCGCTAACCTCCCACACCTTGCGAAAACTGCCGACCATGATCCGCTCCAGTTGGCGGTTGACTTTGGCCTCTTCCCAGAAAAAGCACTGCATGTCCTGGGCCCACTCGAAATAGCTGACCACCACGCCGCCGGCATTGGCCAGGATGTCGGGCACCACCAGGATGCCGCGCTCGTCGAGGATCGCGTCCGCCTCGGGTGTGGTCGGCCCGTTGGCTGCTTCGATCACCGCCTTGGCGCAGAGTTGGTCTGCATTTCCGGCGTGGATCTGGTGCTCCAGCGCCGCCGGGATCAGCACGTCGACCTTGCTGCTCAAGAGCTCTTCGTTGCTGATCGGCTCGATGTCTGGTACCGTGCACTCTTCCAGCAGGTGCTGCGGGTGTGCGTCGATGTGACGGCACAGGGCGGGGACGTCTAGCCCGCGCGGATCGTACCATCCGCCGCTGACGTCGCTGACCGCCACGACCTTGCACCCCATCTCGTTCAGGATGGTCGCCGCAGCCGATCCGACGTTGCCAAAGCCCTGGATAGCGACCGTGGTCTCGTCCAACGTCCGCCCGGTGTGGCGCAGCAGTTCGCGCGTGGTGACGGCAACGCCGCGCCCGGTGGCTTCCGTGCGCCCCAACGATCCGCCGAGTGCAACCGGCTTGCCGGTCACGATCTCCATCGTCGCCTGGTCCTGCAGCATGCAGGCCGTGTCGGCCATCCAGGCCATGATCTGAGCATCCGTGTTCACGTCCGGGGCGGGAATGTCGCGCCGTGGGCCGAGGATCGGCAGGATCATGGCGGTAAAGCGCCGCGTCAGGCGGCACAGCTCGGTCTGCGACATGGTCTTGGGGTTGCACCGGATGCCGCCCTTGGCCCCGCCATACGGGATGCCGGCAACGGCGCACTTCCACGTCATCAGTGCCGCCAGGGCGCGCACCTCGTTCAAGTTCACGTTGAGGTGGTAGCGGATGCCCCCCTTGCACGGGCCGCGCGCGCTCGAGTGCTGGACGCGATACCCGGTCAGGACCTGGATCGAGCCATCGTCCATCATGATGGGCACGGCGACGGTCAGTTCGCGTTCCGGCTGGCGCAGGATGGCGTGGATGCCGGGGTCCAGCCCAATGCGGCTTGCCACGTCATCGAGCTGGGCCCGGACATCGTCCCACAGGTCGTGCGCCGGTTCGGCGGCGACGACAGCACGCCCTATCTGGTTGGCTGCAGCCTGGGCAACACGTGGCTCGGCCGCGACTCGTTCCTTCTGCATCTCTTTTTCCTCGAGCAGGTCCATCGCTAGCGTTCCCATACCTGCAGCGGGCGGTGGTGGATCGCCTGGAACAGCGCCCCGTAGCTGGTGCGGTTCGCCACGTCCTGATCGTCGACCACTTGAACGTCGAGCACGCCCTGTTGTGGGGCACGCCCGAGCACAGCAGCGAGCGCGCGGACGAGGGCACCGTCGAGCGTCTCGACCAGCGCATGAAAGGCTGCCGTCTTGCGCCCGCTCCACACGATCAGGTGCACCAGCGGTGCACCCGGCTTTGTCTCTGCAAAGCACGCGTCGTCGGGGATGGTCTCGTACTCGAGCGTATAGGCGGCCTTGGCGTGCTCGTCGAGCGCGCCAAGCGACGCGGCGACATACCTGGCGAGCCCATAGACGTAATAGTCACAGGCGACACGGTCGCCCTTGCAGATCCGGTCGAGCGCGGCCCCTGTACCCTCTACGTTCATCTTTTCAGCACAGAAGGACATGGCCTCGTGGACGATACGCTCGGCGATGCTGTCGGCGTCGGGTAGTCTGGGCAGCACGTCCGTCGCCACGCGCGTTGCCTGTAGGGCCTGAATGCTTGCGGTGT
>Ga0307425_1001969_pt1 | contig 11926 bp, 20 predicted proteins | sample SalMarWE160330MG_FD_202152 | JGI IMG/M metagenome (GOLD analysis project Ga0307425, IMG submission 202152) | Salt marsh sediment microbial communities from the Plum Island Ecosystem LTER, Massachusetts, United States - WE1603-30 | ecosystem: Environmental > Aquatic > Marine > Intertidal zone >... | reverse complement strand
CGCACTTTGTCTTGCAGGACTCCCATGCCACTTCGAAACCCTCCCTTTCAGGGCATATCACATTTTCAGGCACCTTCCCCTGGAGTCCCTTATCCAATTCCTGGATATCTTCCGGAAGCTCGACGTCGCCGTTGCTGCCGGCCATCTCCTTATCCAACTCCTGGATGTCTTCGGGCGGCTCTCCCGTACTGCCGGAGCTCTCCTTGTGATCGTTTTCGTCCTTCTCCATGTCTGCCCCGACGTGCTTTAGCCAGTCATGAAACGGTTGACATTTCTCGGCTTCGCCGCATTTTCCTTCCTTGCACACCCGGACGTTTACGCGGGCGCCGCCTTTTCTCTTCGGACATGCGATATACTTCGGAGCACTGGATTCTCCCCCGCCATTCCCACCACTGGCCGGCGGCTCTGACGCTGCGCCACGTGCGTCTTTCAAGGCCCACAGAAGGCTAATGGCCTCTTCCTTCCGGAGAAATGTGAGGTCCTTTCCGCCGATCTCGGTAAGCTTCCTGTCAACGATCTTCGTTCCGCCCGGCGTCGCGGCTTCGGCCTTCTTGATCTCCCGTATAACCTTCGGCTCAATGCCGCACGTCTTTATGACCAGGCCGCCTTCCGTCTCGAACTCATTTCGTCGGTACCGCTTTGGCGGCTTGCCGGGCGGTTTTATTTCGGGCTCCTCGCCGGCGCTTGGCTTTGCTGCCGCTGGCTCGGTCTTTTTCTCCTCCGCGGGCGGCGCCGTACGCGTAGGCGGGTCCTTTCGCTCCGGTTCCAGCACTTCGGCCCCTTTGAGTTTTTCGGCCAGGGTTGTAGTGTTCACCTCGGCCGCCGTTCCAGGCATACTGTACGTACCGCTTCCGCGCGTTTCTTCCTCAACCTCGATAATATCCGCGAGCTCCTCCACCGCCTTCATGCCTCTCAGGACATCGCCGAACTCGTCGCGATTTACAAACTGTCTCGCCTTCCACTGCATCATGCGGCGAGTGAAACGCCTCCAGGGAGAATATGGATCCCTCGACCCATCCCGCTTTTTCGGGTCGTCGTACCCGGCCCGCTTACATTCCATCCATGTCCATCTGCCCGTTTTTTCCGGGCGTCCCCTCCGCTTCACGGTATAGGTAAAAGTCCAGTCATCCTCGAACGGGGTTCCCGTCTCCGTCTCCTTCGGGTACCCCTCTTCCATGAGCCCGGACGCAAGTATCTGCCCCGTGATCGCGTCGCCGTACAGACCGCAGCGCCCGTTTATGATTGCGAGGTCCTGCAGCCCTGTGATAACGGGCCTGCCAATTTCCATGTTGGTCAAAATCCCGATCGCAACTTTCGGAGCCGTGTCGAATGACTTCGGCGCGAGCCCGCTCGCGTGCACCAGGCCGGCGAAACGCATAACGTCCTCGTAATCCTTCGGGATTATGCCGTGGTCAAAGACGATGTTCTTTAGCGCCGGCTTCTTTTCTCCCGCCGGTTCCATAGCCATTGTGTTCCCCTGTCCTTGGTTTTCCTCTCCCATGTACTTCCTCCTTCTCTGCTTAATGGTTTAATACATCGCAAAATTGGAATTCATCATCTTCCGCGCTCTCCACAGCGGAGGCGATAAAGTCCGGATAACGTCTTGAAATCTCCCTGGCCACTTCCCGGTTTCCCGGCACCGGGCGACCAGGTCGAGCGCCTCGTTCAACTTCATGCGGCCGGATTCAAGGAAACCTTCGTCCGCCCTGGCTACCTCCACCTCGTAGGGCTCGTGATCGCCGTGAAACACGACAAAGCCGAAATGGTTCACCCGCTCGCCGGTTATCACCCGCACCCCCTCAATGCACATGGCCGCCTGCATGTCATAGTGGAGATCCATCGCTACGTTGTCGAAGTACCCTGGGGATGATTGATTTTTGAGATCCCACATCTCCCCGTTCGACTTCAGCATGTCCGGACGGATCTTTAACGGCAACCCGGTCCGGCCATCAATCCAAAACCCCGATGTCTCGACGAAGCGTTCCTCGACCGGCGTGTAAACGATATTCCGGGCGTTTTCGTAATCACCCGACTTGAGGGCCTTTTCATATTTGATAATTCGCTCGAAGTCCTTTGTGCTGATGGGCGCGCGCTGGAAGTATTCAACTTTCTCTTTCCACGCATCCCTCTTCGCATGCGCCCCTTTGCCGGAAAACACCGGCTGCACTCTGACCTCATCTTTGAATTTCTCAGGCTCAAGAAAATAGCAGTGGAAGGCAGTCCCGAAATGGAACTTCGCCATTTTGGCGTCGAAGTAGCCGAGGCCGCCCTGTTCTTTTTTGTTGAATTGCGCTTCTTTCGGGGATCCAAAAGGCGGGACCAGGTCGGAGAGGAATGTCTTGCTGTACCAGTCCACCCCGGCCGCGTAATGGTAGTCAAAAAGAGACATCCTGTAGAACTTCCCAGGTTCAATCCTTTTGGTCAGTGCTTGCTCCATTGCCGCCCTCCTCTCCTGATAACACTGCAATCCTCAACATTTTTCCCTCCTCATTCTTCGGCATCGAGACCGACCTCTTCGCAGTATGCGCGGAACGCAAGACTACCCTTCTTCTTGAGGATCCTCTTTGCCTTCCTGGCGTCTCTCTGGTGCCGGCGCTGCACGAAAAAGCGGCAAAGCCGCTGCACCCGATCTCGTGTGAAAGTCAAACTACTGACATTGACGTCAGGATAGACAAAATGAGTGGAAGGGTGATAACAGGCCAGAAATTGGTCGAAGGTCGGCTCGTTAAGGTTCTCATTCTGTGAGAAGAAAATCCCGATCCGGCCGACGCCGGACCAGCCTTCCCGCACATCGCCCATCTTCCTGCTGAATCCCCGCACATACGGTTCTCCCCCGTGGCCATAGTAAATGTGGGCTACACGCAGGTGGTTTTTCAGCCTCAAATACTCCCTTGCCTCAACCGCCCCGGTGTCGTCGAACAGCACAACCCCCGTCGCTTTCGGTACTCCCTCGATTTTAAATTTTCCCACGCTCATGCTGAACCTCCTTCTCCTTCTCCGCCGCCGGGGAACGCGATCCGGAACGGACCTATGACTCTAACCGTCGGCCCTTTCTGCTCTGTGTTCTGCCCATTCGCCGGCCGCACGACGATCTCTCCCTTTCCTCGCAGAGAAATATCTCTTCCGTCTGCCCAGGGCATCCTCTCCCTGATTAAGGCCCACATCACGCCGAGCAGGGCATCTACCTGCATCCCTATCCGGCTGACCTCTATGGCCGCCTCCTGCGACTGCTGAAGCTTTAATTTGTTCTGCAAGGTCAGAAGCGAAACCGCTGATCCCCATAGGCGCTTTTCGAGCTCGGTAAGCGTGCCGATGACTGTGTCACCGTCCTGCCTGGCGCTCAAAGTAACCACCGCTTCTCCAGCGAGAAGTCCCTCCAGAAACGTACCCTTGAATAATTCCTCCACCATGCGCTACCCCCTCTCTGCCGGGTTAGTACGCCGGGCCCGGCTGCCGGCGATGCAATTTGTTCAACGACCTGAACAAACGTACCCCAACAATATTTCAATTGCAACAAAAAAAATTCATGTTCTCGAACTTTTTTTGAGTTTTCGAACTTTTTTCATTGACAAATGAAAATCGGACAGTTTAGGATCATCAACGATCATGATCAGATTGGAGAAGCGCTTCAAGGAGTACTTTTTATGTGGCCGAAAGTCCGGAAGGGAGCAAATACATGCCAGCCAAAGGGAAGGCCTATAGCCGTGTCGAGGTTGACTGTGCCCGTTGGGCTCGGGAATGGCTTGATAAAACGGGGTTGAAGCCGGCCGACCTGGCTCGGGCCTTGGGTAGACCAAACAGGTTCACCCACGACCTCCTGAAAGGTAAGATTAACACGATCTACACGATCGAGGTTATCGTGTACAAGATGGAGGGAGGGAATTATCTCGCCATGACTGATTTTGCTCAAACCGATGAATCAAAAAATCTTCTCCGGGAGCTGCAAGTCAAAAGCGACCTAGCCAAAGAGGGTATGCCCGAAGGGCAGCTCGATTCTTTGCAGCGCATTATCAACACACTACACATTCACGGCAAAAGAGGCGTCCCGCTCACCTTCTTTGAAAGCCTCATAAACGAGGGCCTCGACCAACTGAAGAAGGAGAAAAGACGGGTAAAGTCCATGAGATCCCCATAGCCGCGGCCTTCGAGCCGATCCTGGAAAAGATGCTGGAGCAGCAACGGCGCCAAGCGATCGTCTCGCCGTTTTTCTTTATTAACCCGGTCGGAAAGCTGCCCGGGAAGCACTACACGAACAAGGCAATGAATGGGATCTGGAAAAGGGCCTGTAAAGCGTGTGGGGAAACAATAGGGCTTTACCCCGGGCTCAAGCACAGCGCGTGCTCGCAGTTCCTAAACGAGAAGGGCGGGACTCTGTCGGAGCTCTGGACCATCACCGACCACGCGCGATTTGATTCGGTGAGACGATACGGGAAAACCACCATTGCGAGAAGAAAAGAGTTGATCGACCGCAGAAATTTTTTTGGTACACGGGCGAGGGAAGAGGAGCGATGAAGAAGCCGGACTTATATCTGTGGGGGTACACGGTTTATTCAGTCCTCCGGCTCCTCGTCATCATCTGTCTTGTCATTTTCGTTATTTCTGTGCTGCTCGGCGCGCTTATAAATAGCATCCGTTTCACACTGTATTTTGGTTGACCTTGCGGCCCTTTTGCGGCCCTTTTTTTTGTCTTGTAAATTCAAGTCGTTGAACAAATAGCCCAAAACGGGGAATAAATGGGAAGACTGACAAAGCAGGGGATCGACTATTTTCCGCTCGACTGTGAGTTCGACGACAAGACCGAGCTCTACATTCTCGAAAAGGAAGCGGTCGGCCTGGCGGTTATGCTCACACTGTGGCAACTGATCTACCGGGACGAAGGATACTTTATCGCCCACGACGACGACCTGGCTCTCCTGGTAAAAAGACGAATAAACGTTGACAGAGAGACCGTCGAATCATGCATCCACGCCATGCTGAGACGTAGCATTTTTGACCAGGATCTCCACGATAAATACGGCATCCTCACCTCTAAGGCAATTCAAAAAAGGTTTCTCATCGTCACAAGAAAGAGGAAAGTTGCTATTTTCATTGAAGAATATATCCTCATCAATGATATAAGTTCCGCCGGAAATATCAAAATTTCCGGAAGAAACGCCGTTTATTCCGGTAAAAACACCACAAAGGAAAGTAAAGGAAAGGAAAGTAAAGGTGATATATCCTCTGACGAGGATATATCTGAGCCGGAAGGCCTTCCGCTTCGTCCGGGACCTCCACCAAACTCCCCACCAAAATGTCCACAACAAAAGATAATCGACCTCTACCACAAACTTCTTCCTGAGCTGCCCGTCGTCCGCGTCTGGAATGAATACAGCGCCGGCAATCTCCGGACCCGGTGGGCCGAGGATCGACATCGACAGTCTCTCGAATGGTGGGAAAACTTTTTTAGGCAAATAATCCGCACCAGCGACTTCCTCATGGGGAGGAAGAAAGATTGGCGCGCCAGCCTGGGTTGGATGGTCGGCCCGAAGAATTTTGCCAAGATCGCGAACGGAGAATACCACTCGAACGGCGACCGCAAGATAAGCGGTATTGCCGAATGGCTACGAAGACAGCAGGAAGGAGGTGATGATTGTGAACAGGAGAAAAGATAGCAGGCGGTTTTCGGAAGTTATGGCGTCCCTCAATGAGGTGTTCGGGAACGGGGAAGTCACGCCAAGGAAAGTGGAAGTCTATTTCCAGGCGCTAGAACCTTATCCCCTCGAGGGGGTCGAGAGGGCCGTGGCAAACCTCATCCGGCACCGGACCATCGGGAGATTCCCCACCCCCGGTGAGATCGCCGAAGAGATCGACGTGATCAGCCGTTACCAAAAACCGCCGGAACTCGACGAGGGCGCCGGCCATGTCAAGAGGCTTAAGCTTCTCACGAACAAGATAACAAACCTCTAACACGCAACGAAAGGAGACGGAAAAATGACAGGACCACTCGCACTGTATTTTGCGCAAAAACCATCCCTGACCGGTAATGGAAATAAAACTTTAATGCCTGGCATCGCAGCGTTGTACGATGGTATTTATACGCCAACCCTTTTCGGACCAGCCAATAGAGACGATCTACTTAAGGCGCTCAGGCTGGCTCCGCAGGTGGTCACATTCCAAGGGACTTATCTCGCATATTCCCTCATCTACCGTAACCAAACCCCACTCAACGACCTCGACCCGAGGGTGCATATCGACATCTTCCTCGAATTGGTGCGCGAAGTTTTTAACGCGGAATCGGTCCTAGAGGCGGAGAAGAAAGAGGGGAGGGAGTTGATTATTGGCGACCATGAACTCACCCTCCCCGCAATCGCGCGGAGCACGCTCGGTCAATGGGAATCAATTCCCGAGGGGGCTGATGCAAACAGCCTGATTGAATCGAGGAATTGGCCCGAGGCGTACACCCACTGCTTGAAGATGGCTAGAATTATACTACGGCTCTTCCGTTTCGGTCAAGAGTTCGGGTATCTCCTCGATGGGGAGGAACAAAAAATTCCTATCGACTTCAACGACATGGAAAAACTGAAATCCCATGCGCTTATAGCTCAACGCAAAGATGCGGAGATCGCAGCCGAGAAAGACAGTGTTCCCCTGGACCAACAGGGAACCGGGGATACCACCGCCGCGGAGGACAAGGCCGTGCGGGACGTCCTTGAGTTTCTTACGACCGAACAGGCATCCAGGCTAACGGCCATCCCGAAGGGTACATTTTCGGGTTGGCGGTCGACCAACCAAGGGCCCCAGTATTTCAAGTTCAAAAAGAGAGTAATGTACCGCAGAGCGGACCTGATAGCATGGATGGAAAGCGGAATACACAAAACAGACCAAAGCACTGCGGCGGAATTACTCGGTAAACTCAAAAAGAAATAACAGTCCGACAGGAGGCGAACACCTATGCCAGATACAGAAAAACTGGACCAGCAAATGAAACGCGAAGCGGCCGAACAGGGCCTCGGGTCAATGGGGACCTTCTCGGAAGGGAAGCTCAACAAAGAGGACGAGGGCGACATTAAGGTCGGTCTTAAGATCGAGGGAGAGCACGTGATCTTGAATTTCGGAGTGTATGTGTCATGGCTGGGCATGACCGGAGATGAGGCAATTAACATGGGCGAGCACCTTATCCAGGCCGGCAGATCAGCGAAAGGAGGAAAATAGTGAACCTACATCCAATCAACATCATGGACGGAGACCTGGTCTTTTACGACATAGAGACTATGCGCGCGCCGTACGAGGTGGTTGGCGGTTGGGACAACCCGGAGGGAATGGATTTCGGGATCGCCGTGGCCTATCACCAGAGCAAGGAGCCGGGGGAGAGAATGTACCACTTCTTCGGCCCAGGACAGAAGCAGGAACTTATCGACCTGCTTCGCGGGCGTGTGGCGGTCACCTTCAACGGTGTCAAGTTTGACAATCGTGTCTTATTCGGGAACCTCTGCCGGAATCCGCCCTGGCGCAACATCGACCTCCTGCGCCTGGTCCTCCTCGATAAGTTCAAAACCAGGTCAGTCGGAGAAGCAGAGCGAAAATATGGCAAGGAAGCCGTCCACGGCGGTGGCCAGTACAGCCTTGACGGCCTGGCCGAGGGAACCATGGACATGCACAAAATAGGCACGGGAGCCCGGGCCCCACAACTCATCGCCAAGGGAAAATGGCCAGAGGTCTACTCCTACTGTCTCCATGATGTGCGGCTCCTGCGCGGGTTATTTGAGCGCGCATACGAAAACGGTGTTTTGAGAGCGAGGGACGGCACACCGGTTTTTGTGCCGGCCGCTCTACTCGCCCAAGGGACGGACCTTGAAGAAGGCGAACCCCTTTGAGCCCGGAGATCATGCCGCAGTGGGTCGCTCCTGGCCGCTGCAAGCATGGCATAACCGAGGGGAATTGCTCCCTGTGCAACCCCCCACCACGAAAGGAGAGGAAGATGACTTTAACACCGACAAGGAAAACCTGCCCGTCGTGTTCGCGCGAGCTGAAGTTGACCGACTTCTACGGCGACAAGCGGACCGCGGACGGCCACAAGCCCATCTGCATCAAGTGTTTTGATGATCCCGGGTGGCATGAGAGAGATGGGGATCTGTTAACTAAGACCCCCGCGAAAGACCAGGGGGGTCCGCCGCCGGAAGGCGCCCCAAAGCCGGAACCCGACAAGGAACCTTTGGAAGACTTGACGGCTTCAACGCTTACCTTTGGTCCGGACGAGGAAGCCTCGGAGGCGGGTAGGTTGCAGAAGGCACTCGAATCTCTTCTTGAGCGCTACGAAGATGTTCTGCCCGCCCTGGCGGAAGCCGCATATAATCACATGCGAACCCCTGCGCACCAGGCGATATGCTACATCACAAAGGGCCTTCAGTCGGACGGCCTTAAATGGTGAACTGGACCGAAGCACAATATCACGAATACCTGGCGCGGCTGAGGAGCGGCGAGGTGCCCGAGGAGGACGATAAGCCGGATGAAGGCCCGGAGTCGGTCCTGCAGGGGAAGATCATGCAGTGGGCGAAACAGCATGCATATCCCTGCCAGTGCTTCCGGCGCTCCCGGAAGGCCAAGAAGTTCCTGGTACCCGGCCTGCCGGACTGAATCATCGCGCTTCCCCGGGGCGTGACCTTGTGGGTGGAACTAAAATCGGCTGATGGCTGGCTGCGCGAAAAGCAAAAGGATATCCGGCTGCAGCTCATGGCCCTCGGGCACCGGTGGTACAAGGTGAAATCATTCAAGCGTTTCCTGGAAGTAGCGGAGGAGGCGAGGGGAAAGGCCAAGAAATGAAACTTAAGTTTTGGAAACGCAAGAAAACAGAAGGGCGGCCACGCTCCATTCGCTTGGGCCTGCCAATAGACATTAGGCGAGAGATAGAAGAGGACGTGAGTAGGGCGGTGAGCAAACAGCTTGATTCGGCCAGGTCGCTATACGCCCTCCAAGAAGCCTATGACAGGCTCAAAAAACAGCTCAAGATCGTTGAGGGCCGTCATCCCGCAGCGGCCCAGCTCGTGGCCGAGCTAGAGGATCTCAAGGCGCGAGTTCTCCAGGCGGAAACCATAGTCATTGATCTCAGAACACGAAACGAAGACCTTGAGCTCAGAGATCATGAGAGACGAGATGAACTCACGGGCCTCCGACAAAGGGAAAAACACTTGAAATCAATCGTCGATGCTAGGGCAGAACCCACCGACGAGCTCAGAAAAACTATACGGAGCCTCAAGACTAAGCTCAAGAGACGAGACGCAAAAATCGAAAGGATGAAGCATGGCACACATAGGACTGGAAACCCGAAGAAAAATCGCTAACCTGGTACACCACGCCCTCCAGGAGGAGTCCCTCAACCTGGAACGGGCTTACCTCACCGCCGGCGACGATCCGCTCAGTATTTCCATAAACGTCAAAGTGGATCCGGCTCAGAAGGGCGGTAACGATATTGACTTCACCATGACCTACACGGTAGAAAAGCGGAAATACAAGGCGAAGGCATTTGCCGACGAGGATCAGCAAGGTCTCTTCGATGCCGTTGACGACTTCAAGAAGATCATCCCGAAGGGCGACTCGGTCACTATCTCCGCCAACGACGGGCCGGGTGTGACCATCGAGGGTGAGGGAGAGCCGCACGAAGACTTCGAGGACGACCGATTTGAAGACGAACGATGAAATACCGGCGCCTCACTCAGCGCGATACCATCCGCCCCGAGGATGAATACCGTACAAATTGGGGCACTTGGCGGCGCATCGAGCCCGAGGATGTAGGAAAGAGAAAAGGGAAAGTCATGGGGTGGTATGTGAAAATGCGCCGCCCCCTCACACAAACTGCCGAGGAGGAAGGACAGTGAGGTCTTATCTAAGCTATGGCGGCGGGGTAAATAGTACGGCAATGTATCTCCTCATGCTTGACCAGGGCGTGGAGTTTGAGGCGATCTATGTGGATCACGACTCCGACTGGCCGGAGACCAGGGCCTACGTAAAGATGTTCGCAGAGCGGTTTCCGCTCACGATTCTCCGCCCAATGGTCCAGGGCCATCAATCGCTCTTTGAATACTGCAAGGCATACCAAATGATTCCCAGCCGGCGGCGGCGGTGGTGTACCTCGAAATTTAAGGTTCGTATTATCAATGCGTATGTCGAGAAACCGTGCTTTTCCCTTATCGGCATCGACGCGGGTGAAAAGCATCGTGCCTCCATTTCGGTTGAGAAGGGCATAGAAAACCGCTATCCACTGATCGAGAACAACGTGGATCGGGATGGCTGCAAGGAGATCATAAAAAACCACGGTCTCGAAATTCCCATGAAGTCCGGATGCTGGTTCTGTCCTTATCAGCGCAAGGCGCAATGGCAGGCACTCCGTAGGAAGCACCCGGACCTTTTCTGTGAAGCACAAAAACTTGAACAGCGGCAGATCGAGGCGCGGGCGGAAAAAGGCAAGGGACCCATCTACCTGTTCGCCAAGGACAGACCGATCAGCTCCATCATAGACGAGGCCCAGGCGGCCTTTCCTGGGATGGAAGAAATTGAATACCCGCCTTGTCATTGTGGGCTCTAACATAAATCCTTAGCGCCGAGACGGACGGCTGAAGAACGGACGGATATCATGAACCCCACCCGAATGCGACAACGGAGATCATGGCACAACAAAAGCGATTTCTCACGAGAGCTGAGAAGACATTCGACGACGAGATTCTTAGAGGTTATGGGGAGATGGCCGCCTTCCTTGACGTATCGCTGTCCTACTTCACGCGGAAGATCCTCCCCAGGCTGCGGGAAGCGGACATCCTTGTCCCACGGCCCAAAGCCAATAACCGGCCAGGCGTACGGTTCATTACATGGAAGCGGCTCATTCTGTCATGGGTCGTAATGGACGAAGGGCTGCGAAAGAAAAGAGAGTTTGAGAAGTCATAATGGTCCGTCGAGCGCGAGCTCCTCCTATCCGAATAGGGAAAGCTGCCCAAGGGTTGGCTTGTAGTAGTGCTGCCAGGTGGTATAGTCGTACCAGATCTTGCAGCCGCATTCTGTACACTCCCCCTCGCCGTACCTGGACCAATGGAGCAGGATCGGCACCCCCTCGTAGGAAATCGCGTCGTCGCCGGCGCCCTTCAGGATGATGCCCTCCGCCTTTCCCTTCTCGTAGGCCTCGCCGGCCCCGGGATCGGTCCAGGAACTCGCGAAATAAAGAAAACCCCATTTACTCCCCGGCTCCTTGCCGGCGCCACAGTTCGGGCAGATGCTCGCCTGCTGCGATGTGCCGCGTCTTACGGTCTTCATCTTGAAGGGCACGTACCCAGGCGGCGGGTCGGGCCGCCTGGTGTCTTTTGGATCGCGCCAGGGCATCCTTTCAACCTCCTCCATTCGCCACGCGCCGGTCGAGCTCCTGGGAAACTTCTCCCTCATGGATGCGCCCGTAGCACTGGCACTCCATCCCGGGTGGATGCCCGCACCGGATGTATTTCCCACCGGCAACCCACGCCTGGCGGGTGTAGTCGTACCCGTTCCACAACCTCCCGCTCCTGTACTCATTCACCGACGTTCTTGACATTGTCTACCTCCTTCTCTTTCTTTGGGCTCAAACCCCCTGCCTTGTCGAGGGAATGGCAATCGAGGATCTCGTCGGACAGCCAACTGGCAACCCAACTGCCGAGCCCTTTCCGATGAAGGGCCTGGGCCATGGTTTCCACTCTACCCTTGAGAGCTTTAAGGTCTTCCATCAACTCAGGGGCTGCGGCAATAAGACGAGCGATCCTTTCGGGTTCCCGGTGCTCCTCAGCCCTAATTGAGTGCACGACATAGTGGCCATCGTTCGAATTCTTCAAAGGGTCGATGACTTCAAAGTCTCCATACTGGTTGATTTGGTGTGCCATCCAGCTCATACGTCCCTCCTTTACGCCGGTCCGTGGTAGACCGGGCTGTATTTGTT
>Ga0307425_1001968_pt1 | contig 11927 bp, 14 predicted proteins | sample SalMarWE160330MG_FD_202152 | JGI IMG/M metagenome (GOLD analysis project Ga0307425, IMG submission 202152) | Salt marsh sediment microbial communities from the Plum Island Ecosystem LTER, Massachusetts, United States - WE1603-30 | ecosystem: Environmental > Aquatic > Marine > Intertidal zone >... | reverse complement strand
AATGTAGAGTGCGGCCAGGTGTTCGGCTTCGGCGTGCAAATCCCAGTCCTTACGCTCCCGGCGGACCAACGCACTCTGCAATTCGGATTGGAGCTTCGCATGCGGTGCTTGCAGCCTCGAACCGATCTTCTCTGCCAGCTTGCGTGAGTGCTCAAGCGATAGAAAATCCGACTCGCTGCTTGGAAACGGGCAGTCGTCGATCAAAAGAACAACGTGCTTCTGCGGATATTCCATCAAGGCAGCCGAGATAAGCGCGCGGCTCACCACGGATTCGTCTTCCTTGTAACTGGGGACCAGGATCGTGAGGCTGGGAAGAGTCGACGCATGGAGTTGCCAAAGCTGCTGCCGCTCAAGCGGGGCATGCATTCCCTCGCGCCTTAGCCAACCAACCCGCACCAGGAAGTAGATTAGGTTTCCCCACAGGAGCGCAAACAATACCAGGCCAAGCAAGATCGCTGTGGTCGCCTGCGAGTAGCTCCGGCTGACAACGTGATCTTGTACGACTGGGATGAGCTGTGCGTAAAAGATGCCCCCGGCTGCAAGGGTGACGAGCAAAGCGAACAATGTGAACCAGACGTCCAGCCGCGCGCGATGAGTCACGAGCATTATTATTATTACTCCCCCTGCGTTGCCGGCCGCTCCCGACGGTCCGTGGCAGCAACTAGTCTCAATACGTATCAAATAATCTCAATACGCATCAAGTCTGAGAGTTCCCTCCGGCGGCTTTTTTATGTCAGCGCCCGTCTCGGTGCGCCACCACGCCATGATTGCAGGTTGTGCCGTCTGCGGTTGCGCGCGCAGCAAGAGCGCATTGTCGAAATGCTAGAAGCCCGACCCCAATGAACGTGCTGCTGTGGTTGGCTTTCGTGGATGGGGGCTCTTCAGCTTCTGCTGTTCGCAAACCCGATAAGGCCGGTCTTCGATATAGGCGCCAAAATCGGCAATCCCACAGATGAAGCCGCTGATTTGATCGCGCCGGATACGAAGCACGTCACCATTGACGACGTTCGGTCCCGCATCGATCGTAAAGAGCGCGGAATAACCCGCGCGGACTGCGGCCGAGATCAAGGGATCGTTATAGGCGCCGATAGGCCACGCCAGGTAAGGCACACGCCGTCCGAGTCGCTCTTCCAAGACGCGCTTTGATTCTCGAAGCTCCCAATCAATATCGGCAGCACCTTTGCCGGGGACTTTGCCCTGCTCCCAGGTGACCAGATTGCTCTTGGCGTCCCACGGATGCGTCATGGTGTGCGAATAGAGTTCGTAACGCGGATTTTGAGAGAGTGCGGCGATTTCGTTCCAATCGAGATAATCGCCGCCGATGCCTTTTTCGGCGATGATCCAAAAAGTGGCCTTGAAGTCATATCTCTCAAGAATCGGCAGTGCCGCCTTCACGCTTTTCCAGCCGTCATCGAAGTGAAGCACGAAAGCCCGCTTTGGTACTGGAGAGCCATGCAGCATGAAATCGACCAATTGGCGTGTGCTGATGGTCTGGTAGCCATTAGCGTGGAGAAATTCCATTTGCTCGGAAAAATCGGAGAGCTCCACCACGTCGCTTTTCGGCGCCAATGGATGTTCCGGTGTGGAGATTTGGTGATAGACGAGAACTGGAATCTCAGGCCCAGTTGCTACATCGGCAGAAACGGCCTGGCCCGGCGCGAGAGCGAACAACAGACACAATAGCGCATATATCTGTCCGAGCCGGGTGTTCAACGCGGTTCTCCTGCTCCATCAAGAATATCATTTATCAAGTAGTTGGCGATGCGCTCGTGCTGCAACGCGTTGGGATGGGCGTCATAAGGGATTATGTATTGTTCCCGTTTAGAGCGGATATCCGGGATCGCTTCGCTGATGCGATGAATTTGAATGCCGTCTCGTTGCCATGCATTCTCCATAGCCGCAAAGCGCTCGTCACTGTCTCCGTCCCACAACAATACCGTGAACATGCTGTCTGGATAACGCTGTTTCGTTAATCGCGCGGCCGCTTGCACGACTGCGATAAAGAGTTGCAGGTCCGCTTCATTCGGGTTCCGGCCCCGGCCAAAAAACAGCTGCCAGGTGAAAAACTTGTCGAGGGCCTGCTGCACCCAGCGAGGCTCAACCCCTTGACCAAAAATGCGCGCGGGATCGTCAAAGTTTCCCGCTCGAACGACTTCGTCATTTGCATGGAGCCTGAAACGCGGACCGTGCCGATCCCAGGACGTCAAACCGGCGACTCTGGCGACGTGGGTGGGGATTATCAAATAGAAGAAATGCGTCGGCTTGCAGCTCACGCGCTGGTCGAAAGTTTTCGATTGCAGAGTCGCAAGCATCTGATGCGGGCCATAGCCGCCGAATGCGAAATTACGGATTGCATAACGGCCATTGGCTTTGACGCCCACGCGATAAGGAAAGGTTTGGTCGTCGTCGACGCCCTCTCCAAAACTGAGGGAGTCACCGAAAAAAACCAAGCACCCCATTAGTGGAGCAGTTCTATCTTCCGGGGGCGCTATCCGCAAACCCTGCTCGTCGATGCTATAGACGACATCATATAGAAGCGTATCGCCGTAAAACTTTTTCGCCGTAAGCCGGGCGTTGGGATTGGGTGCATAACCCAGCATGTTGTCGGCACGGAACTCTTGGTGGATCGTCCCTTCGATGCGGCTGCCATCGCCGCGGAGTTGCTTGACACCGATAAAACCTTCGAAGCTTGCGAGAGCGAAAAACACCGCGGCGAGGTTGACCATCAGCACGCGGGACCCGGACCGCCTGTTCAAATATGCGAAGGTTGCCAGCAGGACGGCCGTTATAAGAGAGAGTGCCGACCAGGGAATTGGGCAGTAGCGGAAGGCCAATGCAGCCAAGGCTACGGCGACGACGATGCCGAACGGCTTCACCTTCTCCTTACGACTTAGCATCAAGCCTGGTCTTCATCCTCCTCGGCGGTCTCGGGCGGAATCGCCAGGACCTTGTCGATCCTGCGTCCGTCGAGATCGACGATCTCGAAACGCCAGCCCTCATAGACGAACGACTCTCCGGTGTCGGGAATATGCCCGAGCGCCGATAAGGCAAAGCCCGCGACGGTATGGAAATCGCCTTCGGGGCGTACTTTGAACCCGAGCCGGTCGAAGGCGTCCGGCGCCGACATCATGCCGTCGATGAGCAGAGAGCCGTCGGCGCGCTCGACAATGCCGGGCTCCTCGCCCTCGAATTCGGGCAGCTCGCCGGCGATGGCTTCGAGCAGATCGGTTTGCGTCACGATCCCTTGCAGCACGCCATACTCATCGAGAATGGTGGCGAGCCTGACCGGCGCGCGTTTGAACTGCTCGAGCACCCGGAAGATCGTCATCGGTTCGGGAATGGCGATCGGCTGGCGCAACGCCGCCATGATGTCGAGCTTCTTGCCGGCGAGCACCTGGTCGAGCAGATGCTTCTTCAGCACCATGCCGAGCGGCTCGTCGATACTGCCTTTGCCGACCAGAAGCTGCTCGTGACCGCACTCACGGATGATCTTTAGGGTCTCCTCCTCGGGATCCTCGACGTCGATCCATTCGATATCGACGCGCGGCGTCATCACGTCGGTAATGCGGCGATTGCCGAGCGAGAGCACGCGTTCGACCAGCTCCTGCTGGGCGGGCTGCAACAAGCCCGCCTCTTGGCTGGCGGCGATCAGGAGCTTCAGCTCTTCGGGCGAATGCAGGGCGTCCTCGGTGGCGCCCGGCTGGAGCCCGCATAGTTTCAACAGCCAGTTGCCGAGCCCGTTCAGGGTGACGATGGCCGGCCACAGCAGCACGCGGAACAGCCAGAGCGGCCGCACCACGGCAAGCGCGGTCCGCTCGCTCCGCTGGAGCGCGAGGCTTTTCGGCATCAATTCGCCGAGCACGATGTGGAGCGCGGTGATGATGATAAAGGCGATGGCCACGGCAATGGCGTGCGCGCCGGCCAGCGCATAGTCCCCGAGCAGGCCGGTGAGCAGCGGATGGATCAAATGGGCCAGCGCCGGCTCGCCGATCCACCCCAAGCCAAGCGAGGAGATCGTGATGCCAAGCTGGCACGCTGCGAGATTGGCATCGAGCTGCGAAATGGCGCGTTCAAGCGCCCTGGCGTTCGGCTGGCCGTCGGCGACCAATTGTGCAACGCGGCTGCGGCGCACCGCCACCATCGAGAACTCGGCGGCAACAAAGAAGCCATTGGCCGCCACCAATACGAGAACCGCTAAAATTCCCAGGATGTCGGTCAAACTGCCATCGCCCGTAGGCATGATCCTTTTCTTTCAACCTCGCTGAAGATGTTGGGATAAGGCCCAAGCATAGACTGACCGCGGGCCCATGTCGCGACCCGGTTTCGGGGGGCTGGGCGCGGCGCTTTCCGGCTCGGGCCGGGAGAAAAATTTTGCGCCTCGGCCGGAATTCCAGCCGCAAAAAATACCAAATCCGCCGCCATCCGGTCGCGCATTTGCCGCCGTCGCCTCCTAGGAGTTTGCTCGGCCGGTTTCCGGCGCTCTTTATTCAGGATGTACATCCATGAAGACTCTCATTGCGTTGATCGTTGCACTCGGCGTGGCAGGTCCCTATGCCACCGCGGCCTTCGCCCAGGAATGTGACGAGGGGATGGTTTGGGACGAGGACACCGAGTCCTGCCAGCCTGCCGACTAACGGCATAATTCGTACTGAGAGCCCCGGTCTTGACCGACCGGGGCTTTTTTGATTCTGGCCATCAGCGTAACATCCCGGATGGCGGCCTGAAGACCTAGGAGGGGACGGCCGCGGGGGGTCTCTTACGCGATGCATCTCATCCGGGCATTAGGCTTGCCGGTGTCTTGGCTCGCCGGTGTTGCCTTTGCGGGCTTTGCCTACGCCGCCGAGCCGATCGTGGTGATCGCCGCCTTTAACCTGACCGGCCCCGAGGCCGCGCTCGATCTGCCGTGTTACCGGGGCGCGGAGCTCGCCGCCGCCGAGCTTAACGAGGCGGGCGGGGTGCTCGGCCGGGCGCTCAAGCTCGTTCCCGTCGACACCGAAAGCGACCCGGACTCGACCGCCGGAAGAATCGCGCAGGCGCTCGAGGCGCATCCGGACGCCGCCGCCGGGATCGGCTTTACCGATTCGACCCTGGCGCTCGACGCCGGGCGCGTGTTCCAGACGGCGAACCTCCCGTTCATCACGCCGGGCGCCACCGACCCCGATCTGCCGCAAACGGTCGGCGGCGACATGTTCCTCGCCGCCTATGGCGACGACGCCCAGGCGCACGCGATGGCGGACTATGCCTGGGACGCGTTGAACGTCCGGCGCATAGCGCTTTGGGCCGATAAGGACCGGCTGTTCACGCGAACGGTGGCTAAGTTTTTCGATGCGTCGTTCCGGAACTTGGGCGGCACCGTCACCGGCCAAGAGTTCGGGGCAGGCGTCACCGATTTCGGCGCGCTGATCGCCGCATATCAAGCGGCCGACCCTAAGCCGCAAGCGATCTACGCCGCGACCATGCCGGAAACGGCGGTGCCTTTGATCGCCCAAGTGCGCGCCGCCGGCATCGATGTCCCGCTGCTCTCCGCCGACGGATGGGCCGATGAGGATATTGTCACAGCCTCCAAGAGCGGCCGCATCGGCGGCATCTACTTTACGACGCACCGCTTTCTTGGCGTCGACACGCCTGAGATGAAAGCGTTCGCCGCCGCCTATCGGGCGAAATACGGCGCGGCGCCGCCGAACTCCTTTGCCGCGCTCGGCTTCGACAGCGTGAACCTGCTGGCCGCGGCGATGAAACGCGCTGGCTCCGCCGCGCCCGATGCCGTGCGGACAGCGCTTGCCGATACGCGCGGCTTCGAAGGCGTGGTCGGCACGATCGCCTACCAACCTGGCAAACGCGTGCCTGACAAACCCGTCGCGGTGGTCGAGATCGATAACGGCACCGAGACGCCGGTTTGGACATGGACGAAGTAGCCTGAGCAAGCGAGACTGTGCCGATGACGGCGACCGCTACCCAGACGAAAGCCGCCCGCGGCTCCAAGTCGTGGATTGTCGTTCTGGCCGCCTGCATCGGCATGGTCGTTGTGGCGTACAACACCACCGCCGTGATGACGGTGCTGCCGGAAGTCAAAGCCAGTCTCGACCTGGACGCTCAGACGCTGCAATGGGTCATGAATATCTACATGCTGTCGGCCGCCGTCGCCATCGCCGCCATGGGCCGGTTCGCCGACATCTTCGGCGCCATGCGGATCTTCGGCATCGCGCTCGGCGCATTCACACTGGGCTCGCTGGCGATTGCCTTTGCCTTCGATGCAGTCGTGATTCTCGCCGGCCGGGTTTTCCAAGGGCTTGGCTGCGCCGGAATCATGAGTACGTCGGTTGCCCTGGTCACCCTGGCAACGCCCGAGGACAAGCGGTCTCAGGCGTTAGGACTGTGGTCCGGCGCCATGGCCTTCGGCTTCGCCATCGGCCCTCTGGTGGGCGGGGCGCTGGCCGATGCGATTAGCTGGCGCGCGATCTTCATCTTGGACATCCCGCTGCTCGCCGCGGCGGTGCTGGTGGCTTGGTGGATCGAACGCCGCGGCCTCGTGCCACGATTGATCCAGCCGGGAACCAAAATCGACTATTGGGGCATCGTCTTTCTCGTCACGGCGCTTGGCGCATTCGTCTATGGCTTGACCAGCGGCGAGATGAACGGCTGGATTTCGGCCTGGACGCTTTCGCTGTTTGCGCTCGCGGCACTTGCGGGCGCCGCGTTCGTTTACCGGGAACGCCGCGCGGCCGATCCTCTGGTCTATGGCAGCTTTTTCCGCCACCCGAGTTATGTCGCCGCGACCTTCGGCATGTTCCTCACCGGCGCCATGCTGATCGGCGTCCTCTTTTTCTTGAATCTCTTCATTCAGGCCCCTGGCGGTCTGGACTTCACCGTGTTTCAGGCCGGCGTCGCGCTGCTCCCCTTTACGCTCGCCATGGGCGCGGTCTCGGTGACGGTGCCGCGGCTGCTTCCACCGGCCGGCTTCCGCTTTGCGGTGACGATTGGCATGCTGATGCTGGCCGTGGGCTTTTGCCTGTTGCACGGCACCAACGACCAGACGCCTTATCGCGATCTGTGGTGGAAGCTGGTGATTCTCGGCACCGGCATCGGCCTAGGCTTCTCGCTGCTGCCCCGGGCGGGGCTTAAGGAGCTAGCTGACAAGAACGCGGGGCAGGGGGCGGGGATCATCAACACGTTCCTATTTGTCGGGCTTTCGATCGGCATCGCCGCGGGCAGTATCGTCGCGGCGGAAATCAGGCACGTTCATATCGGACCGGTCCTTGAGAAGCTCATGCCGGGCGCCTCGGATCTCAAGCCGGTGGAGATCACCCTGCTGCATGGCTCGACAACCGAGGTGGATCAGACGCTCAAGCAGTTTCCTGCGGAAAGCGCCGGGGAGATCAGGGCGGCGATCGTGGAGGTGCTGGACGACGCTTTCGCCGGCGTCACCGAGCTGATGATGATCCTCGGTCTCATCGGCTGTGTGCTGTGCTTCTTCCTGTTGCGGGCTCACCAAGCAAAACCCGAGACCTCGCGCGGCGCAACCGGCCCGCCGCGTTAGCCGCCGGGACCTCGTTGGCTCACGGTCGATCCATCACGAGTGGGTGAGATGTTGACCGTCCGGTCAAAAACCTCCCATATTGGGAACAGGAGGTTTGCCGTATGGGACGGCCAAGAGAATTCGACATCGACAAGGCGGTCGACCGCGCCATGGAGGTGTTCTGGACCAAGGGCTATGAAGGCGCCTCGCTCCAGGACCTTCTCAAGGCGATGAAGATCGCCCGCGGCAGCCTGTACAAGGCGTTCGACGACAAGCACACCATCTATCTGGCGGCGCTCGACCGCTACGACCGCACGATGATCGTGCCTGGCGCGGCAGAGCTCAGCGATCCGGACGGTGGCGACGGGCTAACACGCATCAAACGGGTCTTGGAGGGCGCGCGCGACGCCGTGGCCGAAAACGATCGCCGCGGCTGCTTCATGTGCAATGCGGGCATCGACCGGGCGGCGGCCGATCCCAAGGTACGGAAAAAAGTATTGGCGATGATGAAGCGTCTCGAAGGCGGCTTCGCCACGGCCCTTAAGGAGAGCCGCTTGGCCGCAGATTGGCCGGCAAAACGGCGTACCGAAACCGCGCGGCTTCTGCTCGATACTTATATGGGCTTAAACGTTCTTGCGCGCGCCGGCTATTCGCCGCCCGAGCTTTCCGGGATCATCAAAGTCTTTCTGCGCGATTGGAAATTGCAGGCGAAGTAGCGGACGAACGATTAGCGCCGAGTCTGATTTGCGCGCTCACGCCAATGTGAGTTCTGCTCCACGTCTCACTCTCACTCTTGTGATCGCCGTCGACGGCCGCGCCGTCACGCGGGCCTTGATGAATTTGCGCGCTGTCCGCGCCGTCACGCAGTCGTGATGAGCCCGCTCGCGAACCTCTCACACAGACGTGACTCGCTGTTTATTGACTGAGCGGTCCCTAACACCATATGCCCGGCATCGACATCGAACTGAACGCCGAACTGAATGCAAGGAGAGAAACCATGTTGAAGACGATCCTGGTCACCGCCGCTCTGACCGTCGCCGTCGCCGCCCCGGTCGCGGCCGAAGGCTTCCCGAACCCTTACGTCACGCAAAATGGCCGCTAGACGAAAAAGGTGAGGGCTTGCGTTTTGCGGCCCTCATTAATCTGTCACGGAGTTGTGACCCTAGGGATTATTGACTGATCGGTTCCAAATACCACATCCCGGACATCGAACACCGAACTGACAACCGAACTGAAAGCAAGGAGAGAAACAATGTTGAAGACGATCCTGATCACCGCTGCTCTGACCGTTGCCGTTGCCGCGCCGGTCGCAGCCGAAGGCTTCCCGAATCCCTATTTCTCCCAGGGCAGCCGCTAAGCGACAACCAAACAGAAGAGGGCGGCCCGCGAGACGCGGCCGCCCTCTCTTTATATTCTCAGCGATGACGAAATATGGAAGGCGGCCCTAGCCTCCGGCGCCTTCGACAATGATCTTCCCGACCACGCCGCGCTCCATCATGCCGCGCGGACCGAACTCGTAAGTGCCGGGCCTGATGGCGACGAAGAACAGCTCGGCCTCGCCGCCATTCTCGAACTCGATCTCGTCGATCACCGCCGCTTTGATCTCGACCTCAGGTTCGCCGGCCTCGACCTTGCGGATCCAGATGTTGCGGAAGAAGGCCGGCGCGATGAGCGCGTATTCGTTCAGGTCGGAAGCTTTGATCTTCCAGCGATAGCCCTTGCCGGCCTTAAGCCGATATTCCCGCGGCTCCATGCTCGCGCTGTCCTCCTTGGTGCCGAGCTGCAAAGGCTTCATCCGGACCAGGCCGTGAACCGCGGGATCGAGGATTTGCAGCAAGGCTTTACCAGCGGGTTTTGAGGCGGCAGGCTTGGCCTGTTCGGCGGGGGCCTTATCGTCGTCGTCGTCATCGTCGGCAAAGGCCGACGTAGCGGCGAGGCCCAAAGCCAGGGCCAAAGCGATCGTTCTAATCATTCATGTCCTCCATGGTGGCGTTCAATGCGGTTGATCGAGCCCGCGCGATTAGACGCCACTCTTCAGCCGTTCCGATAGGCGATTACTGGCAAAGTCGCCGGGAAATTTTGGCACGGGCAGGGAAGCGTGGCGGTCCGGGTCGGGGCCTTGCGGGCCGGATGAGGGATGGAAGCCCAGTCTGCACCACGCGGTAAGGCGTTGCAATCGCGGGCAAAGATTGCCGCTAGGAGGGGTGTTCGAGCCTTGGGCTAGGCCGGCGGCTGATATTGCGAGACGTGCAGTTCGCCGTCGTGATCGAGCTTGGAATGACGCCTTGCATGGCGCTTGCGGTAAGTTTCCAGCGACCGCGTCGGCCTGTTCTCGTCGTCGAATTGCTGCTTCAGCTCGGCCAGTTTCGCCACGATTTCGATCCCGGTCATCGCCCTTCCTCCGCTTCCAGTGCTCCTCTTTCGAGGTTTTGACGCGGGGCAAGGCGCAAAGGTTCAAAGCCCTTTTCGCCTCGAACAGGTCCGAAATTTTGGCCGGAAGTAGTTAATTTTTATCCATTTGCCCCTCAAATTGGCCGTCCTGACGCCACGGTTTTGTGCCGGAATCGCCTTGAGGGGCGAAACGGGGAAAAATGACCCTGTTTGCTGCGACCGCCGCGCTGTTAGTGCTTTTGATCGCGTCCTACGCCACGCGCGGCATTTGGCTTGCCATGCTGTCGGTGGCGGTGACGGTGGGCCTGCTCGCCGGCGCGGTCTTCCTGCTGACAATCCAGAGTCCGGGCGAGGGCCGGGCGACGCTGGCTTGGCTTGCGAGCAAGCTTCCGCTCGATCGAGCGAGCGCAAATCGGCTGGTGGTAGCCATCGAGCAGGCCGCGATCGTGCCGTCCAAGCCCACGGAGGTGACCGCACGCGTGGCATCGCCGGTGCCCCGGAGCGAGCCGGTGCAAGCCGCCGCTGCTCCGAGCCCGTTCGCCGCCCGCAACGTGCCGAAGGCCGATCCCAACTCTCCGGTCGCCTGGTTTATCGACGACCCGAATGCACCGGTGACCTCTCCACTCGAGGAGGGCCTGGCGATCGGCGGGGTCAATGTGTCCGGCCGGGACCTGAAGCAAGTGGAAGGGACTCTCAAGCCGGATGGAAGCTGGCGCGAGATTCCTCTCACCCTCAAAGTCGAAGGGCGCCCCGCCAAACCCGGGGCGATCATCAAAGCGGGTGAACGCTTCAGCCTGATCGCGGAGTCGCCGGATGCGCTGCGCGTTCCGCCGCGCGGCGCGATTCTGACTTTCCGCTATGTTTATGAGGGACAGCGCAAGGCGGCGATCCTCTATCTCAACGCCGCGACGCTCGCCCGTTTCGCCAGCCGCGACTAGCGCAAAAGCTCAGTCGGACTCATCGGCGTCATAGAGGATGACGTGTTCCTGCTCGTCAGGGTCCGAGCGCGCGACGACGGCGATCGCCGGTTCGGTGTCGCTGAGATTGAAAGGTTGGTGCGGCACGTCGGCCGGAATGAAAACGAAATCGCCGGCCTCGTTGATCACGCTGTTCTTCAAGCCTTCGCCGTAACGGGTCTCGACGCGGCCCTGTAACAGATAGACCGCGGACTCGTAGCCCTTATGCACATGCGCCTTGGCCGATCCGCCGGGCGGGATCACCACCTTCAATAAAGAGAGGCTCTTGGCGCCGGCGGTCTTGCCGGAGATGCCGGGGAAGATCGGCAGCGCCTGCTTCGACTGGGCGGCCTCGGGCGTGCGAACCGTGACGACGTGCTTGCCGTCGGGCTCGCCGATGATGACATCATCGTCCGCCTGCGCCTTGATCGCGGCGAATGCGAGCACGGCCATACATAAGAGAACGGCCGCACCCCCGGTCAAGCTGGGCCAAAACGGTGCGGTCTTGTCGGCGCGGTGGCGGATCATGCGGCGTTCCTCTCTTTGGCGAAATCGGGTCCGGTCAGCATGTGGAGTGAAACAGGCCTGCGACCGGCACGGTCTCGCGAAGCGCGTTGAAGCGTTTCACCGCTTGCTCGGTTTGCAGAATCTCGGTGGCGATGCCGTGCTTGGCCAACAGCTGTAAAGTTTCGGGACAGATCTGAAGCCGTTGCCAAAGCCCGCGTGAAAGCACCACGGCCTTGGCGCCATGGGCGATTAATTCGTCGATGTCGGCGGGCTGAATGCCGGGCACGTGACGCGTTCCGGTCTCGCGCCAGTCCCATTCGCGCGCCCCGCCCGGAAAAATTTTGGCGTCCTTGAACGGTGGGTAGCCGTCGACTTCGATTCGGCCCCAGCCAAGCTGTAAAATGCGCGGGGATTTCGGCTCTGCTTGCCGCATGATTTGGACAAAACAAAAGGGGAAGCCCAGCCCATGGGCTTCCCCCCGTCAATTGCGCTTTCCCTCGGTTTTCTTCGCGCGCGAATCGATCATAGAAGACTGCACGACTGGGGCGATTCTCGGG
>Ga0307425_1001967_pt1 | contig 11931 bp, 13 predicted proteins | sample SalMarWE160330MG_FD_202152 | JGI IMG/M metagenome (GOLD analysis project Ga0307425, IMG submission 202152) | Salt marsh sediment microbial communities from the Plum Island Ecosystem LTER, Massachusetts, United States - WE1603-30 | ecosystem: Environmental > Aquatic > Marine > Intertidal zone >... | reverse complement strand
AACGAGGCTATCTGATTGGAAATTTGAGTCGTTCCGGCTTGAGTATCAGAATTTTCCAGCCCAATGATCAAGTCCCTCAAAGTATCAAAAATGCTTACTCCGTTTGTAAGCCCTGAACCAGTAAAGCTTTCATTCCCGTCAGCATTGATGGTTACTTTAACATTTTCTCCTACAATGATTTGTATATCACCGCTGTCCCCACTGTAGGTCGCATTATAACTGCTGTCCCGGGAAAATGGAGCGGTTTGAGTATCATGCCCTGCAAATAAATAGCTATTTCCAGACTTGGTGTTTGCTAACTGCAGTACCTGATCATATATATGCTTCACCTCTTCAGCCGCTTCCGATCTAGTGTCTAGTTCTCCGGAAGATTGATCGACCGCAATGTTTTTCGCCTGATTGAGTAGGGCCTGGATTTCTCCCAAGGCCGTCTCAGTGACATTGAGCCACGTTTTTCCCTGAACAATATTTCTGCGGTATTGATCTACTGATGAAATAGTCTTTCGATAATCAAGCACCTTTGCCATACCTATGGGATCATCGGAGGGCTTGTTTATTCGCTTGCCGGAAGAAACTATAATTTGAAGCCTCTGTAACGCCTCATTTTGTTTAGAGAGATTATTAATGATAAAATCCGTCATCTGTTTATTGGTTACACGCATTGGTAGCTCCAAAATCAGCCAAACGGCTTGGTATTGTATTAAGGACTTGAGTAATTAAATCGTATCCATAAGATAATTCATCATATTATCCAAGGTGCTTATCAATTTCGCTGCGGCTTCATATGCATGTTGATATTTGATGAGGTTAACCATCTCCTCATCAAGATTAACCCCTGAAACGGATTGTCTGTAATTGTCAAGTTGGGTCACCATTAAAGATTGATGATCAAAAGTTGTAGTGGCTTCCTGCACTGCAACACCTACGTCACTGACGAGTGAATTATAGTAATCGTCAAAGGTTGCGGTATTACTACTCATCAAAAGCTGATTTTGCAAGTCGGCAATGGCTATAGCATTGCTGTTATCTCCCGGTACACCGCCTGAACTGCCAGCGGCGGCAATAGTATTGACATCGCTGACAATGTTCGAGTCGACCGCTATGTCAGATGCCGATGACCCGCTAAAAAAGTCGTTTCCCGTAGATCCATCCAATCCATAGCCGCTTGAGTGGAGTGTGTTCACCTGACTTATTATTGCACCCGCCAGTGTATCAAGTCTGCTAAGGTAATCAGGAACAGTAGTGTCCCTTACCTCCAGCCATCCCTTTATCTTTCCAGCAGATATATCGCTAGTGATGTCGACGGTATTTCCATCGGAATCTTCCCAGACAATATCATGAAGACCAGAGGCGTTGGTCTGGGTTGACAAATTCCAAGAAGAATTATTTTCCACCAGCGCCTTTCCTTTACCCACAAGAACGGTAACTTTGCCGTCATCATCTTCAAAGCTGCTAATATCGATTAGTGAAGATAACTGCTTGAGTAAGAGATCTCGTTTGTCCCTATAGTCATTAGCATGTTCGCCGTTGACTTCGACCTCACTTATTTTTTGATTGAGGTCCGCAATCTGTTGAGCAATAGGGTTGATCTCGTCAATGGCGCCTGTTATATTACTGTCTGAATCTTTTTGAATTTGCTGCAGGTCAGAGTATGTCTTGTTGAATGTATCTGCCATGGTTTCGCTTTTAGACAAAAGTGTCACTCTCTCAGTATGGCCTGTCGGGTTGTTGGCCAAATCCTGCCAGGCATTCCAAAACTCACTCATGGCCTGGTTGAGGCCATACCCTGATGATTCATCAAAGATGATTTCCACTCTCTCAAGGGAGCTTTTTTGTGCCTCCCATCTTCCTGAGTTCTGATTTTCGGTATTGATCTGTGTCCCCAAAAAACGGTCATATATTCTCCTTATTTCGGCAGCCCTTACGCCGGTTCCTATCTGGCCGGGGAGAAATGAGATGGGCTCACATGTCTCCATATTTACCGTCTGGCGCGAATAGCCGGGCGTATTCACATTGGCAATATTTTGACCTGTGACATCAATTGCCCTTTGCTGAGTGAGAAGTGCCCTTCTGGCTACATCAAGTATTCCATAGATATCCGGCATAGTTAATGACCTGTTCTTTTTGTTGCCTTCCGCACTTTACCATCTCTTTGTATGTCCTTCCACCAGAGAGGTTCGCACAGCTAGATTCTGCCAGATAGGATTTTGCCGCTCTGTTCAGCCATTTTAATTTCACCTGTCTGGTAATAAAGCGGGTTGGAAGGCAATAGATTAGTAAGTATACTCAATGAGTCTCTGACAATTTCAAGGGAATGAACGATTAACGCCTTATTGCCGCGATTAAGGTCCTGGATTGTCTGCGTTAGTGCCAAGAGATTTGAGTAACAATTGTTCAGTCGGATGGAATGCGGTTTTTCTACCAGTTGAGATATTTTTCTTAGGGTCATGTCATTGGAAGGATATCCTAGAAAACCTCCCAGTTTTTCCAAAATTTTTGTCCTCTCTTCGTCCAGTATTCGAATTTTAAGAAGAAGGCTCTCCTTCTTTTTGGCGGTTTCATTCAAGGCCTCAAGTTCCGATGCAACAATCGCCTTTTTCTCTTGCTGGAGAACACTAACAATATACCCGTAAAGAGAGGTTTCTTCTTCAAGTAGCCCTATGAGTTTTTCCAACAACAGATCCATTAATCACCCGATTTGTCCGTATACCTTATAGTCCTTTTTGTTTATTCATTGGATCTAGGAACTTATAGGAGCTCATAAAGAAGGGCCTCCTTTACCATGCTGAAGGCGATCTTTTGTCCTTCAATCTTATAGGTTCCATTCTCTATTCGCTTCTTTATCTCGGCCACCTTCTCCTGCCGGGTATCAGGGAGCGAATCCAGGAGACCTTTTGCCTCCTGTATCTCCCTAACCCTCTGTGATAAGTCGACCCTGTCTCCTTTTATAACTTCATTAGATCCCTGTCCGGATGATGGGGCTATCTTTTTTTTGTCCTTTACGTTTTTTAGGTAGGAGTCTAAGACAATAGAAGGACTTTTCCCATTGATCTCCATCTTGAGAGCCTCCTTTTTTTTCGACTGATTATAAGAATTACTGTTTTAAAGACTACTTGTAATCCCAAATTAGTCAGAATCTATAAGTATTTTATCGGCAATAATGCCAAAAACTTTAATCAACCTTCACTAAAATATTATAACTTATTGATATTGCTGATATTTATAGGGCACATCCAAACTCCTTTTTACCTCGCAGTATCCGGTTTGCGTCCGAGTTGGTTAAAAACCAGCGAAGAAATACCTATTCCTCGCTTAATAGAGATCTCCTTCGCCAATTGAATATCCAACATAGAGTTGTAGACCTCTTCGGCCCTGCCACCGCTAATGAACCCTGATTTAGGTATGGTGGCCCGCATTTCCTTTAAGAGATAATAAACAAAAAGAGACTCTAGTTCAGAGCACGCCTCTTTGAGTTGTGGGCCTTCCTTATCTTGTGCCCCTTTCATACCAGGCGTTACATTCATTATTTGCCAGGGTATTGTCGGTGGAGAAATCAAGTTTGACATCATATTATCTCCAATTGTGCCTGCAACGCCCCTGACGCCTTAATGGCCTGGAAGATGGCAATCAGGTCACGCGGAGATACTCCCAATGCATTTAATGCCCTCACTACTTCACCGATACTCACCCCCCGGTCCATAATAAAAAGCTTACTATTACCTTCTTTTATCGAGACATTCGTATCCGGGCTCACGATGGTCTCGCCCTTTGACAGGGGGAGAGGTTGGGAAACATTCGCGCTTTCCTTGATTTGAACACTTAGGTTTCCGTGGGCAATAGCAATAGTTAATATTCTGACGTTTTCTCCCATTACTACGGTTCCAGTTCGTTCATTAATTACGACTTTGGCTGCATTATCCGGCATGACGGACAACCCCTCTATCATGGTTACTAATTCTACAATGTTACCCGTGTATCTTTTGGGGACTTGTACGTCTATACTGCCAGCGTCTGAAGCCTCGGCCAGGTGATCATATAATGCTGAATTGATCGCCTGCGACACCCTAAAGGCTGTCGTGAAATCAGGGTTGTGCAAGGTCAAGGATAATGTCTTTTTTTGCGCAAAGTCAGAGGTTATCTCTTTTTCAATCAACGCCCCGCCTACAACCCTCCCTACTGTGGGAAAGTTCTTTTGGACACCAGCACCTGCACCCCCCGCAGAGAAACCTCCTGTGCTGATAGGGCCCTGAGCAACGGCAAAAACTCTCCCGTCTGCGGCCTTTAGAGGGGTCAAAAGCAAGGTTCCACCTTGAAGATTTTCTGCGTCGCCGATTGAGCTAACGAGTGCGTCTATTCTGCTGCCAGCTCTCGCAAACGGGGGTAAGTCAGCAGTTACCATGACAGCGGCAACGTTCTTAACATCTATATCTTTTGGGTCAACAGTGACACCCATTTTTTCCAACATGCTTGCCATGGACTGGATAGTGAATTGCGATTTTTTCCCGTCACCAGTTCCGTCCAGGCCCATCACCAGGCCGTACCCGATCAACTGATTTTGGCGTACCCCTTGGATGTCTGCGATATCCTTAATCCGGACGGCATGGGCGAAACCAGACATTAAGATCAAGACACCTGCCAGTAAAAGAAATATTACTAGTTTACATCTGAACATACTATCAACCTTTGAGCTGTTCGTTCATTTGTTTCTAAAGCGGCCAGACTATATTAAGTATATTTGCCAGCCACCCTGGGTGCTGACGATCATCTAAAATACCTCTCCCGCTATAACGAATTTGTGCATCAGATATATAAGTCGATAGGACAACATTATCAGGAGAAATATCCCTCGGCCGAACAATCCCGGATAGTGTTATCAACTGTTTTTCGTTGTTGACTGTTACTTCCCTGGAGCCTTCAAGCCGAAGGTTGCCATTGGGTAAGACCTCAGTAACCCTTGCAGTAATATATGCGCTCAGGTCCCCGCTTCTCTTGGTTGAGCCCGATCCGTCGAAGTCGGTCTGCAGCCCTCCTTTGATGCTGCCAAAAGGGTTAAGCTGATGCTTAGGAGTCGAAAACTGCCTCTCATAGCCCAAGAAATTTTCTATAGCGCCAGAAACAGATGATTTCCTGCCGGTTTTTGTAGCGGCATTATTTGAAGCGCTGGCAGATTCAAGTATCTTGATAGTAACTACATCTCCCACATTTTTTGCCTTTGTATCTATGAACAGATCACTTAAAGGGCCATTGTCTTCCCAGAGTGAACCCTCTTCATGCATTACTTGAGGCCTTTGCATGGCTTTGTAAGGTATCTTTTCCTTTGCCGGTTTTGTCTTTTTTAAAACTCCGGCACAGCCAAAAATGGCCGAAAAGACAAGGAACGGAACCAGTCCCCATATCGTACCAGCAGGTAGAAGTCTGTTTTTAAAAAACATTTTTTGATTTCCCTCTTTCAAAAATTATAACCACTTAGCTATACACCCTACCAATCATTGTTTCATAGAGCTAAACTGTTACCAGGAATCAACCTTGACTGTGTTAGAATCCAGAACGTGCGCGTATATATTCTTTTTGGAATCAAGATTCATGACCCTAACCCTATCGCCTTTTCTTCCTTTCCCCTTGACCTCCCCCAGGGCAGTTATCCTTAGAAAGTCCGATTCAGCGACAATCGATACCACGTCTCCTCGCTTGACCAAGGGTGGGAGTTCAATGAAATCGGGTCTTAAAATCTCATTGGCATTAATTTTCCTTTTGGTCCTTTTTCCCAGGACCTCTTCAATATTGGTAATAATACTCGATGGTAATCTTGTCAGATTCTCTTTTTTCAAACAAATGTCATTTTCGGTTATTAGTTGGTATCTTTTTATTGGCCTTTTAGTAATAACAACTTCTGTTAGCACCTCTATGGTGGCTGTGGCCCATACCTTTTTGCTGAAGCGCCCATTTACATTAAAGACGACTGAAAAAGGTATCGTCCCCACATAATTGGTATTCCTTGGGGGAATAATGCTGAAGGTAATTTTCCCTTTGGGGAGAGTAACATCGCGATCTACTCGTATGTTTTTGACCTTTACCCTTTTTTTCTCCCACGGAATTTTTTGATATATGCAATCAAGGACGAGTCTTTGTATGCTTTTTTTGGGTATTTCGATGCTGCCCCGAAAAACCTCTATAATCTTTGGGCCCTGCAGATCAATTAGAGACAAATCAATCCTGTTTTGTTTCAGGCGTATGTTAATATAGTCTTCGTTTATCCGCCGAGACTGACCAGCTAAGGGTGCCTTTCCAATGACAATAGATCCCAGTCTTTTAGTCAGGCTGACGTCTTTGCCATTAATCGTGGCTATTTTTCCTAACAGTATATTGTCTTCATCAATCTCTGCCTTTTTTGCGACCCTTATGGTTGTAATCTCATGCGCAGATAGGTATGTCGACCAGCCTAGTAGAAAAAGAGGGAGTAAGAGGCAAGGTATAAGTCTCGTGAAAAGATTAGAAGCCTGGTCCTGGGTATGTTGTAAATAATTCATTTTCACTGGTTACCGCTTAATATTGTTGGCCATTTGAAGCATTTGATCTGCTGTCTGAATTGCCTTGCTATTAATTTCATAGGCCCTTTGGGCAACTATCATATTTACCATCTCTTCAACCACTTTTACATTTGACATCTCCAGATATCCCTGGGCAATAGTACCAAATCCATCTTCCCCAGCGGTACCGGTGATAGCATCACCTGAAGCTGATGTTGATAGGTAGAGATTGCGACCAATACTTTTTAGCCCGGCGGGATTTGTAAACTTGGTGAGTTGGATTGTCCCTACCTCGCTGGCCTCTGTCTCTCCGGCCCGTAACACCGATACCGTCCCGTCTGTTCCGATTGATATCTTGGTAGTGTCGGAAGGCACAGAGATCTCTGGTTCCATAAAGAACCCATCAGGAGTGACAATCCGCCCATAACTGTCCAGCTTGAACGCACCAGCCCTGCTATAGGCGACTTCTCCATTAGGCTGAAAGAATCCATCGCCCTCAATTGCCATGTCCAGGTCTCCATCAGTGTGTTGGTAATCGCCTTGGAGGAAAATCTTTTGGGTGGCAACCGGCCTTGTTCCTTCACCCAACTGGATCCCTGTAGGAACCTGTGTTCCTGCAGACGAAGCTACCCCGGCCGGACGAATTGTTTCATATAATAGATCCTGGAAATCGGCCCTGCTCCTCTTGAAACCGGATGTGTTCACGTTGGCCAGATTATTTGAAATAACATCGATATTTAATGTCTGGGCCTGCATTCCAGATGCAGCTATCCATAATGTCCTTAACATATCGACCTCCCAATTAGTAATTTTTAACCAATTTCATTCCACCTTTCCAACTTCATTGATTGCGGTGGAGGTAACACTATCTATAGAACGAATGACTTTTTGGTATGACTCATACCCCCTAAGCAATTCTATCATCTCTGTCATTAGCCTTATGGCATTCACATTGGAAAGCTCAATAAAACCTTCTTGGACCTTAACATCTTTGGCACGATTGCCAGTAATCGTATGGTTTACAGGGACAAATAATGTGTTGCCTACCTTTCTGAGGCTATTAGGTTTGGGAAAATCAACGATCTTCAATGCATCTAACCGCGTCCCGTCCACTGAAAGATTCCCTTCAGAATCAACGCTAATCTCCTGTCCACTAATTTTTATTTTGCCTCCTTCACCCAAGACAGGCAGGCCTTCCTGAGTGACCAAGAAACCTTCATCATTAAGGGTAAAGTCTCCTTTTCTTGTGTACTGGATTCCATCGGTTGTTTTCACGGAGAAGAAACCTTTTCCATCTAAGGCCATGTCAAGACTATTTCCAGTATATTTCAGTTCCCCAGGTGACAAGTCTGTTTTTGTTCCCTCAAACGCCACCTGGAAATTAGTTATATCTTTTGATTTAAAGACCTCCTTGGGCCCTCCTCCAAAGACATCTTGAAAGCCGGGAAGATAGGACTTAAAAGAAGATCTGTCTTCCTTAAAACCTACGGTATTTATGTTCGAAAGATTATTGCTCAGTATTTCTAATCTCATTTGGTTGACAAGAGCCCCAGAAGTGGCCGAATATATCGCTTCATTCATTTTTCTATCTCCATTACACCTTAGGCTTACATGTAATAAACATCAGTACATCATGGCATTCAAATATAGATTATTATGAATAATCGCTTTGCAAGACGCATACCACAAATAGAGACCTGCTTTATGTAATTATTCTTGTTATCACAATATGTTAAGGGCATGTTCCTGGTTCATGATTTTCGCTTGCTCCCTAGATAGGAAATTTTTGCCCTATCATAACCTTTTTGCCTACAAACCTAAGCGGAAGCGTTTCACATTTAGTCGAGACAAAGCGCGAATTGCTGGCCGGGCTTTTTTCAGTGGCACCGAAGACCCTTTTCTAAGCTTTGTGATAAGTTCAATTTCACCTTCAGAGGTCTTTACTCTCTTGGAGATTTCATTAACGCTCAGGCCCAAATTTGCCAATCTTACAATTTCCCTGTATTGATTGTCCGCTGAATCCGCAATACACATATTTCTGGAAATTTGGGCTCTCTTTCTTATCTCTCCTTTCTGGATCAATTCTCTCAAAAGAACTCGTTCCATCTTGATGGTGTCGGAGATAGTGGCAAATGCCATTTCGGATTGTCGAACCAATTGCGTAAGAACATCGTTTAGATTTCCAAAATGACCATCAGCCCTTTCTGCCAGATCATTCCTGTTTTTGTTTGTTCTGTTTCTTATCATGAACAAAATTACAACAACACAAAGGAAAAACGCAACAATGTCTCCCACCGTTTCACAAAAGTCTATTGGTAAATATTCCATTTATCTCTCCTTTTTCTTGGCTGCCTATTTGCTATATAACTATATCAACTAAGCGCCCCTGTGAATTGCTGATTTTTTCCTTGCCGCTGCCGGGTTTTTTATCATTTTCATCCCTTTCATTGACCTCGTTATCTATGCCCGATTGTTCAAAGTCCCTCTTCTCATCCTTTTCCTTTTTGTTCCTTTTTTCTTGTTCAAGTATTTCCTTGGTGAATCGCCTTTGACGTGTATTCATAGGAGATCGCGTAACATTTTTTACCTTTCCAGAATAGGAAATGGGAGATGAAGAAAATATTTCTTGCATATCTACACCTTACTTATCAATCAAAAGGATCAACCATAAATTTTTTGTTACATCTAATACCAGGGGCCCTTTAGTAGTATCTAATCTTCAACAACTCCCGCCTTCTTAAGCCTTCCCCTCAGATGAATAATGGCCTGAGAATGAATTTGTGAAACCCGCGATTCCGTTAAATCTAGTACCTCTCCAATTTCCCTCATCGTCAATTCATCCCAATAGTACAACGAAACAACCAACTTGACCTTTGCTGGTAATTCATCAATGGCTTTGGCAATCACCGTCTCTATTTCTTTCAGCCTAGTCAATGTCAATGCATCTCCCTTGTCGCCGTTGACCAAATAATTCATGATCTTTTCTTTTTCCTTTTTTGAAGTATAGCCAATATCCTCCAGGCTGACGAAAGAGATGCTAGACATTTTGCTAATTTGATAAAACTCATCAAGATCCAGCCCCAACTCCATAGCAGCCTCTTCGTCGGTGGCTTTCCTGCCTAATTTTTGTTCGAGATATAGATAGGTGTTTTCCAGCTCACGAACTTTACTCCTGCACGCTCTGGAGAGGAAGTCCCTAGATCGCAACTCACTCATCACTGCGCCCTTAATTCGAAAGACAGCATAAGTTAGGAATTTATTGCTTCTTGAAGGGTCATAGCCCTCTATAGCTCCAATTAGACCAATGATACCTGCACTTATTAAATCGTCAATTTCTACTGCATTGGAAGGAAGATGGCTTGCAATCCTGAAAACAATGCCCTTCACATAGGGAAGATATTCAGAAATTATCTGATTCCTTGAGAGATGGTTTTCGGCTAACTCCATGGTAGATCAATTCTCCAATACAAGCGCATTCTAATATCTACTCAAATTTCTTCTGTAAGAGATTCTTCCAGAAAAAATTGCTATCCCCTTTTGGAAATGTGGGGGGAACCGATTGACAGATCTTCTCAGCCAAGGAAATAAAACATTTACTTGCCTGGCTATCAGGGTATATCTGGCTTATGACTTTTTGAATCCTTACGCATTTAGTAATATTTTCATCAGAAAAGATATGGCCTATATATTCGATAGATATATCTAAGAACCTATCGGCAACCAGGCTCAACTGCCTGAAGACATCCTCTGCTTCATCGACACTGGAGGCCAAATTTACCAGCAATTTAAAATGCTTTTCCAAATATTTCACGGATAGTACTTTCATTAGTGCATAGGCATCTGTAATAGAGGTGGGCTCAGGAGATACAACGACCATTATCTCTTGAGCAGTGGTATTGAAATACATTACGTTTGAAGAAATACCTGCAGCCGTATCAATTAGGAGAATGTCGACAGGGTCACTCAACAGGTTAAGCTTATTTAGGATCTGAATTTTTTGTTCATTGCTTAGCTCGGTTAGTTCTTGAATACCTGAAGAGGCAGGAAGTATCTTGATATTTCCAGGCCCTTCTACTGTAATTTCAGCAATGCTTTTTCCTCCCATAAGGACATGCGACAGATTATATTTTGGAGCCAAACCAAGCAAGATATCCAAATTGCCTAACCCCAGATCAGCGTCCAAAACGAGAACCCTCTTGCCTAGCCGGCTCAGGGCATAACCGAGATTTGCGACAATATTAGTTTTGCCAACCCCTCCCTTACCGCTTGTTATTGCAATTACACGCATGTTGGGTTTCTCATCCCTGACGTTCTTTTGGGATGAAGTGTGATTTCTATCAGAAATCCTTGTTTTTATACTTATCACCTTACTGGAGGACATTTCCTGCTCCATTATTTATCAGGCTCCTTCAATCAACTCCAACCAAACCGGGAAAGATTGAGCCTACAGAGTTAGATAACCTGAAGGTTTCCGCCTTGCTGTTTAGTGGTTAATTCATTCAACATTTTTTCAAAAGCGAGCGTATTGTCTTCTATTGTGTCAGGAATGCCAGACCAAAATTCTTTATCTTTTTTAATGCCAAAAATTAAGCCGAGAAGTTTGTTTATGGATGCCGGCGCAATATTTTCGGGAACCTGTTGCCCATTAGTAAAATATGATGCTGGTATTTTAGTCCTGGCTAATTGATTAAGTATGTTGCCATAAGTGCTACTTTCATCTAGTTTCGTGAATATTAGTCTGCTAATCGGGATTATTTTGACTCTTTCTAATATATCTCTAAGATCCTTATCCTTTGTGCTGGCGCTCAAGAGGAGATGTGTTTCAACAGGGGGGTGTATTCTGTCAAAAAGACCTTTTAGCCACTTTATACGATATCCATCGTTTTGACATAATCCTGGCGTATCGATTAAAATAAAATCATAGTCCTTTAGCTTCTTAAGTGCCCTCTTAAGTTCCTTGTTACTTGAAGCGACTTCAATAGGAATCCCAATAATCCTCGCGTAAACCTTAACTTGCTCTATGGCCGCGACGCGATAATTATCCAATGTGATCAAGGCCATTCGCTTTTTCTTCTGCATTGAGTGTGAGGCGGCAGCCAATTTAGCAAGCGTTGTCGTCTTTCCGACTCCACTTGGACCTAAAAGGGCTACTATCTTCTGTATTCCATGCTGTATCTTTATTTTCTTGGTGCTTATGCCCATTTCTCTAAGGATAGAGGCCAAGCATGACATAATCTCCTTTTTTTCAATGAATACTTGTGGGGTAACAATTTTATTCAGTTCTCCTATTAGCTCCCAAGCTAAATCCTCTATTATCCCATGGAACAACATCTGCTGATAGAATGTGAACAACTTTTTGGTATTGTTAGAAGAACCAAATGCTTTTTTAACAACACCGTTTCGT
>Ga0307425_1001965_pt1 | contig 11934 bp, 10 predicted proteins | sample SalMarWE160330MG_FD_202152 | JGI IMG/M metagenome (GOLD analysis project Ga0307425, IMG submission 202152) | Salt marsh sediment microbial communities from the Plum Island Ecosystem LTER, Massachusetts, United States - WE1603-30 | ecosystem: Environmental > Aquatic > Marine > Intertidal zone >... | reverse complement strand
CTCGTCGACACCGATCGGGACGCTTTTGTCGAAGAGATTGGGGACCTGAAGCTCCAGCTCATTGAGCTCGGCCTCGAAACCCCTGGCACAGGTCTCGAGCCCCTTGATCTCTTCACCGAGCGCCGACATCTCCGCCTTGAGCTCTTCGGCCTCGATCTCACGCCCATCGTGGTACAGACCGCCGATTTCCTTTGAGCCCACATTGCGGCGTGCTTTGAGCTCCTCAACCCGCACCAGCACCTCCCGCCACGCGGTATCGACCTCGAGCAGTCGATCGAGGGGTGCCTCTATGTGGCGCTCGGCAAGCATGGTACGAACCCGTTCGGGGTCGTTGCGGAAAAGTTCGCGGGCGAGCATTTTCTCTCCTTCGGCGGCGACTATAGCAGCAGAAAGAAGTTCCTTGTGAGCCATCAGCCTTCAGCTGTCAGCTCCCCCACCCGCCCGTTTGAACCGCAAAGAACGCAAAGAGCGCAAAGAAGAACATTTTGACCACGACACGCAAAAGACCTTCTTGCGATGTCTTTGCGGGCTTGGCGGTCTTAGCGGTTCACGTGCGCAATCCATTCTGTGACCGCGCAGCCTTGAGCGGTTGAAGCCAAATGGTTGAAACCGTCAGCTGTCAGCGCCCCGACCCACCCAATTCGCTATCATCGATAGCTGATCGCTGATTCATGACAGCTCAGCCGCGATTCGAGCCCACCGGGACGTAGACCTGGGTGCCGCGACGGCTGCGCATGATCTGTTCGACGAACGCATTGAAGTCGGAAGGATTGTGGACGAAATCAATATCGTCCGTGTTGACCACCAACAGGGGAGTATCCCGGTAGTGGAAAAAGTAATAGGAGTAGGCATCGCTCAACCGCTCAAGATATCCCGGTTCGATGGTGCGCTCGAAATCCCGCGCCCGCTTCTTGATCCTCTCCAAAAGCACGTCGACCGAAGCCTGCATGTAAATCACCAGATCGGGCTTGGCGACCTCCTGCTCGAGCACCGGGTAGAGTTTCTCGTAGACCCGAAGATCGGTGTCATCGAGATTCAAATAGGCGAAGATCCGATCCTTCGGAAAGCTGTAGTCGGCCAACACTAACCGCTGAAATAGGTTCATCTGCGCAATTTCGCGCTGCTGTTGGAAACGTGACAACAGGAAGTAGATCTGGACCTGAAAGGCGGCGCCGGCGCGCCCCTCGTAGAACGACGGCAGGAACGGGTTGGTGATGTCCTCGAGCACCATGACCCCTTCGAATCGATCGGCGAGGAGCTCGACGAGCGAAGTTTTTCCGACTCCAATAGGGCCCTCGATGGCGATATGCCGGAAGGGGATCTTGTCCCTCGTCATGGAGTGCGTCCAATCATCTGGCTTCGGCGATCTTAGCAGGGACTGCTTCGTAAGAAGCCGTCGATGGCTTCTATCCGGAAATCAGTCTCGCGACCACAAAAAGGAAGCACATGGCCATTGCCAGAGCGCCGTTGGCGGTGAAGAATGCGGCGTCAACCCCTTGCAGATCTTGCGGCCTGATCAGGCGGTGCTGCCAGGCCAGCATCAGGGCTGCTGCCGCCACCGCAAGCAGTCGGATTGGACCACCGCCGGCGGCCACGGCGAAGGCCAGAAAACCGGCGAATGCGAGCAGGTGGAAAAACCTGGCGAGGGCCAGGGCCCGCCTTCCACCAACCCGGGCGGGAAGCGAGTGAAGGGCGTGTTCGCGGTCGAAGGCCTCGTCCTGGAGCGAGTAAATGATATCAAAACCGGACACCCACAGTGCCACCGCGCCGGCGAGCAACAGTGCTGGCCATTCGACGATTCCGGTGACCGCAATCCATGCGCCGACCGGCGCGATTCCGAGGGCCACGCCGAGCCACAGATGGGAAGCGGCCGTAAAGCGCTTTGCGTAGGAGTAGCCGAGAAGGACCGCCAGCGCCGGGGGAGCCAGGACCAGACACAGTGGTCTGAGGGAGACGGCTGCAACCAGAAACAGAGCTGCCGATACTCCGGTCACGGACCAGGTAAAACTCCGGCTCAGCCTTCCGGCTGGCAGGGAACGTTCCACCGTCCGGGGATTCTCGGTGTCGATCCGATGGTCGGCGAGGCGGTTGAAGGCCATCGCCGTGGTTCGTGCAGACACCATGGCTACCGCCACCCACAGCCAGGTTCGTGCGGTTGGCCAGCCTGGTGCGGCGGCGGTAATCAGGGAGATGATCGCGAATGGCAACGCGAAAACGGTGTGTTTGAAAGCGATCATCTCACCCGTTTCGCGGAGCCCGGCAAGAACGCGCCCCGCTGCGCCGGTCAGCCCCGCCATCGGAGGCCGAGGTCCTCAGAGGGGATGGCAAGGAGATCGAGTAGGCGCATGCAGTAATGATCGACGAAGATCCGCTGCGCCGTTTCTTCGTCGGGTGTGAGGTAAAACGCGGGCAAAGGCGGGACGACGTGGGCACCGGCCCGCGCCAACCTGAGGAGGTTTTCGAGCAGAATTGTCGACATCGGGGTTTCGCGGATGCCTATCAAAAGGGGCCAACGTTGCTTGAGCGCCACATCCGCGACCCGTTGTGCGAGGCCGCGCGAAATGCCGTGGGCAAGCGACCCGGCCATGCCGGCGGAACACGGCAGCACCACGACCCCGTCGAGGCGATGGGAACCGGACGCGATAGGAGCGGCCAGATCCGAGTCGGCGTAAGGGACGATTTTGCTGCGGTGGTCGTCGTCGAGCGGAAGATTGTCCCGAATACCTCGTGCGCTCGCCCACTCCGGACCGATCTCATGAGCAAGGACCTTGCTGGCGGCGCCGGTCACCACCAGATGGAGGGCGGAGATCCGGCCGCTTTCGAAGGCGGCGACGGCGAATCGGGTCGCGAGAACGCAGCCGGAACCACCGGAAACCAACAGGGCCAATTCGGCTGCCATTGTCAGCGCCCGAGCCATCGACCGGAGTTCATCGGTTGGACCATCGCGGGAGTATAGCAGCCTGTCACCGACAAAAATTCTTTACGCGTTCCGCGCAAGAATTTCGAACAAAATCGTAAACATTCTTTGTCGCCCGTGGTCGCCACCAATCTCGAGAATTTAATCTAAGTATTTGAAAGACAGCAGTTTATTCAAACTTCGCAAGGTGGCACGAAGGCTGCTTTTTGGGGCCACGAGTGAAAGGAGGATGCCATGAGTGATGAATGAATCGGCCCGGAGCCCCATCTACCAACTCGCTCAAGAAAGGAACCATGATGCAGTACCACAGACTTTTGACCGTGATTCTGGTGGCGCTCGCCGTCACCGCTGTTGCTGGGACAGCTGCCAGCTCGCAGCCCTCCGGGGTGGTGAACATCAACACCGCCTCTTCACAGGAACTGGAGCTCCTGCCCCGGGTGGGTCCGGCCCTGGCTGGCCGGATCATCGAGTACCGCGAGGCAAACGGCCCGTTCAAGACCATCGACGAGATCCTTGCAGTCAAGGGCATCGGCGAGAGCTCGTTCGAAAAGCTCGAACCGTTCATCGTCACAAACGGAGCGACCACCCTTGCCGAAAAGGTGAGATTGGCGCGTTCGACCGGCGGCGGCGACGCCGCCGACTGATGTTCAACGCTCGCCCGCGTCGATCTTCGCGTCATGGCTCGGGCGAGACAACTACAGCGTGGACGGGATGCGGCCCTTCGGGGCCGCGTTTTCGCCTCCATATCTCGACTGTCTACCGGCCGCCGCAGACAGTTGGTGAGACATGCAGACGAGGAGGAGGACATGGAGAGGAGACAGAATGATGATTCAACCCATTTCGGCATGTCACTGATCGAGGTTGTTCTCGTGCTCGCGGTGCTGACAATTATCGTTACCGCCGCCCTCCCGGGGCTCGCTGAGATCCGGAGCGCGGCGGCTCTGGGAGCGGCATCGAGCCAGCTCAAGGGGCTGCTCTTCCGATGCCGCGCCTATGCGATTCTGAATTCTCGCGCCACCGCCGTGGTCTTCGAGCGCCACCGTGATGGCTCTTGGCGATGCTTCATCGCTGTCGATGGCGACGGCGATGGAATCCGCACCCGCGATATTCACGGACTCATTGATCCAGTAGTTGGAGAGGTCCTTCAACTCGACGTCGACTCCGCCGGTCTCGGAATTCTGCAGAATGAGTTCGTGCCCGATCCCTCGGGTCGGGGTCGATTGCGGGGCGATCTCGGTGATCCAGTCCGCGCCGGAAGGGGAAACATCATTACCTTCACGCCGCGTGGCACCGCGACCCCTGCCTCCATCTACCTCACCGACCATCGAGCGCGGATGCGAGTGTTACGGGTCTTTGGTGGAACCGGGCGGGTGATCTCGCGACAGTGGAGGTCGGGCTGGCCAGAGTGGAAACCGGTGGGATTGTAGGCAGCGTTCCCGCAATCTGTTGTTCAGCGAACCGCGGCACGGAAATCTCTGACGACGTTCTCGTTCGGGGCGATCTCGACCGCGCCGAAGAGTACAGAGCGCGTGACCCTCGCCCCTTCGCCGACGGATGCACCCTCGGCTACTACGGATTCCTCGATGACCGCCCGGTCTGCGACAACTGCACCGCGCCCGACCAACGATTCGCGGATCGAGGCGCCAGCGGCGACCTCGGCTGACGGATCGATCCACCTCGAACCCGCCAATCGGAGAAGAGTGACCTCGAGGTAGTCGGTTGGCGTACCAATCTCTCGCCAGTGGCCGGTTACCACTCGGCCACCGAGTTTCCGCTCCATCTGAGCGGGGCCCCAGAGAGCGTCCGCAATCTCTCCCGGGATCGCCGGTAGGGCCTCCAACGCGTCGCGACGGACCGCCATGACCCCGGGATAGAGAAAAGGCACCTCGAGCGGCGCCGGCCGTCCGGGGGGATGAATCTCCGACACCTGTTCATCGACGTCGAGTACCACCCGCGACCAGCGTTGAGGGTCAAGGTGGGGAAGAAGGGCGAGGGTCACGAGATCGCCGCGCGCGAGATGGTGTTCAGCGAAGCCCCCGAGATCGAGACCGAAAGCCCCATCACCGTTAACAACCAGTACAGAGTCCTCGTCGCCGAGAAATCCCCGATCTCTTGCAACCGCCAGACCTCCGGCTGTGCCCATGAGCTCGTCTTCAAACGAAAGGGCGATTTCGACTCCGCTGATGGTCATCCCTGATACAGCCTCGGCCATTCGCTCGGCCAGGTGGGAGACGTTGACGACCACCCGTGTTGCTCCGGCCGACACAGCCAGTCGCAGCGCAGAAGCCACAACCGGTCCATCGGGCATCGGCAGGGCCGGTTTGGGGAGGACCGAGGTCAGTGGTTGCATCCGTTGGCCGCGACCTGCGGCGAGCACCATCGCAGTTCTGAAACTATTCCCGGTCATTCCGTGAAAACCATGTCGAAGGGGAGGTCGAGAGTAGGATGGCTCGCACGGTAATCCTGCCAGAGACTTACGTAGGAACCGCGAACCGCCGCCGCGATGTCGAGACCAAGCAGGTTGACCATGTCCTCGAGCCGCTCGGGAGGTCCCTCAACCTCGACAAAATCACCCATCGGCGTGTGATCGAGGACCACCGAAACGTCCTCCAGACGCCACTCCTCGCGGTCCTTCTCGTACCTCATGAACACGGAGAAACCTAGGTGAAAGAGGATCTCGCCGATTCGGTCCAGGTCGACGACCTCTGTTTCGTGCTCGGGCCGTTCCTTGATTTCGCCACGGTAGCTGACCGGTCCCTTGTAGGTGAGGATCTTCCGGTCCCCGTGCTGACGGAGACGGAGCACTGAGCCCGCCCTGCGGAGCCGGCCGTCCTCGGTGTCGAGGAGCAGGTTGATTTCGCGCGCCATCAACTGCACGACGACCGCCCGAGCGCGTTGGAGGGAGGCCTTCACCGGTTCGAGGTCGGCCACCCGGATCTTCAGTTCTGACTCGAGAGAGATGTCGGCCACCATCAGAGCTTATATGGAACGCGAAAAATGCGCCAAACACCGACAAAAGAGACCGTGTACCATGAACCGATGCGGCACGTCGTCTGGGGCACGGCCGGGCATATCGATCACGGCAAAACCACGCTGGTGAAGGCGCTCACCGGCACCGATTGTGACCGCCTGCCCGAGGAGCGTGAGCGCGGGATTACTATCGACCTCGGGTTCGCCCAGCTCAGCGATGACGAGCTTCAACTCCACTTCGTCGACGTTCCGGGTCACGAACGTCTGGTACATACGATGATTGCCGGCGCCTCGGGAATTGACCTTGCCCTTCTGGTTGTGGCTGCGGATGAGGGGGTGATGCCCCAGACTCGTGAGCACCTCGATATCATCCGGTTAATGGGTGTACCAGGTGGCGCGGTGGCGCTCACCAAGATTGACCTCATGGATGACGATCTGGTTGAACTCGTCACCGAGGAGATTCGCGAGCTCCTGGCGCCGACCGCCTTCGCCGGGGTTCCAGTGGTTCCGGTCTCGGGGCAGACCGGGAGCGGCATCTCCGAGCTTCGGCGAGTGCTCGTCGCGCAATCCGGCGGGGTCCGCCCACGACAGGTTGAAGGACGTCCGTTCCGTCAACCCGTCGATCGCGTCTTCAGCCTGACCGGCGCAGGCACAGTGGTCACCGGAACCTCTCTGTGGGGTGTGTTGGAGACCGGAACCGATGTCACGATCTTTCCTCACGGCACCGCCGCCAGGGTGCGTCGGCTGCATGTCCACGGCGACGAACGAAGCGTGGTCGAGGCTGGAGAGAGAGTGGCCATCAATCTTGCCGGCGTCTCGCGAGAGAACGTTAACCGCGGTGACCAGATCATGGCTCCGGGACCGTGGCAGATTACTCGAATGGTGACCGTCGGCCTCGAGCTGTTGGCGACAGCACCCGGCTCGTTGGACGAGGGTGACGAGATTGGGGTCCACGCTCTGGCGGCTCGTGTGCCGGCGAGGGTGGATCGTCTGTCTGTGCGGCCGCTCGCTCCAGGCTCTCGCGCGACCGCCCAGATCTCGCTTCGTCAACCGATGCTTCTATTCCCTGGGGACCGCCTTGTCCTGCGGCGCCCATCACCGGTCAACACCTTTGCCGGCGGCATGGTTCTCGATGCCCACCTCCGGCGTTGGCGGAGACGGGACAGTGCGGAACTCGACCGTCTGCCCGATGTCCAACCCAATGGCTGGCCCGACCTCCTCTCCAGTTGGATCGAACGTGAAGGGTTGGCAGGGCTCACCGTGTCGGCAATGGCCGGCCGTCTCGGAGTTTACGAAAGTGCCATTGAAGCACCACTCGGCCGACTCCTCGGGGAAAACAAAATCCAGGCTCTTCCGACCCAGCCGACGACCTTCATCATGTCAGCGCGTATCGCGCAACTTGGAGAAGAAGCCGCAGAGGAGCTTGAGCGCCGGTTTGCCGAACAAGAGGTGTCAGCCGGGATACCAGCACGAGATTTCGTGGGCCGACTCCTTCCGCGGTCGGCACTCTCTCTCGCCGAGTTTTACCTTGAGGAGCTTCGCGGCCGCGGAACCCTCGAGCTTTCAGAAGGCAGGGTGGTGCCGCCCGGCAAGAAGAGTCATATGACTGCTGCCGGTGAGGCGTTGACCCGAAAGGTGGAAGCGCTCTATCGAGAAGCGGGCTTCGATGCGCCGTCAGCGGCGGAGGCCGCAGAACACCTGCAGGCGAAACCGGCCACGATCGAAGGGATCTGTCGTTACCTGATCCAACGCCATCGGCTAGTCCGACTGGAGGGCAAGTTCCTGATTCATCGCGCAGTGATGGACGATATGGCGCGGCAGGTTCGTGATTGGGAGGCCGAGGATTTTGCGGTTGGAGACTTCAAAGAGCGGTTCGGTCTCACCCGCAAGCTCGCCATACCTGCTCTCGAATGGCTCGACTCGGAACGGGTGACGGTTCGTCACGGCAACCGGCGCAAAATAATCAGACGAAAAGGGTAAATTGCGCCGAGCACCATGCACTGGCCGGAAGCCGTTCTGGAGTTAAGGGTTAAGAGTCAAGCGTCAAGTTGCAGGCGGCTCGGAGCGGGTCTTCACTCTTCACCCTTAACTCTTAACCTGACCACGGTCATTCGGATACCGCGATCCTTCGTTGCCTGACGATTGAAATTGAAAACAGCTACTGATCGGGTGTGTACTCGCGGTCGCGAACAACCCTCGCGGTTGTTGAAGAAATCCCCGAAATCTCCATTCTGACACGGGCCGAGAACTCGACCCATACTGCCAATGGAGCGCCGTCCCGGGTTGCGGGCTGCACCCTCCAACTGGCGAGATAGCCCGAGAACCACAAATTGAGGCCGTCGTAGAGTTCCAACGGGACAAAACGGTCACAGCGCCCGTTTTCGGTAAGGTGAACCAGCGCTCGAATATGGATTTCGTCGTCTCGGCCTGGGGCGCTGACCTTGATCCGGCGCGGGACCGCAAGCTTGCCGAGCTGCGCATGCGGCGTCGCTTTCAGGTCGCGCAGGTTCCCGGGCGGCTTCATCGCCACTGGCCGGACTGGAACAGAAGGCTTTTCCGGGTCGGGCATTTCGAGCGTCTGATCGACGATCTCGCTTGCTTTGACCCTGCCCTCCATGCCGATCTCCAGCACAACCCAAGACGATTGGGGTGCGTTGCCGGCCGTGGCTGGATCGAATCGGGAACCGCTCAGGTCCTCGACAAGCGCGGCCGTGAGGCCGGGGACCGGAAGCTCGAGAGGAACGGCGCCGAGGCAGATTCCCTTGGCGTCGACAAACGCAGCAACGGTCGCTACACCGCGTATGTCGACCTTCCGAGGCGTGATCGCCTGGGTCACTTTCGGGGTTTCGTCGACCTTTGTGGCGAAGGGGTTGACGGCCGCCAGCTCCACCAGCGGCACGGGGAGCGGGATTTCGACGTCCATCCTTTGTTGCCAGGCACGACTCGAAGCACTTTGAGCCGCGGCCGTGGTTGCCACCAACACGAACGCCGCAACGACCATGATGATGCGTTTCACAGGGGCATCCTACCACGCACTCGAGCGATGGCGCGCGTAGTACACTCCCCCGCCATGGGACGGGTGGCGTACTTCGTGTCACCACACGGTTTTGGCCATTCCGCGCGGGCGTGTGCGGTGATGGCGGAATTGCGCCGGCAATGCCCGGCGGCTCGCTTCGAGGTCTTCACCGAGGTGCCGAAATGGTTCTTTTCGGAATCCCTACCCGAGTGCTTTTCCTATCGAAGTTTCGCTAGCGATGTTGGTCTGGCACAACGCTCTCCGCTGGTCGAAGATCTGGAAGCAACCAGCGATCTGCTCGACCAGGGCCGGTGTGATGACCTGGAGACGGTTGGACAGCTGGCGATGACGCTTCAAAGGCTTGGATGCTCCGTCGTCATTGCCGACATCTCTCCCCTCGGATTGGCAGCAGCGGCCAGTGCCGGAGTGCCGTCGGTATTGGTCGAGAACTTCACCTGGGACTGGATCTATCTCAATCATCCGGACGCGCCGTCACGATTACGCCGTCACGGTCGTCGGATGATCGAGATCTTTGCCTCCGCCGACCTCCGAATCCAGACGGACCCGGTGTGCGAGCCGTCATCGGCGGCCGCGGTGGTGTCACCGGTGGCACGATCTCCGAGAACGAAGAGGGAGAAAGTTCGTGCCTCGCTCGGAGTGCCCACCGACGAACCATTGATCGTTGTCAGCATGGGCGGCGTGCCGTGGGACTATGGTGAGTTCGCGGATTTCGATCACTCCGCCGGCGCCTGGATCGTGGTTCCGGGCGGGTCAAAGCGGGTGGCCCACCGCCGGGGACGGTTGATCATGCTTCCCTTTCACGCCGACATCTACCACCCTGATCTGGTGGCGGCATCGGATCTGGTGGTGAGTAAATTGGGCTACAGCACGGTGGCTGAGGCCTACCGCGCGGGCGCGGCGCTCGCCTATGTGGGGCGTCCACGTTTCCCTGAATCACCGGTCCTCGCTCGGTGGGTGGAGGAGCACATGGTTGCGGCCGAGCTCACAGAGGATGGGTTACGAAATGGAGCCTGGCTCACTGCAGCGAGTGAGCTCCTCGAGATTCCGCGCCGGAAACCCGATGAACCGAATGGGGCGGTGCAGGCGGCAGAGATGATTTTAGAGAATTTCCCGTTCCTCAAAGTGTGATCATCTCGTTGGGATCGGGATCGGACAGAGGACGAGCCCGTCATGGAGCCCAGGCGACCTGCGGCACTCGTCGTGTTCCCCTTAGTGCTGCTCCCTTCCGGGCCTGACACGGTTCGAAGGACGACGATGCACAGGGCCCGAGCTCCATGCCGGGCTCGTACTGGATCTCAGGTGGCGGAGAGGGCGGGATTCGAACCCGCGGTGGAGTTGCCCCCACACACGCTTTCCAAGCGTGCTCCTTCGGCCACTCGGACACCTCTCCAAAGACGTCAAATATTTCAAAGAAACTGGCGGAGAGGAAGGGATTCGAACCCTTGGACCTCGTGAAAGGTCAACGGTTTTCGAGACCGTCCCGATCGACCACTCCGGCACCTCTCCGCGATCGGGCCCCGCATTCTACGACGACTGCCTTTGTTTGGCAAAGAAGCGTCGGAGCAGCTCTCGACACCTCTCCGCTTCGAGGCCCCCCCGGTGTGCCAATGGTGGACCGAGCCGGGGATCGGCGGCCAGATCAATTACCGTTCCACAAGCGCCGGCACGTTCATCTTCTGTTCCCCAGATGACGAGCGGTAGCCGGGCCTCTCGGCACGCTGCGGCGCACATCGGGCATGGTTCGAGGGTGACGTAGAGGGTGCAATCCAAAAGACGCCAATCACCAACCTCCCGACCTGCCTCACGGAGGACGATGACCTCGGCATGGGCCGCCGGGTCAGATTCCTGCTGTCGACGATTTCCAGAGCGGGCGATCATCTCACCACCGCGCGTGATGACAGCACCTACCGGGACCTCGCCGCGAGCCGCGGCCGCTTCGGCCTCTGCGATGGCTGTCGCCATGAAGAAATGGTCGTCGTCGTCGAACACCCATTCCGGCAGCATGGATCGAGGATAACAAAAAGGCTCCGGGACCGGAGCCTTTCTGGATCTCGAGTCCGGAGCGGCTTACTTCACCTCGATCCGATCGCCGACCGCAAGCGGCGCCCACGCGCGGGTGATGAGAGCCGTCGAGTAGGTTTCGTCGACCGTCAGGACACCCACCTCACCCATCACCAGGCGAGGCATACCCTTGACGGGATTATCGCGGAACACGGTCGCAAAGGTGCCGGGGTAGATTCCCTCGGCCGCACCGAGGTCGAGGAAGACCAACCAGTGGGTCCCGATGTCGATCTGGTCGTCGCGGTTGTATGTGATGTAACCGGTGGGCTTACCGTTGGGTACGTCGCAACGGTCGGTCGGGTCCGGATCGATCACCAGGGGCACCGGGACCGGCGCGAACGGTTTCAGTACATCACCGATGATGATCGGGTCGCAGGCGTAGGTGATCTCAGCGATCGAGGTGTCCTCCTGCGAGCACAACACCTTGAGCTGGCCAATCTGGCTGTAGACGAAGCCGAGGTGTGAGTTCGAGACTGGATGTTTGAGTGGCCGGATCCGATGCAGGACGAAGAATCGATCGCCTGCCTTCACTCCCTGGTTGATGCCACCATCGATATAGACGATGTCGCCCTCGGAATATTCGTCCTGATAGGCGATGCGTTCAGATGACGCGACCGAGAGCGAGAAGATGCCCTCATCCTGGACGAGCTCGGCGAAGCAGTAGACATCCGCCGAGCTTCCCAGCGGATGGGGCATGACCTCGTCGCCTCCACCAAAATCCTCGACGTACTCGGACGTCACGGTCTCCTCGAATGGCACCTCGGTCTCGGCAACCGGGGCTTCCTGAACCGCGAGGTCAATCACCACCGGGTCCCCCGGGTAGATCCAGTGCGAGTCATTGATATACGGGTTCCGCTCCCAGATCTGCGGCCACAGGAACGGATCCCCGAGATAATGGGCGGCCAGATCCCACAGGGTGTCGCCCTTGACGATGGTGTGCACCATGGCG
>Ga0307425_1001963_pt1 | contig 11937 bp, 8 predicted proteins | sample SalMarWE160330MG_FD_202152 | JGI IMG/M metagenome (GOLD analysis project Ga0307425, IMG submission 202152) | Salt marsh sediment microbial communities from the Plum Island Ecosystem LTER, Massachusetts, United States - WE1603-30 | ecosystem: Environmental > Aquatic > Marine > Intertidal zone >... | reverse complement strand
TGCTATGATTACAGCGTATTAAGGAGGTGGTAGAGATGGTTGAGGCCTTTGCAAAAAAGATTTCGTGGCTAGGGCATGACGGCTTTCGCATCGATGCGGAAAAAACAATATATTTCGATCCCTACAGCATATCAGGCGGGCCAGCTGCGGACTTGATCCTTATTTCACATGACCATTTTGATCATTGCTCACCCGAGGACGTGGCAAAGATCCAGGGTTCCCGGACAGTGATTGTAACGGAAAATGATTCTGCGAAAAAACTTTCAGGTGATGTCAGGCTTATGAAACCAGGGGATGTTCTCACTGTGGATGATGTGAAGATCACCGCCACTCCTTCCTACAACACAGATAAGGACTTTCATCCCAAGAAAAACAATTGGCTGGGGTTTATTATCGACGTAGAAGGCCTGAAGATCTACCATGCCGGGGACACGGATTTCATCCCTGAAATGAGAGGCCTTGACGTGGATATTGCGCTTCTACCGGTATCCGGCACATATGTGATGACCGCGGATGAGGCGGTCAAGGCCGCCCTGGCAATTAATCCCAGGCTTGCTATACCAATGCACTATGGGGCGATTGTCGGTGGTGAGGAAGATGCCCTAAGGTTCAAGCAGGCCCTAGAGGGAAAGATCGAGGTATTGGTTCTACAAAAGGAATGAGATACTTATGCCTGTTCATGTAACTTCAGAGAAAGTCCTGGGCAGGGAATGGTGGGGGGAGGCCAAGACCAGCGAGGGCATGTCCTTTTTTGATTTTTTTTGCAATAGCAAGATAAAATTCCCCTTCGGCCCTTTTTCCCCTCTTAACGCACCCCTCACCGTAGATCCTGCCTTTTAGCGAGAGTTCGTCTAACGCGGCCTTCAGTTGCATGGGGTCAAGCTTGCCACTTTGTGATAACTTCATCAGGGCCTTGATCCTGAAGCGATCCATCCCACTGTAACGGGAAGATAACTGATCCTGAGCGCCCCCCTCTTTTACCACAAGGGGTTCCCTTATCAGGTGCACGGGATAATGAGAGCCGATTCTGAGCCATAGGTCGTAGTCTTCACATGCAGGCAGGTCTTCGTCAAATAGCCCAACTTTTTCCAGAAGAGATCTTTTCAGCATTACGGCGGAAGGACTTACCACACAGAGTTTTAGCGAACGCTCAAATATGTCCCCCGATGGTTTCATATGTTTTTGCCGGGGATTGACGCGACGTCCCCTTCTTATCCAGACCTCTTCAGTCTGGCAGGCCATTTCGTCTGCATGTTTCATAAAAAAGGCCACCTGGGCGGCCAGCTTTCCGGGCAGCCAGTAGTCATCAGAATCGAGAAAGGCAATCAGAGGAGCGCTGGATATTTTGATCCCCGTGTTTCTGGCTGCAGAGACACCTAGATTTGATGAATGGGCGATATAGGTCAGACGATCGCCAAACTGGGCCACTTTATTCTTTGTGTTATCCGTTGATCCGTCGTCTATTATAAAGACTTCATAATCGGGATAGGTTTGGTAAAATATGGATGAAATCGCCCTTGCGATTTTTTTCTCCCTGTTGAACGTGGGGATGATGATGCTTACTCTTGCCATCACAGTGCCTGCCATAGGATTGCCAAGAGTCCAGCAAGGATAAAGTTCCCTTCCACCATGGCCTCAAGGCGAATCCCTGGATACAGCCAACGTCTTTCATAGGCAATCAGGCAAAGGGATAATGTAAATAAAGGGAGCAAGAGGACAAAAGAGAAGGCGTCCACCAGACCCAAAAGGGGACATACCGTAAGTATAGACCCTGCGGCCACAAGAAAAAATCTTAGGAGAATTAAGGTCTTTTTTTCTCCTAGCATGATTGGGAGTGTCTCTGTTCCCACAATCAGATCTCCCTGTGCCTGAAATATGTCAGAAAGGCCTGCCCTGACAAAAGACATTAAAAATACGATCAATATGGAAATAATTGCGGTTGGCCAGGAAATGGGCTTTATCTCTAATAAGGGCAATATGGCGATGACAGCTACCCACGCGAGAGATTCGGAAAGGGTCCTCGACGCTGGGATGTCCTTGATTTTGGAATAAGGGTGGCGGTGGCGTATTTTCTCAGGGAGAAAGGGGATACTGTATATGATTCCGAATAGACATAATCCCCCTAGGGCCATGACGGTGAAAATGCCCATACGGCCGGACAGCGCGAGGGCAGTCACAATGGAGATAATGCCTGCTGTAATCAGCGGACGCCTATGGTTCTTAAGGAACGACGCCCTTTCAGGATCGTTGTAAGCGCCAGCCCCCTTGTCCAAGAAACGATTAAGGATGTGCATGGCATAAATATAGAAAAAGGTGATAGAGGGAAGGGTAAAATCAGATGCCCTTTTCGAGAAGAAAGCTATTGCATAGGCAAAAGAAAAGGCCCCGGATGCTACGAATAGATTGCTTAATACCAGATATTTAAGGACCTGCTTCATACACCGGGCAAGAGGGTTATATCCACGGCCGCGGAAACCCTCTATCTTTCTGACCACATCTTTTATGATCCAGTTCGGAGTAGATGCCCCTGCGGTCACACCAATTAGATCCATCCCCGCCAGTTTTCCCCTGTCCAGGTCTTTTTCGCTTTCCACGTGAAATGTGGGCAGGCCTGCCTCTCTCGAGACCTGCGCAAGACGCTGTGTGTTCCCGCTGTGATATCCGCCCACAACGACAATCGCATCTACCTGACGCGCAAAACTCCTTACCTCTTGCTGACGCTGGTGAGTAGCGTCACAGATGGTATCAAATACGAGGAGTTCGGGGAATCGCTCCTCAAGGGCCCTTATCACTTCATGGAAGGTCTGCTCATTTTGAGTCGTCTGGGCGACAACGACCACACGATCCAGTTGAGGAAGAAAGGGAACGTCTTTCACACCCTGGATTACATGGGCCGGTGTCTGGCCGTAACCCTTTAGGCCTATTACTTCGGCGTGGTCCCTGTCTCCCACAATAACGGCGGAATATCCCTTTTTGGTGTGATATCGGATAATCGCTTGCACCCGGGCCACCTTGGGACATGTGGCATCTATGGCCTTCAATCCTGTCTTCTTAATTGTCTCACGCACCTGAGGCGGGATACCATGTGCCCTTATCACGATCCTACCACTTTGAAGACCATTTAGGTCTTCAACAGGCTTGACACCCTTTGAGGACAGGAGATCCAGGACCAGTTTATTGTGAATCAGGGGACCAAAGGTGTAAAGTGGCCCTCTTTGCTTGTGGGCCTCGGCCAGGACTATCTCCATGGCCCTGCGTACGCCCATGCAAAATCCTGCGGTCTTTGCCAGCCTTACCTTCAAATTCTGTCCTCCACCGGCAAGGGGTAGGTGGTCGGGCCAGAGATAGACCGATTGGAGATAGTGAAGCGGGATTCTTTGATGAGTGTAAAGTAACGATCCAGGGCCGACATCAGTGTATCGGAATCTTTAATCCCGGTAATGCTCCCACGAAAGCGGTTGCTGTATGGGAGCCCCTTCGTATACCACAGGGCAAGGCCGCGCATGTTTTTGGCAGCCCTTGTTTCACCCACGGAAATGGACAAGAGGCGAAAATGTTCCATGATTATGGACCTGCGTTCATCTAATCCAGGCATGTGCGCAGGGAGACCCCTTTCCAAGTCTAGAACCTGCCTGAAGATCCATGGATTGCCAACGGCACCTCGACCTATCATTACCCCGTCGCAACCGGTTTCCCTTTTCATCTCGAAGGCCAAGGAGGGGCTGAAGATATCACCATTTCCAATTACAGGGATCTTGATCTGATCCTTCACCCTGGCGATGATCGTCCAGTCTGACGTCCCGGAAAAGCCCTGGACCACAAACCGCGGGTGTACAGTGATGGCATCGGCGCCGCAATTTTCCACAATCTTGGCTATTATAGAGGCGGAGGGCTGATCGACAGCCCATCCTGCCCTTATCTTTACGGTCAACGGGACGTTACAGTTGCGGCGAACGGCGGAGACAATCTCCTCCACCTTCCGGGGGGAGCGAAGAAGCGCCCCACCAGCGCCGGTTTTTATAACCTTCCTCACTGGACAGCCCATATTGATATCCACGAGATCGGCCCCGGCATCAACGACTGTACCGGCGGCCCTAGCCATCACCTCAGGGGTAGATCCGAATATCTGAACGGCGAGAGGCCTTTCAGAGGGATGCGTTGTCAGGTAACCCAGGGTCCTCTCTTGACCAATACTCAGGCCCACGGCGCTGATCATTTCAGTAGTTACCAGGCCGGCACCCAGTCTCTTGGCCATAATGCGAAATGGCAGATTGGTGATCCCTGCCATTGGGGCCATAACAAGCCAGTTTTTGAGTTTTACGCTGCCTATCTGCAACATATGTTTCTATATCCGCTAATTGACCCGGGCGACATGAAATGGGTGGGAATAGCGGCCTAGGCACTAAGATGATTCTCAAATACGCGTAACCAATTGAGGCCCATGATCTTGCTCACCGCCTCCTTGCCGTAACCGTGCTCGAGCATGATTCCCATTAGATCTACTATGCCGGTGATATCCTCGATCCCCTCCGTGACTGGATCATAGCCGCATAAATCGGAGCCAATGCCTGCCATATCAGGACCAAGCTTCTGCACCAGGGTATCTAAGTGGGCAAAGACGTCTTGGATGTTAGACCTTCCCCCCTCAACAAGCATTTCAGGATTAAACGTCACACCTACAACACCCCCTCGCTCGAAGATTTCTCTGGCCTGGTCGACATCTATATTCCTGGGAATGTCACAAACCTGTTTTATGCCAGTATGTGAAGATATGATCAGGCCTTCATAGAGATCCAACAGTTGCCAAAAGCACTTCGGATGGAGATGGGCGACGTCCAAAATGAATCGGTTTTTGTTCAAGGCACGGATGACATTTTTTCCTTTTTCTGTCAATCCGTTGGGATATGAGACGGCATTCCCATCAGCGAGGCGGTTTTTTCCATTATGAGTCAGCCCCACCACATGTATGCCGGTTTGTTTTAGGTGTTCAATATGTGTCAGATTATCGGCCAAGGCATCGGCGTTTTCTAGCAGTAAAATGGCACCAATCTGATGGGAATCTTTCTTTACGTGTTTGAGGTTTTTATTGTTTTTGATGATTTCGACGCAGTCCAGGCGGTCGAGAGTGAACTTGAGGACGTGCTCAAAGTGGTCAAAAGACCGGCCACCGTTGAACCGGTCCTCACAGTAAACGGCACAGCCAAAAAGCCGAATGCCTGCGTTCACGGCCTTTGCAAAGGTAAAAGGGCCATTTTCCAAGGTACTAAGGCGCGAATCCTTTGGTTGATTCATTAAGTAATAGGGAATATCGACGTGACCGTCCACAAAAAAGGGCTTAATAGGTTTTGTATATGGGCGTTCGGGGTGAGTGTCATTCATATCGCTGCCTGTTTTGTCCGTAATGTTAGCATATTCGCAAGCCCTTTACAATATATTCACGGTAACATCAGGGTAGATCATGCCATACGAATCGGATTAATAAATTACCACGCCCAGAGGCCGTGGATTCTTAGTACTAATTAAATGCTTATCCGCCAGAAACGTATTTCTATTTGCAAAAGGGGTTAATCTGAAGAATGGGTTGGTGCAGGTGTCTTGCAACAAATACTTATTTTGTGGATGAAGTAAAAAAACCACGCAGAAACCGGATGGACCTGAAAAAAGGGCGTTGCTAAAGCACACATCGTGCGATTGCAACGCCCGGTTTATTTTGGTGGCTCATTATTGAGCAGATTTTTTAAGATTGTTCTTTAACGTCTATTTTCTTCGCCTTAGCTGATTCTGCCTTTGGGAGTGTCAGCTTGAGGATCCCGTCTTTGTACGCAGCATCTATCTTGTCCATAAAAATTTTTTCAGGAATATGGAAGCTCCTGTGAAATGAACCATAACTTCTTTCTACCCGGTGATAATCGGCGCCTTTATCTTCATTTTCGTGCTTCTTTTCCCCTTTAATTGACAGGATATTGTCAGAAAGGGTTACTTCAAGGTCTTTGACATTAATCCCTGGCAGTTCCGCTGTCACGAGATACTCTTTATCGTTTTCAGTTATGTCAAAGGCCGGCACCCATTTTTGACGCTCACCGAATATAGGCGCAAGATTCAAGTCCTCGAAAAAACTTTCAAAGAAGCCTCCGCCCGGTAAAAGAGAGCCTGTCATAGGAATGATATCTAACATTCTCGTCATTTTTGTCACCTCCTTTACATCTATGATTCTTTGTTTGATCATAAAATAATCATCATTTATTTGCAGTCAAGGTGCCATGGCGGGACTCAGCCCTTATTAGAGAACACTCTTGTCCAAAAACGGTTTTTCTTGGACAGCAGTCATTAGAATACTTATTTTAAAGGTCTAACGTATTACGATGGTTCAATATTTGACGGAGGGGAAGAGCCTGCGGTCGGTATGTGGTAAGAAGAGGGCGGCAATGAATTCGTCCATGAAGGGCTGGTAATTGGAAAGCTCTATGTTGGTCATAGACCTTGAGATGTTGAGGCATTTTTCAAGGGATGACTGAGAAAGGAGGGACATTCGGGCACCCGTAAGAGAGCTGTTCCCGATAAACTGTATTTTTTTCTGCTCGATGTCGGGCAACAGGCCAATTGCAATTGCCTTGGAGATGTCCAGGAAACTACCGAAGCCCCCGGCCACATAGAATGTTTCTATCTGGTCAAACCCGAGGCCGATGTAATCGATAAGAGATTTGATTGCAGCAAAGACGGCGCCTTTTGACTTAATTAGGTTGTCAATGTCAGATTCAGTAACAACTATGGCATCACCATTTTCGGTTTCATCAGGATTGGCAATGGTGTATTGAGGGATATTATCTTCAATGCTTAGCCTAGTATCCTGAAGACTTCTATGGAATTTGCCGTCGGCACCGATTATCCCATTCTTGACCAATTCAAAAATGCAATCGATGAGGCCGGAGCCACATATCCCCCTTGGGTTGGCGTTCCCAATGGTTTGGTATTTTAACTGACCGTCGGAAATGCTAATCTTTTCAATAGCCCCTTTGGTCGCCCGCATACCGCACCGGGTTCCTCCGCCTTCAAAGGCGGGTCCTGCCGAAGCAGAACAGCAGACCAACCACTCGTTATTGCCTATCGCTATTTCTCCATTGGTGCCGATATCGATAAGACCCCTTACCTCCGTGCGATCGGCTATGCCGCATGATATTACGCCCGCTACAATATCTCCGCCTACATAAGATGCAACGCTGGGAATGGTTTCCAAAATCCCGGCATGATTGATATGGATGCCAATTTCTTTTGCCCGAATTTGCGGGTACACATCGGCTGTTGGGACATAAGGCTCAAGCCGTATAGAACAAGGGGTAAGGCCAAGTAGAAAATGGCTCATGGTGGTGTTACCGGCAGCCACAATAGCGTTTATTTGTTCTGAAGGGACTTTATATTTACCGGTCAATTTATCAATCAGTTGATTGATGTCTTCTACAATGGCCTCCTGCAGGGGAGGTAATCCCCCCTTTCCACAGGCATAGATCATCCTGGAAATAACATCCTCCCCATAGCCTGCCTGCAGATTGTGACATCCTTCCACACCAATTACTTTGCCTGAATTGAGGTCAACCAACTGGGCAACCACGGTAGTGGTCCCCACATCGACGGCTAAACCATAGTTTTGGGCTGAAGTATCTAGAGGATCGAGGTTCAGGATTCGGTAACAGTCCCTATCTCTTGCAATAGTTGCTGTAATTTTCCAATCGTTTTCACGCAGTTTATTGGATAGGTTCTGGAGACAGTTTAGGGGGATATCTAAGGAACGTGAGCCGATCTTTTTCTTTATCTCCCTTGATACCCTTTCGATATCAGAGATATTGTCATCAAGGGAAGGAGGGGGCAGCTCAAGGTATATCTTTTTTGCCAGTGGATTAAGCCCGGATTCAGGGGTCTCCTGGGCCGCCTCTCCGGTCATTATTTGTGACTCCTCCATCCTTGATTCAGGGGGAATAACGACCTCAAGGTCTTCGTGAATCTCCGTCTGGCAGGAGAGCACATAGCCTTTTTTTATATCTTCCTCTGAGAACAAGGCCGTGGCATTTTCTTCAGGCGCGACCTTTCCTTTAGAGATTTGAACTCGGCATTTGCCACAAACGCCCTCCCCGCCGCACAGGTTGGTGATGAATACCTGGGCTGATTGGGCGGCCTCCGCCACAGTTGTGCCTTCATCTACCTCCACAGACTTATTATCGGGCAGGAAGGTTACGGTGTATCTGTTCATGGTCATAGTCTATTTCCCAAATTATTATGCTGCCCTATCCTATCGTTATCTATAATAATCATTAGGGGGTAAAATGTGAAGTGATATTGTAAGAAAAATGGGCCAAGGAAGGGAAGGCTTGTGCTATATGACCCTGAACACCTCCAGCCAGTGTGGACGTCTGGTTGTGACTTTTTCAAGTGCACTTGGAGAACCCAAAATTTTGATTGCCGCATTGTTACCAACTTGCTGGATGGTCTGTGCGAAGGCCCTAAAGTCTGCCGCCTTTGTTCCCAATATCTGATCACGCATCCTTTGTCGGGTCTCTTCAGTGTCGCCTGTCAGATAACGTAGCATTGAGGCATATCCCTTTGCATCAGGAAGTAGATGCGCATCCATATCGCCGATGGCACCAATAATGTTCTTTGTTAGTTCTTCGTCACGGAGTTCCGTATCATTGAGGAACTGTCCCGACTGGTCAAACGCGTTGAGTGTTTCAAAGGTGTTTGGATCTCGATAGGAGACAAATGTCAGTGCGCCAGAAAAACGGTCGAAAAGGCAGAAGGCCCCATATGCGCCACCCAGGACCCTGACTTGATCCCATAACCAGGCATTACGCAAATAACGGGTGACAACAAGGGCCGAGCCATGGAATTGGTACCCCTGTTCATAGATATTCGCACCTTTGCCAACATAGTTGACCTGCGAGGGAATGATCATGCCCTCCAAAAGGGGTGGTGCCTTGGTCGTCCAATGGTTTTCAGTAGATACTTCAGCAGGCAATTTATTTATGAGGTTCCGCAGGTGTGGCTCGAGACTGTGCCACCCCTCTTCATCCACAGTGATGTTACAGATCATTGAATTCCGGTTGATCAGAATGCGATGTATTTCCTTTAAACTTTCGAGTACTTCAGGCCATTTTTCATCAACCGCTCGACACAGTTCCCTCAGGAAAAAAAGGTTGCTTATCCCTTCCATCTGCTCTGCGGCCCAATGGGCCTCGTCAAAGTGTGCCTGGAGTCTAAGATTAAGGATGTGATGTCCGCTCTGGATCAACCTTTGCTCTGCCCTGGCCTTTTCCTCCAATGCCATTTGACGGAAACGCTCCTTATTGTCCAGTCGGACATCAAGAAGAATATCACGGAGGATATCCATAAGATCATGAGCGCAACTTACTGTGGCCTTGCTGCGTAAGAAAAGCCAGGCGGTGGGGCGTGTTGTATCCTTTATGGTGGAGGTAAACGACTGAGGGGTGATCCCGCCCGTTTTTCTTCTTATACGTTGTGTGAGGGCGACAAAATCCTCTTTCTCTGTCCCTATCTCAACAAGAGCCCTCCCGAATAATGACACATAAGGTAGGTATTTATCAGGGAGGTTGTGGAGGTCAAAACCCAGGTCCAGGTATACAATGCCATTGGTGAAGAGGTCGTGAAGCAATATCTTAGGTGCCTGCTTTTGAAGGCAGGAGATGGGGATGGGCTTGTCCCTTTTGTCTAGGTCATCAAGCCGCAAGACAGGGATGGTTGCAAGGGCCTCGGGGGAATCGGGTTTTTCCTGGAGTCGTTTTAACTCTTGGGTCTTATTAATAATCTCTTTTAGTTCGGTTTGGGCCATGGACGCGCGGATCCTTTCAAGTCGCTCAGTTTCAGCGGCCTCGTCCCTCTTTCGCAGTCCAGGATCGGGCTCAAGGACAAGGGTGGTTCGATGGGGGTTCTCCAGAAAAAAGTGGGTGATCATACCTTCAAAAAAGGAACTGTTTGATTTCAAGTGCGTTTTTATGGCCTCAAGGGGTGATTCAAAGGCCAGCATGGCCATAGGATCACCGTCATAGAGCCATGTGGTGAGAGAACGGAGCATAAGGACTAGGCCTCGCGGAAGACTTCCTGTGTTGTTCTCACGTAAATGGAACGTGATTGTATTCATTGCTGCCTCTATGGTCATAGGGTCAAGCCCCTCCCTTGACAGAGAATCCAAGTTCTCCAGGATTAGGGTTTCTATTTGGCCCGCATTTTTCGTGTCAATCCCTTTGAGCCCAGTCGAAAAGTAGATTTGTCTTAGCTCGCTTCCAAGACCCTCGCCCGCCATATCCTCGCCAAATTGGGAGTCGATTAATGCCTTACGAAGGGGTGAGGCAGGCATGCCCAACAATATATATCCCAGTATACGCAAGGAGAAATTCGTCCGTACGTCTATGGTTGGAGGAAGCAACCAATTAAGGGTAATCAATCCCTTTGCCTTTACCTTTTCTTCGTCCCCCACCATAAAGGGCCTGGTGATAAATTTGGGTCTGTCGAAGGCCGGTTGCTCCCCTATCTCTGAGTCAATTTCCATTGGGTCGAATTCTCTGAGATACTCGTCTACGAGTCTGAGGCGTTCTTCAGGATTGTCGTCGCCGTAAAAATAGACCCGTGAATTGGAAGGATGATAGAATCTCCTGTGAAAAGTCAGAAATTTTTCGAAGGTGAGGCTTGGGATATGTTTTGGGTCACCTCCTGAATCGAATCCATAGGCGTTGTTCGGAAAAAGGGACCGCAGGGAGTACTCCGCGAGCACATTGTCAGGCGAGGAGTAGGCCCCCTTCATCTCATTAAAGACAACGCCTTTATAGAAAATTTTCTTCTCGGGGTGTTGAAGTTCGAGATGCCACCCCTCCTGGTGAAAGACGAAAGGAGTAAGCCGTGGATAAAAGACCGCGTCGAGATAGACATCGATAAGATTATAAAAATCTTGAATATTTTGACTGGCTACTGGATAGCATGTCCTGTCGGGGTAGGTCATAGCATTGAGAAATGTCTGCAATGAACCCTTTAGCAATTCGACAAATGGTTCTTTTACTGGATACTTCCGCGAACCACAAAGGACAGAATGTTCAAGGATGTGCGCCACTCCGGTGGAATCTGGGGGTGGGGTACGGAAGGTAATCCCAAACACCTTGTTTTCGTCGTCATTTGAAAGAGACAAGAGTTGAGCGCCGGTCTTTATATGCTGGTAAAGGCGGGCGTTTGTCTTTAACTCTTTGATAAATTGTTTTCTCTGAATCTGAAAGCCATGGGTGATAGACATGTTAACCTCCTCAAAACCTTTTCAAGCATTTTACTATTGGGTCGGTATTAAGGCAATCACATTTGCACCTCAAAAATTTGACCATGGCACTCTTTTCGTAATAGCTCAATATTTAGGGGAACGTCAGAAGGGTTTTTTATTGAGCTATTACTTTTTTTCCTTGACATAATACTATATGTTGTGTGTAAAATATGATTCTCTGCCAATATAATGCGTCCTGATCGGGGACGCAATCGATTTTCGGGGCCACAGGCGTAAGCCCGTAAATGAATGCGGTTACGGGCGGGAAGTCGTACCACTAAGTCCCGCGGTTCGCGAAGCGAATCGCCATGTCTATTTGTTATTACCATGAACCAGCATCTGCGACTTGATTAGGAGGGTCTTCATGGGTCAAAAAGGCAAAATCTTACTCACAGAGGAAGGGGCCCTTGACCTGGCCTCCTACAGGTGGGATGACCATCGATTTTCTGATCTTCTGGCGAGAGAAAATTCAATAAATACAGATCAAGCCATGGACATCAGCCGATTTCTCCGTGAAGAGATCGCCAAAATGGAGCTCCATACCATCACCATGCCGGTTATAGAGAAGATTATCGAGGCAAAGTTGCTGGAATATGGACTTGCCAAGGCCTCTCCAATTCGGCTGGATAAAT
>Ga0307425_1001962_pt1 | contig 11941 bp, 6 predicted proteins | sample SalMarWE160330MG_FD_202152 | JGI IMG/M metagenome (GOLD analysis project Ga0307425, IMG submission 202152) | Salt marsh sediment microbial communities from the Plum Island Ecosystem LTER, Massachusetts, United States - WE1603-30 | ecosystem: Environmental > Aquatic > Marine > Intertidal zone >... | reverse complement strand
GAGTGCCCGCAGGTAATTATCCATGCTGTTCGGGAAATCCCCCAGCAGGTAATAGGCATTTCCGATCATGTAGAGGGAGGTTGCGATGAGGGATGGATTTCCCAGCTCTTCTGCAACGTTATGGGCATGAATCGCCATGATGAGGCTGGTATCATAGGAACACTGCCAGTACAGTTCGGAAATCTGGCAGAAAATTTCGACCCGTTCTTCTGGACTGGCCTTCCGGACCAGGTTTTCCAGACTGTCAATCCGGGAATTTACCTGTGAAATTCCCCCGGAAGACAACAGAGTGGAACACAAGACGGTCAATAATGCAAATCGGGTCATGGATCAGCCGGATTTTTCCTTGGATTTACGAATGTAAAGTTTTTTTCGATGTCCGTCACCCTGCTACCGAATTTTCCCTTCTGCAATTCGGTTTCAACCAGGTCTCCCTGGTTCAGGATCGAGGCATCCTTCAGGGCCTTCCCGCCGAATCTGGAGATCGAGAATCCCAGTTTCAGGATCTGTGCCGGTTCGGCATAGGCTTTCAGTTTTGCATAATTCTCAATGCGTTTTTTCTCAGCTTCGAAAAGGATATGTACCTGCCGGGTGAGCCTGCCCGTTACGTGGAAGATTTCGGTCCTTTTTCTGGCCGGAAGATTCCTGGCGTTGTTCCTGAGCTGTTCCCCGAGCCGGAGAATGCGGACGGAATGATCCGCCAGGACCTTTTGCACGACATGCCTGGACCTGCCTGTTGCCCGGATGTACTGTTCTGTTTTCCGGCTCATATACCTTCGTGAGGCCGAGCCGAATTTCTGGCGGCATAGCTGCAGCTGCAATTCCTTTTCATGCAGGATGGCGCGGCTTTCCTTAACGAGAACTGCGCTGTATTCATCGAGTCCCGCTTCAAATACAGACAGCCGCTCCACCAGGAACCCGGCCACCGCCGTAGGGGTTTTCAGTCTTGTATGGGCGACCATGTCAGTAATGGTGTCGTCCTGTTCATGGCCGATCCCAGTGATCACAGGAAGCGGGAACTGGGCAACGTGATAGGCCAGGTCATAGCTGTCGAAACAGGCGAGGTCGGATTTCGATCCCCCTCCCCGGATGATCACCACCAGGTCAAATATTTCTTCATGTTCAAAGATTTTTTCCAGGGCCCGGATGATACTGCTTTCCGCATTATCTCCCTGCATGGCTGCAGGGTACAGCTTCAGGTAGAACTTATACCTGTATGGATTATTGACCAGCTGGTCCACGAAATCCTCATAGCCTGCGGCGGTTTTCGAGGAGATCACGGCGATCTTTTGGGGCACGGCCACAAGGATTGTTTCCCTGTTCATGTTCAGCACCCCTTCCTTTTCCAGCCTGGCCAGGATCTCCTGCCTTTTTCGCTCGACATCTCCCAGGGTATAACTGGGATCGATATCCCTGACGTTCAGGCTTAATCCGTAAACCGGGTGATATTCAACCACCGCCGAGACCATGATCCGGATCCCTGCGACAAGTTCAAAGCCCGTGGTGGCCTCAAAATAGGGTTTCAGCATCCGGTAGGCGGAAGACCAGATGGTTGCCCGGGCCTTCGCCAGCAGTTTATCCGAGTGTTCGTCCTTTTCGACCAGGTCAAGGTAGCAGTGCCCGCTGAAATTTTCCTTGATCTCGCTGATCTCGGCCACGACCCAGCGGGTACCCGGGAAATATCCCTGGAGGACTCCGCGTATCTCTTCCTGGAGTTCGGAAAGCTTGCTTATTTCGCCTTTTTCCCCGGTCATTTGAGTTTTATGAACATTCCGGTCCTTGTCTCACTGTCGGATGTAACACAGATTAGGTAGCTCCCCGCGGGAAGGGACTGAACCGGGATCCTGTACTTAATGCCCGGCGAGGTGTAAATATCAGCGTTCTGGCGGATCCTTCCTCCCAGGTCACAGATCGTATAATGCATGGTGCAGCTGAAAGATTGTCCCCAATCAAGAAAGATCTCCTCACCGGCCGGATTCGGGTACACGAGTCCCCTGTTGTACGGCGCTTCCGTACGGGAATCAAAGGTGATGATGTCCCCCGCAAGGCCGAAATTCGGTATTCCATACCCGTAGAGATTATCCGGCCAGGGATTCAGGGATGCACTGGCCCGGATCGCATCAAGGAGTTCATCTGCCCCCGCATCCGGGTTTTCCTGCCAGAGGCATGCGGAAAGTCCGGCGATGACCGGGGAGGAGTAGGAGGTCCCGTTTCCCGGCCTGACCATCCCATCCACGTCGATCAGCCAGGTACCCTCTCCCTGTGCCATCACGTCCGGTTTGATCCGCCCGTCGGCGCTTGGTCCCCTTGAACTGAAAGCGGCCCTTGTGCCGGAAGCATCCACGGCTCCGATTGCAAGGACTTTTTCCCCGTCGGCAGGGGCGGTAATGTATCCCCATGGATTTAAGGGTGAACCTGAATTTCCCGCGCTGGTAACCACGAGCATTCCCCTGGCTGCGGCCAGCATGGCCGCCTTTGTGACCAGGGCGGTTTTGCCGTCCATCTGCTGGTAGGTATAGTTCTGGCCGGGATCCGTAAAGCCGGTGGAATATCCCAGGGAGCAGTTGATTACATCTGCCCCGGCGGAATCCGCCAGCTCTGCCCCGGCCAGCCAGTTGGCCTCTTCGATCCGGTACTCGGAACGGATGTCTTCGGTCTGGATCAGCCAGTAGGAGGCCTTCGGGGCCGTGCCCCTGAATTGCCCGGGCAGATCTCCTCCCATGATGGAAAGCACATGTGTTCCATGGGAGCCGTTCCCCGCCCAGAAAATTCCGGAATCGGGCTCCACGAAGCTTCGCGTGCCCAGTATCCTGCCTGTCAGAAACAGGGAATCAAGCCCGGAAATGGTGTCTGCGCTCATGAACCCGGCATCCAGGAGGGCAATGACCATGCCTTCGCCCATGTATCCCATCGCATGCAGTACTTGTCCCTGCAGCATTTCCAGCTGGCGGTCCGAGAACAGGATCTCCGGTTCCGCCGGATCCTCCCATTTCCGCATGCCGCTTTTCTTGTTCAGACCGGAATGAGATAAATACGTTACATCCGTTACGAAGGTAAGGTGTTTCAGGTTATCGAACAGGCCTGAATCCGCGGTCTCTATGATGGCGGAATTCATCCACCTGCTCGTGTAGAGAATCCTCAGGGGAAATTGTCCAAGGAGCTGAAGGTAGGTTTCGCTCACCGGCAGGTCCTCTTCAGTCAGGCTGATCCCCTGCCTGGCACGCCTGTCGAGCGAACGCCCGGAAAGGAATTCGTCCGGCCTTTCAAGGGAATAGTTGCTGTGGTTTTTATCGGTCAGCTGTACCCGGAACCTGTAGCTCGTTCCCTGTGCCGCTGCCGTGAGGGAGAGGGTCATCAATAAAACCATATGGATGCCGGTAACTTTCACAGGTGATCGGTTCTCAGGGCATCTTATCAAAAAAGTCCTCAAAGTCGGGTTCCGGGATCCTGCCCAGGTCCTTTTCAACATTATCCATGAACTCCCGGGCCCATTTCATAAGTTCCTCCTCGTTCAGAATTTCACCGTTGCTGTATCTGAGCGTGTGCTCCAGTTCTCCTTCATCGGTATAAAATTTCCAGTCCCCCTCCATCTTCCCGTTCTTATAGGTCCCCTCCAGGATCAGTATCTTATTGCGGTTGAAGACCCGGTAGGGCCCGTTCAGCCGGTCCATCTCGTAGGATGCGGAAAGACGCAGGGTGGAATCCTCATAGTATTGTTCCCATCTGCCGTACTTTGCATCATTTTCCCAGTAAAGCACCTCCGCGCGGGCGCCCCCGGGGTAATATTTTATGGCGGGTCCTTCCTTCCGTCCCATCCGGTAAGTTTCGCGGCCGGAGAGGTTGCCGGTATAATAGGAGTAATAGCTCCAGACGCTGTCCCTCTGCTGTCCCACGTATTTCCCGCTGGCGCCTTTTTGCCCGTTCCGGAAGTACATCGTAGCATAGGTGGCGTCGCCAGCATGCTCAAGCTCTGCCTTTAAATGGCCGTCATCGTAAAAGCGCTTCATCTTCCCTGCTGGTTCATTATCAATAAAAAAGCCCGTGTACATGAGCTGGCCGCAGGGGTAATATTTTTTCCAGTAGCCCTGCTTCCATCCGTTTTCATCCGTACGGTTCCAGAGGGTGTCGCCCTGTGAGACCACGGTCAGGGTGAAAGTCAGGAGCAACAGGAACAATATGGTTTTGCTCAGAAGGGATTGCATGATCGGAACGTTTCTGTAAAACTAGGTTGTTTCTGCTAGAACGGAAAATCCGGCGATAAATTTTTAACAAGTAAAGGACCCCGGATTGCCGGACCAAAGGCATTAAAAGCAAAAGGGCTGCCCGGAACCATCCGGGCAGACCCATAAATCATGTTCATAAATTCAGCTCGGCTTACTTCACTTCCTCGAAATCCACGTCGGTGACCTCCTGGTCGTCTTTTTTATCGCTTTCCTGGGGATCGGCATCCGCGTGTGTGCTTTCCTTGGCCTGGCCTGATTTGTAAAGTTCCTCGGAGGCGGCCTGCCAGAGCGTGTTCAGTTCCGCGGTAGCCTTGTCAATGGCTTCCAGATCCTGGCTCTTATGGGCTTCCTTGAGGGTTCCGAGTGCCTTTTCAATGGGACCTTTTTTATCCGCGGGCAGCTTATCGCCAAATTCCTTCAGCTGCTTTTCCGACTGGAAGATCAGGGCATCGGCCGCATTGAGCTTGTCCACCATTTCCCTTGCCTGCTTGTCCGCTGACTCGTTGTCCTTTGCCTCTTTCTTCATCCGTTCGATCTCATCGTCCGTTAAACCGGTGGAAGCTTCGATCCGGATGCTTTGCTCCTTGCCAGTGCCCTTATCCTTTGCTGAAACATTCAGGATGCCGTTCGCATCTATATCGAAGGTGACTTCGATCTGCGGGATGCCTCTCGGTGCCGGCGGTATGCCGTCGAGATGGAAGCGCCCGATGGTTTTGTTCCCCTGAGCCATTGGCCTTTCTCCCTGCAGCACGTGGATCTCCACCGAGGACTGGTTATCAGCAGCCGTAGTGAAGGTTTCCGCTTTCTTGGTCGGGATGGTCGTATTGGACTCGATCAGCCGGGTCATGACCCCTCCCATGGTTTCGATGCCGAGCGAGAGCGGGGTGACATCAAGAAGTAAAACATCCTTTACCTCCCCGGTCAGCACGCCTCCCTGGATGGCAGCCCCGACGGCCACCACCTCATCGGGATTCACGCCCTTTGAGGGAGTTTTTCCAAATATTTTCTGTACGGTCTCCTGGATGGCAGGGATACGTGTCGATCCGCCCACAAGGATCACCTCATCCACGTCGGAAGCCTTCATGCCGGCATCTTTAAGGGCTTTCTTGCAGGGTTCGATGGTTTTCTGTATCAAGGCATCGCACAGGCTTTCGAATTTCGCCCTTGTGAGGGTCTTGACCAGGTGTTTGGGTATGCCTTCAACCGGCATGATGTACGGGAGGTTGATCTCCGTGCTGGATGAGCTTGAAAGTTCAATCTTCGCTTTTTCGGCAGCTTCCTTAAGCCTCTGAAGGGCCATCGGATCCTTGCGGAGGTCGATGTTCTCTTCCTTTTTGAATTCCTCAGCCAGCCAGTTGATAACCATTTCGTCGAAATCATCGCCTCCCAGGTGGGTATCCCCGTTGGTCGATTTGACCTCGAATACGCCGTCGCCCAGCTCCAGGATGGAGATGTCGAAAGTCCCGCCCCCCAGGTCAAAAACGGCCACCTTGATATCTCTGTTCTTTTTATCCAGTCCATAGGCAAGTGCGGCGGCAGTCGGTTCATTTATGATCCTTTTGACCGTCAGTCCCGCGATCTCCCCTGCTTCCTTGGTTGCCTGGCGCTGTGAATCGCTGAAGTAGGCGGGAACGGTGATCACCGCATCGGTGACTTCATGCCCGAGGTAATCCTCTGCGGTTTTCTTCATCTTCTGAAGGATGATCGCGGAAATCTCCTGCGGGGTATATTTGCGGTCGTCGATCAGTACCCTGGGGGTATTGTTTTCTCCCTTTACCACCTTGTAGGGAACGCGGTTGATCTCCTGCTGCACCTTGTCATAGGTCTCTCCCATGAAACGCTTGATGGAAAATACCGTCTTCACCGGGTTGGTAATGGCCTGGCGTTTGGCAGGATCACCGACTTTCCTTTCCCCTCCATCAACGAATGCGACCATGGAAGGAGTGGTCCTTTTTCCTTCGCTGTTGGGAATTACAACGGGCTCGTTCCCCTCCATAACAGAAACGCACGAGTTGGTGGTTCCTAAGTCTATGCCAATAATTTTACTCATTATACTTTATTGTTTGTTATGATTATTTCTGCTTGACTTTTTCGGTCAAGCATTGTGCCAAGACCCGAATTGATGTAAATATGACACCCGAATACTGCAGTAACTGTCCGGATACTGCCGCAGGTGACAAAAAGTCAGTCCCCTGTCATCTCAAAAAACCCTATCGAATGAATGTGTTCTCAGTATTAATTATAAACTTTGTAGGCTCAGAAATACCGTATTATGGCCTTACATGAAATTGTCAGGCGGGTCACCACGCATGTGCTTCATGAGATGAAGCTGAAAGGTGAAAAGATCGCAATGCTTACGGCATATGACTATTCCATGGCAAGGATACTCGACCAGGCAGGGATCGACATCATCCTGGTTGGGGATTCCGCCTCAAACGTCATGGCCGGGCATGAAACCACACTCCCGATAACCCTCGACCAGATGATCTACCATGCTGCGTCGGTGGTCCGTGCCGTAAAGAGGGCCCTTGTGATATGCGACCTGCCTTTCGGGACTTACCAGGGGAACTCCAAGGAAGCCCTAACCTCAGCCATCCGGATCATGAAGGAGACGGGGGCCCATGCTGTGAAGATGGAAGGGGGTCGCGAGATACAGGAATCCGTATCCAGGATACTGTCAGCGGGGATCCCGGTGATGGGACACCTGGGACTGACGCCTCAATCGATCCATAAATTCGGGACCTATGTGGTCAGGGCAAGGGATGAAGCCGAAGCCAAAAAACTTGTTGAGGATGCGCATATCCTCGAGGAAACCGGCTGTTTCGGCATCGTGCTGGAAAAGATCCCCGCCGCCCTCGGCAAGCAGGTGGCACAGGAACTTAAGATCCCGGTCATCGGGATCGGTGCCGGTCCCTCTGTAGACGGGCAGGTACTGGTGCTTCACGACATGCTCGGGATCACCCAGGAGTTCAGTCCCCGGTTCCTCCGCCGTTACCACAACCTCTACGCCGAGATCAAGGGCGCGGTCGCAAACTACATTGAGGATGTGAGGACCATGCAGTTCCCCAACGAAAAAGAACAATACTGATGAAGGCACGGGTGTGAAGTGTGGGTGTGAGTGTGCGCACCATGGATAAGGATCTCGATATAATTTTTGAGGACAATCACCTGATTGCCGTTAACAAGAGGGTGGGGCAGCTGGTGCAGGGGGACAGGACCGGTGATGTGACGCTCGATGGGCAGATCAGACAGTACATTAAGGAAAAATACGGGAAGCCCGGGGATGTCTTTCTCGGGGTTATCCACCGCCTCGACCGGCCGGTCAGCGGTGTGGTGGTCTATGCACGGACCAGCAAGGCCCTGAGCCGCATGAATGAATTGTTCCGGGACAAACAGGTTAGAAAGACCTACTGGTGCATCGTCAGGGACATGCCTGAACCGGAGGAGGCGACGCTCAGGCATTACCTCGTAAAGAACGAATCGCAGAATAAATCTTACGCCTATGAGAGTGCCCGGCCGGGCGCCCGCGAGGCTATCCTTGATTACCGCTTGATTTCCAGGTCGGAAAATTATTTCATGCTCGAGGTATTGCTGCATACTGGCAGGCATCACCAGATCCGATGCCAGCTGGCGAAGATGGGATCGCCTATCAGGGGGGACCTGAAATACGGCTATCCCCGTTCCAACCAGGATGCCGGCATCAGCCTGCATGCTCGTTCCCTGGAGTTTTTGCACCCGGTGCGCAAGGAACCGCTGGTCCTCACGGTTCCCGCCCCGGCTGACCCGCTCTGGCAGGTGCTGAGCGCCGGAATTAGCTGATAATCAGCTGACTGTAATGGCTGTGCAGGCATGGGATTGCCCGGCACCATTCCTTATTCAATGATCAGTTTGGCCCTGAATGTCTCCCGGCCTGCAAGTTCGACCTGGTAGAACCCGGATCCCAAATCGTTGCGATGCAAAACAAATTCATCGCCATGTATGTCTCTGGCTATCCTGACAATCTTTCCCGAGAGATCTGTTATTACAAGTGTGTAATTTTCGCCCCTCGGATTGTAAAACCGGATTGTTGCCGCTTCATGAAGCGGGTTGGGGTAGATCGACATCAATGCCGCCTGAACCACATCCTCTGTCCCTACTCCATGGTTGTATTCCAGGTTGGACATGGAACTGGTCACCGGTTCCATGACGGATTTCCTGGCCGCGGAAGGTTCGCATGGAGTGCTTAGCACTCCGGCCACCCGGTAGAAAAATTTGGTGGTGGCGGTTGCAGGATCGGTATCCAGGTAATCGTTGATGCTGCCAACCGTTGTGTAGAACGACAGGCCGGCGGACTCGGTACCCCTGTATATCTCGTATGAGGTCAGGATATCTTTCAGGTTGCTCATTCCCTGGATCTCATAGTTAGTCCATGTGAGGCTGACTCCTTGGTCAGACGGAACGAATTTCAGGAAGATGGGTTTATGGTAGGGAACCGAATCCAGGTCCGACTCGTTGCCGCAGGTATCCGTCACTGTGATCTTGTAAAGGTAGGAACGGTTCTCGGGGGAAACCTGCGTGTCGCTGAAAATGCTCAGGTCGTCAAATGGAATGTCCCTTGCGATCGGTTCATACTGACCTATCGACGTTTCGCGCCAGAGGTTGTAATACCGTATCCCGGCATCGTGTGTTTTTTCCCATACCAGGAGATTTTTCCCGGTCTCCAGGTCAACCGTAACAATGCACAGTCTTTCCTGGTTGTAGGGCTCGGCTATCTGGACATGGACCGTATCGCCGGCAATGCATACCGAGTTGTTACTGGAGGCCCTGACCCAGTAGGTATCGCTTGAGGCCGGCTGAATGGTCCGGCCCGTGCTGCCTTCCGACCACTCGTAGGAATCATAACCCGGTCCGGCATCAAGCTGGGGGACTTCATCCATGCAGTAAGACCGGTCTTCACCCAGGTTTACCCCGGGTATTGAGGGATCCAGGTAGATGTAAACATTATCGTCGTTCTGGCATCCATATTCATCGCTTACCGTTACCTTGTAGGTTCCCGCTTCCCTGGCTGCGATCGTCCGGCTAATGGCCCCGGTGTTCCAGGAATAGGATGTATAACCGCTGCCCGGATCCAGCAGGATTGAATCCCCGGGACACAAATGCCGGTCAGCACCCAGGGATACAACGGGAGGGGGCCATACCCTGATGATCGCTTCATCCGATTCCACAGGAGTATTGAATGCACAATAATTTCTCACAAGGCAGAGGATCGATTCCTGGTCGTCATCCATGGTTACTTCGTCGAGTGTCAGGGAGTTGTAAGCGATCCAGTCAGTGATGCTTTTCCCTCCCTTTTTCCACCTGTATTCGAGCGGTGCAGTTCCGCCTGCCGTGACGCTGAACGACATGCTCTCTCCGGTACAGGCGCTGTCGTTCACCGGGTGCGTCAGGATCTCAGGCGGGGTATTGACCGTAAGCAGGGCCGGGTTGGTGGTCACCGGAGGAACGCATACACCGATGACCTGGCATCTGTACTGGAACCGGTCCATTGCTGCAGCCGGATCCGAAATGACCAGCTCATCCGAGCTTACCCCGCTGTAGACGGCATCGTTTACCAGGTCCGACCAGGTAGTGCCGTTATCCTCGCTGACCTGCCAGAGGAAGTCGCTTCCACCGGTGACAGAGGTTGTAAAGCTGACCGAGGCAAGGGCTCCTTCACAGAGGCTTACCGGTGCGGGATGGGTAGTGATGCCGGGCGGTGTATTGACGGTCAGTGTGGCGTTGTCGCTCCCGATGACAGCCGATGAGCATTCGTTGCTGACCCTGACATCGTATACCCCGGCATCGGACAACCCCACAACGGGTATGGTATAGAAGGTGTCGGTGAGCAGGTCCGTGACCGACCCGCCGTTCTTCCGCCACTGGTAATAAACGGGCTGGGTCCCCGTTGCCTTCGCCGAAAATGTTGCGGATTGCCCGGTGCATTTCACCATGCTCTCCGGATGGGTAATGAATTCCGGTGCGGTCCTGAGGGTAAGCATCGCTGATGCGCTGTAGGCCGGGGGACTGCAACTTCCCTGTACTCTGCACCGGTAAAGGAACCGATCGGATTCCGGGGTAACATTTGACAGGTTAAGGGTCGGGGTATTCACGTTCGAATAGATACCCGTATTGTCCAGGTCTATCCATGGGCCTCCCTGGCCGTCATCCACCTGCCACCGGTAGGAGAGGGATGTCCCTTCGGCGCTGACCGAGAAGGTCGTGCCCTGTCCCTCGCAGGGCGATTTGGGTGCGGGATCTGCCAGGACTTGCGGAAGGTACTGAACATCCAGGCTTATAATGGTTGAGTTCAGGGTTTTGCCGCATAGATTATCCTGTTCTATGTGACACCTGTACTGGTGATTATCCAGTGAATCGTCGGCGATAAACTGAAAGGAGGAATTATTTTCACCCGGCAGGTTCCTCCAATCAGCGATCGCAGCGGGACGCTTCTGCCACTGGTAAAGTATGGGACCGGAACCGCTAACCTGGACCGAGAAATTGGCCTCTGAACCTTCGCACACGGGATTGTTGTCCGATTCACTCGCGATTTCAATCGGATCCTTTACCGTTAATTTTGCCGTCTGAGAAGTGGCATCCGGGGAACAATAGCCCGATACGATGCAGCGGAAGAGGTTGCCGTCCATTTCGAAAGCGGGACCGTGGACCTGCAGTTCATCCTGGTTGATCGAATAGACTGCAGTGTTAACCAGTGTTTCCCAGGACGTTCCGTTATTTTCAGAGATCTGCCAGGTATATTCCCGGTCGCTTCCTGTAGCCGTCAAGCTGAATTGCGTAGTTGCAAGCGGGTTCTCACAAACCACCTGGTCCCCTGGCTGCACGGTTATGTCCGGGGCGCTTTTGACCGTCAGGATCGCATCGTCACTGGGAACATTCGATGCACACGTATTCGTCAGGTAGCATTTGTAGGTCCCGGCATCTGATAAGGACACCAAGGGAATGGAAAGGCTTGCGCTCGTGGATTTTACCACCGAACCGAGTTTCCACTGGTAGGTAAAGGGCTGGGTACCGTCGGCTGTCACCGAATTGCTGTAGGGGGTTTCCAGGCAGCGTATGGCATCCGTGAGGGTAACATGGACGTTCTCCGGGGGCGTCATGACCAGCAGAGTACCGGCACTGGATTCCGCACTGCTGCCACAGCTATTCTGAACGATGCATCGGTACTGGTAATTGTTCAGGGAACGGGAGGGAGTGTTGATGGTCAGGATATTGGAAGTGTAGCCGGAATATACGGTATGCTGTGAACCGATTTGCGTCCAGGATCCCGACGGGGATTTGAACCACCAGTTTACCTGATCTATAAAACCCGTCGTTGTGATCGAAAAATTGGTTGTAATACCCTCGCAAACCGGATTCTCTGCCACAGGATGGCTTGTGATCTCAGGATTGGGCAGAAAGTCTATTTCAACTGTATTCGAATAAACGCTGCTGCATCCATTGGTTGCATAGCACCTGTACGATCCGTCCATATCCGGGGTGAATACGTAGGTAGATGAATTTGCACCACTGATGCTGGGCCAGCTTGAACCCTGCAGGACCTGCCAGTAATACCTGACCTGGTTATGGCAATTCACCAGATCATCCTCGGCCCGGAAGGTAAGCGATACATCATCCCCCTCGCATATCCCGATATCCGTCTGATTAATCTGTGTAGTAACGTTGATGATGCCAGGTTCGTGTTC
>Ga0307425_1001961_pt1 | contig 11942 bp, 13 predicted proteins | sample SalMarWE160330MG_FD_202152 | JGI IMG/M metagenome (GOLD analysis project Ga0307425, IMG submission 202152) | Salt marsh sediment microbial communities from the Plum Island Ecosystem LTER, Massachusetts, United States - WE1603-30 | ecosystem: Environmental > Aquatic > Marine > Intertidal zone >... | reverse complement strand
TGGATCGTGTCGTCAACCGCATCGTCGAGATCGAGAACTATCACTTCCAGGAGTACCAGGGCGATTTCACCCATTACGTGCGCGAAAAGCCACTGCGGCTCAAGTCGCTAGAGCGCCAGTTCGAGCACGAGGAGGAACTGCTGGCCTACGAGGCCGAGGCGATCGCCGACCGGAGAGAGGCAGCCAGGGACCCGAGCAGGGCGCTGCAGCGCAAGCTGGCCAACGTCAAGAAGCGGGCCGCGCCCCGGCCCGTGGACCGGATCGTGACCGGCCTGTATCGCGACCTGTACGTCCCGAACCAGTTGGTGCGAGCAGAGCGCCTGTCGAAAGCCTATGGTGAGCAAGTGTTGTTCGAAGACCTGTCGTTCGAGGTACAATGCGACGATCGCGTGGCCGTGCTGGGGCCCAATGGCTGCGGCAAGACGACGCTGCTGCGCGTGCTGACTGAGGAGGAGGCGCCCGATGCCGGGCGCGTGGTGTGGGCCAACGCGTCCTCCTACGTCTACTATAACCAGGTGTTCGAGGAGCTGGACCTCAACGATACGGTCACGCACGCGGTGAACGTCACCGACCTGGGCTTCTTTGCGCCGCGCAAGCAGGTCAACCATTTCCTGAACTTGCTGCAGTTCTCCGAGATGGATCTGCGTCAGCGGATCGGCACCCTCTCTGGCGGGCAGCGGGCGCGCGTCGCCCTGGCCAAGTGCCTGCTCTCGGGCGCGGGGCTGATCGTGCTCGACGAACCGACGAACCACCTCGACATGACCAGCACGCAGGTGATGGAGCGCGCGCTGCTGCATTTTCCCGGCGCGATCGTCGTGGTCAGCCACGACCGCTTTTTCATCGACAAGGTGGCGACGCGCCTGCTGGTCTTTGAGGGTGGAGGGCACGTCGAGGAGGTCGCGGGGAACTGGACGATCTGGCAAGCCAGCCAAGACGGAGCTGGATGACCCGCCGAATCCTGGCTTGACCTGTTCGCTGGACTGTGTGTCTGTCTTGTGTTATAATAGCACGGCAAAGAGACACATGTTGTGCCATGAGGAGATGCTCGATGACAGAAACTGTCCAGACGACCGATCTGCGGCGCCGGGTACGCGAGGTGCTGGATCGCGTGCGCATCCAACGCGAGGCGGTGGTGGTCTATACCTACGATACGCCCCAGGCCGTACTCATCCCCTACGACGAGTTCGAAGCTTACCAGCGCTGGCGGGAAGGCCAGGCGCAGCGCGAAGCGTGGCTGGGCGAGCTGCGGGCCATCGCCGAACAGGTGAGTGCCCGCGCCGCGCTCTCCGATGAGGAGGCAGCGGCCTTGATCGAGGAGGCGCGTCATAGCGCCGAGGGGCCGTGATCCGGGCGGTTCTGGATACCAACCTGCTGGTCAGCTACCTGCTGACACACCGTCCTCCGATCGCAACCCTGATCGAGGAGCACCTGGCGCGTGGGCGCTTTGTCTTGGTCAGCGCTACGGTGCTGCTGCAAGAGCTGGAGCGGGTGTTGCGCTATCCCAGGCTGCAGCGCTATTACACAGAGGAGGAACGGAGACGGTATGTGGCGCTGGTCGCGGCGCTGAGCGAGGTGGTGGCGCTGCCGGAATCGGTACCGCGCATCTGCCGCGACCCGGACGATGATTGGGTGATTGCCTGCGCGGTTGCTGGTCAGGCGGACGCGATCGTCAGCGGCGACAAGGATCTGCTGGCGCTGCGATGGGCGGGCAAGATCCCAATCCTCTCGGCAGCCCAGTTCCTGTCGCTGCTGGAGGAGCAGCAAGCACAAGAAGCAACGCCACGGTAATGGGCCTACCGCAGGTGGTGGCCCACCACCTGCGGTAGGCCCGGTTCCCCACGACTACTCCAACCGCTTCCTAACCCTCTCCGTCGGCTGTCTCCTCTTTTCCATGTTAGCATGACAGTACTTACGCAGTTAGCAGATGAACGGTAGAGACTTGGCTTTGAGCGGCGGACTGGCGCCGCTCACATACATATTATACGGGGGGCATGATCGTATGCTCAAAAGAACCATCAAAATCATCGTGGGCCTGATCCTAGGAATCATCGTGGGGGGAATTCTGGCGGTCGTCACGGTCGGAATTCTCATAGCCACCGAGGTCACGGGGGTCAATCGCTGGATCACCATTTTCGGATGCGGCATGTCCGGCAACGGCATGTTGATGCGCGCCGCGTGTGCTGAAGTACTTCCTGCCGTAAACGTGCCACAAGAGGCGGTGTATTGGACGACGACCAAAGACGGCGCGGGCCAGAAACTTTCCGGCCAACACGACTACACCTTGCACTTCCCGCCGGGCGGCCTTCCGCCCAACAATGCATTCTGGTCGCTGACGATGGGTGATGTGAAAAATCACTTTGTTCCGAATCCGATCAGCCGCTACAGTGTCGGCGATCGCTCAGGTCTGGTTCCGAACGCCGATGGCTCCGTCGATATTTACATTCAGGAAACCGCTCCGGCAGGCCATGAGTCAAACTGGCTGCGCGCGTATCTGCCCGGTGCGGCCATTCTCGACGGCACGTATAAGGTGCCCCCGGTCCAGGAGGTGCAATGATGGCCGCGAAGAATAGCAGCGACAAGGCGTCGTCGTCGGCTGTTTCCACTGAGGCCGGTCGCTCCTGGCCGGCAAGGCATCCCCTGCTCTTTACGTTCCTCTTGTCGGCGGTCATTGTGTGGGGTATCGGCACCGTCGCCTATATCTACTTCTATCCGCGCCTCATCTACAACAACGCGTTCAAGAAAGCGATCCTCGTTAAAGGGTTCGGCGAAGGCCCCATCCCGGTCAATACGCTCTCTACGGAACCCCAAGTGCTTTTTGCAGATCCCCTCCACGCGCCCGCCTCGGCCTCAAACTTGGCGACTACTGGCGTGAACCGCGATACGCTCCTTATGGTCGGCTGGCTCGATCTCCCAAAAGGACCGCAAGTCCTGCAGGTTCCGGACATGCCAAATCGCTACTACAGCGTGCAGTTCACTGACCCGTCTGACGGCACCGATTTTGCCTACGTCGGCACTCGCACCACAGGCACGAACGCCGGCGACTACCTCATCAGTGGCCCCGGCTGGAAAGGAGCCGTGCCGCAGGGGATGACACAGATTTCTTCGCCGAACAATTCGGTGCTCGTTATCGGCCGGGTGCTCGTGGAAAGCGACAGCGATCTGGCAACTGCCTATGATCTTTCGAAGCAGATACAGATAACCCCGCTGAGCAACTGGCAACCCGGACAGTAGCATCCCAAAACCCCGCTGCTGTGCATCTCCATGCTGATGTACCTCATGGTCGGCATCTATGAGAGCAGCATCGCGGTTGGCGTTGCGGAGGAGAAAGGCAGCCGGGTGATGGAGCTCTTGTTGAACGCGGCGACGCCGATGCAACTGCTGGCAGGCAAGATTCTGGGCATCGGGGCGGCTTGCCTGACGCAGATCGGCGCGCTGGTCGTGGTGGGCCTCGCCGCGCTTCTGGTACAGTCGCCGCTGCAGACCGCGCTCTTTGGGCCCCAGGGGCAGGGGCTCATCCAGTATCTGACCGCCGTCTCTGTTCCCTTCTACCTGGCCTTCCTGCTCTATTTCGTCCTGGATTTCTTCATGTACGCGACCGTCTACGCCGGGCTGGGCTCGTTAGCCAGGGGGGCAGGATGAGGTGCGAAGTGCGATCATGGTACCCATGTTGCTGGTCATTGCCGGGTGGGTAGTCTTTTGCCTGGGGGTGTATCTCCCCGATTCGACCGTGGTGAGGGTGCTGTCGTACATCCCGATCTTTACGTCCACGCTGATGCTGGCGCGCCTGGCGCTGGGGATGGTGGCGTGGTGGGAGATCGTGGTGACGGCGGCGCTGATGCTGGGCACGATCGCCCTAGGGGCGTGGTTCGCGGCGCGCCTATACCGTTACAGCGTGCCGATGCACGGCCAAAAGCCTGGGCTAGGCCAGGCGCTGAGGCTGGTACGGACCCGTCCATAGGCGACAGAGACCGGTCTGAGGGGACTCGCTCGCGTGGAGGTGCCAGTGGTGCCCTCCTCCCAGTACGACCGCCCGAAAAGCGTTTGCCCTTCGAAGCAAGACAACGTATAATCCCCCCACAACCTCATATGTCATCTCCGACCCAATGGTCCTAAGGGCGGGTCAGGGGCACCGGTAGACGTAAGTGCTCACCACCATAAGCGCTAAAGCGCTCACTACGAACGGTGGTGCTGACGGGCCGATGGACGTTGGGCGATAGGGTAGCGCTGGAAACGACGCTGCCTCCCACTTGGAAAGGAGATGCGCCGGGCAGCGCAGGGCCACATCGAGCTGCCATGGCCATTGCTTGGGCGGCGTCTCCAACCGGGACGCCGCTTTCTATTCATTGTATAGGCGGGTGTAACGATGATCCTGATTGGACTGGACGACACGGACGTACTCGAGTCGCGCGGGACGGGGCACCTGGCGCGCGAGATCGCGGCTCGGCTCAGCGCCGAATATACATTGCTGGGCGTGACGCGCCACCAACTGCTGGTCGACCCGCGGGTGCCCTATACCAAGAACAACAGCGCCTCGGCGATCTTGCTCGATGGCGCAAGGGAACCCGACCTGGAGGAACTGCTGCAGCAGGTCAAGGGATGGATGCTGGACGATTTCCAGGCGGGCAGCGATCCCGGCTTGTGCGTGGCCACGGTGCAGGCAGCGGCAGCAGCCTCCAGTTTCGGGCAGGCTGTGCAGCGGGAGGTCGTCACCCAGGCCCAGGCTCGGGCGCTGGCCGAGGAGTATGGCCTGCTGCTGGTCGGGCTGGGCGGCGACGAGGATGGCATCATCGGCGCGCTGGCGGCGGTCGGGCTGGCCGCCAGCGGCGACGACGGGCGCTATGTCTTGGTCGGGCGTTCACGCGAGCTGAGCGGCCTGCAGCCGGTGCCAGCGCTCCTGGCAGCCGGGATCGCGGCGGTGCGGACCGTAGATGGGCAGCCCGTGGCCGAGGGCTTGGTGCAGACGGACCGGCTGCGCCCGGCCCGGCGCGGTGGGCGGCCGATCGCCGTCGTCGAGCGAGAAGCAGACCACTGGCTGCCGCTGAAGCTAGATTGAGCGGTGGGTGCCAACGCCCTGATCCACGTCGAGGAGCTCGCCTGCTGCTACCCGCAGCATAGGCGCAGCTTGCGCCTCGCGGCGCTCGACGTGCAGCCCGGCGAGGTTCTTCTCCTCACCGGCCCTTCCGGGTGCGGCAAGAGCACGTTCGCCCGCTGCCTGGTGGGCCTGATCCCGCACCTCTACCATGGCGACCTGGGCGGCCGGGTGGTGGTCGACGGCCTGGAGACGGCCAGCACGCCGCTGTGGCGGCTGACCGAGCGGGCGGGCATGGTCTTTCAGAACCCGGCATCGCAGATGCTCGCCACCACGGTGGAGGACGAGATCATCTTTGGGCTGGAGAACCTGGGCCTGCCTAGAGACGAGATCGAGGAACGGCTGGAGGCGGCGCTGGCGGGATCCCTGACAATGCCGCGCTCAAGGTGACGGGCAACGTCGACAACGAGGTCGGCTGGACGGAGGACCAGGTCCGGGCGATGGACACGATCGACGCCCAGTCGACGAACAAGGCAGGCGAGACGTCGACCTATACCGGCGTCTTGATCACCAACTTGCTCGACCTGGCCGGGGTGCCGAGCGGCGCGAGCACGGTGACGTTCGTGGCCGACGATGGCTTCACCGCGGAGGCGGCCCTCTCGGACGTGCAGGCGTGCACCGACTGTATCGTCTCGTTCCGCAACCAGGGCGGGTTTAGCGTCGTGATGCCCGGCTTTCCGGGGAGCCTGCAGGTCAAGGGCGTGGTCGAGATCCAGGTTCAGTAGCGCGTTGCTTACTGGGTAGTCCAGGTATGCAGTGCGGGGCAGAGCCAGGTGCCTATTGGTGGCCGGCTCTGCCCCGCCTCGTATCCATTGCCTATCCCGGCGGGGCCTCTCACGGTACTCGTGATCTCTAGCGCGGCTGGGAGGGCGCAGCCCGTGCGTCGGCCCACTGCCGGCGATACAGCCGCTGGTACGTCGGGTTGGAGGCGATGAGCTCCTCGTGCGAGCCCTGGCCCACGATGCGCCCGTCCTCCAGGACCACGATCCGGTCTGCCCGGCGTAGCGTCGAGAAGCGGTGGGCGATGACCAGCGTGGTGCGGTCGCGGCGGATCTCGTCCATCGCCTGCTGGATCAGGGCCTCGGTGTAGGCGTCGACGTTGGCCGTCGCCTCATCGAGGACCAGGACCCGCGGATCGGCGAGCAGGGCGCGGGCAAAGGCGATCAGTTGCCGCTGCCCGCCGGACAGTGTCGCGCCGAGCTCGCCCACCGCGGTGTCATAGCCGCGGGGGAGGCCGACGATAGGGCCGTGCGCCTGGGCGCGCCACGCAGCCGCCTCAACCTCCTCGTTGCTGGCGTGTGGGTCGCCGTAGCGGATGTTCTCCCTGATCGTATCGGCAAAGAGGAACACGTCCTGCGGGACGAGGGTGATCAGGCGGCGCAGGTCGAGGGACGCGATCTGCCGCACGTCCACCCCGTCGATTCGCACCACGCCCTCGTCCACGTCGTAGAGGCGGGCGAGCAACTTGGCGACCGTGCTCTTGCCTGCCCCAGTCGAGCCGACGAGGGCTACCGTCTCTCCGACATGGACGCTCAGGTCGAGGTTATGCAGCACGCGCTCCGGTCCATAGCCAAAGCTCACGTTCTGGAACGCGATCCCGCCCTCAAAGCCTCCCTCTGGCCGTCGGGGCTGCGCAGGCTCGGGCACCCGCGGCTCGCGCCCCATATAGTCGGCAATGCGGTCGAGCGAGGCGGCGGCGGACTGGAAGGCGTTGTAGACCAGGCTCAACTCGCGTAACGGGCCGAAGAAGCGATGTACGTAGCCGATGAACGCCAGCAGTACGCCGATCGTGATCGCGCCCCCGGCAACGCGCATGCCACCATAGCCCAGGACCAGGGCCAGGCCCAGCGTGTTGGTGATGGTCATGGTCGGAAAGACGGCAGCAAAGAGCAGGGCGGCGCGCAGGTTGGCGCGTAGGTTGCGCAGGCTCAGATCCTGGAACTGCTCCATGGTAAAGGACTCGCGCGAGAGCGACTGCACGACGCGCATGCCGGTCACGCCTTGCTCGACGCCCGTGTTGACCTCGGCCAAGGCCTGCTGCACCTCGCGGTAGGTGCGCCGCATCTGCTTGCCCAACAGACCCATGCTGATCATGACCACCGGGATCGAGGCCAGGGTCACCAGCGCCAGGCGCAGGTCGAGCAGCGCCATGATCGCCACGATGCCCAGCAATGAGAACACGTCGTTGATCAGGTTGAGCGCGCCGCTGGAGGCCAGGTCGGCCAGGGCGTTTACGTCGTGGGTGAGGCGAGACATGATCTGGCCCACCCGCTCCTCCTCGTGGAAGGCCATCGACTGGCGGAGAACGTGCGCATAGAGGTCACGCCGGATGGCGTGGACGACGTGCTGGCCGACCCAGGCGGAGAGGTAGCCCTGCCAGTAGATCGCCAGCCAGTAGACGCCGTTGAGTGCCAGGTAGAGCAACGAGATGAGGGTCAGGCCGCGCATGTCCCCGGCGGCGATATAGGTGTCGAGCGCCACCTTGGTCAGGTAGGGCGCGGCGAGCGTGGTCGCGGTGACGACCAGCATGGCCAGGAGCGAGACCAATAAGCGCGACTTGAACACACGCAGGTAGCGCCACAGCATAGGCAGTGCCTGCCGGTCCAGGTCTCGAAGGCGGTACGCCTCCTCGCGCCCGCCCCCCTGCAGGCGGCCCATGAACCCGCCGCGGATGGTCATCGTCCCCTCCTTCGGGTTCCCGGTGCCGGAGCGGGGATCGCGGCGCCTGCTGCAGGTGGCTTGGCCCCCAACGCCTCGGCCTGGAACTGGAGATCGTGCAGCTCCCGGTACAAGCCGCTCTGCTCCAGCAGCGTCTCGTGCGCAGACCGCCCCGCGTCGCCCCGTGCCCGCTCGACGATCCGCCCGTCGCGCAGGACCAGGATCTGGTCGGCCTGCCGGACGGTCCACAAGCGATGAGCGATGACAAAGGTCGTGCGCCCGGCCCGCACCTCGGCCAGTGCCTGCTGCATGCGCCGCTCGGTCTCGGCGTCGACGCTCGACGTGGGCTCGTCCAGGATCAGGATCCGCGGGTCGGTGAGCAGCACGCGGGCGAGGGCGATGCGCTGCTTCTGACCACCGGAGAGGCGCACGCCGCGCTCGCCGACCGGTGTGCCATAGCCCAGGGGCAGCGAACGAATGAAATCGTGTATCTGTGTCGTCCGCGCAGCCCACTCGATCTGATCCTGCGTGGCGCGGGGGTTACCGTAGGCAATGTTCTCGCCGATCGAGGCGTCAAAGAGAAAGACGCTCTGCAGGGCAATGCCGATCGCATCGCGCAGGCTACCTACGGTGACCCGCCGGATATCGTGCCCGTCGATGGTGATCTGGCCCTCCTGGGCGTCGTAGAAACGGGGCAGCAGGTGGACCAGCGTGGTCTTGCCTGCCCCAGAGGGCCCGACCAGTGCCACCAGCTCGCCAGGCGCGGCGTCCAGGTCCACGCTGCGCAGTGCCTCTGCGCCCTGGGACCCGCCATCGTAGGCAAAGGTGACGCCCTGATAGCGGACGTGTCCCTCGACGGCAGGGAGAGGGTAGGCGTCGGGCGCATCCTGGACATCAGGCTGTGTATCGAGCACCTCGAACACGCGCTCCGCAGCGGCGACAGAGCGCATGACGACGTTGAGCATCATCCCGGTCTGGCGGATGGGGCGCAGCAGCATCTGGATGTAGGTCGTAAAGCCGATCAGCGTGCCCAGCGTGACGAAACCGGCAATAACGCCTGCGCCGCCAGCCCAAAGCACGAGCGCGGCGCCTACGCCCATGATGACGTTGGCGTAGGGCATCCACAGCGAGGTGATACGTGCGGCTCCGATGTTCGCCTCGCGATAGGCGGCGCTCTGGCCGTCGACCCGCTCTCGCTGGTAGGGCTCGCGCCCAAAGAGCTTGACCACCAGGATGCCGGCCATGCTCTCCTGCAGCACGCTGGTCAGGCCCGAAAGGGCGCGGCGCACGCGGGCCATGGCCGGGCGCACGCGCCGGGCATAGACCCACTGCCCGTGGACGATGAGGGGCAGGAAACAGACATAGAGCAAGCCCAGCCGCCAGTCCCAGACAAGGAGCACGACCAGGATGCCGATCAGCGTGAGCATGTTGGTGAGGACGATCACTGCAGCGCGCCCGAAAAAGTCGCTCAGCACGTCCGTGTCGGCCGTGACGCGCGCCATCAGGTCGCCGGTCCGCGCCCGGTCATAGAAGGAAAAGGACAGCCGCGTCAGGTGCTCGAACACGGCGTTGCGCAGCTCAAAGACGATGCCGTGCCCCGTCTGCGCGGTCAGGTAGAGCCTGAACAAGTCGACAGCGCCCTGCACCAGGGAGAGGATGAGCAGGCCGCCGGCTGCCCACCAGATGCGCCCGGTCTGTCCGCCGAGGATGTAGCGGTCGACCGAGAGGCGGATGATCCACGGCGGCGCGAGCTCGATGGCCGTCGTCGCCAACGCGGCGAGGATGACGCCAGACAGGACGCCCGCGTGGGGGCGCATGTAACGCAGGAGCCGCCGCACGATCGGCCACGCCGGCCCGGAGAGCCGGGGCCGGCCATCCCCGCGGCCGATTCCTGGCCCGCTACCCGCCCCAACGGATTCCTTGCCGCGTCCACGCCCTGTGTCTGCCGCCTGGTCGGGCCCGTTGCCAGGCGGCCGGCGGTCCGGCGCCTCCCGTGGGGGAACGGTACGGTTCGTTTGCTGTGCCATGTGCGCCCCTCCTAAAACGCATCTCCCAATAGCTCTCGTGCCAAGCCCTGGTAGGCGGCGAGTTGTTCCAGGTCCAGGAAATAGTGAATCCGGTAGCTGCGGCGCTCACCGTGCACCAGGCCCAGGTCCTTGAGGACGCGCAGATGCTGCGACACGGCAGAGGGGGTCACGCCGAGTTCGCGCGCCAGGCGCGTGACGCAGAAGGCCTTCCCGGGCGCCTGTTGAGCAAGGAGCGTCACGAGGCGCAGCCGGGTCTCGTCTCCGAGGGCTCTGAAGAAGCGGGATAGCTCGTTCAGGGACTGATCCATGCCATCTCTTTAAGTGTCTACTAAATCAGTTGACAGGATAGCACCAATAGGAACGCCTGTCAAGTCCGTGTGCCCGGTCCGTCCTTGTCCGGAGGGTGATGTCAAGGCGCCAGGATCGCCGAGCTGTACCAAGTCGCAATGCAGCGCTGCTCGCGCCTCGAGCTGGCAACTTGTCCAGATGGCCCCTGAGACGGCCTGCAACCGCCGGCACCCTGGCCACCGGCCCGTCAGGCGGCGGGAGGGAGAGCGGGGAAAGGCCGCCATGGCCCGTGGCTCTCTAGCGATGGAAGACACGGCCGAGCTCGTAGCCCCCGCCGACGGCCTCCACGAAAATAGCCCCAACCAGCACGACATGCGCACACGCCCTGTTGGTAGAGGCTATCAGTTGACGGCTCAACGAGTCAGGGGGAGGGCCCCCTGGGCGAGCCTCATCGCCGATTCGGTTGGGGTTATTCTACCTGGGAGGGGATGTCTGGATCCGCAGGGCTCCCTTGAGGCCCTGGCAAGTGGCCTGCATGGTCTGGGCCGCCGTCCGGAAGCGCAGCTTTTCCAGGGCGGTGAGCGGGTCTTCGAACCCTTCGAGCTGCACGTGTGCGGTGAGAGGATCCTCAAAGCTCTCGCCCTTGGCCAGGGCGGTGAGTGGGTCCTCAAAGCGGACCAGGGCAGTCAGGGGATCCTCGAATCCTTCGACCCGCACTTGAACCCGCAGTGGGCTGAGCAGGCGCTCGATCTGCTTGAGTGCGGTTAGGGGGTCCTCGAATCCCTCGAAGCGGATGCGCGCGAGAGATGGCTCCCGGTAGCCGTCGTACCACATGCGCAGGGTCAGCGGGTTCTCGAGACGCTGGGCGCCGAACTTGACCAGCAGTTCTTTGGCCATGGCAGTAGCTCCTTCTCGTGAGGTGGTGGAGGTGGCAGCGACCGCACGCGGGGGTCCTGCCCTACGAGATCACTCTACCATATGCCCAGGTTGTTGTCAACGGGCCGGTTCCGGCGGTCCGGGCCGCTGCAGAGTCGCTAGGGGTGCATACGAGCGGATGCGCTGCATTGTGTGAGTAAAGGGATTGCATCGTCAAGTGAGCCCGGCCGGCATGGCGATGCCGGCCTACGGTTCTGTCAAGGGAGAATACAACGGCCGTGCCCCAACGTAGGGCTGCTGCAAGGTCGCCGGCGCCACGATACGAGCCAACGTGCTGTATTGTGCCAGCAGGTAGGGTGCAGTCCGGTGAGTCCGACCGGCGTGTACCCTGGCGGGTGTAGGCGAGGATGCCGGCCCGTGGCTCTGTCAAGGGACACTGCGTGAGGCACCCGTTGGATCCGGTACGGTGGCGCAGCTCAGGCGGGCCGTGGGGCGGGCTCCTCCGAGCGGAGTCCGGCGATCATGGACTGGTTGTAGCTGTCTTCGCCGCAGCGCTCGATCTCGGCGATCTTGTGCTCTAGTGTGTCGATGACGAACGCCGACTGCCGCGCATAGTGGACGTACAGGGCCGCCATGCTGACCACGGCCTCGATCGCTGCCGGGTTCGTGACCAGCACGTGGAGCAGTGTCTTCCAGTAGAGGGGTCCGGTGCGCAGATTGAGCCCTGCCCGGGCAGAGACCTTGAGAAAGCTCACGGCCAGCTTGAGCGACCGCAACAGGCTGGGACGATAGCGACGATGGGGGACCAGTTGTCTGGCCGTCGTCAGAGCCCTGCGGTAGTAGTGACGGGGGTCATAGATCTGGCGGTAGACGTGGACCTGGTCGCGCAGGATGGCGGTGCGCGGCCTGGCGGTGGCATAGTTGAGGCCGCCGGTGGTCTGGTCGACGTCAGTCGTATCGTCCGCTGCCACCATCAGCCCTCCGTCAAAGAGCCGGCCCTCGCG
>Ga0307425_1001960_pt1 | contig 11944 bp, 7 predicted proteins | sample SalMarWE160330MG_FD_202152 | JGI IMG/M metagenome (GOLD analysis project Ga0307425, IMG submission 202152) | Salt marsh sediment microbial communities from the Plum Island Ecosystem LTER, Massachusetts, United States - WE1603-30 | ecosystem: Environmental > Aquatic > Marine > Intertidal zone >... | reverse complement strand
CACCAATACCCAGGAGGTGGTTGACAGTGTGGGTGAATACCGGTCGTCCAATCCGAACGTCGATACGGTGCTCGTAACCGCCGGACGAGTGTCACCGGCCGCGCGTAAAACGATTGAGTCAGCCGGTATCAGGATCGTAGAGGAAGGAACGCCCGACTGGTGATTGGGTGGAACATGAGATTCGGCTTTGAGGATTTTCGCACCCAAAAACCCAGCCTGGATGATATGCCATTTCGCATTGCGTGTTGCGGATTGCAAAAGTCGATCGCAGTTGTTATCATACGGACCATTTACAATGGATAATATGAACAAGAATAAGGCTTTTCGCAAATGATAAAAACGCAAGAGATAAATATCAAAACAAAAGGTAACTGCGAGGTTGTTAATATTACCGATCAGGTCGGCGGGGCGGTGGTGCGGTCGGAAATCCAGGATGGTGCCGTGACGGTTTTTAATATCGGCTCGACGGCGGGAATTACGACGACCGAATATGAGCCGGGACTGGCGAACTACGATTTGAAGGCAGCGTTCGAGAAGATCGCTCCGGAGAACGGCCGATACGAGCACGAAGAAACGTGGCATGACGATAACGGACACGCCCATGTGCGGGCCTCGCTGCTGGGGCCTTCGCTGAGCGTGCCAATCGTCGCCGGCCGGCTCACGCTCGGGACCTGGCAGCAAATTATCCTCGTCGATTTCGATACCAGGCCCAGAACCAGAACCATCATCTGTCAAATCATCGGGGATTGAAACAATCTTATGAACCCGGAAAGATGAGGACAGCACTATCAGTACGATATTCCGTTCATTAAAATACAGAAATTACCGTTTGTTTTTTTACGGGCAGAGCCTTTCGCTGATCGGCACCTGGATGCAGAGACTCGCCGTGGGCTGGCTCGTTTATCGGCTAACTAATTCGGCGTTATGGCTGGGCGTCGTATCATTCGCAGGGCAGATTCCGTGCTTCTTTCTGACAGCGTTCGGCGGGGTTGCGGCAGATCGATATAATAAGCAAAGGCTGCTTATCATGACTCAAAGCCTGGCAATGGTGCAGGCGTTGATTTTGGCATTGCTGGTTCTGACGAACAAAGAGGCCGTCTGGCACTTGATCATTCTCAATATCTTTCTCGGCACCATTTATGCCTTTGATATGCCGACACGCCAGGCCTTCGTGGTCGAAATGGTAGATAAAAGAGAGGACCTGGGTAACGCCATCGCATTGAACTCGTCTATGGTAAACGTCGCCAGATTGCTTGGGCCTTCAGTAGCGGGACTCCTGGTGGCCACAGCAGGCGAAGGCGTGTGTTTTCTCGTAAATGCAGCAAGTTATTTCGCCGTCATTGTTTCTTTATTCCTGATGAGGGTCAATCCGGCAAAAGCCAGGCTGGAGAAAGCAACCGCCTGGCAGCAAATAAAGGGAGGGCTCCGCTACGCTTTCGGTTTTGCACCCATCAAGTATATCATATTACTACTGGCAGTGGTGAGCATAACGGGAATGCCGTACGTCGTGTTGATGCCCATCTTTGCCAGGGACATTCTTCATGGAGGCCCGAGCACGCTCGGATTCCTCATGGGTGCTTCAGGAGTCGGTGCTCTGGTAGGAGCCGGATATCTGGCCCGGCGAAAAACGGTTTTGGGGCTGGGGAAAGTTATAGCTTTGGCGGCATGTCTTTTTGGTGTTGGAATTATCGGCTTTTCTCTATCTACCTTGATGTGGATTTCCATACTTTTTGTCCTGCTGACCGGTCTTGGGATGATGATACTAATGGCTTCGGCCAATACGATTTTACAGACCATTGTCGAAGATGACATGCGAGGGCGGGTCATGAGTTTCTACGTAACGGCTTTTTTGGGGGTTGCTCCATTCGGCAGCCTGCTGGCGGGAACCCTGGCACACAGGATTGGAGCGACGCACACGCTATTGATAGGCGGCGTATGCTGTATTCTGGGTTCGGTTTTATTTGCAATAAAGCTGCCGTCGATCAGAAGGATAGCCCGCCCCGTATATGTAAAGAAAGGCATCATCCCTCAGGTTGCCACAGGGATCCAAACCGCAGCCGAGCTGAGTATGCCGCCTGAGGATGGCCTTTAGGATTTGAAGGAGACAGAAAATCGAATTTCAAGCCATACTTTTCGACCTTGACGGCACACTTTTAGACACGCTGACCGATATTGCATGCGCCGCGAATGCGGGGCTAAGTGAATTGGGCTTTCCGACACATCCGGTTGAAAGTTACCGGCGTTTTGTCGGCGATGGCGCCGGCTGCCTGGCCCGGCGGGTCCTGCCAGAAGACCACCATGATGACGAAACGGTAGAACGATGCAGAGAAATAATTGCTGCCCAGTACACAAAATGCTGGGCGGACAATACGAAGCCTTATCACGGCGTACCGGAATTGCTGGCCGAGCTACAGGCACGCGGCGTTCCGATGGCCGTGCTGTCTAACAAGCCTCATGAAGCGACACGGACCGTAGTCGAGGGATATTTCCCGGACCATTATTTTCAGGTTGTTCGCGGTTCTTTGCCGTCGGTTCCCATAAAGCCCGACCCGGCCGGGGCGCTCCAGATTGCCGAGGAGCTTGATATTCTGCCCGGGAGGTTTGTCTATCTCGGCGATACGGACACCGATATGCGCACGGCCGTAGCTGCCGGTATGTTTCCGGCCGGGGCGCTCTGGGGTTTCCGCACCGCTGAGGAACTATCTGCAAACGGAGCGAAAGTACTCGTAAAAACTCCGCAGGAGGTCTTAAATCTGTTCGACAGGGCATAGTCAAACGGTCGTTAGGCAATATTTTATAACTGCCTGCTGTCCTGCAATTGACTGTTATTTGGGAATTCGGGTTTCAAAAGATACATTTTTCCTGCAACATAAAAGGAAGGTATTGTGTATAATGCCGAGATTGGTGTATTATATATGGAAAAAAAGCAACTTTAGGAAAGATTAAATGGAAAACCATCGCAAGAGCAAAATTAAAAGGAGCCGAAAGAGCGGCTTTCGGGCGCGTATGAAAACGAAAGACGGACGCAAGGCCTTGAGCAATAAGCGGCGTGCAGGACGCTCGGTCAATGTTTCTCAAAAGGTATAATCAGACGCCGGAAAACATAATAAACGGCAGGATGGAAAGGTAAAGCAATGGCTCGTCCAAATATCGGCTTGTTAATTATGTTTTGTAGCTGCCTTGTCTTGAGCGCTCAGGATAAGCAGGCGGAGAATCCGGCAGTGAGGTGGGAAGAGACGATCCGCCAGTTCGAGCAGTGGGACAGGAAAAATACATTCCCTTCGGATGCGGTGTTGTTTGTGGGCAGTTCGAGCATTCGGCTGTGGCCGACCCGCGAGTGTTTCGAAGGATTGCCCGTGATCAATCGCGGATTTGGCGGCTCGCAAATCTCGGAAGTCAATTATTTTGCCGGGCGGATCGTGCTGTGTTACAAGCCGAAGGTGATTGTGTTTTACGCCGGCGATAACGACGTGGCGGCGGGCAAGAACGCCCGGCGTGTGTTTGACGACTATAAGAAATTCGTAAAGCTGGTCCACGCCGGGCTGCCGGAGACCCGGATAATTTATGTGGGTATCAAACCGAGCCGGAGCCGATGGGCTCTCTGGCCCGTTATGAATGAAGCGAACATGATGATTAAGGGTTTTTCCGAGAAGGATGGCCGGCTGTTCTACTTCGATTCGGCAATGCCGCTGCTAAGCAGCGACGGCAAGCCGAACGTCGAATTCTTTCTGAAAGACCAACTGCATCTGAACGACAAAGGATATGAAGTGTGGACCAAACTGTTGCGGCCGATTATCGAAAAAGCGTTTAAGGCAAACAACAGTCAGTAACATGTTATTTGTAGAGTTGTCAGGCTTAGCACTTCGACCTTGCTCAGGGCAAGCTGCGTGAAGTATCTGGCTATCGATGGTTTAAGATTCTTCACTGTGCTTCGCTCTCCCTAAGGGACGCCTTACGGTGCGTTCAGAATGACAAATCAGCATTAATTCTGTTACAGACTACAAATAAGAGGCGGTAAACTCATACTGCGGGCAGCAGCTTAAAGCGAAGCTTTGGATTATGTGGCCGAATGAGTAACTTGCCTCGATAATCGATTTTAAGAAAGACTCGAAATTTGGCTTGACATTAGTGTTTTGAAGGCATAATATTGGGTGGATTTCTCCACTGCGTATTTAGCCTTTTAAGGTGTATGGCTATATGAACGTGATTTGTCGAAAAACAGTTCTTATAATAGCGGCGTTGCTCACCGTTTATTTTGTAGGCGGTTGCGGCGGGCAGAACCTGGCAGGCGGGAGGGGGCAGGATTTTGCATCCACGGCAGAATTGGGCGCCACAATCGGCTCATTAGTCGAGGTCTTGGCCCCTGAACCTGTTCCCGTCGAAGGATTCGGTCTGGTAGTGGGACTTGGAACGACCGGTTCTGCCGAATGCCCACCACAGATAAGGGACTATCTTAGACAATATATTCTAAGGCAACTGCCCACGAAGACCAGGCTGAACGTCAATGAATTCATTAACAGTCCCGATACCGCAGTAGTCTCGGTTCAGGGGGTGATACCGGCAATTGCTTCGAAAAACCAGTACTTCGACGTTAGAGTAACAGCACTGCCGAGCACACAGACAACTTCTCTTGATGGCGGTCAGCTCTTTACGACCGAACTGAAGAGGTTGGGAAGCTTTGGAGTTAATACAAGAATTTTGGCTGATGTGGAAGGGCCGGTCTATATAGACAAGATTGACGATTCAGGAATCAATAAAAAGACCGGGTATATCCTGGCCGGCGGAAAGGTTCTTGATGAGTACGTGATTATTCTCTCGCTCCTCAAGCCCGATTATGAAATGGCAAACCGGATTCGCAACCGCATAAACGGGCGTTTTGGAGATGCCGCAGCAAAGGCGGTTTTGTCCGACAGGGTCGAATTGATCGTGCCGCCTAAATATAAAGAGCAGAGGCAAAGATTTATTTCAATAGTCACGGCAATGTATCTTACGCTAGAACCGGGAATTAACAGCAAAAGAATAAGGGCTTATGTAGAAAGACTTTCCGGTTCCGGGGACAAGTATTCGAGCGAGGTTGCTCTTGAGGCCATCGGCAATGAATGCCTGGACGAGCTCGGTGTTTTGCTGGATTCACCCGACGAGAAGACTCGGCTGTACGCGGCCAGATGTATGCTCAACCTGGGCAGTGACACTGGCCTGGTGGCTCTCAGGCGGATCGCACAGGAAAAGGAATCAGCTTACAGAATAGAGGCCTTGGAGTCGATTACCATCGGGGCAAAGAGGAATGATGCGGTCTCGATCTCGCGGAAACTGCTTCGCGATGATGATTTTCAGATCAGGTTAGCTGCGTACGAGCAATTGCGAAAATTAGACGATGTCGCCATAACGCAGGAATTCATTGGGCGTAATTTTTATCTGGAACGGGTCGCACAAACCGAACTCAAGACGGTGTTTGTCTCTCGCAGCGGGCAGCCGCGTTTTGTATTGTTCGGTGTGCCACTCTATTGCAACGGCAATATTTTCGTGCAGTCAGGCAACGGTGACGTCATCATCAACGCTCCAGCCGGTCAGAAATACGTAAACATCATCCGCAAGCATCCGAATCGGCCCGGTGTCATAACACAATTGAAAAGCTCCTTCGAAGTCGGAGATATTATCAGAACACTCTGTGACGAGCCCATTGAAGAGGGCAAGAAGGGACGCGGTGGCCTGGGCGTCTCCTATGCAGATGCGGCGGCCCTTTTGAAACAGATGTGTGACAAAGGTGTCTTGGCAGCGGAATTTCATGCCGGAACCATGCCAAAAATCGGCCTAAATATCAAGAAATGACAAACCTTCGGCCGATAACAATATTGCGTAATTGGATTAATCAGAACAGCTTGAGTTTTATAGGAATAGTTACCGGACGTTAACACCAGGAATAATAGATGAGACTTGAAAAGGTTATACTAAACGGATTTAAGAGTTTTGCCGACAAGACGGAATTTGTTTTCGATTCACCTATAACAGCCATTGTTGGACCCAACGGATGCGGCAAGAGCAACGTTGTCGATGCGATAAAGTGGGTTCTCGGGGAGCAGAGCGTCAAAAGCCTGCGAAGCGGGCAGATGGCGGATGTAATATTCGGTGGCAGTACCAGCAGAAAACCTCTCGGGGCCGCTGAAGTCAGCCTGGTTATGTCAAATTCTGACGGCGTCGGAGCGCGGCAGCTCCCAATCGAGGCTGACGAGGTACAAATAACACGAAAGATATATAAAAGCGGGGAATGTGAGTACCGGATAAACAACAAAGTCTGCCGGCTCAAAGATGTCCGTGAGCTGTTTATGGACACCGGCGTTAGTGCCAAGGCCTATTCGATTCTTGAACAGGGACAAGTTGAGTATTTGGTAAGTGCGTCGAAGACAGACAGAAGATTCATATTTGAAGAAGCCGCCGGTATAAGCAAGTACAAAGCACATAAAAAAGAAGCGCTTCGCAAGCTGGAACGAACCGAACAAAACCTGCTCCGGCTTGCGGATATTTTGGGCGAAGTCGGCAAACGGCTGCGGAGCGTAAAACTCCAGGCGGGCAGGGCGAGAAACTACCTGCAATATACGCAAAGGCTCAAAGAGCTGCAGGTGAATTACTCGCTGGTCGAATATGCAAAGCATCGAACGCAGATAAACCAGAAGCAGGAGGCTCTCGGCCAGGTGACCGAGCGATTTGAGATCCTGTCGGCCGAAGTGGTAAAAGAAGACACTTTGCTAAGCAGGCTGGGTGAGGAAATAATCGAGACCGAGCACAAGTTAAGCAGTACTGGAAACAGTCTTGTCTCCGTTCAGAGCAAAATCGAGCAGAAACTTCAGCGGATCGATTTCCTGCGGGCGAGGGTTACAGAGCTGCAGGAAAGGAAGCAATCGGCGGCGGAAAAAATCGAAAAGCTGCGGGAGCAGATGAACGTCTTCGATGAAAATTCTGCCAGATACAGGGCCGAGTCGGCGGGTTGTGAAAAGATGCTCGAAGAGAAAACCCGCAATGTCGAGCAGGTAGCGGCGGCTATCCAGAAAGTCAGCGCCGAATGTATATCACTCGAAGCACAGCTTGAAGATGAGAAGTCGGGAATAATCGATATAGTAAGAAGGACCGCTCAGCTTCATAACGAGGTTCAGAGCATTTCGGTATATCGGAATAATTTATCCAGTCAGAAAGACCGCCTTGCCGGTCGGGCCCAGACCGCCCGCGCCGAATTGGAGGAGCTGCTGACTGAAAAAGCGCAGCACAGCGCTCGTTTGGATGATATTGAAAAAGTGCTGAGCGACTTAAATAACAGCCTGGAATCCAAACGTAAAAATTCCGAAGAAATCGAGGAGTCTTTGGCCGGGGACAACAAGCGGCTGGCCCACAGCAAAGAGGCGGCAAGTGCGCTGAACAGCGAGCTGGCAATATTGACGGATATGGAAAAACGCTGTGAGGGTCTTAAGCCGGGCGTCAAAAGCATCCTGCGGAATCGTTCGGTTGAAAACAACAGGTTCGATTACGTCGAAGGAATGCTGGCCGATATCATAGGGGCCGACGTTGAATATGCCAACGCCGTAGAAGCCGTTCTCGAAGGCCAGACCGACTCATTAGTGATAAACAATACGAGCAGAATGCTGGCCGACAGCGAACAAATCCAGGCTCTTGACGGCAGAGTGAATTTCATATGTCTTGATAAAACCGAGCCGTTCGTGGACAGCAACGACCTGTCGAAATACGAATGTGTGAAAGGCAGGCTCGTCGAGTTTGTCAAATTCGACGGCAAGTACGCACCATTGGCCTGGAAATTGCTCGGCAAGACGCTGATTGTTGATTCTCTGAATGAGGCCGCCGAACTGGCCGGACACGCGGCAAAAGGTTACAAGTGTGTCACTTTGAAGGGCGAATTCGTAAGTACCGATGGGGTGATAAAGCTCGGGCCCCTTGGCAAAGCGACAGGTCTGATATCACGCAAAAGCAGGCTGCGCCAACTGCAGGATACCATCGCAAATATCACCTCTGAAATAGAAGAGATTGAAAACCAGATCGAGAAAAACTATCAGAAAAAGATTCACCTGGATAAGTTGTGCAAGGAATTGAGGACTGCGGTCTATGAAGCGAATACCGAACAGATGCAGGTAAGCTCCAAGCTCAGCGTTATAGAACAGAATGTAAAGCGGCTCAAAGAAGAAGAGCCCCTGATAGCCGGTGAAATCGATTTACTGGCCGAGCAGATAGCCCAGTCGGTGCAGAAAGAATATGACTCGAAGCAGAAACTGCACGAGCTGGAGGTCGTGAACAACCAGCGAACCGAGCACATAGAACAGCTTCAAACAAGACACTCCGAACAAAAACAGCAGCAGCAGGCGTTATCGGACAAGCTGACCGATTTGAAGATTGCCCTGGGTCAAATCGCCGAACAAAGTAAGGCATTAAAACAGGCAATCTTCAGTCTGGACAGCCAGGTGCAGGAGAACCGGACGGCTGCCGGCGCCGCAGAGAAAGAAACGGCAAGCTGCACCGAGCAATTGACGGCCGCTCAGAGGGACATTCTTGACTGCGAAACATCGGTTTCGGAACTGTTCGTTGAAAAAGAGAAGAACCAGGAGAGCAGCCGGCTGCTGCAAAAAGAGCTGCAAAGATTGTCCGAAGAAAAGCAGCAAACAGAGGAGCTTATTCGGGTCAAACGTGCCGAGAAAGGCCAGACCGAGCAAAAGACCAATGAGCTTAAGATAGAATTGAGCCAGTTGGAGGTCAGGCAGCAGGATCTGGTTGAGAGGATCAGGGATGAGTTGCAAATCGATCTGGCCGAGGCCTATGAGGACTACACCGACCAGCAGGTCGACTGGGAAAACATCAGAACAGAGATTAACGAGCTTCGAGGTAAAATCGAACGGCTCGGCAACGTGAACGTCGATGCCATCGACGAGCAGGAAGCCCTCGAGAACAGGCACGAGTTTCTCAGCACACAGGTCCAGGACCTTAACAGCAGCAGGGCCCAGCTCCAGCAGCTAATCAACCGCCTGAACAAAAAGAGCAGAGAGAAATTCCAGGAGACGTTCGAGGAAATAAGGGGACATTTCCAGGAAATCTTCCGCAAGCTGTTCGGCGGAGGCAAAGCGGATGTTATACTCGAGGATGCCGAAGATATTCTCGATGCCGGCATAGAGGTAATAGCTCGCCCGCCCGGCAAAGAAACAAGAAGTATATCGCTGCTGAGCGGCGGCGAAAAGTCAATGACGGCGCTTGCCCTGCTGTTTGCGGTTTTCAAGACCAAGCCGTCACCTTTCTGTTTTCTTGACGAGGTTGATGCGGCGCTGGATGAAGCGAATAATGAGCGTTTCAATATGCTGGTGCGGGAATTTCAGAAGGATTCACAGTTCATAATCATCACGCACGCCAAGCGCACAATGAGCATTGCCGATGTGCTTTTCGGTATCACAATGCAGGTCCGCGGAGTGAGCAAGAAGATAAGCGTACGATTCGGCGAATACGAAGACGAACCTGCCGCCGTGGCATGATTAATTGTTCGTGAATCGTAATTCGCGTCCCAACCATTTTAGCCCCCAGGCCTGTCCTGGGGGTAATCCTTTCGATTAAATTCATGCCACCATCGTTTATAATCCCCAACGCGGTGGGGGGGGTAATCCTTTCGATTAAATCTATGCGCCATCGTTTATAACCCCCACCGAGGTGATGGGGGTAATCTTTTCGATTAAATCTATGCTGCGTCGTTGAGAACCCCCACCACAGGGGTGGGGGCTAATCGGGGGATGTGTTTACTAAAAAGACGACTTCTTTAGCGTCGAAAACCGGGCCATCCTGGCAGCACATTTTGTATATAGTTTCATTCGAACCATTCACATTGCACTCGACGGCACAGCTTTGGCACAGACCGATGCCGCAGGCCATTCTCCGCTCCATACTGACCTGGCAATCGATGTTCTTTTCGGTGGTGATTTGCGCCACTCTCGCCAGCATTGGCTCGGGCCCGCAGGCACAAATAATAATATCATCAACGGGTAAGCTGGATTGTTCGAGCCATTCGGCAAGGCAATCAGTGACGAGCCCGTGGTAACCGGCCGAGCCGTCGTCGGTTGCGACAAGCGATTCGATACCGTATTTGGCAAATTCAGGTACGGAGAATCCGAGTGTCTGTGAAATCTCATCCAGCCGGCCCTCGAAGGGCAGGGCCTCAGCAGTCTTGGCACCCGCAAGTGAGATGACCTCTATTCCATTGTTACGGGCGGTCAGGTTTTGCGCCAGGTGCTGCAGCGGTGGTGTGCCCATTCCGCCGCCAACCAGAAGGACCGTTTTCTTGCCTTTCGGGATTTGATAACCACGACCCAGAGGGCCAATGACACCGATGTAATCGCCGGCTGATAGTGTTGTCATGCGCACTGTGGCCGGCCCGACTATGCAATAGAGAAGCTCGGCGAACGTTTTATCGCCGTCGGTTACCACTTCGGCAAAGCTGAAAGGCCGTCGCAGCAGTATCTTTCGACTGGAGGCGTCGCGCAGCTCCTGCGACACTGCTTCCGGCGCAGGCAGGGCGGTATTGGATAGGTCGAATTGGGCGAACTGCCCCGGCTGGAAATTGGCAAAAGCAATCGCGCCATCTTGCGTGAACTGAAGTCTGAGCCGATAGAATCCGGGGCCGATCCGCCTGTTGGAACAGACCTGAGCCTCGAACTTGCCCTTTGCCGATGACGAGCATCCTTCCGACATAAGTCGCCACTATCCCTTTTACAGCAGGCCTTCGTAAACTCTAACGCCGTCCACAACTTTGCAAACGTGGACGGCATATTTCCCGGCGAAATCGGGGCAGCTTCGCGGATAGGCCGTATCGACCGCGGCTTTCACCGCCTCGACGGATTCGGCTCGAACCAGGGCGCCGGACGCCCCCTTGTCGCCGCCTCCCAGCATTCGCTCGCCCAGGACCCCCGGCACCGTTCTAACCACGTCGCACATTGTTTCGAGCTCCGGGCCGGATATTTTATAATCGTCGCGCAGCCCGAGGCCGTCGGCCCTGAATATCCGCCCGACCGTTTCTATGTCGCCGGCCTTCCATGCTTCGAGCATTTTGTAAAAACGCTTTTGAGCGCCGAAAATATACTTCAGCCGGCCGCACAAATCAGGATATTTTGACCCGAATTCGCTCATGATTTTTTCGTAGATTTCATCGTCTTTGATATCCGCAAGGCAGGAAATCTCGTAGCCGGCCTTCTGCAATATCGAAACGAGTTTCTCGCATTCGGCTCTTCGGATGGCGTATGTTGATTTTTCCAGGCCGGGCCGGTCCGTACCGGTATCGAGGACAACGATACGAAAATCGGTTGCCCCGGCTCCTATCGGGACATAGTCAATCGAGCGGTCCCTGGGATTATAGTGGGTCGCCATCCCCTCGCGTGCGAAGATAACCATAGTCTGATCGAGCTTTCCGCAGGGCGAGCCGATGTAGTCGTTCTCAACCGCCTGGGCCAGATCGACTATCGTGTTCTTGTCTTCGACTTCGATTCCATTTGCATCAAATAGCGACAGAATCAAATTGTTGCAGAGTGATGCCGACCGGCTCATTCCGCCGCCGGGGATGTTACCATAGAGAACACAGTCAATGCCCTGCGAAAGTTCGTAACCTTCTCGCCTGAGGATATAATCGATCCCGTACGGGAAGCGGCCCCATGTCTCGGCAATCGCCGCCGACTTCGGCTTGGGGACGTTGCCTGATTCGAACTCGATGACTCCATCGCCGGGGAAATTCCCGCTGAAGAGCCTGACTTTTTTCGTGCCGTTAGGCTTATAGGCCAGCCAGATGAACCTGTCGGTTCCGACGCCGAACAGTTCGGTGCCGTTGTAGTCACCGTGCTCGACCCCGAGACAGAAACGCGATGAGGTCCTTCGAACCTTGCCGCCCTTTAAGTCGATTTCATTGCCTTTCGCGGCCTTTAAG
>Ga0307425_1001959_pt1 | contig 11948 bp, 5 predicted proteins | sample SalMarWE160330MG_FD_202152 | JGI IMG/M metagenome (GOLD analysis project Ga0307425, IMG submission 202152) | Salt marsh sediment microbial communities from the Plum Island Ecosystem LTER, Massachusetts, United States - WE1603-30 | ecosystem: Environmental > Aquatic > Marine > Intertidal zone >... | reverse complement strand
CCCGCTGGTTCGTCAACGTATGCTCTACTTCGGAATAATAGGCGGAGCCCTGTTTGTTGTTGTCATATGTAAAGGGCATAGACTTGTTGCCGCCGTTGACGATAGTCTCCTCGGTATAAGAAGGAGAAGTTTCATCGCCTACTGCCGAGCCTGTCCCATTGCCGGGGAGGTACTCGGGTGTACCGGGTGTACCTGCACCGAGTCCATCGTGCCAGGCGTACCATATCTGGTTGTCGCCGTTATTATATTCCTCGAAATCGTCTATGACAAAGAAGTTGCCGGTCGTAAAGCTCCAGACTTTGCCTGCCCAGGGGCTATCGGGATCAATGTCGTTGACTCCATCGATCCGCCAATAGTATGTCGTTTCTAAATCAAGAGGTTCGGGAAGAGCAAAGTTATGATCCGGCAGAGGGATAGTACCGATAAGAGTCAGTGGCTGCTCAGTGCCAAAGTACATATCATACGAAGCGGCGACAGATCCGGCATCCCAGCTAAGAACCACCGATGGTTTTACATCCACCGCTCCATCAGCCGGATTCGGATTGCTGGCGGCGCCTTCTGTTGCAAAGCTCCAGACCTGGCCTTTAAACGTCTCGAAGCCATCGGATTCATCGACACGCCAGTAGTAAGTCTTTGCCAACTTGAGCGGGCCGGGGCTGTAATTTGTAGAGCCGCTTAGCACACCAGCCGCAGCGTTATTCACTTCGTCGAAGTCTTCGCCGAAGACAATATAGTGTAATTTTGTGCCGAAGCCGGGCGTCCAGCTAAGCACTACATTAAGATCGACAAATTCGGCACTATCAGCCGGGTCGGGCTCATAGGCCGTCTTGGGTGGAATCGAGAAACTCCAGACATCGCCTTTCCACGGACTGTTCGGGTCTGCATCGTTGACCTCATCGATTCTCCAATAATAGGTCGTGCCATTAACAAGGCCGTCCGGATAAGCATATCCGAAGAAGCCTGCAATATAAAAATCTGTACCCAGGGGCTGGTTGCCTCGGAATACATCTGTGTCCCGCGTTGCATTATTAACATCTTCAAAATTGTCACCCATATATATATCATGCGAGACTGCATAGGCTCCTGGCTTCCAGGAAAGAGTCACCCAAGTATCGGTATGCAAGGCACCGTCATCCGGGTCGGGGCGGAAGGCGTATGGATTTGCTCCTCCTATATGGCCTTCCATCACCGCCAGTATCTCGTCCTCGGTCAGCACGTGGTTCCATACGGCAACCTCATCCAACATGCCGGCAAATGGCTCGGCGGTCCCCACGTTGCCCATACGCAGATCGTTCGTGCTGGGGCTTATGGAACGACCTTCTTCGCAGATCTTGGATACCTTCAACTCGCCATTGAGATACCCTTTGAGTTCGCGGGTCGTACCATCAAAAGTAAACGTCAGATGATACCATTCCGTTTTCGACAAAATGTCGGGAATAATAATATCGCCTCCGTTCCACGCGTCATCGGCGCCGTGAACCCTAAACCAGACTGTCCCTTCAGCCTCGTTTCGCGAAAAGACGCACCAACCCGGATCGGTCGTGTAGTCGCCACTATGCTGACCGATTGGCCTTTCATAGGCCTTCTCCGGGTTGAAACACCAGTAGGCCAGGGTCAAGTCGGAACCTATCTCCACGTTGCCAAAATTCACATAGTTCTGCCCTCCCGGGAATTCCAGGGCCATCCCCTCTTTGCCATCAACCCAGGTGACATTGCCGGTAATCGTTCCATCCCAAGTACCCGTTGCGTCGCCGACCGTCGTGCCTGGGCCCTCATCCATGGGCCAATACGCCACGAGGTACGCGTTCGCTACGCCTGCCGTTACACACAGCACCAAAATGAAAGAAATTAGATAAATCGATTTTCTACACATGGTCGTCCTCCTTATAAAAACTCTGGATAATTATGTTTTGGCCTCATTACGTTTTGTTATTGTTTGAGCAGAACAATTTATCCGTCTTGTAATTACTTCCTTCCTTATATATGTCGATATGTGTGGTTAATCAAATAGCAACAAATCTGAAATTAACTATAGAAATTTCACTCGTCGCAAGTCTAAAAATCCTCAGGATGCTATAGTAATATTTATACCAGATCGGCCGGTTTTCCGCAAGTATAATTTATACTCATCCCAAACGAGATTGTCCTATAAATTCATTTAAAACAGGCTTTCAAGCCGATATATCAGGCATGGAAACTTTTAGCCTGACACCTGAAGAAGTGATGACTCTGCGACGCGTGCATCGGCAAATGTCGCATCGAACGGATGCTTACCGTATTAATGCTATCATTTTGTTGGGAACAGGTTGGACCCAAGTTCAAGTCAGCGAAGCTTTGCTCCTGGATGATCGAACCATCCGAAGGTACGTCAAGGCGTATCGCGAAGGAGGTATCGACGGCCTGCTTGATGTACGATATCAGGGCAGTCAGTGTCATCTGACTTCAGAGCAGATTCGGCAACTCGATGACCACCTTCAGGCCAATCTATATACGCATGCTCGCGACATACGTCAATATATCGAAACCACCTTTGGCGTGGTTTACTCTATCTCAGGAGTCACGGAACTGCTCAGTCGTACAGGGTTTGTCTATAAGAAACCCAAGCATGTACCAAGCAAAGCGGATCTGCAACGCCAAAGCGACTTCATCGTAACGTATCAAGAGCTAAAAGACACCAAAGACCCGGATGATCCTATCTATTTCATGGATGCGGTTCATCCTCAGCATAATAGCGTGCCAGCCTATGGCTGGATCAAAAAGGGCCGGGAAGCAGAGCTTAAAGCCAATTGTGGTCGTCAGCGATTGAACATCAATGGTGTCGTTGATGTGGCGACTCTCAAAACCGTGGTTCGATTCGATGACACGATCAATGCCGATTCAACGATTAACCTGTTCAAACAAATCGAACGCAAGCATCGCAAAGCAAACACCATTTATATCATTGCTGACAATGCCAGATACTATCATTCGGTGGCCGTTAAGGAGTATTTGGAGGGCCGTCGAATTCGAATGATATTCTTGCCGCCTTATTCACCGAATCTCAACCTGATTGAGCGATTGTGGAAATACTTCCGAAAAATTGTGATGAACAATCATTACTATCCAACGCTCCAGGAGTTCACCCGAGCGGCTGAATCCTTCTTTGACAACATCAAAGAGCACCGCACGGCATTGCGTTCGCTACTGACAGAAAACTTTCATCTGTTCACATCATGAGCCGGACAAAATCAACTGGGATGGGTATAGCTTCGACGTTTAAGAAAGGACATTTGACGATGGGCACTTGCCGAAAAACAATTCTGTTGTACGCCGTGTGGTTATTACTCTGTTGCAGTGAGGGGACATCGGCAAACCTCGTGGCCAACGGCTGTTTCGAAGAAATCGAGCAAGGCCAAGTCCCTGGCTGGGCCCAATTGTGGACGAGGAAGCCGAACTCCGGAGAAGCTACTCTGGACAAGGAAATCTTCCACAGTGGAAATTATGCGGTCCGTATCGAGCACCGGGGGGCGGAAGATTGGAGTTTCAGCTCCGAAAAGCGCCTTGATGTCAAGCCCGGCGACCTTTTCACACTTCAAGCATGGGTGAAGATCAAGGGGACAGGCAACACAACTTTAGGGGTGATAACTTATGACAAAAAAGGGGAAGCCCTTGAGTGGACTTTCGGCGGGCGCACTGCGGCAGGCCCCTGTGACTGGCATCTTCTGCACTCGAGGTTTGTGATTCCCCGGAACGTTGCCGCAATAGGCCCCCGCCTGATCGGATATCAGCCCGCCACAGTCTGGTTGGATGATTTCTCGCTGGCGAAAGAGGCCAACGTGATGGAAATGCGCCCCAAAGATATGCCGGAAGCGCTCTCTATCAGCAATGCTGCGATCTCTCTGGCGCTTCATACCGAGGATGCAACCTTGTCCGTAACCGACAAGCGCACAGGGCAGAGCTGGCGACAACAGTCCTTAGCCGAAGGAGTAATACTCCGCAGTGCAAAAGTCGCCGGCGGTATCGAGATGACCTTGCTCGACGCGCCGTCCGGAATGGATGTCCAAACGGTCTTTCAATTGGAGCCGGATCGTCCTGAGTTCACCGTCACACTTTCAGCCAAAGGTGACCTCGAACAGCCTATTCGGTTTCCGCACCCGTTCGTAACAGAACCAGGCACGTATCTTGTGGTACCCATGAATGAAGGGATATCCTACCCCGTCGATGATAAGACAATCAACACAATGCGGCTTATCGCATATGGCGGACATGGTATTTGCATGACCTTCTGGGGTGTAACAGACGGCCAGAAAGGGCATATGGCCATCATCGAAACACCCGACGATGCCTCCATTCAAATAAGACGACTTGATGGAAAGCTCTGCATCGCACCTGAATGGGACTCACAGAAACAACGCTTCGGCTATACCCGGAAATTGCGATATATTTTCTTCGACAAAGGCGGGCACGTTGCCATCTGCAAGCGATATCGCCGGTACGCACAAGAGATCGGCAAGCTCAAGACTTTGGAAGCAAAGCGGCGTGAAAATCCGAACGTGGATTTGCTGATTGGGGCGGTAAACATCTGGTGCTGGGAAAGAGATGCCCTAACGATTATCCGGGAAGCCAGGAACCTTGGCATAAACCGTATCCATTGGAGTAACCGAAAGCCGCCGGAAGTTATAAAAGCGATGAATGAAATGGACGGTGTCCTGACGAGCCGTTACGACATCTATCAGGATTTGATGGATCCGCAGATTGTCAAAGACAAGCTCCGCGGTGCGCATCCGGACTGGACCCAGGCCGGTTGGCCGGATGACATCATGCTCGATTCCAAGGGCAAGCCTCTACAAGGATGGCGTGTCAGAGGCAAAGACGGGCAGATGTACCCGTGCGGTGTGTTGTGCGATAAACAGGCGATAAAGCACGCCGAACAGCGCGTCCCCGCCGAACTAAAGACGAGTCCGTATCGCTGCCGCTTTATCGATACGACGACCGCCTCGCCGTGGCGCGAATGTTATAATCCGAAGCACCCGATGACCCGCAGCGACAGCCGGCACTGGAAGATGGAGCTGCTGCGTTATATGTCGGAACAGATGAAGCTGGTCACCGGAAGCGAAACGGGACACGATGCCGCGGTTCCGTATGTGCACTATTTCGAGGGCATGTTAAGTCTCGGGCCGTATCGCGTTCCCGACGCCGGGCGAAATATGAGAAAGATCTGGGACGAGGTCCCCGAGCAGGTGGCCAAGTTCCAGTTGGGGCACAAATACAGGCTGCCGCTCTGGGAGCTTGTCTATCACGATTGCGTCGTCGCGCAGTGGTACTGGGGTGATTACAATAACAAGCTGCCCGCGCTGTGGCAGAAACGCGACCTTTTCAATATTCTTTACGGCACGGCCCCAATGTTCATGTTCGACCGCGGCTTATGGGAGCAGAACAAGGAACGTTTCGCTCGCAGCTATAAGAATATCTGCGACGTAACCCGCGCCGTGGGCTACGCCGAGATGACCGGACACAGCTTTCTTACGCCCGACAGAGACGTCCAGCAAACGACTTTTGCCAACGGCGTCACCGTCACGGTCAACTTCGGCGATAAACCTTATCGCTTACCCGACGGCAAAGAAATCGAGTCTATGAGCTATCTCGTTTCCGGGATACACTAATTTGAAGTAAGAGTCACTGTCGGCATCTTGTAACAAAAGGCCCAGTATCGTGATTCACTCCATAGTGACTCAGCCGGAAAAGGCTGGCCGGGAAACAGCTCTCTGTTATCGGGTACATGCTCAATTTTGATTTGAAGGCGCGCCACTCCCTCGGTCAAATGTCGCGGAATGAGAAATTCCTCTTCGCGCCAGCGGCGGTTGCTCGTGATGATTGTATGCTGCGTCTTACCAAGCTCGCCTTCGGAGCGGGGATAGCTGTAAACACAGGTGTTGCTGCCGGCTGTATACCACTGGCCGACGTATTGCCATTCGGTGCCAGCAGTGTCAGATCTGACCCAAACTTTAGCACGCTGGTTCGGGTAGAGATAGTCAAATTTGCGGCGCAGCATCACGCCCAGATTATTCGGGTCCAAGCGCATTTTGAACTGAGATGTACCCTTCATCGTCTGGACGTAATCCTGCTCGGCGGGAAAGTGCATCCGGGCGCCGCGACTATCCGGACCCCACTCATAGCGTGAGACCAGAGCATAAGGCTCGCCGGCGGTGGGGGATTCGTACTCATGCTCACGGATTCCGATTTTCTTGCCGCAACAATGGAAATGGTCGGTCAGAACGAGGCTTGAAGAATCTATTCCATACCAGTACACAACGCCGGAGTAATGCTCCGTCGATTCATTGGTGCCCCCATGTTCGAGACCGATGACCGCGCGATTTCCGAACGGGAAAATATCCGCGATTAAAAAGCGGTAGGCCGAATTGAGCAGGTCTTTTTCGTCTTTCACATCCTTTTTCGCAGTTCCCACGGGATGGCCGGCCAAAGGCAGCGTCATATTGCGTCCGCCCCAATAATCACCGCCGCCGCCCCATTCTTCTGTCCCCGTACCCCAAGCCTGGGGCGTTTTGCTCTGGTCGAATAAAAACCTCGGATCGCCCTCCAGCGTAGGCAGAAATCCATTGCGTGTGAAAATCCAGCTCATGCCGACAAAGTTGCCGCTCCATTCGCCGCCGCCTTCGACTTGGGAAGTGTCGAGAAAAACTAAGTCTTTGCCCAGTTCCGGCTTGGGATGGTCGCTGTAGGTTGCATGGAAATAGCCGGCGTGATTAATCGGATCGGTGAAGGGCACAGTGCGAATCTCCCACTTGATATCATCGAATGAAAACCCCTGTCGCTCCACCGTATGGTGTCCTGTGGACTGGATTTCGATCTTCGCACGTTGGAAGAACGGCATCGGCCAGTAACAGGAAAGATACACGTTTTTCTCATCGTAGCGAATAACTAAAGGAAAACCTTTAACCAGATACTCGCGATTGTCGTTATTGTAGAGGTGGCCGGCTCCGAAGAAAAGGTCGATAGGGGCATCTACCGAAGAATGCCAGCGGTGGTCCCACGTAATACGCAGGCGGCATCGGCCGAATTCGTACGCATCCTTTCGCGGCACGGTAAATTTAAGCATCCGAACCGTCGCCGGGGCCTGTTCTAATTCCAGAACGGTCGTCCACTGGTAAGGATTTAGTTTCAACTGACCTGTATGGGTTGTGACTCCTTGGCCTTTTGGTGCTATATCAGTTCCGGCACGATTTATCAAATCCAGCACATCTTTTGCCGGCGGCGTTCTGTCCCACGATTCGAGAGGTCGGGACAGATGCTTCATTCCCGGGCTGAAGATATGATAGATGTAGTAACCTGTGCCGTAGAAGGTCCGCGTGTAGGCGATGCGGAACGAATCTTCAAATGGCAGCGGCACCCACATCAAATCTGCACCTTTGGTAGTCGACCATGTCCACGTCAGCGGATTTGGGAACAGCTCTTCTGGAATGAAAGTAGTTCTCTTTAATGTTTTTTGGGCGTTGACGGGATCGGCGGTGGCGGTTTCTTTAACGATGAAATCTTCGCCATCCACTTCGTAATGCCAGGGGCTGCCGTGCCAGTGGTTGGTTCGCATAAAGTAGAGAACGCCTGGGCCTTCGACGTCGAGCGCAACGTTAAATTCGTCGGACTGCTGATAGAGATAGTGGCTGGCGTCGGCGCTGCGATTATTGCCCTCGCGGTCGTATGTGCTCCGCATATAGGCGCGGACTCCGATACGTTGATAGGGGAGCCTGTCCCACATCCGGTAGGCGTCCAGTCCGACCGGAATGACGGGCGGCTCATCTGATTGCACAAAGGGGTGTGAATCACCACATCGGCATATCGCTGGCAAATAACATAAGATAAATATAGCCAACGTATGCAAAAATCGCCGTGTGTTGATTTCCATATAAACCTCAAGCTGCAGCTTCTATTTCCTTTTATTTTGCCATTCGTAAATCGACGCCACCTTCGGCATGGGCCTCGGGGCATCACCGAGAGGAAGAGCCTTGTTGTCTTTGACGATGGTGTCACTTACCTTGCCGGCTAAAAGACGACCGTTTCCGCCGTATAATTTGTTGCCGATTATCTCAATGCCGAAGCAGTCCGGCGTGCCGAGCGTAACCATAGGCGATTTGTTATCCTTCAGGACGAAGACGTTGTCTTTGATAATGTGGTCGAAGCTGACGGTTTTGGCCGATATGCCGGGGCCGTTATCCACAATGAAACGGTTGTGAAGAATCAGCCAGTTCTCATTCATGCCGCCCATCCAGAGGCCCGCTCTTTCTGAGCTGACGTCGCAGTTATAAACAACGTTTCTCGGGCCGTTCGGACCGTGCGCCTCATCTTCAGGCGGCGAGGCCCACATCCCGTAGCCGTATCCCCCATTACCGCGGACGGATTCGATTACACACTGCTCGATAAGGTTTTCATTCGTCCATCCCGAATGCCACTGGCCGTCGCTCTCGTGGAAAACACTTTTGCGAATAACGCAGCCGCTCGCGGCCCATTGAAAAAGAGGCCCATGACGCATTTTGAACGTCTCGACGTTTTCTATCAGGCAATCCCAGCACCGGTCCCATCCGGTGTATGCCGTGCCGCCGCCGCCCTTGAACCAGGCGTCGTCGAAGACGCAGTCACGGATTTCGCACCACTTGGCCATCGAGCCGTACACGGGAAACCGGCCGCACTTTTTCACGGTTACATTCTTCGCCCAGCAATTCCATCCGTTATAAAAAATCACGCTGCTGATCCAGAGGTTTTCCATCTGTTCTATGCCGAGAGATTCTATTCCGCAACGCCGGATCGGCACGACTTTCTGCACGTAAGAGCCGTCGATAACGGGAAACTCAATCCGCAGCGGCTGATTAATCGCAATTGTGTTGTTCTTTATATCACTGATAACGACCTCATAGGAGCGATAGATGCCCCACTTGCAGGCGTTCTTAGTGAGATTTTTCCATCGTTCATTTGCCGGCCCGTCGATGAGAATGCAATCTCCGACTTTAAGTCCCTCGGTGTTTCCAAGCTCCAGCTTCATGTCGCCGCGCTTGCCGTCTTTGGCCAGCTTCAGCTCTTTGCCGACTGTCCCTCTGCCGGCGAAGGTAATCGCCGCCCGCGTGTCCGCTATCTGTCCGGTGTCGTTAAAGGCTGAATCAAGAACGATATTAATTTCCACCGTGCGTTTCGGTCCATCGGCGTATTCCGCGACACCTTTTAACACGTGCCTGCCATTCGGAACTTTAGCCAAAGCATTGCGACCGAATACGACAAAAGAGAACGTATTTCCCGAATGTTGGCTCCGGCTCCACGTACCAATAACCGTATCGTCGATGCTCATTGTCATTTTTTCCAAGCCGGCGGGCTTGCAGTGCATTTCAAGCCGCGTGTTTCTGCCAACCCGGGCGCCCGCAGACGGATTGTAGAAAGCCACTCCGCTTGCGGGAATCGAATATCGGAAGATCAAACGGCTCTTTTCGCTTCCTTTACCCCTGATAACCACATTGTCGTGACGTACCGTCACCGGGCGGTCCAGATAATAAACACCATCACCGAGCAGTACCGCACCACCACCCTTTTTGTCGGCGGCCAGACACGCTTTTGCAAGAGCTTCGGAGTCATCGGCGTCATCGTCCGCTTTGGCGCCGAAATCCTCGATCGACGCAACTGCTTTTACCTCCGGAATCCCGCCCTGCACCCCGCATTTTGTCCAGTTGGGATAAACAATTCCATCCGGGCCGACCACATCGGCGGCAGTGAGCCTGGCTTTCTGGTCCGGTTTGATTTTGTATTGCCTTTCCCAGGGAGGTGCGTTTGCAGCCCCTGCTTCAGACTTTCCATCAGCCGCGCGGGCAAACGTTACTGAAAGCACAAGAAAAATGATCGAACCTGTCAAACGCACCAACTGCGCCGAGATCATGAATCTGCTTAATCGCATCGCATAATTCTCCACTAATGAGTTTAAAGCTGTTAAATTCAGGCCTTTCTCATAGCAGAATCGGAGTGATAAATCAAGCTTGAAAAAGACGGACCGGGTTTCGAGAGCTTAGCGGCCTTAATCCATAAATCTTTTCAGGATCGCTGCTGTGTGCATAGCAATGAGCATTAGATAGTCCAGGTCGCTGAGGCTGTAGTGCTCGTGGATCATTGCGTTGTCGACGTAGAGGACGCCGAAACAGCCGTTCGGGCGCATAATAGACGCCACCATCGCCGAGCGTATTCTTTCCTTGGACTCCATTTGAGCGGAGACTCTCGGCAGAACACAGAATTGTCCCTTCTCCACGGCCTGCGTTATTTTCTCGCTGAGCTGCAATTCGCTGAGTTGGACGGGCGAGCCGTCTCTTCTTTTGCCTGCGTGACAGATCATCGGGCCGGTGGGTTGCTTTCTCAAAGCGGACCAGACATGATACGCGTTGAACTGCTCTATTATGACATCCAACAAGGTCAGCAACAGTCCATCGAGTTCGTCGGCATCGAATATTCTTTGGGTCGCTTTTGAAAAATCCATCAACCTTCTTGCGGCGAGTCTCATAGCCGGCGCGTGCTGGGCATCGGGCCTTCTTACCACCGTTTCGTGCTTCGGCGTAGCCAGTGCAGCTTCGAGTTGAAGCGTATCCTCAGGATGGATAGGCATTTCATTGCTGACTTCTTTTTCCAGCAAGATTTCGATAATAAAATCTGTTATGCGCAGACAATCGCCGTGCTTGACTTCAGCCTTGTCGATCGGTTTGTCGTTTAGATACGTTTTGTTCGACGAGCCCAGATCCTCGATCAGCCATTTTCCGTCATCCGTGTTGTGTACTACGGCATGCTGCCTTGAGACTGCTTTGTCAGGCAAAAATACATGGCTGTTGGCCCCTCTGCCGATAGAGATAGGCCCCTGCGTAAATTGGAATTGTTTGGTATTACCGTCTTTTTGCTTCACAACTATACGCATAGTCTTTCTCCCTGTACTTAAACTTCAACAGCTTAACTGATAATTATACAGAATTTTGCTGGTTTTGTCAAGCCCTGTGTTATCGGACTCATATCAGGAAAGCAAAAAACCGCCAATTATGGGTACATATCCTTGAAAAAAAGCTTAAAAAACATAAATTAAAACACAAAATTAAGAAAACCGTTCCAGATAATTATACAATTTCAATTTACTTTTCCCTTCTGCGGATTCGGTGCCGGTAATGGTCCATGATAACTGCCGCAACGATAACGCAGCCCGTGATAAGGCGTTTGGTCGATTCCTGCGCCCCGACCTGGGCAAGGCCGGTGCCGAGAACAGCAATGATAAGTACGCCGAAAAATGAGCTGACCACCGAGCCCCTTCCGCCCATAAGGCTGGTGCCTCCGATGACGACGGCGGCAATGGCCTGAAGCTCCAGGCCATAACCGGCGTTGGGGTCCGCCGAAGAAAGCCGTGCCGTGTGTATCACCGCCGCAACGGACGTCAGAGCACCGCACAAAACAAAAACAGCAAGCTTGAGCGGGCGCGGATCGATGCCGGAGAGCCGGACAGCTTCTTCATTCGTGCCGATAGCAATCAGGTAGCGGCCGAAGACGGTTCGTGACAGGACCAACTGCCCCGCCGCTACGATCAAAACCGCAATGATAAAAGGGAGCGAAAGACCGAGGACCGAGGTCTCCGAAATTACTTCGACCGGCCCGCCGATATAGATGGTTCGCGAATCGGTTACAAGATAGGCGGCGCCTCTCGCTATCTCCAGCATACCTAATGTCACAATAAAAGACGGGAGCCGCCATCCGATTACCACCAACCCGTTCAAGGCCCCGCAGAGCACGCCGACCAGCAGGCAGGCAACAATCGCCGCAGGCAGCGGAAAATTCAATTCAATCAAACAAAGACCCAGCACGGCGCCGGCCAGAGCCATTACAGAGCCGACCGACAAATCGATCCCGGCGATAATTAGTACGAAGGTCATCCCGACAGCAACGATTGTAATATC
>Ga0307425_1001958_pt1 | contig 11952 bp, 6 predicted proteins | sample SalMarWE160330MG_FD_202152 | JGI IMG/M metagenome (GOLD analysis project Ga0307425, IMG submission 202152) | Salt marsh sediment microbial communities from the Plum Island Ecosystem LTER, Massachusetts, United States - WE1603-30 | ecosystem: Environmental > Aquatic > Marine > Intertidal zone >... | reverse complement strand
AGCTTCGTAGAACGATCCAACTGCTTCGTTCATACCTTCGACATCGTAGGCAATCAGTGCAACCGATTCCTGGTTCGCGCCTATCGCATCGCGTTGCCATGCCAACATTCCGCGACCTGGACCAGGGAAATTGTCTTTGTTGGGCCTATAGGGCAGGAATTTCTCCTTCAAGAGGTAGGCGATCAGCGGATTGTCGTCAGGATTGCCAATCAGAATAACATGACCTCGCATAGCAAAACCTGCCTGTTCCACTGGATTGCCATCACCTGCTTTGATCTGACCTCTACCTGCATAATTCAGACCGATCCATGTGCGAGCCTCTTGTTCTGTCAGCTTTCTGGCCTTATTCACATTACCTGCCTCGACAATCTTGCACTCGACGTCCCATGGCTTGAGGATTTTCGCCAGTCTATCGGCTGCTTCCGCACAATAATCGGTTGTCCCTTTGACGATTGTCACCGCCGGATGCGACCGGACAAAACGTTTGATGTTCTCATGGTCACGCCCGAAGTATACCGCGCGCCACGTCGCCCCTGCCGTCGCTCCGCAGGCGCCCACTGAACCATATTCGAACGAGGCGATATCGCGGTTATTTGCGAGCAGCTCTTCAACTTCTACCTTCCAGAGGCCCGCTGGATCGTTGACTGCCAAAGGTAAACTCGCAGTGAACACCCCGTTTGCAGTCGCCCTGTAAAGGTCGAAGCGCACGACACCCAACGGGTCCGTGACTACGATTCTCAACGGCGCCGAGCCGCTAAGCAGCTTACCATCTTTGTCCAGCAGCGTTGCCCCGATATTGATCCCTAAAGGCATCTCACTTCGTGTGTAGGAACGCTTCAATACCGGCTTGCCCACTCGTATCGACCCTATGGGCCTTGTCGTTCTGGCAAAGACCCTCATCTGCCCGGGCCCGAATCGGAATTGACCCTGCAACACAATGCCGCTCTTACTGAACGTTTCATCTGGACCGCCCAGGATCGCGTCGTATACAGGACGCCCATCATCCGGTATGCCAATCTCCGCATGGACTGCTTTGAGCCCGAGCATAGGATCGCCCAAGGCATCATGAGTAGCGTTGACGGCGAAAAGATACTCGATGTCACCTGCGGCCTGGCGTGTCGCTACAATCCCGGGTTGATCGCACTGAAACACAGGCTTGATACCGGCCCTCTCCAGATGCGGCTTGATCGCTGCCGCCAGCTCGGCCGCCCCGGCCAGCGCCTGCCTCATTCGCGTCAGCTTGTTTGCTTCTTCGTTCTTGCCTTCTTTAAAAAGCCTCGCCACCTTTTCAGCATCAGGAAATCCTGGCACAATTCCCAAATCCACCGCCCCGGTCACCCTCACCTGACAGTCGCTCGTCTTGAGCACCAGACCGCCGTCGGCAATGAAATCTTCCAGAGCCGCAACCACCTTAGGATCGAGGTAATCAATGGATGTTAGGATCACCGCTTTGTGCTCCGCCGCCAGCGTGCCGTCTACGATGTCTTCGTCGAGGATAGTCATGAACTGATATTGCAGAAGCTTGCCCGCCAAGTATGTGAAGTATATGTTCGCACCGTGCCCGCCCGAGTGTGCGTAATTATATGTCATATCATGGGTTTGCTTATCTATATTGTGAGAAAGCGAGAACAGCAAAGCCACAGGCGGTCGTGTCACCGGCATTGTCGTGAAAATCGTGCCCAGCCGGCCCATCAGATGGTTCGATTCCACGATCCCCTGGCGTGCACTTGTGTTCTGCGCAGGCTCCAGATCGGGCGGACTTATCATCCCCTGGATGTTCGTTTGGAACGACAGGTATTGTTCCAGTCGAAAGAGGTCGCTGGATGTGTTGCCATACCACGTTGGTAGATACCAACAGGGCTTGTCGAAATCACGTGCCCTCGAGAATTCAAGAGTCATCGATGGATTGAAATAGCCTGGGCCCCAATCATGATATCCGCCGTGACCGCTGACAACAGGCAGACTCCGGGCGACATTGAAATAATAGCCATCTGTGAAGGCCGAGAAAGCGTATTGGCTTTGTGTTACGCTAAGATAGTCGGGCCTTACATAACTGACGCCGAACTGAGAATCCTGCCACGCCGCATCCATAAACCCCAGCTTCCACTTCGCCCAATGTTCCCAAACGGCGACATCTCCAGGCTTTCCCGCGTCGATCTTCCAATACTCCGGCGCCGGCGCGCCGAAGGCGCTCTCGTAAGAGATTACCTGGGACTTGATCCCATGCGGTGTCGTCTCCCCGGTTACAGCGTGCTTGTTCCAGGTCAATCCAGGCTCGTCATAGAAGTGAATCCCAGGCACGTTTGGTTTGGTGCGTTCGATAAAAACCTGCCGCACCGCTCGACGTGTCCCTCCACGAATCACGTAAGGATCCGACCAGTCACACTCATTACGAAGATCCATCTGGTGGCCGCCGCCCATGACGCAGTTTGGCATATAATCAATACCAGCGCGGATGAAGTTATCACCGTTGCTGTTTCTATAGTTGTCGTAGAACAAATTGAAGCCGATATTGTCTTCGCCCTGAGCCAATAATCGGTCTTCCCTGGCCCTTCCCCAGTTGATTAATTTGAAATTGCTCTTTCGAATATGGCTGTACACGTCGATCTGCGTCTTTGCCTCTTGCCCGTCCACCGTCGCTTGAATCGTGTATGTGCCCGGCCGGAGCAATCTGCCGTTCACATGCAGGTGCTCGGTTCGTCGCTTGCCGCTACACGCATTAACGTTGAAGACAAACGTCATGCTGCTGCCGTCCGCGCCCGAAAGCCTCAGAGTCAGTTCACCTGCTGCAAGTTCCTTTTCCTCCGAACTGCGGATTACTGATATATCTATAAGTTCATTCGTCTGATACGCCTCACGATTTAGAGGAAAGAGAATCTCAGTTGCCTCGGCGCAGTGTTCGCCCAAACAGGCCAGACAGAAAACAAACAACGCCCGGCATAATTGTCTCATGGATCAACTCCTTTTCAAAAACATTATCTTAACTGGGATTTCCCATTTAGCTTCGTAAATGATGGTCCTGCACGTTACAACATATCATTGTACCTGAATGATCTGCACCATTGCAACATCCTTAGCTGGCACCTTCCGCCAACTTGTCATAGAATAGCGGGCAACTGATGCCATCGACGAAAGGAATCCATCATGGAAATCACAAGAAATGTTGGAGTCTTGCCCCTGTTGGGATGTCTGGCTATTACTGCAATGGGGCTGCTGAGCGGGTGTAGCTCGAACTCGGCCGCAGGCCCCCGTGTTCGCACGGACAAAATGACCTCCCTTTTTGACCGCATGACTCTCGACGGCTGGATTCAGATTCCGGCCGATTCATGGACTGTCCGGGATGGCGCGATGGCCAGCCTCGGTGCCGGCCGGGGAGTCCTCTACACTGAGTAAGGATTACGACGACTACCTTCATGATGCACCACATCGGTGCCCAGCCTGTCAAAGCTAATCACGAGGCGTGTATTCTGATCTTCTGTACCCGACCCGTCAAGGATCAGAAGCCCTTGGACGCCTTGGGCGGCATCCAGTTCCAACCACCCTTCGGTTACTCATGGGACTAGCGTCCTGGCAAAAACAATCCCGGCAAGGGGCTGTTCACACGCGTCTTCGACGCCCGGCAGCAGACGAGGCCTGACGGCAAGCCCTGCTTCGATGAGCATGAGTGGTTCCAAGTCGAAATGCTCGTCAACGCCAGGGATGGCACTGCGCGTATGGCTGTGGCCCAGCCCGTCGGCACCAGGGCCGTCGAAGTGTGAGATGGTTGTTGGAGATAGTTGTCATGGGATTTTCTCCTGGAAAGTGGTTTTATTTAGGGGTGGGACAGACGAGCACTTGATGTCTCTGCTGAGGGAAAGTCGGCCGGGATCCTTCCTGGTTCCCATAGGTCGGGATGACAGAACTGTCCATATCAAGTATAGTCTGTTTCATCAGTAGCTTTCGCTGGTGAACTTTGTCTACCCATACACGGGGCAGGTCCATCAAAAGCCCAAGGTTCTCCAGCTAAGTCAGTATCTCTGTTTTCAAACCTGCCCATGAAACTTGTCGAGGCAGCGGTATGTTCTATGGTTCTAAAGACCGTTTTTTTGTCTCTGGGTAGACCGAATCTGTAATCTTATGGATATTTCCTTGACGCGAAGGTCTTCAATCTGGTATAAATAGTATTAATAGTCTCTTTGAGCATTATGTTCTGCAAAGAGTAAATTTATATTGTCTATTTGATATTATCACTTCTTGGTTAACTGCCCAATTCGGGCATGGAAAGGAAGGAGGTTGCATTGAATAGCAAACATTTCATTGATGGATTAGAGAATACGCAGGGAGGAATACATGTCATTATCGACCGCTTTGGCATGTAGCCAAAGCATGATTATCGGAACTATCTTTATAAGAAGGATTATTATGTGCAGAAAATCAATTTTTTTGATGTCTTTTGTTTTGTTTGTGGGTTTATTGCTCACAAACTCTGCAAATGCGGCTGATTCGGATATCGCTGCTTACTGGAAGCTTGACGACGGATCCGGGACCACTGCTTTTGACTCAAGCGGCAACGGCCACGACGGAACACTCGAAAGCGACCCGCAGTGGGTGGACGGACATTTTCTGGGTGCCTTGGAATTTGATGGAAGTGGCGATTACGTGAATTGTGGGACTGGCGTGAGCTTCACAACCGTAGGAGATGGAGGAGCAGCGGAAGGATACACGATTTCGGTCTGGATAAATGCTTCTGACCCGGGCGGGGATGGTAAAATATGTGGCGATATTGACGACTCCGGCTGGGCCGCTGGCGGGGGCATTAAGTTGGCCCTGTACCAAAGCAGGTTAGAATCAGATGTAAGGGATTCCAGCGGGCGATTCTTCAGCAGAAGTACTGACGGAATGGCTATAGAGGCGAATACATGGTATCACGTTGCTGTTGTTTATGATGATGCTGGCGATACCTACACAGAGTATATTAATGGAGAGGTTTCCAGTTCAGTGTCTGTAACACAGGGAGTTGCTGCTTCGACTGCCGACTTTCTTATTGGCACCGACACCCCAAGCCTTGGCCATTACTTCAATGGTATAATCGACGATGTGCGTATTTACAGCCGGGCCCTCACGAACGGGGAGATTCTGGGTGTCATGGCAGGTGCGGGAGCAGAATATCCATACGCTTCCGGGCCTTACCCGGCTGACGGTTCGCTTCATCCGGATACATGGGTAAGCATGAGCTGGAAGGCGGGAGATTTTGCCGTCTCGCACAATGTGTACTTCGGTGATAATTTTGACGATGTGAACGACGGGCTAAGCGATACGTTCCGAGGCAACCAAGGCGCCGATTCACTATTTTTTATTGTCGGTTTTCCCGGATTTCCATACCCGGATGGTCTTGTTAATGGCACAACCTACTATTGGCGAATCGATGAGGTAAATGAAGTCGATCCGAATAGTCCATGGAAAGGTGACGTCTGGAGCTTCACTGTACCACCGAAAAAAGCCTATAGCCCCGCTCCAGCCGATAACGGCGCATTCATCGCCCCGGAAGCAGTAACCTTGAGCTGGACGTCCGGTTTCGGTGCGAAACTGCATACTGTGTACTTCGGCGACGATTTCGATACTGTTGTTAGTGCCGTCGAGGGATCGCAGCAGGGTACTCTAACCTATAATCCCGGCCCCCTTGAAGCGGCCAAGACCTACTATTGGCGAGTCGATGAGTTCGATGGTGCCGCCACGTACACCGGCGACGTCTGGAGCTTTACGACTGCAAAGGAAGGCGGCGGCGTCCGAGCAGATTACTATAAGGGCATGAATTTTGAGAATTATGTACTGACTCGCACGGATCCCCAGATTAACTTCAACTGGGGTGACCCCGGTAACCCGGATCCTGCCGTCGGCGATGATAACTTCTCGGCGAGATGGACTGGTGAAGTCGAGGCTGCATTTACCGAAACCTATACCTTTTATGCCACGGGCGATGATGGTATTCGCTTATGGATCGATGGTCAACAACTTGTTGATGCCTGGGTCGATCAGGGCGCGACCGAGTATCGCGGAACAATAGACCTGATAGCCGGGCAAACGTACAGTCTTATCATGGAGTATTATGAGAATACCGGCGGTACGAGAGCGGAACTGCGATGGTCGAGTCTTTCGACACCGAAGCAGCTCATTCCGCAGGCGGCATTATCTCCGCCAATCAGAGCCAGCAGTCCGAGCCCGGCAAATGGTGCGACCGGCACGAAAATGACGCTGATTTTGCGATGGGGTGCAGGCGATTACGCCGAGTCACACGAGTTGTACTTCGGCACCGATGCAGAATCCGTCAGGAATGCCACAAATGCCTCGCCTGAGTATAAGGGCACAATCGCAGTTGGCGATGAAAACTACGATCCGGGCAAACTCGCCTGGTTTACAAAGTACTTCTGGCGTGTCGATGAAGTCAATAGCGTCAATCCCGAAAGTCCGTGGGTCGGCAACCTCTGGAGCTTTACGACGGGTGATTTCCTTGTCGTGGATAACTTCGAGGATTACGATGCCAGCGATAATCAGATTTGGTACTCGTGGATCGATGGCCTTGGCTACGGCGCTCAGGGAACTGATCAGTACCATCCCGGTAACGGCACAGGAGCCGCCGTCGGTGATGAAACAACTCCTTCCTATACCGAGGAGACCATCGTCCACAGCGGCAGCAAGTCGATGCCCCTTACCTATGACAACAACAAGCAGGGCTATGCGAAGTATTCCGAAACAGAGCTGAACTTGACGGCACCGCGTGACTGGACAGAAGAAGGCGTTACGGAATTGTCGCTGTGGTTCAGAGGTTACTCGGCTTCTGTCGGCAGCTTCGCTGAGGGCCCGGCCGGTACCTACACGATGACCGGCTCCGGCGCGGATATCTGGGATATTGGGCCCGGAGCAGGCGAGTATCACGATGAGTTCCACTTTGCTTACAAGATGCTGACCGGTCCAGGCTCGATCGTAGCGAAGGTCGAGAGCGTAGAGAACACAAACGTCTGGGCCAAGGCCGCTGTGATGATTCGTGAGACGCTGGACGGCGGCTCGAAGCATGCTTTGGCGGCTGTCACACCTGAAAGTGGAGTTGCATTCCAGGGTCGCACCGAGCCGGGTGCCGCCAGTTTCAACACGGCACTGACCGGATTCACCGCACCGTATTGGGTGAAATTAGTGCGTGATGTAGCAGGAAACTTCTCGGCTTATCACTCAGCGAACGGCTCGACCTGGGAGTTGATACAGGAAGGCCAGGCAACGCCCATCCCGATGACCTCGAATGTCTATATAGGTTTGGCGCTGACCAGCCATGATACTGCTCTGACATGCCAGGCCGTATTCTCCAATGTCACTATGACCGGTACAGTCAGCGGGCAGTGGGCGAACCAGGACATCGGCATAACCAGCAACGACGCTGAGCCGCTGTATGTAGCTATAGCCAATAGCACAGGCTCACCTGCCGTAGTAGTCCACGATGATTCGGCCGCAGCAACGACAGACACCTGGACCGAGTGGGTCATCCCGCTTCAGGCTTTTGCCGATCAGGGCATCAATCTCAGCAATGTCGACAGGATAGCGATCGGCCTTGGTACACAGGGCAACATGACGATACCCGGCGGTTCGGGCAAGATGTATTTTGACGACATCCGTCTGTATCAGCCCAGAGAAGCTGCTGAATAATTCAGTCATTCTTGGGAAGATGACAGGAGGTCTTGCACTAATTCGGGGCCTATACTGAATTGATTGGTATAGGCCCCGGTTTTTTACTCAGGGTATGACCAAAAGCTGTTTCAAGTGCAATCTCAAGATACATCATATTAAGACGCTCAACAAAGCGTCAATGTTCATCTGTGACGATTACAATGTCTTGGATAAATCTTATGTGGTTCATGCTATTGGCTACGCTTTTCAAGAGTTACAAAACATAAGAATTCTTCGAAAAGTTACCTCTTTCATGGGCCCAAAAACACTCAAAACTGGTTTGCCAAAATCGTGGCAACCGGTCCGGTCGGCAAAAAACCCCAACTGCTGCTCCTTGATCCGGTTTTCCGCCTGGCCTTGCTGACAATAAACCTCATCATAGAGATACTGTGGCCGGACAGGAAGATTCGTCACGACAAATAATGATATAGCAAACGTTGTTTCTGTCAGACCAGCGCATCAGCCTCCAGCGGCAAATCATCTTTAATTCCGCGGTCCGAGACAATCTGAAACAACGGATCTTCCCGAAGATCCTGGTGGTCGTTGAGGTCTTCGTATCCTAAGGCAATCCCAAATATACGCTGTGCAAGCATTGTTCTTTGGTTAGGAGAACTCGCTACATACAACTCATTGCACGGTATTTGAATCGTTAATGCTACGCTGATATGATGGACGACGAATCAACAGAGAGTAAAAACTGTAATTTCAGGCCTTGCATTCAAACGTGCTCTGCCAACCCGACCGAGCCCTCGGTTTACATACAGTTTCTTACCTTCAAACTCATACATGCCTGCTTGAAAGCGTCTGTTCCGGTTTCTCCATGTGCGGCTTATTGTAGAGCTGGTTCTTCTCCCATGTGTGTGTCCGCTCACCACAGCATTTACCGCAAATTCACCTAAGTGTTCAATACCGCGCGGATTGTGTATCAGCGCGATCGTCACCTGATCGGTTGGCACATTGGCAAAAGCTTTGTGGGGCTGGAAGTCGCCGATCCTCAAATCACCTAATCCCACGAACCAAAGTGGATGGTCATTGATGTTCAAAACGGTGGATTCATTCCGTAAGACAGTGATTCCCTCTGCTTCCATTCCTTGAGTCAGTCGGCGAAGTAAGTGTTCTCGCTTGTAGCCCGGGAGGCTGCGAATACCATAATCGTGATTACCCAGGCAAGCATAGGTGCCGAATCGGCTTTCAATATCACCAAGCAGAGCGATAACCTTCTCCCTGTATTTGCCTCGAATATCATAAGTGATGTAATCTCCTGTCAGCACTACTAAATCGACATCGAGAAGATTGATCCGCTCTATGCAACGACGCAAATAGCCGCTGCTTACAGTTCTGCCGTGATGAAGGTCGCTGATATGTGCTATGCGCGTTCCATGTAACCGGTTGTAAGGACTTTGCAGGTGCAGATCGATCTCAACAATTTCGATCCATTCAGGCCCGATTCCTTGAACATCAACAGCCCAGCGAGTGCAGAAACCGAGTGTTCCCAGAACAGCACCTTTCAAATAGTGACCCTTTTTATTCGGCTCGACATCACCGGATATTCGTCTCATATCTTCACGCATAGCATAAAATAATGTCTTTCATACGGTCCAAGCAAGCGGGATGTTCGGAAAAAGTCTCGTCGACTACTGAAACATTAGAGAACCTGTTTGAGGACTTGGATAAGAAACTGTCTGGAGATTTCGTCTCGCATTCACAATAGAGGGCTAAATAACTTGGCTATGTCCTGTGATATACGTTTGAACGGACCACGTTTTTGCCAATCCGACAACTCAATGGCATGACTGTTGTGTAGATATTCCATCTGACGTTCGCGAAGGCCTTGAGTGGCCTCCCGGCCATAGAGCAATAAGTTGATTTCAAAATTGAGAGAAAAAGAGCGAATATCGAAGTTGCTTGAGCCCAGGAACGCAATAGAATCATCTACAGTAATCGTCTTGGCATGTAGAAGCCCGTTCTCGTATGCGAATATTCGCACCCCTGCTTCCAGCAATTCCTCGAAATAGGCCTGGCCGGCCATGTCAATCAGTGGATGATCCGTTTTGACTGGTAGAATCAAGTTAACCTCCACATCCCTTTGGGCAACCACCTGCATCGCCTGCAGGAAAGGCTCATTTGGAACAAAGTAGGGCGATGTAATCACGACTCGTTCATGCGCGGAATACAGGACAGCTACAACCAAACGTTGATAGTTTTCGACCGGATAGTTGGGGCCGCTGGGAAGGATTTGTGCGGGTATAGTGCCGGACAGTTCAGGTGTGGGGAAGATGTCCTGTTCATCAAGGAGTTGATTGGTACGAAAATTCCAGTCCTCCAGGAAGACTGTCTGGAGTTCCTGAACAACAGGTCCGTTGAGACGAGCTGTCAGATCGTACCATACCAGGTCCTTGTGTCCATAGTTATCGTCAACGATATTTTGGGACCCTGTGTACGCAGTTATTCCATCAATCACTGCAATTTTGCGATGATTCCGAAGATCAATCCGTGATGCTCGGCGCCGGAGGAAGCCGACAGGTAAATCATCATATACTTCGACTCCGGCCCTCCTAAGGTCGTGACTTATTGATTGCAATGTACCCCAGGAACCAACGGCATCGAGCAGTAGCCGGCATTTAACTCCGCGCCCGGCCGCCTGCTTTAAGGCATTCGCAACCCGGCGACCAGTGTCATCGTTTCGAAAAATAAAGAACAGCATGTGGACATGCTCCTTAGCCTTATCAATATCAGCCGTAAGCCGTCGGATTACTTCATTAGTATCGGATATCAATGTGACGGAATTGCCGTCAAGAATCGGCATCAATCCATAACGTTCTGCCAAGGTAATGGCCGCCTTACACTGAAGCCCTAATTCAGGGTGGATAACGTGAGGATGGCTATCAAATTGCTTCTTCAAATGCTCCAGCCGCTTGACAAGCAGTGTGTATTGTCGGGTTCGATGCCAAGGCAGGCGGTGTCTTCCGATCAAAAGATACAATACGATTCCAATCCAGGGCTGAAAATAGATTACAACCAGCCAAGCCAGTGCGGCGGTTGGCCGTCGCTTATGTACAACAACAAAAAGAGCCACAACACGAACAATCCATTCGGCAATATATAGAAAACCGGAGAATGATATCATTAGCGAACCTTATCGTCAGTTAATCTACAATTCATACAGAAGGCTGCAAATAAACTTAGATTTCAGTATCTCATAGCAACTAGGATTTCCTGGTTTCTTACTTCTTAAAGATTTACCCACAGTTTAGCAAGTTAAACCAATATTAAAATCACTTATTTTCTACAGCTTGTTGTTTCTCTTGATGGGTTCTGATGATCTCGATAGCTTTAACTGGATCATCCGTGAAATGGAATAGTCCAATGTCCTGGGGATCGATAGTTCTCTCATGAAGCAGGGATTTCTTGAGAAAATCATTCATTTCCGCCCAATACGTCTGTCCCATCAGTATAATCGGAAACTGTTCAATCTTTCCGGTCTGCATTAGCACGCTTGTCTCAAAAACCTCATCCAAAGTTCCATAGCCGCCGGGAAACACTACGAACGCACATGAGTACTTGACCAGCATAACCTTTCGCACAAAGAAATGATCGAATTCCAGTACATGGTCAAGGTAGGGATTGGGTTTCTGTTCTTTTGGCAATGCAATATTGCAGCCAATGTTGTATCCACCTGCTGCTTTGGCGCCACGATTTGCCGCTTCCATAATACCTGGTCCGCCACCGGTAATCACCGGATATCCTGCCGCAGCAAGTTCGGAACCTACCTTAAGTGCCAATTGATAGTAAGGATGTTGCTCAGAAAAGCGGGCCGATCCGAACACGGTCACGCAAGGCCCTTCGATATCCAGAGACTCAAAACCTTTGAGGAATTCGAGAAAAATTCGTACGGCACTTTCCAAATCTGCTCCACGATGCCGGCGGCCCTTGAGAAAGCGATATTCAAGATCCGTAGCTCTCCCCAAAAACCATGGGCTGGCACGGCCCTGTCGCGAATTATTCTCCTGCATTTTTATTTTCCTTACTATTTTGGATTTATGAAATGTCTACTCAGTATCATAAACCAAATGCAAGTCAAAATAAAGGTTTTTCAGGAAACGGTCTGATTTAAGGTCTATTTATACAAGCAGGTACTCCACAGCCAAAAAAATTCAGAAATTTTGTAACCGTTCACAGAAATATTTTATAAAAAACCCAAAATGTTAAAATAGGCAACTTGCGCTTTTGTAAACAACATGCTAAAAAAGGAGCATGAAT
>Ga0307425_1001957_pt1 | contig 11958 bp, 6 predicted proteins | sample SalMarWE160330MG_FD_202152 | JGI IMG/M metagenome (GOLD analysis project Ga0307425, IMG submission 202152) | Salt marsh sediment microbial communities from the Plum Island Ecosystem LTER, Massachusetts, United States - WE1603-30 | ecosystem: Environmental > Aquatic > Marine > Intertidal zone >... | reverse complement strand
CCACCCGGTCCTGCCATCGAGCCGTCAAAAGACAGGGTAGGTTCCTCTGCTTTACCCTTCGGCCGCTTATCGTTTTGTTCATTCACTTCGCTCATCGGCATTCCTCACTGCAAATGCCCCCTTCATACAATACTCGCAGAGAACAACAGAAACAGTGAACCATTAGAACATAAACCGCGAGTTTAATGATTATAGGCTTTGTCCCAAGTGACTGCAATGGCAAAAATTTCCTGATTCCGGTCAGTCCGTTAGGGGACGCCTTACGGCGGAAGCAAGACTATTTATTCAGGATGACAAGAGACAGGCCGGAACGCGGCAGCTCGAATTTTAGCGTTGCTTCGTTATTCGTGATGTCGATGAGTTTGGTTGGTTCTAACATCTCCAGTTCCATGGCTGCTTTTAGCTTAGCGAGCATTTCAGCATCCGGATTCTGCGGGCTGCCTAATTCGAGCCACTTTGTGTAGGCGTTGCTGTGCGTATCGTCAATTCGGTAATGGATTACCTTAGCTTTCGAGCCGAAGTCCGGCGGCAATTTCACCTTTAGCTGAATCGGGGCGGATTCGGACGGAACGAGATAATCGTGATAGTTCCAGATAAGAATCTTCACACTTTGGTCATCGGCGACGGCCATTCCGTTTATGTCCGGCCGGGCGCGTACGCTATCTTTGAGTATCTCATCCAGACCAATCGCTCCGTCACTCTTAAGGGGCAGCTCGTTTCCTTTCAACCGGCCTAACATTTTAAAGGCGTTAAGAACCGGCTTGTGAATTCCATTGGTCGCCAACGTGCGATAGCCATCGAACCAGGGCATGCCGTCGAACATGAACGCCCAGGTCAGCACGCCTTTGAGATTGACTTTTTCGGCCTCGGCCAGGTCCAGCGAGTACTTCATCATAGCGGCCACGTAAGCACCGTATGCGGGGACATTTCTGTATCCGCGGCTCGGAGATCGAGAAGCCGGCATACCCGCCGCCCCGTCTGGGTCGGCCTCGCCGATGATGATGGGCGTATTCCTGAACTCCGGGAAGCCCGCGACCATGGCAAATCCTCTATGGTGTTTTTGAAGCTGGCCGAGCATGCTCATCTCAACGTGTCCGTCTTTGAATGCCGTGCCGCCCTTGGCATGGAAGCCGATATAGTCGAGGCGTGTTCCGGTCTTTCCCGTTAAAGCATTCTTCTCTCTTGCGCAGTGAGTCAGGAACCTTTGCATGAATTTGCCGATGCCGGCGACGTGCGGGCCACCGAGGACCGCTGCCGGCATGACTTCGTGCAAGGCCTGCTCGGTATATTCGAAGAGTTTTTCATAATCTTTGTAGGTGCCCTGAAAATAGAATATGTCCGGCTCGTTCCAAAGCTCCCACAACCAGGTTTCTTCGGCGTTTTTATACCTGGTCTTTGTGTGGCGGGCCCATTGGCGGATCAGCTCGGCCCATTTTTCGTAATCTTTGGGAGGGAAGAACACGCCGACGCCCTCGTTCGGCCCGAATGGCATGGTCGGCCTGTATGGCTCGGGTCTTACGGAAAGGTCTTTCGGCATTAGTCCGATTTCTACCAGCGGCCGGCAACCCGATGCCGTGACAGCATCCATGATACCATCCATGATTCGCCAGTCATAGACCGGATTGCCGCTGCGGTCTTCGGTATAGACGTTTGTCGAGCTCCATTTCAGAGCAGCAATGCCGTCGCCGCTGTTCAGCAGAAAATGCTGCCGGAGATAAACAGGCTCAGGATTAATCTGTGCGACGGTTCTCATCAGAGCCATGCAGTTAGGCGTTGTCGTGTAGTTGCACTCGTCGTAGCCATAGTACTGCCAGACATGTTTGAGCGGTTTGCCTGTCCGCGTGGCATCTACTCGAACCGAAACGACCGCCGGCCAGGCGCATATCCGGCCCGAAAGAAGCACAACAACCAGAGCGAGTAAGTGACACACACGTTTGATGTAGAATCTATTACTCATATCTGTCCTTTTCTAAATCGATATGTGCTTTGAAGAACCTTATTTTTTACTGTAACAACAATTATGACGGCACCTTGCCGCGTGATTTCCATTGGTAGGCCGCCTGGGAGTTTGTTCTGAAAAATTTCTCCGCTTCCGATTGTTTTTTCGTGCTGAAATATTCGGCGACAACTTTAATTACGCTCGCATAGGGCGCAACCCGCTCACAAACCGGCCAATTGCTGCCGAACATCGCCCGGTCGGGGCCGAATAATTCCCAGAGCATATCCAGCCCGGGACGATAAAACTCAGGCTCTTCGACGATGCGTTCATCCTCGCGACGCAAGACATCAGAGATCTTCGCGTACACATTCTGCAACCCTGCAATCCCGGTCAGCGCACGCCGCATCGCTGTTGGATCACCATCCCACTCCCTGAACGGCAGATGGTCGATAACGATATGCAAATCCGGCACGAGCTTTGCCAGACGTCCTATAGCCGGCAGCATCTGAGTATCCCCCACCAGATCGAGCGTGAGCTGCCGGTCGGTAAGGCGGCGCAAATCGTCCTTGAATGCTCTGTCGCCCAGGTTCCTTGTCAATACAAGTCCATTCAGTCGAAGTCCCCGAAAGACCGGATTTGCGCTAAAGCGTTCTAAATGGCCGGCAAATTCAGGCTTGCCGGGTTCGAGGTTGCCGATGAAACCGACAATCACGGGATTTTCCTTTGCAAGATCGAGTACCCATTGGTTGTCCTCGACCCAACTGCTGGCCTCGACCACAACGGTGCCGACTACACCATGCTTTTCCGTCAGGATTCGGAAGTGCTCCGGCAGATGCGGCTTGTATAATGGATCTGTTCCGGACGGCCACGGCACGCCCTGCGGCCTCGTCGGATCGTAAAAGTGTGTATGAGTGTCAATAACAGGCATCGTTGTCGAGTCCGCAATTGACAATTCCGGCCGAGCGAAAACAGATGCGGCGGCAAAACTTACACCGGCATACTCCAAGAATTGACGGCGTGACATATTGGACTTGGAATCCATGGTATTTTCTTTCCTCATTCTAAGCAGCACCGGCAACCGAGTACTGCTTTAACGATTTTTGCAGATTCACTTAACCGGCTATTACTGTCCGTCACTTCTCGGCTTCGTTCTTTATCCTGATCGAGCCCCCGGTGTCTTCAAACTCGAACAGGCGGGCCTTTTCATTCGGATCGATCCAATTGAGCGAGCATTGTTTTAGCACCGAGATGGTCGGGGCCGGCTTCAAGAGCCTGGTGAAATTCCTGCCGGGCTTTCTCCTTTTCATTGAGTCCGAGGTGACCGAGTCCGGCCATATAGTGCGCATCTGCCAGCCTGGACCGCTGGGACTGCTGCTCGCCGAACTTGGCGAAAAAGTCGATCTGCGAGGAAGTTCGCTGCAGCGCCTCATTTCCGGATTTCACGAGGTCCCGGAAAATTTCTTCTGCATCCTCATTCTTGCCGAGTTTACGGAGCGAAAGCGCCTGGTAATAGCGCTGGGTGCCTCGCGTCCGTTCGGCTGTTGACGATTCCGTCCAGAACTTCTCAGCTTTCTGGCGATCGCCGAGCGCTTCATATGCTGCTGCAATCCAGTAAGAGACCTCGACATCGCGGCCGCCGCCTCTGCTTCTCGATGCCCGAAGATTTTCGGGAAACTCGATGGATGACTGGTAGTCGGCCAGTGCTTCTTTGTACTTGCCGGCGGCAAAGTTCTTATGACCTCGCAGCAAGTAGGCGTCAGTCCAGCAATCATTCACATTGAATCGGGCCCCGCCTTCCCAGATATTGAATTTTCTTCCTTGCATCAGCTCGATAGCTTCATCGTATTTTCCCATATTAACTTTAAGTGAGATTTCACGGGACAGCGAGTCATCCCGCTCGGTGACGGTGGCGTGATTCTTTTCGAGGATATCCAGCCGCTTTTCCGGAGCGGTCCCCGCCGCCTCATAAAGCTGGTCAAGCTCGAAGAAATGGATTGCGTATCTGCCGTCGAGCGAAACGGCTTTTTCCAGGCTCGCAATGGCCTTGTCGAGTGCGATACCTTCTTTCTGGTGCGAATAAGCGATTGCCAGGTTGCGATACACTATCGGGAATGTAGAGCCGAGCGAAACGGACTTCTCCCACAGCTTGACTGCGTTCTCGGGCTGCCAGTCGTAAAGCAGGTTTCCGAGATAGTAGGGCGCCAGTGCATCATTCGGCCTTGCTTTCATCGCCTCCTGAAGAACTGCAATGACTTCATTCTGGAATGGAAAAACGTAGTCCGGCGACATTTTCAACGCAAGACTGTAGTATTCGGAAGCCTTCTGTGCCTGTCCCATTTTCCGCGCGAAATAACCCAGATAGTAATAGACCATAGGCGAGACTTCGGATTTGTCCGGAGCCGCCGCTATCATTTGTGAAAGCACCTCGATGCCGTCCTGCCAGAGACCGGCGTCTAAGTATTCCGCCGCCGTTTCCTGAGCCGTCGTCGGATGCTCATTCATTACCGAAGCCATAGCCTTCGCAATCATGGGGCTCTTCATCACCAGCCACCGTTCGGCCATAATTCGAACATCGAGCGGATCAGCCTTTTGCGAAGCTGATGCCAATACATTGAGAGCATTGCTCGGTTTACCCATGTGGCGCAGCACAGCGGCTTTCAGATTCATCGCCCTGATGTTCAGCGCGTTGGCTTCGAGCGAGCGGTTAACGAAGTCCAGAGCGGCGACCATGTCAGACCGCGAGCATGCTATCTCGGCCAGCGAGTAATATCCCGCAGCTCGCCATGCCGCGCTCCATGTGGCTTTATAAAAATTGTCAAAGGCCTCATCGTCTCTGCCCTGAGCTTTCAAAGCTACGCCGAGATAGTAAAAAGGCTCGCCATTTTTCGGACTTGTATATCCTGCCGTGAGCCGCTCAAGCGCCTTGCGGAAAAGATTCTCGGCTTCCTCGAACCGCGCCCGCTTCAGGTAGTTGATGCCGAGAGCGGTGTTGACCCGTGCATCTCCCGGATCGCGGCGAAGAGCCTCCAGCCAGTATGGATCCGGGTCGAGGGCCGGATTGTGGAACTGCTCGATCCGCAGGCCGGTAAGGTACAATTCTTCATTGGTCTTAATGTCCTCCGGCGACGGCGGTGCTTTTACCGATTCCGGCATCGGCTCAGGTTCCAGCTTTATCGGCGAGTAAGCGACCAATTCTTTGCCGTCTGCTGATATCGACGCGCGGAGATTGTGCTCATCCATGCCTGCCGGGATTGGTATCTGCTTTAAGTAAGGTCTGCCGGGATCGATGGCCACTACCTCCCGGAGCAGGACTTTATCCGCCGCCTTGAGCACAACCGTCGCCGCCTCATGGGCCGACGTAGTGTAGAATCCAACGTTGGCGGTTCGGCCAGTGGCGAGGCCATCTTGGCCTTGTTTTTTATACGAGGGCGGGACGCCCTCGCCACGAACGTCGAGATTCACGGCGGCATCGAGATTGGCCTTCTTAACGCCGCCGATATCACGGAACGGATACCAGTATTCCTTAAAGGACTTGACCTCGTAGGGCTGCAACCAGCTATAGTCCGGCTGGTTGTCGGAGTAGGCGCCGACCATCAGTTCTATATAAGGGCCGTCATCATCCGTAAGGATTTTGTCCCACATCTTGCCGTTCGGGCCGTTGCCCCATGTCCAGAATTTTTTGCCCGGCACGATATGGTGGTCGGCGACGCTCATCGTCCCGGCATTTTTGCCGTGGTCATAGCCGGCGAAAAAATCGTCCTCATAGTTCCAGGCGAACATCGAGTTCGAAGAGATATGGTTTTTGTACCAGCTCACATCCACACCTCCGCGGAAGTCGGCGCCGCTGTATCTCGTGGTCGCTATCGGCCAGGTTGTAAACTGCCGCTTCGAATGGTAGGTAACGTGCTGCGTGCTTGGGGGAAAGATGACCTGGTAGTTCTCATTTGTGTGAACCGCCACGTTTGCGAAACATAGGAAGGTATTCACCACAGGCGTTCGATTCAGTATTCGCAGGGATGTCTCCATATAGGACTTGCCCGGTCTGAGAGTATAGCCGACCGCCCATCTCATACGGTGACGTATTTCCAGCTCTCCCACCCAGATGGTTTTGCTGCCGTCCTTATTCTCCTCAAGCTGATACTGAACCGGGATAAACGTACTGGCCCGGTGGTGGTGCGGGATGTTCCACTCGATACCGCCGGAAATCCAGGCGCCGATCAGACCGATGAGAGCGGGCTTGATAACATGCTGGCGGTAAAAAAAGTTGTAGCCATTGGTTTTATCGACTCCCTCGAAAATACGACCGCCTATCTCCGGCAGAACACCAATCCTGACGTACTCGTTCTCCAGGTAAACCATTTTGTAGGTCTTGTCCTGCTTGTTGCCGGTAAGCTTGTCATAAAGGGGATATGGATAGACCCTTCCCTCGGCCCCCTGGGAGGCACTACCGAAATAAAACATCGGATTTGGTTCTGGATCCCCGGCAAGGTAAGTTGGAATTACAATGTCCTGCTCCCACATCTTGACCGACGAATCGCCAGCAGCATATATTGAAGATGAAGTGACGCCAAGCAGCACACCAAGACAAAGAAAAAATGATAATTGTAATCTTTTACGATCCATAACTTTTTCTCTCCGATAACGCTGTTTATAAAACGGTTTAAGACTTCTTCTGGTACACTCTCACGTAGTCGATCAGGAACTGCTGGGGAAAGATACTTTCGTCAATTCCCTTTTGTCCGCCCCAGGAGCCTCCTATTGCCAGATTGAGAATCAAATAGTGCGACTGGTCAAAAGGCCATACATCGACTCCTCCATACTCGTTGCTGAAAGAAAAATACTTGTGCTCATCGAAGAAAAAGTCCATTTGTTCGGGCGTCCATTCAACAGCATACGTATGGTACGAAGCATAAGGTTTGTCTGTTTTAATCTTCGAACCTTTTCCGGTGCCTTTGGCGTGATTGTATTTGGCCATATGGACATTGGCAAAAACCGTGTTTGGATCGAAACCGACGTATTCCATAATATCGATCTCGCCGCACCTGGGCCAGCCAACCTCTCTGATATTGGTGCCCAGCATCCAAATGGCCGGCCACACACCTTTTCCCGCCGGCAGCTTCGCCCTGACCTCAATGCGACCGTAAGTCCAGCTCGCTTTATCCTTAGTGATAAGACTGGCGGAAGTATAGTCTGCTTTTTCACGCGACCGCTGCGGTCTCCTCGACGACGCATCGGCTCTATAATCCGGATTAGGCCAGTCTTCTTTCCTCGCTTCTATGACAAGATGGCCGTTCTCGACCCGGGCGTTTTCCTTTCGAGCGTTTGTGTAATACTGCAATTCCCGGTTGCGTACAAAGCCCTGCTCGTAATTCCATTTCGCTTCATTTGGCGGCCCCGTATAATCGAACTCATCCGACCAGACAAGAGACCATTCTTTCGCCTGTACCAGGCTGGACCACAGCAGAATGAATGCCAGACCATAAATCAGTTTCGTAAAGCCACGCAAGTTCGTTTCCATAATTGCTCCTTTCTATTAAAAGTCTAATCATCAGTACCAACCAATACTATATCACGATGGGGCGGCAGTGCCATACCTTCGCCGAAATAAAAACCGGGTTGAGTCGGCTGATTGTACGCTACATTCTGCCAGGCCACGCTCAGTCTGTATAGAGGATCGTGCATCAAGGTATAGAACCGGTGGTCGGCGGGTATTGTCGTCGTAAAAATCCGCAGCTCTGTGTTGTCACCTGTTCGCCAGATTACTTCTTCCCTCCAGTCGCCCAAAATATCGGCACAGATGCAGGGATTGGATTTCGAGCCGTTGTTTCTAACGCAATTGTAATCTTCCGCCGAGAGCAGCCTGTTTGTCGTGCCGTTGTTATAATCCCATTTATCAATCCTGGTGCCGTCAAGGATTTCACGAACAACGTCGCCGTCCCACCATACTCCCATATTACATGACCGGGGTTTGGAATCGGAAATTTTCTCGCCTTTGCAACTATACAAACCGTCCGAACTATTCGCCCAGCACTCATACCCTCGATACCGCGGATCGATATCCAGAGCCACGCCTCTTCCCGGGTCCTTCAGTTGCTGTCCCCATATCACCTTTCCCGTCGCGGCGTCACGAAGATTGGCGCCGTACGGGTGACTTGGTCTTTCGTGAATTCCCCACACTTCCAGGCCCGGCCTGTCCGGATCTATATCGGACAGATGCATGGCGTCTCCGTGTCCCAGACCCGTTGTATAAAGTCCTGTCCCATCATTATCGATGGCACACGCACCGTAGATAATTTCATCTTTGCCGTCGCCGTCGACGTCCCCGACACTGAGGTTGTGATTTCCCTGTCCTCTATAGTCTCTATTGCCGGGGGTTCCATCGTCGCTGTCGAAGGTCCATATATGTGTAAGTTTGCCGTCTCTGAAATTCCATGCCGCCAACACGGTTCGTGTATAATAACCGCGGCACATAACCAGGCTCGGTCTCTCGCCGTCAAGATACGCAATGCACGCCAGAAAACGGTCTACCCTGTTGCCGTAATCGTCGCCCCATATATCCTTGATTTGCTGGGGCGTCGGGTGAAGTGTTTCCGGATGCCGCGGAGGGATATAATCGGTCGTAACAAGTGCGGCGCCGGTCAAGCCGTCGAATATTGTGAGGAACTCCGGCCCTTCGAGAATGTAGCCCCTCGAATTGCGGTAATCCGCATCGGCATCGCCGATGACTTTGCCTTGTCCATCGATTGTTCCATCCGCTGTTTTGCAGGCAAACTCGGCTTTGCCGTCACCATCCAGGTCATAAACCATAAATTGAGTATAGTGAGCGCCTTCACGGATGTTCTTTCCCAAATTAATCCTCCAAAGAAAAGTGCCGTCCAGCTTGTAAGCTTCGAATATTGCCTCGCCCGTTATACCGCTTTGCGAATTATCACGGCCCCTCGGCGCCTGGTGCAATACAATCTCATACTCGCCGTCACCATCCAGATCGCCAACCGAAGCATCATTCGGAGTACAACCTTCGGGAGTCTGTAGCGGGATTGTGATATATGGTTGTACAGGCGCGTTTGCTGTCAGCGTATAAGCAGCAGATGCCTTCTGTTCCTGACCTTCTAACACAGGTTTGACGAAATAAGAGTTCGATTGGCTTAAATCAACACCAATATCGACAAAGTTAGTGCTTTGTGTTATGGGCTGGTCGTTCAACTTCACAGCCGGGCCGCCTCCGGTAGTTCGGTAGAGATTAAAAGTGATATCGTCCGGATCTGTCCCCAGCATACGCCATCCGACATATACCTTTCCATCGCCCTGATTTATCGCGACCATGCCGCGCCCCAGTTTCTCCATCTGCCGCTGAGCCTGCACAGAGCCTGTTAATAAAAGTACCGCCGTAACAGTCAAAACTATTATCGTTTTATTAAGTGATTTAGTCATTGGTTTTTCTTTTTAGAATTCGCGTTCACTTAACGGTTGCCTAAACAGAACAGGTGTTTGAAGCCGCGTAAGTAAACCCGGCCGTCGCTGATGGCAGGTGAGGCATAGCACGACTCACCCAGCTCATACGTCGCAACACACTCGAATTTTTTGCCGGGTTTAATCACGTTCACCTGGCCGTTGTCGTTGATGAAGAAGACCAGCCCATTCACCAGAACCGGGGAAGCGTGATGCCGGCCCAGCTTTTGTTGCCAAAGCACCTCACCGGTGGCGGCCACGTAGCAGAAAGCCACGCCGGAATTATTGACGCTCAGCAGGAAATCGCCCGCTACGATCATGGAGGGGACATAAGGACCTCCCTTCCTGTTTTGCCAGGCGATATGGGTTTGCGTGACATCACCCGTACCATCGGGCCGGATCGCCAGCAGGACCTGCTTAGGCCAACTGCTGCTGATGAAAACCAGTCCGGCCCTTTCGCTATACGTCGGCGTGGAGACGAATTCTTCCGAGGGGCCGTCGATCATCCATATCTGTTGGCCAGTGTCGGGATCGAAGCTTGCCACGCAACGGTTGCCGCACTGAATCAACTGAGTGCGTCCGTCAAGCTTACGTATAAACGGGGCGCTGTAACTGATGCCCTTATTAGTACGATTTTTGCGCCAGAGCGTTTTGCCATCCTCTTGGTTCAGAGCAATCAGGAAGGAATCGCCTTTGCTGTCGCCGTCGACAATGACCTTGTCTTTATACAGCACGGGTGAATTGCTGAATCCCCACTCACCGGTGTGTGTCCCCGGACGGACCCGCCAGAGCTGCCTGCCACCCGCCAGCTCATGCGCGGCTACAACAATGTCGTCACCAACACGGAAGGTGACATAGACACGTTTGCCGTTGGTGACCGGCGTGCCGGAAGCATAGCTGTTTTCCTTATTGATTTTTTCTAAAGGCCCCTGTATGACGGTTTGCTGCCAAAGAATATTTCCGGTAGTACGGTCGAGACACAGAAGGACACGTTCCTTCGTAGCAGTAATGCCGGTGGCCGTAAGCACACGATCACCCCAAACAATCGGTGAAGCATGTCCTTTGCCGGGAATTTCGGTTTTCCAAAGCGCGCCGGCAGGGTCCCAATTAGTGGGAACGTTTTTCTCGATACAGGTGCCGTCACCTCGCGGGCCTCGCCATCCGGGCCAGTTTTCCGCTCGCGAAAAATTCGATAAAAAAAGCAAAATCCCAATCATCAAAATCTGACAGCTAAATAATGATTTCATTTGCTTGTACTGAATTGCTTGCTGTCTGTTAATACGGTGCATACATCTCCTAAATCTTTTCAATCTGAATCAACTCCGAGGTAATAGCTGGTCATAGGGTAATGAGCATAACCCATCGAGCGGTGAGTCACGTCGTTGCGGTAGAGCGGGTCCTGCATCAGACAAACACGGCGGTCCGCGGCGGGAATGACCGTGCTGTAGATGCGTAGCTCACCACTGGTATATACAACAATCTCCTCTCGCCAGTCGCCGAGTATGTCGGCTATTTGCTGCGCGCCGCCCGGGATATCGCTCAGAACGTCACCCTTCCATTTGTAAATTCTTCTTCGGCTGTAAATTTCCCGCAGAAGATCGGCATCCCACCAGACGAGGAAATCCTGGGGCGGGACCGGGCCGTCTATTTTTAGGCCCTTTGCCGTATAGAAATGCCTTCCGCCGGCACACTCCATGCCCGGATAGTTCGGATCGATGTCGCCGGCAATTGCACTTCCGAGTTCGTTGTCCCGGTTCGATTCCGGGATGCCGAAGATAAGATTGCCGGTACAAGCGTCCCACAGGCTGGCTCCATTATGAGGATGCGGTTCCTCGATGATATACCAGACCTCCAGGCCGGGGCGGTCCGGATCGATATCACCGAGGTAGAACCTGTCGCCGTGCCCGTACCCGGTGCCCCACATGGTCCGGCCGTCGTTGTCTATTGCATTAGAGCCGACAAGAATCTCGTCACAGCCGTCGCCGTCGATGTCGGTGGTCTTAATGCTGTGCTGGCCCTGCCCCTGATACATAAAAGGTGCTCTTTCGTTGGTCCATCGCCAGACTTTTTGGAGCTTTTTGTTTTTTAAGACCCAGGCATCCACCTTCATCATGCCGTATATGCCGCGGACCGCCAGCACGGCGGGAGTTTTGCCGTCCAGGTAGGCCACGCCCATCATGTGACGGCTCGACCGGTTGCCCGTATTGTCACCCCAGTCCTGGACCTTGCCGCGTTCGATCCAATCGACTTTATCGATTTCTTTGCCAGTCTGGCCGTCATATACGGCGAGATATTCAGGGCCCTCCAAAACAAAACCGGTTTTGCCGCTTGGAAACATGTTCTCGGAAGTGGCGGCATAAGGAGCCGTCCTAAGACATACTTCAGCTTTATTATCGCCGTCCAGGTCACGCACTACCATTGGAGTCCACCAGATTCCCATATCGACATTCCAGCCCAGGTCGATGCGCCATAGGAATTCACCGGTTTTGCCGTCGTAGCCGTCATACTTGTAAGAGCCTCGATTCGGGCCGACTCTGCCGGGATCCTTGCCACCGCGGGGGTGCTTGACG
>Ga0307425_1001956_pt1 | contig 11958 bp, 12 predicted proteins | sample SalMarWE160330MG_FD_202152 | JGI IMG/M metagenome (GOLD analysis project Ga0307425, IMG submission 202152) | Salt marsh sediment microbial communities from the Plum Island Ecosystem LTER, Massachusetts, United States - WE1603-30 | ecosystem: Environmental > Aquatic > Marine > Intertidal zone >... | reverse complement strand
GCCATTTGAGCATTGTGAGTCGGGCTTTAAAAATATTTGACAGACTGATTATTGCCATCCTGAAAAATCCGCAGAAAAATCCGCTATTTACAGTTGACGAAAGGATTTATATGATTAACCAGACCCTTAAGAGTGAAGCGAATGTTGAGGTGGACACCTTTGATGGGCTATTGGTCGATTATGCAGTTAAAAAAGATTCAAACGTGGTTATCAGGGGGCTCAGGGCCCTCTCTGATTTTGAATATGAATTCCAAATGGCGCTCATGAACCGAAAACTGAACAGGAATATTCAGTCCATCTTCTTAATGACCGATTATAAATGGTTTTATACCAGCTCAACGATCATCAAGGAGGCAGCAAGTTTTGGAGGCGATATAAGCGGCCTTGTCCCTAAAGTGGTGAACCAAAAATTGAAAGAAAAATTCGGATACGCAAAAAATACTTGACACCTTTTTCAGCATAAGCCATATTTCTCATTGAAAAAACTGGAAATTACCGGGTCATTCTCATAGAGCATTCAAGGTGAGGAGGTTCAAAGTGGCCTTAACCAAGGAAAAAATTATCAATAGTATCTACCATCAGGTCGGACTCAGCAAAAGCCAATCTCGCAATGTCGTAGAAAGGCTTCTAGAAATCATTAAACAATCGCTGGAAAACAATGAGGACCTCCTCATCAGTGGTTTCGGAAAATTCGTTGTAAAAGGAAAGGCAGCGAGAAGAGGTAGAAATCCGCAGACCACCGAAGACCTACAGTTAAGGGCAAGGAGAGTGGTTGTCTTTAAGACCTCCGGTGTACTTCGCGATAAAATAAACTGAGTCTATTAAAGACTAACAATAAATGCCTCTTCAAAGCCCATACCCTCTAATCTCTTTTCTATTTCCCCTGCTTGATTCAAGGTTTTTGACTTTGAAACCTGCACCCTGTAAAGCATACCCTTGTCTTTGTCATCATATGCCATAGTATCCACATAGCTAAATATAACTTTCAGGCGATCAGCGAGTCTAAGCGCATTATCCTTGTTTTTGAATGCACCTACCTGTACAGTAAATTCTCCCTTTTTCAGGTCTACAAATTCTACAACAGGCTTAAGGCCCTGGGGCGATTTAAAGCTCCCGACTTCCCTGGCAAGGGCAACTATCCTTACATCGGACACGCCCGGACCTATTAATCCAAGGTCCTTTGCAGCGGCGTATGACAGATCAATGACCCTCCCCTTCACAAATGGGCCACGATCATTGATTCTCAAAATGGCCTGCCTTTTGTTGGAAAGGTTTGTAACTTTCACATGGGTTCCTAAAGGAAGTGTCTTATGTGCTGCGCTTTTCTTATACATATCAAACCGTTCGCCGCTTGCGGTCAGCCGGCCATGAAATTTCTTTCCGTACCAGGAGGCCTTTCCGAACTGCACAAAACCCTCTGAATCAGGTAAGGGATAATATCTTTGTCCATTGACCACGTAAGGTCTGAAGGATGGGTCAATCTTTTCTGGCAGGATAATGACTTTTTTTGTTGGGGGCTTACCTGTCCTTACATAGTGCCGTTCTTTCGCGCATGAGATAAAGCACAAAAGCAAAGCAAGGCCTAAAACGATCAGTTTTTTCATAGCGCAGCTTAATGGCTTTCTTAAGTTTATGATCCGGCAAAAAAGAAGCGTTACCGGTTCAAATATTAACAAAAAACTCCTTTTAATCAACCCAAATTTCTCATAGCATTCCCTTTCATGTCGCCTATTCGAAGCCTTCCACTTTAATGGCTAAGGCATAGCAAAAAATATTGCTTTCTTTTCTTCGATTTCACTTGACATGAGAATCGGTTTTATTTAGATTTTGTGTTGTAACTATATTGTAACTATAATGTAGTTATATTTATTCGAGCGCAAACTTCTTCCAATAATTTAATCATATCTCAATTGAAAGGCGTAACATATGAGACTTAAAGAAAAAATTGCTTTGGTAACCGGAAGCAGCCGCGGTGTCGGTAGGGCCGTAGCACTGGGTTTTGCAAAGGAAGGGGCAAAGGTGGTTGTCAACTATACATCTAATGAAAAAGCGGCAAAAGAAGCGGTAAAAGCAATTGAATCCATGGGAAGCAAAGCCGTTGCTGTAAAAGCAGACGTTGCACAAAAATCGGATGCTGAAAATCTTGTCGCAAAAGCTATTGACACTTTTGGAAGGCTTGATATCCTGGTCAACAACGCCGGATTTACTCGTCCCGCACTTATGATTAAGATGACCGAGGAGCAATGGGACCAAGTGGTAGATATCCATCTGAAAGGCGCCTTTCTCTGCTCCCAGGCAGCCGCACTTCACATGAAAGAACAAAACAGCGGCAAGATCATCAATGTAATGTCCGTTGCCGGACTCGTGGGTACGGTCGGCCAAATCAACTACAGCGCGGCAAAAGGGGGCATCCTCAGTATGACAAAATCAATGGCCAGGGAACTTGCCCGATATAATATCTGCGCTAATGTGATATCCTTGGGTATCGTGGCAACCGATATGACAGAAAAAATCAGGTCCGATGAAAAGCTCAAAGAAATCTACATGAACAGGATTCTGCTCAAGCGTTTTGCCGAACCGGACGATATCTCCCCAGCCTTCGTGTTCCTGGCCTCGGACGAAAGCAATTACATAACTGGCCAACTCCTGTGTGTTGACGGGGGTTACGGGATGATCTAAGTGAGGGTTAAGTTGTCAAATGGTTGAAGTGTCCATTCATAAACTCTTTGTGGACAATGAATTTTTTGACGACTCCACCACTATACCATTCAACCATTCACCTAAGAAATAAGGAGGAGAAAAATGGCAGCAGTACCGGATAAAATTCAGACCTGGCAGATGGTTCAACCCACCTCAAAAGACCGGGATACCGGAGAGGTAACGCCGGGCAAACTCGAAAAGACAGAAATACCTGTGCCCGAACTGGCGCCTGACGATGTGCTTGTAGAAGTTGCGGGCTGTGGTGTATGTCACACGGACCTGGGTTACTTCTATGATGGAGTCCCCACGGTCTCGAAACCTCCCCTGACACTGGGCCACGAAATTTCCGGAACAGTGGTGGCTGGGGATGAATCCTGGGTAGGGAAAGAGGTTATCATCCCCGCAGTGATGCCCTGTCGCAAGTGTATCCTCTGCAAAACCGGTCGCGGCAACAGGTGCCTTGCCCAGAAAATGCCCGGCAACAGCCTGGGGCTTTACGGTGGTTTCTCAAGCCATATCCCTGTCCCAAGTGTTGATCTTTGCGAGATAAAGGACCGGGGAGATGTACCCCTCTCCCACTTTGCCGTTGTAGCTGACGCAGCTACTACACCCTACCAGGCTGCCAAGAGGGCCGATTTGCAGCCAGGGGATAACGTGGTGGTGATAGGTATCACAGGAGGAGTAGGGCAATACATGGGACAGACTGCTAAGGCCTTGGGTGCAAAGACTGTTGTTGGTATTGCACGTAACCAGGAGAAGCTGGACAGAGCACTGAAATTTGGTGCCGATTTCTGCATCAACTCCACGGACAAGGATGCAAGGGCAGTCTCCAAGGAATTCAGGGGATACTGCAAGGAAAACGGGCTCCCCAACACAGGTTGGAAGATCTTCGAGGTAACAGGCGTTAAACCCGGCCAGGAGATTGCATTGACCCTGCTCGGCTTTACCGGCAAATTGATTGTAGTTGGGTTCGGGCTTGCCAAAACCGAATACGCCATTGGCCGTCTCATGGCCTTTGATTGTGATATCCTCGGAACCTGGGGGTGCCTGCCCGAATACTATCCAATCGTCCTGGATATGGTTTTGAGCGGGAAAATCAACATTGAGGCCTTTGTGGAAACCCGCCCCATGAGCACAATAGCGGAGACCTTTGCCGAGGCACACAAGACGCCCCCGATGAAACGAATCGTACTGACCCCGGATTTTTAAATCATGTTCGTGGTATGGTATGTTGCGGGTAGTAAGTTGTATAAGTATTTGTGAGATTGTCAAGTATAAGCCGCTTATGAAATCTGTCGTGCTATAATAGGCTTTTCAATCTCCTTAAACGGATAATCGGTAACAATCAACTGAAAATAAAACTAACTAAAAAAATCATAAGGAGGAAAAATTATGGCTTTAGAATGGATGCCAAGAGACGATGAAAAGAAAGATCACTTGTTACATACCGATATTCACTGGGCTGCTGACGCGGACGCCCCGTGCGTTGTCCATGAAAAACGTCCCCTGACAGATCCCAAGGGTAATGTTATAGACGGGCTTTATGTGTCCTGGATACGCCTTAACAATCCCAAACAGTACAACTCTTATACCACAGAAATGGTAAAGGGCGTGATCGCAGGTTTTGAAAATGCTTCCTTGGACAGGAGCGTTGTGGCGGCTGTTTTTACCGGCACTGGTCCTTATTCCTTTTGCACTGGTGGCAATACCAAGGAATACAGCGAGTTCTACAGCATGAGACCGGATGAATACGGCCAGTACATGGAGCTTTTCAACCACATGGTGGATTCCATCCTCGCATGCAAAAAACCGGTCATCTGCCGGGTAAATGGCATGAGAGTGGCAGGCGGCCAGGAAATAGGCATGGCCTGTGACCTTGCCATTGCCTCGGACCTGGCCATTTTCGGGCAGGCCGGTCCCAGGCACGGTTCCGCCCCCGACGGCGGCTCATCGGACTTTCTCCCCTGGTTTCTCGGTATGGAGGATGCCATGTGGAACTGCGTCTCCTGTGAAATGTGGTCCGCTTACAAGATGAAGGCCAAGACTCTTATCAGCAAGTGCATCCCCGTCCTGAAAGTTGACGGAAAATGGGTACGAAATCCCATGGTCATTACCGACAAATACGTCGAAGACGGGGAAATAGTGTATGGTGAGTTTAAGACCGGAGATGAGGGTAAAGAGGCAAGGGCATTTGTAAAGGAACATCAGGCCAATGCGGACTTTGAGCTCTTGGACAAGGAAGTTGACAAAATTGTATGGACATTTGCAAATCTCTTCCCCGGGTGTCTGATCAAGTCAATTGACAGTGTGCGCGCAAAGAAAAAGTTCTTCTGGGATTATTCCAAGAACTATAACAGGCACTGGCTGGCCGCCAACATGGGCGGGGAGGCATTCTTGGGCTTCGGGGCCTTCAATACCAAGAAGATCACAGGAAAAGATGTGATCGACTTTATAAAATTCCGCCAGAACATCGCCGAATGCAAGGCATGGGATTACGATATGTTTGCTGAAGTCCTCGGAAAGCCGCAGGAATAGCCATTTGAATGCGCAATTGCGAATTTACAAGGCGTATTTCTGAATTCCGAATTAAATATGGCAGGCAGGGCCGTAAAGGCAGGTCCGCCTGCCATTTTTTTCTTAAGCTCTTTGATTAAAGCATGGACAATGGGGGCCTCTTTTCAAAAAACACATGTGCTGATCTCATTACAAACAAGAGTTGGTTAAACCTTGGGGAAATCGTTACGCTAAACACGGGTAAGCGTGGCTTTGAGGTCTTTTGTGAGTGACTGTCGGGAGGCCGCTGTTTTTTCATGACTTATCAGCGGGGGAAACCGCAGCCCCGAGCCTGTCGAGGGGAATGCGGAGGGGGCAAGAATCCCCCGCAGATAAGTCGTAGAAAAGACCAGGCGGGAGACCCGGAATCGAAGAAAAGACCTCAACGACACGCCGCGTCTCTAGCCCGCCAGAATTCTTGATGCGTCTTCTGAAAAGAGTCCCTCATTGCTTGCCCGTCGTATGGCTGGCGGGCCCTATATTGTGTAATTGATTTTTTAAGAGTGCCAAAATGTTGCAAGATTTTAAAAAAGCCTAATGCAGCAAGTTAACAGTGAAAATCTTTAAATAAAAAAGGAGTGTGAATATTATGTCCTACCAGCATATCAAGACTCGATTTGAGAACGGGCTCGGTACCATTACCCTCAACAGGCCACCCGTCAATATCCTGAATATTGCCATGATGGAAGAGATCAACGATATACTGAAATCATGGCAGGGCATGAAAGACCTGAAAGTAGTCCTGTTCAACGCCGAGGGAAAATGCTTTTCCGCCGGTGTAGACGTGGGCGAACACATGGGAGACCTTGCCCCCAAGATGATTGAGGTGTTTCATGGCATGTTTCGCCTTATGGATACACTCGGTATCCCCACGGTCGCCTCGGTATACAGCTCATGTTTGGGCGGCGGTTGCGAACTCGCAGTTTTCTGTGACCTTGTGGTTGCCTCAGAGGGCGCCAAATTCGGCCAGCCCGAGATCCAGGTTGGCGTTTTCCCGCCTATTGCCGCACAGATCATGCCGCGTATCATGGGACGCAAGGCGGCCATGGACCTTATACTCTCAGGAAAAATCATATCCGCCGAAGAGGCTAAGGCCGTGGGATTGGTGAATATTGTGGTAGCGGAGGACGAATTAGGAACGGCCACATCCGACTTCGTGAAACCCTACCTTAAGCTTAGCGCCGAAATCCTGAGAAGGACAAAAAAGGCCATAATTGCCGGCCTGAGGGACGATTTCGAGCCTTCCCTTCGGATCATAGAAGATATTTACCTTAACGAGCTTATGAAAACAACGGATGCCCAGGAAGGGCTAAAGGCATTCCTTGAAAAGAGAAAACCCGAGTGGAAAAATGAATAACCGGTATTTCAAGACCCCCGCTTTCAGACCGAGATCGGGGGTCTCCATTATGCCCTTTCAGCATTATTCCATACGGATTTTTTTGTCCGGTAAAATGCCGACTTTTTAAGCCATGCCGGCCTTTTTGAAAGCGGGAATATCTCCGGCAGGAATAATACTGCCGCACAATACCGGAATATCCTCGACCTTGGCTACCTCTCCAGTTACCCGAGCCTGGCAATGACTAACCATTTGTCAGTCAACCCGCATTTCATCTTGACAATAATCTGTAGCCATAATATAGCTATATTGTAATTAAATTTTACCTCAATCCTGTATCACGAAATTTGCCTATGGATTTCAAGGGAGGACCTAAATATGACCGTTGATGAGATACTTGACATGTTATACGGGACGTTACGGACGACGGGGATATACAATTTTCAATGGAACATCATAGTGATGTGGGGAGTGGGGTGTTTATTTATATACCTTGCTATTGCAAAGAAGTATGAACCTCTTTTACTTTTACCGATCGGGTTTGGTATTTTTATAGTGAATTTTCCCCTTGTACCGTTGATGGGATATGAGCACGGGCATGCCCAGCTTCTCCAGGTATTTTACCACTACGGTCTGGAATGGGAGGTTATTCCGTGTGTTATTTTTTTAGGATTAGGTGCCATGACTGATTTTGGTCCGCTCATTGCGAACCCGAAGACGCTTCTGGTAGGTGCGGGCGCGCAATTAGGAGTTTTCATTACGTTTACGGGCACGGTATTGGTGGGCTTTACGCTGAAGGAGGCTGCCTCGGTGGGCATTATCGGGGGTGCTGACGGCCCAACGACTATTTACTTAACGCAGCATCTGGCCCCGCAACTACTGGGCCCGAACGCCCTGGCCGCCTATTCATACATGGCCATGGTACCTCTCATCCAGCCTCCCATAATGAAGTTAATGACGAATAAGGAGGAGAGGAAGATACGGATGCATCAGCTAAGGCCGGTATCCCGGCAGGAGAAGCTCCTTTTTCCCCTGGTCACGGCGGGTATCATAGCGCTTCTTGTTCCATCGGTTATTCCATTAATGGGCATGTTTATGCTTGGGAATCTGATGAAGGAGAGCGGTGTGGTGGGTAGGCTGACGGAGACGGCCCAGGGATCGTTAATGAACATTGTGACGATATTTCTGGGAGTTTCAGTGGGAGCCACAATGCATGCGGACAAATTTTTAAGCTGGAAACCGCTTTTTATATTCAGTTTAGGCCTTATCGATTTTGCGGTCTGTACGATTGGCGGCATTCTGACGGTCAAGATTATGAATCTTTTCTTAAAGGACAAGATCAATCCCCTGATCGGCTCAGCAGGGGTTTCGGCGGTACCCATGGCGGCGAGGGTTTCCCAGGTGCAAGGGCTTAGATATGACAAGACCAATCATCTTCTTATGCATGCGATGGGTCCTAACCTTGCAGGTGTAATCGGTTCAGCGGCGGCCGCGGGCATGTTTATTGCGATGTTTGACTGATGGATAACTAAGACCCTTCGAATCAAAAACCTGAGAGGATGGAAGATGAAAAAACTGATTTATTTGGTGTTTGTTTTGTTGCTGTTCAATCCCACTTTTATTCTTGGTGCGGAAGGATTTCTTGAGGCCCCTGTTATTCCTCAGGGAACGGCGATTGAAAAAAGCGATGCCCGTCTGGAATTGAAAATCGGGCTATCACACGAAGAGGTTCTTTCTTTCTACAAGGAGGCGTTAAAAGGGCTTGACGACATCAAGTTCCGGGAGTGGAAAGACGTCACCTACATAGAAGATGACGGGAGCAGGCCATGGCATTCCATCACCATCTCCAAAGGGGATCAAAAGGAAACTCATATTATCATTGTCAAGGACAACTGGACCTGGATTATCGGAACCCTGGTCCTCAGGTATGTCGGCGTCTTTGTCGTCTTAATGGTCCTGTTTCTGGGTATGTCAGCCTCCGGAAAAATAATATCTGGATCCATGAAAAAAATTGAGGGGCAAAAAGCAGCAGACTAAAGGAGATGAACTTATAAAAAGGCGCAACGCGACTTTTTACGAGGTTATCAAGGTTGACAAAGCCAAAAAAAAGCCTGTCCTTTTTCCAAAGGAAAGGCTTTTTTATTCTGACTAATATTATTCAAGTACTATCAGAACAGCTTCAGCTTCAACGGCATCGCCCTTATTGCATTTCACCTCTTTTACAGTACCCGGTGTATCTGCAACCACGGGTAATTCCATCTTCATGGCCTCAAGTATAATGACCTCATCTCCTTCCTGTATGGAATCACCTGGTTTGACCTTGACATCGATTACCTTTCCACCCATAGGGGCAATAATTTCACTCACAGTCTATACCTCCTCTTATTAATTATATTTTTTCCGTGCATATACGTCCATCCCTTCTCAGTAAGAGAGCTTATCCTTCAAGACTCCTGAGGAAATTAGACTAAGTTCCCGAGGAGTCTGATTTTCAAAGAATTTCTGCGACGTGGTTTTATAACATTTTATTTACATCATTTGTCAAGAATAATATCCGGTTCAATCCGTAATTTTCAAATTCTATAAATCCCTTTAAAAGACCACATAACCTTTTCTTCTCCCCAGGCTGAAATTGGTATATCCGGCGATAATATAGATTTCTTGACACAACATATTAAATTATCTAAACTTATCTATACTAATATCCTTTAAAAACAAATGGCATTTTGTATGAAAACCGGTTCCCCCTTTTGCCTAAGCTTCTAGCAGCCATACAAAAAGGGGATTGGATAATGTAGTTAGGTACGCCAGGACACCTTTAACTTACTGTTTAAACGGAGCTTGTTGTGCTTATTCAACAAATGGCTTAAGGAGAAACACTATGCCAGTCTATACCTGGGTTGCACAAACAAGGAAGGGCAGGACCCTAAAAGGGGATATTGAAGCTATTGATGAAACAGTAGCCCTGAGTCAACTAAAGCGACGCAGACTTACAGTTAAAAAGATAAAGCCCAAACCAAAAGATCTCTTTGAAAATGTCGCTTTCATGCAACCCAAAGTCACAAAGAAAGACATAGTCATCTTTACAAGACAGTTTTCCACAATGATTGATGCAGGTCTTCCACTGGTCCAGGGGCTTAATATTCTGGCGGACCAAGCTGAAAACACAACATTCAAAAAAATACTTAAAGAGATCACTAGAGACGTGGAAGGTGGTGCTACTTTGGCAGAGGCACTTAAAAAGCATCCCAAGGTATTTGATAATCTCTTTGTAAACCTTGTAGCTGCCGGCGAGATCGGTGGCATACTCGATACGATTCTTCAACGGCTTGCCACCTATATTGAAAAGGCGGAAAAGCTCAAATCGCAGATCAAAGGTGCCATGACCTATCCTCTCGTTGTAGTGAGTATAGCCATCCTGGTCATAGCTGTTATACTCATATTTGTCATACCTGTTTTTCAGGAGATGTTCGAGGGTTTCGGATCGGCCTTGCCGGTTCCCACACAGATTGTTGTGAAGATGAGTGACTTCGTGAAAGCTTACGTCCACTATATGATCGGAGCTCTCATTGTTTTTATTTTCCTGTTCAAGAAATACAGGAACACTGCCAAGGGTAGAAAGCAAACAGACTCCCTGGCCTTAAAACTACCCATTTTCGGCCAGCTCTTAAAAAAAGTCGCCGTAGCGAGGTTTACACGAACCTTGGGTACAATGATCAGCAGCGGTGTGCCTATTCTTGATGCGCTTGAAGTCGTGGCCAAGACTTCGGGAAACGTTGTTCTTGAAGAAGTAATCTTTGAGGTGCGTACCAGTATTGCCGAAGGGCAAACCATTGCCGAACCGCTTGCGGAAACGGATATCTTCCCCGGCATGGTAATCCAAATGATCTCTGTAGGCGAGGCTACGGGAGCGCTCGACACCATGCTCGCAAAAATTGCCGACTTCTATGAAGACGAAGTGGATACAGCGGTGAACGCGCTTACCTCCATGTTAGAACCGATGCTCATGGTATTCCTTGGAGGATCTATCGGCGGTCTGGTGATTGCCATGTACCTCCCAATTTTCAAGATGGCTGGCGCCATAGGTGGTTAAATCCACGAGCATGGTCAACCCTAATCCAAAACCGCTGCGGCCGGAACTCTCCGGCCGACTCCAGACCCTTATGTTTTTAAGGGTTCTTTTCGTTTCCTTCCTTTTAGGAGCATCCATATTCATTCAGGTCAAGGAAACCCAAGCCTATTTCACCTATATTCAAACTGCCCACTTTTTCCTGCTGGCAACAATATATTTTTTGACATTTATTTATGTCATTCTGCTCAAATATGTAAAGAATCTCCTCTGGTTCGCTTATCTTCAGCTATTGATAGATACACTTTTCGTCACTGCCATAATCTATACTACCGGCGGTATCGACAGTGTATTTTCCTTCCTTTACATTCTAACAATAATCAATGGGAGTATTATACTCTACCGAAAAGGTGGTATGTTAATTGCCTCCAGCTGCAGCATCCTTTACGGCCTCTTGCTGGATCTCCATTATTACAATATTATCAAGCCGTTAGGCATACGAGGGGCCTACACAACCGAATACGAGACCATTCACCTTTTCTACCTGATTTTTGTTAATATTGCCGGATTTTATTTGGTTGCCTATCTCAGCAGCTATCTTTCAGAACAGACAAGAAAGAGCCGTGTTGAACTCAAGGAAAAACAGATTGATATCGATAAACTGGAAATCCTAAACAAGAGCATAATTGAGAGCATCAACTCAGGGTTGATCGCACTGGACGGCCAAAACAAAATCATTTTCTTCAATCCTGCTGCTGAGGAAATTTTCGGAATCAAGGCAGTTTCCGCCTCCGGCCATCGAATTGATCACGTATTCCCTTTTCTCAGTGACTACTTGACCGAAGAGAGATCCACCTCAACCGAGACGACTGAAAAAATCCCACCGTTTGTAGACCTTCCCTATCTGAAACCAAACGGCGAGAAGATGCATCTTCGACTTTCCATTTCCCCACTTGTAATCCCGGTTGGAAATAAGAAGGGGTCTATACTGATATTCCAGGACGTGACAGAAATAAAAAAGATCGAAGCAGAAATGAAAAAGGTTGAAGGCTTGGCCATTATCGGCGAGCTTGCAGCGGGAGTAGCCCATGAGATCAGAAATCCCATGGCATCTATAAGCGGTTCAATCCAGATGTTGGCAGAGGGCCAAAAAGAAGATAATGTCAATCGTCAGCTCATGGATATTGTCTCAAGAGAAATTAACCGGTTGAATAATCTGGTAAACGACTTTCTGCTCTTTGCAAGGCCCAAAAAAGCAAATTGGCAGGAATTTGATCTAAATCATTTAATACTTGAATCT
>Ga0307425_1001952_pt1 | contig 11965 bp, 6 predicted proteins | sample SalMarWE160330MG_FD_202152 | JGI IMG/M metagenome (GOLD analysis project Ga0307425, IMG submission 202152) | Salt marsh sediment microbial communities from the Plum Island Ecosystem LTER, Massachusetts, United States - WE1603-30 | ecosystem: Environmental > Aquatic > Marine > Intertidal zone >... | reverse complement strand
AGGCCTTTGGGCCTTAAAACACCTCAAAACTCATACTCCTGATGCAAAGATCATCGACTTCGACTCAAATCCCTTGCTTATCAACTCTGACCTCTGTCAAAAATCACTCATTTTGCGGAAGTCTTTTTTAGTTTTCAGTTCTCTTTACTGATTATATTTCACTTTTCAATGGTTTTCCTGTAGCAACCTTTCAGATAATCGCGTGCTTTGGCCAGATTGGCCGACATTACATCCGGCTCGATGTGCCCGTGCATGAATGGATTGACGTAACCGCGGTATCGGACATCCGCCAGGGCTTGTATCCAGGGCGTCATATCCGTCGGACCAACACCCGGCAATTGCTCGGAATCCGGATAGTACTGCCAGGCATAAAAGAACAGGAGCTGCCTGCCGCAGATACGTATGGCTTCGGGCACGGAAGCCTTTAGCATCTGGATGTGATACGGCGCAAGTGCAATGCCCAGTCGCGGCGATTTATTGATATCCACGAACGCCTTGAGTGAATCCAGCGAACAAAGCAACGCGTTGCCGTGATTTTCAATCGCAAGGTAAGAATTGTATTTCTCAGCCAGTTCCGCGAGCGGTTTGAGCTGCTCGATGAACTGACGCATCCGGGCTGTCAGTTCTTCGGGCTTGCAAGCCGGGTCACTGCCTCGAACAGCTACGCCTCCCCCGGCTTTGCCCAGCAGCTCGGCGTAGCGTTCATATCCACCCGCATAAACTGAAAACGCGAACAACTTGAGCTTGAGCTTCGCCAGCAGCATTTTCAGGCCTTCGGCGCCCAGGCGTTTGGCCACATCGTCGAGGTGAGGACAGCCCTCGTGGGCCGACCAGATATCAACCGCCTCGAAACCCAATCCCGCGATTCGCTCACACGCCTGCTCGATGGGTAGTTCCATGAAATGAATCGAGGAAGTGGACAGCCGCATCCGCCACTTTTTACCCGGCGAGGCCTTTTGTGCCCACGCCGAAAGGACGGGCTTGGTAATCACCACCGCCCCACTCAAGCTCATAGCTTTCAAGAAATTACGTCGATTGAGGCTTTCGTTCATTGCAAAACTACTTCTCTAATATACTCCTGCAAAATGCCCGTTCGTAGTTTATGGAACATAGCAAATCTATCGTTGCTTGTCAAATGTTATTTGAAGCATCAAAAAGCCCTCCAGGCTTTTCAAACCATCTTTTCTCTTGACCTCTACGGCAAAGAATCTATAGTTCCTTTGTAGCTGGTGTAAGAAACAACACGCTATGAAGATGAACTTTTGCAAAACTCTTTTTTGAAAGACTATCACACAGACAGAAAGGAGCTCAAGATGAGCGAAAAGAATAAACCAAACATCCGCACGACCGGCCGTATCGACCGGCGAAGTATGCTCAAGATGGCAGCAGGAACGGGCGCCTCCGCCCTGGCCCTTGGTTCGTGCGCATTGGTCGACGAGCATCCGAAAACGGCAGCCACCAGGGGCCATATCAACCATTCCGTCGCTTACTGGTGCTTCGCGGAATACTGGGATCTTGACAAAACGTGCCAAATCACCAAACAGCTCGGCGGCAAGAGCATTGAGCTGGTCGGCCCGAAGGACTTTGCCACGCTCAAAAAGCACGGCCTGACCTGCGCGCTGTCGCCCAACGGTACGCCTGATCCGCCGTTTGTGAAGGGCTTCAACAATCCGGAATACCACGACATGATTATCGCCGCAACCCGTGAGACTATTGACGCATGCGCTGAATACAATTTCCCAAACGTCATCGCTTTTACCGGCTACCGCGAAGACATTCCCGATGACGCCGGGGCTGCAAATTGTGTTACCGGCCTTAAAAAAATAATCGGCTACGCAGAGAAGAAAAAAGTCAACCTCTGCCTGGAAATACTCAACAGCCGGGTCGCAGTCGAAATGAAAGGCCATCCCGGCTACCAGGGCGACCATACCGATTACTGCATTGATATTATCAAGAAAGTCGGCTCACCCAGAATGAAGCTGCTGTTCGACATCTACCACGTGCAGGTTATGGACGGCGACGTTATCAGCCGAATCCGACAGTACGCCGACTACATCGGCCACTACCACACGGCGGGCAATCCCGGCCGGAACGAGCTTGACGATACCCAGGAAATAAACTACCCGCCGATTATGAAAGAGATCGTAAAGACAGGCTATACCGGCTACGTCGGCCATGAGTTCATCCCCACGCGTGATCCCCTCAAAGGTCTGACCGAGGCAATCACCCTCTGCGACGTGTAGAAAATTGTGAATACTATAAAACACTCCATCCCGGCTTGATACCGGGATGGAGCATGATAGTTGTTTACTCAATAACCAAATCAGGATTGCCCGGGCCGAAATGCTTTAGCAGAACAATCGGATCGGTCTTCGAGGGATTCGTGATTTTCACGCCCTTTTTCGCGGCCTTCTCGCTCACGAAGTACTCGTCATTAGTCAACTGGCCGTATCTTATCAGTGCGGGAGTCTCAATGTCCCAGACGCCCAGTTTGCCGTGTCCCTGCATCGTAATAAATCCGTAACAGCCGCCGTCTTTGATGGTTACCGTTCGGCCGGGCAGAACCGTAAGTTCTTTGGCGCTAAAGGCCGTCGATTTGTAGCATATCCAGTTTTCGATGTAACCTTCAGCCTCCATTTCTTTTACGGGCCGGACCGGTTTCGGACGCATGAAACGGTTCTTCGCAAAGTCGGGATCGACATTCAGGTCCCAGTCGATAACACTAAGGAGCCAATCGACGTCGCCTTCCTTGTCCTTCGGCGTATCCTTCCAGAGCAGTTCCTTCGGCACAACCTGATCGTGAGTGATGTTCTCATACATCGCAAAAACATCCGAGGCCTTTTGTGGCTCGTACGTGCAAAGGCTGCCGGGAGCGTGAAGGACGCCCGGCGGGACATCCCAGCCGGTCCCGACGTCGAGCCGATAGGCAGGCGCCAAACTTGTAATCGAATTATCTCTGCCCTCAGCGGCATCCAGCAATGCCTTGCGAACCAGTTCTTTGGTCACGCCTGGATAGAGTCCGAAAAAAGTATAGGGAAATTGGCCGCCGTGATTGTTCGCCTGGGGCGGGAAATAGTAGGCTTCGGGCTTGCCCAACTGGCCGGTCAGCGCAGCTTCTTTGTCACGATGATGAATGTGGTGGGGCAAAGCGGCTTTGTTATCGAAGAACTTCGAGTACATCGGCCAGCGTTTGTGCTGCTTCCACAACCTCTCACCGATAATCTCGCTTTTTAGTTCAGCCACGGCATCCAGCAAACGCACTTTCTGAACCTTGCCGCCGTCCTCGAAAACAATAAAGCTCAAACCCTCATCTTTGGAAGTCAATGGGCCGTTATCCGCGGGAGTCGTTGAAGCAAACCACCTCTCATCGATACCGCCCCGCTCCCCTCCCATCGCATAGTAATCGTCCGGGTGTAGCTTTATACGCCGACCCGGCACACAAAACGAACGCGGCACCCAATTGGGAGCCAAACGCACAACACCTTTGCCCTGCTCAAGCGCCTTATTGGCGATAGCTTTAGCTGACATACATATACCTCCTGTGTCAAAAACCACAACACCTTACATACTCAAACGCCCGGTAGTAATGTTTACCTCTTCGCGCTTGAGCCGGATTCAATTTAAAGACCGAAGCGGCCTTACGCTTTCTTAACAGTCTTCCACTCTTTGTCCTTCGCTGATGCCAGGACCGCATCGCAGACATACTGCGTCGCCAGAGCTTCTTTGAACGTCGGCGATGCCGGCTCACCCTTGGCCAGGCCTTCCAGGAAGTCGGCGACCTGGTGGACAAACGTATGCTCGTAACCAATCTGGAGTCCCGGCACCCACCACTTGTCCATGTATGGCATATCGCCGTCGGTTACGTGAACCGAACGCCAGCCCCGAACGATTGATTCATCGGCGTGATCAAAGTAGCTGAGCCTGTGCAGGTCGTGCAGGTCCCAGGCGATGGATGCCTTCTCGCCGTTGATTTCGAACGTATAAAGTGCCTTGTGACCGCGGGCGTAGCGAGTGGACTCGAAGTTACCCAGCGAGCCGTTATCGAACCGGCAGAGAAACGTGCATGCGTCATCAATACCCACGTCTTCGACCTTGCCGGTCTCTACGTGCATCCGCTTCTTAACGAACGTCTCGGTCATGGCGCAGACCGAACCGATCTGGCCGTTCTGCCACATGGCGGTATCGATGCAGTGGGCCAGCAAGTCGCCGGTCACGCCGGAACCGGCCGCCTTGACATCCAGCCGCCAGGTTGCCATACCGCCCTGTGGAACATTGGCAGAGATAGTCCAGTCCTGCAGGAAGTTGGCTCGGTAGTGGAATATCTTGCCGAGACGTCCCTCGTCGATCAACATCTTGGCCAGCGTCACAGCAGGCACCCGGCGGTAGTTGAATGAAACGAAGTTGGGCACGCCGGCCTTCTCTACGGCATCTACCATCGTCTTGGCCTGGGGCCCGTCCAGCGCCAAAGGTTTTTCGCAGATTATGTTCTTGCCAGCCTTTGCCGCGGCAATTGCTATCTCGGCGTGCATATTATTCGGGACACAAATGTCAACCTGGTCGATGTTGTCATCCTCGATGACCTTGTGCCAATCGGTAGTGTAAGATTCGTAGCCCCACTGCTCGGAAAAGGCTTTGGCATCCTTCTCTTCCAGTCCGCATATCACTTTCAGAACCGGCTCGTAGTCCAGATCAAAGAAATGGTTTACCTTGCAGTATGCGTTCGAGTGCGTGCGCCCCATGAAGCCGTAGCCGATGAGGCCAACATTAAGTTTCTTTTTCATTGTAATGATTCCTTATTCAAGTTCTTAGGCTAAAAGAAGCATATGTGAAACACCATTTCCGAATTCACACTAAGACGTCCACCCATGCGCCGCCCGCACTTTGAGCATCACATCGAGGATCGAATTCCACGTATCCTGCGTTTCGAGCATCGCGTTGGGGAACATGCAGCCGTCCCAGCAGATGTGCTGGATACCGCGTGCAGCGGCGTCCTCGAGCCAGTATCCCGCGCACCGGACGACGTCGAGCTTGCCGTTGGGGTCGCCGGCCGGGCAGTGCTTACCCGTCTTGTCGTGTGAACCAGCGCCATGCACCTCGCCGTCGTTCTGCGCCACGTGGAAGTCAATCGTCCAGGGCCGCAGCTTATCGACCATCTTTTCGTAAGCGGCGTAGAACTCTTCCTCCGAATAGCCGGGCTGCAGCAGCGCATGTTCCGGCGCATTGTAGCCCATCAAGAACAGGTACGTGTGGGCCATATCGGCCTGGAAGCCAAGCGCCTCCGGCATTCCGACGGCTTCCAGGAGATCGAGTGTGTCCTTCCAACTGTGCAGGCCGGCCCAGCATATCTCGCCCTCGGCGGCCAGGCGTTCGCCGTGATCGGCGGCGATTTTGGCCGCTTCGCGGAACGTCTCGGCGATTTTCGCGGTGTTCGCCTTTGGATCTTCTCGCCATTTTTCGACGCCGAACTCTGCCGAGTCGATCCGAATCACGCCGTACTTGCGCACACCATGCTCGTTGAACACGCCGGCGATGCGGCATGCCATGCGCACAGCGTTGAGAAACTTCTCGCGGGCCTCGGCATCTCCCATCGCCGTATCGCCGACCGTGCCACCCCAGACCGGAGCGACAAGCGAGCCGACGCTAAATCCGTACCGCTGAATAAGGTCAGCGATCTCTTTCAGTTCGTCGTCGCTGGCGTTAGGGTCGGTGTGCGGCAGGAAAAGGAAATAGTCAATCCCATCGAACTTCTGGCCGTTCACCTCCGCGCCGGCGGTCAATTCGAGCATCCGTTCGAGACTGATCGGCGGTTCCTGGCCCGGTTCATTTCCTTTGCCGACCAGCCCGGGCCACATAGCATTATGAAGTTTGGGGAGGGTATTCGAACTCATCTTTCGCTCCTTTCCGGTTTAATAGCGCTCATGATAGCTGTTGATATTTTTTTCATAATTCACTCCTTAAATCATCGTAAAATAACATTTTGCAGCCATTTGCGAAAAACACAAGAAGATTTTTTAAGATTTAATATCTTCCGGCATTTAACAGAACCTGTTACTTTTCTTTTCGATGAATAACTACCTCCAGCGTTTGGTCTTCATTGACAACCTGTCCTTTCGCCAGTTTGATTTCGAGACGGCCGTTTTTGAGCGTGTAACTGCTTTTAACGGCTGTTTTATCCAATGTAACGGTCACTCCGGCCACGTCAAAATCATCCGGGACTGCAAAGGCAAGAGATTCGACACTCAGCGTGCCCCAGCGCACGGCGATCTTTTCACGTTGCGTCTTTTCGTCTCGCTTTTGAGTGAATGTTCCCCATCCCTCGGCGGCGGTAAAGGCGGCAGAGAAGTTATCAGGCGTGATCTTCGGCGCAAAACCAATGTGTTTCTTCGGGCCGTGATACTCGTAGCCGGCCAACGCCGTATAGACACCCCAGCTTGCCATCGCCCTGGCGTAATGGTCACCGCACTCAACCTCGTTGAAAGGATTGTGTTTGGCGGGGCTGTAACGTTCCTGGATACCGTAACAGATTGCAATGGCTTCGTTAACCATACCCTCCCAAACCATGTGCCCGGCGACCTGGTACTCGATGCCCGTCCATATCTCGCTTCGATATCGGACTCCTTCTTCCATATAGTCGCTCTTGGGCCAAGTGCAGGTAAACAGGCCGGGCTCACCGGCTCTGGCAAACCATCGCTCAGGCTTATGCACAGCATTGTAAGGCCCGACATCGGGCGTCCAGTTATACTTCCAGACCGACTGCAGAGCTTTGGCAACATAATCTTGCGGATAGATATATCCCAGGCCGAGTTGATGTGCCCAACCCTGGCCGAAAAGCTGATCGGACAAACATCCTTTAGCATACTGATATTTCGGATACTTCTGCAGGTCCACAAGCTGGATGAAATATTCGCCGTCCCAGAGCCGATCGACCGTGAGGCGGCTGCCGCTTTCGAATATCTTCCGGCAGCGTTTGGCGAACTGCTCATCGCCCATTTCTTTTGCCATCTCCTGCCCGGCACAAAGCGCCGCAAGGTACAGCGAGCCGACGAACGTATTCGGCCCCTCAAAATTAATGTCGTAGGTGTTGTGCTGGCTGCCCTCGATGAGACCGTCATCATTACCGTCTCTATCGATAGAGAACTCAAGCGCCTTTTTAATGCTGGGCCAGTTGCGCTTTAGAAAGTCATTGTCGGCGGACATCTGGTGCTCGCGATAGGCCTTGAGCACGGTGCCGCACTGGCCATCGGCTGCGTAGGCTCGGTTGCTCCTGAAACCTACCAGGCCGCTCTCGGCATCGAAGCCCTGCCCAAAATCCTGCATCTCTCTTGCGCTTCGTTCAAGCTCGGGAAACAACCGGGCAGGGGCGTGCGTATAGTTCCACACGTGGGTACAAGTGCCCTCGCAGCAACCGACTCCTTCCCACGCCCAGAATCGGCCGTTCTGCCACCACTGGCATGTCCCCGTAGCCAGGTTGCTCACGGTCGAATGCAGGCGAAACAGCAGCCACCGGGGCAGCGTGCTGTTCACATAGTATGTCTCATACCATTTTGCCGTATCGCCGGTAAGGCGGCTCCAGTCGTCCGAGATGTAATGAGCAACATCTATGGCACTTTTGAAACGATTGGCGTATTCATGGCCGTGCTCGTGATTCGGAAAGAACCATGTCAAAACAAATCTAAAGACATGCCTGGCGTGAGGCTCCAATTCGAAGGTGCGGCTCGCCAGGGCTGCATTGCGCCTTTCAGTGGCAGGATACGCAACGTCCTGTTCGGCGTAGAGCTTTACATCTCGATCACCAACGGCCTCAAGAAGTGTGTTCGCTTCCTGATGCGAAGCGCCTTGCTCCAAAAGGGCCAGCACCATTGAGCCATAGTCGGGAAGCTTTTCAATCGGTCCTATCGGTCCCCGATGAGGCTCATCCGAGAGCTCGATCTGGTCGATATTGATATGCCCCCAGCCGCCGGACAACTTATCGACAATCTGGATTTTTGCCGTCTTGCCCTCGAATTCCTGCACGTTCCAGAAAAACCATTCGAGCTTCTCATTGTTTTTGCCGGTCGCCGTGCGAACGATCCGGCCGTCTACAATCAGGTTGATGCAGGTCTCTCCAGCATGGTCGCCGCCGCCAATCAAAAAGTTGATGAACTTGTGCGAGATTTCAAAGGATGGAGAGGTTAGCGTGCCGCCAGGCCCATCTCCACCCAGATACGTATTGACAAGGCCTTCCCCAAGAAAGCCGCCGACCTCCTGCTGACCGGCAAGTGTGCCCTTTGCAGGGCCTTTGCCGAAGGCTTCTCCCGCCGTCTCCCATTTTCCATAATCCGGGCCCTCGAAATCCGCCAGCACAATTTTCGCTCGCGGCTCGGCGGCCCCTTCCGGCACAGGTGCCTTCTCAGCCGTGTGCACAATCAAGGTCCGTTCGTTTTCATTTACTATCCGAGTACGACGCAGAGCATTAACCGCCTTGGCCGAATCAATCAGTACGGCGTTCTCAAGCCAGCCTACAATGCCAGTAGTAACATTCGCATCGGAAACATTCTCCACGACAATGCTTAACATCGTAGCCGGCAAGGCCGAATCCTTCGCGTTCAACGGAATAAAGGGCGATGAACAAGTCATTGAAACTTTAACCGGGAACGCGTCATTACCGTACCGGACAAAGGCAATCGGATATTCACCGGCAAAATCCATCGTCCCGAAATCCCGGTCTAATGTTTTTGCGGTAGTCTGGCCGTCCTTCTCTACGACCACTGCAAAGCCGGAATCGACGGGCGAATCCGGCCGATACGTACGGTAATTGTCTGCTCCATAACCGCTGAAAACGTGGCGGTTGAAGATTTGCCAGACGGCGAAAGTGCCGTCGCCCCTCAGGTATAGCTGGCCCGCCGCGATGCCGCCGACCGGCATTCCAATCGTCTCAAGGTCTTTGCCGCGATAGACCAACTGCTGTCCCCGTTCCAAGAGCCGCTTCATCGTGTCCGGCGAGAGCCTCTTGTCCGCCGGAATAAGTTGCTTCGGTACTTTCGTGACGGCACGTGCGGTGTTATGGACCGCCGGATAATAACAGCAAATCATAATCCCGATGATTGTCGTCCATAATTTCTTCATTGTTCAATCCCTCTTTTCATATATGAAACAATTTTATTTATCAATTCCGGACTTCAAGTGCCCCACTTGTTGAGTTTAATTACCAACAGCGTCGGCTCGACAATATGCAGGTTATTCAACAATGGTTCGGTGTACTTGATGTCCCCGAACTCGGCTTCGTTGAAATGATGCTGTTTGCCCACGTGGTTGTTCCAGTCCACACCTTCGGTCAGGAATCCATGCCGGCCGTGATGATGTTTTGCAATTGCCCGCAGGATGGTAAGCCCGTTGGCAAGATACGATTCGTTATTGGTATCGGTATAAGCTTCGAAATATGCCAGCGCCGCTTCGGCATTCTCCCACAGATACGCCGTGTCCCAGCTCTTTTCCATGTAAAGCAGACCTTTAGTCTGTACGCCGTTTCTGTCATCAGTCATCTTGAATTGGTCCAGGCCGGCAAGGCATTTATCGTAGGCAAAATTACGGATTTTTTCGTCGCCGAGTAAATTAGCCGCTTCTCGCAGAACGCGAAACGCCACGGAGTATGCAACATTTTCATGCTCGTCATAAGTATCGTGATTAATGCTGCCGAATATCCCCCCCGCTCTAACGAACACTCCGACCTTCTGTTTTATTTCGTCTTTGTAATCGGCCAGACCTCGTTGCGTCAGACCTGTAAATAATTGAATGATAAACAATCCATCGGCGCTTTTCTCGAAAAGAATATCGCCATCCCCGTAGGCGTTTTGCGGGTAATGCTCGCCGTTCGGTTTGCAGCGCCGAGGGTACCAGCCGTTGGAAGTGGCTTTAATATTAGCATCGATCCAGGCAGCGCATTTCACGGCGGCCTGATGCATCTTGTTTTTTCTTTCACCCTCCAGAAGGTCGCCGAAGATAAGAAGCTGATAGGCGATCTTCGCCATTGAGCCGGGGCAAAACCAGTTGCTTTTGTGCTGGTAATTGAGGCAGAATTCGTTCTTCGCCGTATCGCGATAACCTGTTATGAATCCGGTTTCGCAATCGATGAATCCATCTTCGAGAACATGATCCAGCAGCAACAGAGCCTTCTCGGCGAGGGATTCATCTTCTGCATATTTTGCGAAAGAATAGAGTTCATACGCCCCGCCGACAGCGTTCGCTGCCCAGCCGGGTCCTTCAAGGTCGCCAAAATCGTGCCAGTGCATTATCTCGCCGGTCTGGTCCACAAAACTGGACTTGCAGACCAGCTTTCCCTCAAAAGGGACGAGAGTACCCTCCGCGAATCGAACAGAATCCCGCACCGAATCAAGAATCGTATAAGAAGGATTCTCCGGCAGATAGAAACTTACCCCGACTTCTTCCAGCTTGATATAATCGAGCCCTAACATATAGTTTTTCACGGCCTTTTCATTTGCGCCGACAATTTCGAACCGGAGTTTATGCTCGCCCTTTTCGAGTTGATGAATACCCATGTCCAGGGCGCCGGTCGCGATAACACCGTTGTTGAAAAGGTCGATCGGTTTACCGAGCTTTTTGCCGTCCATGTATAGCTGGACGATGCCGTAATCAATCGCTTTTGTGAGCTGCATTTTCAGACGATACGTTCCGGCCTTCTGAACTGGCACGGCCAAATCGAGCGTATCGCCGGGCTTGGCCTCTATCCACCAGAGATGAGTATCGCCGCTCCAGTTGGGGCCGAAGCCATACATGTCCTGCAGCTCGGCCCGGCCGGCTGTTTTGGCAAGGATTTTCAGCTTCTCGCCCTCCAGCGCGCCTTTGACTTTGAAGACTTCTATTTCGCCCCAGTATCCTTTGCGCTGATCGACCGGTACCGGGTCGTATGGATCGTTCCGTCCGGCGGCCTGATACCAGTACACCGTAGAAGCATACAGTGTTGGCTTGCTGTTCGGATAATATTTTTCAATGTCGGCCTCGAACGATTTCTGGAACGGCACGTTGTCGCTGATGTGCCAACGATTAACGGAGACGTGGCCGCGGTTGTTGTTGCTGATTGTCTGATCGTGATAACAGTTCTCGAAAAGGGTGGGATTGCACCAGGCGTAGCCGAAATAATCCTCGGAGCCGGTCCCGATGGTTGAGGGGAATTTTTCGCCGTCCACGAAGAATTTTTCGTCGCCCTCGCCCCACCATCCGCCGCGAGGATTCCACACGTGCAGCATTACGCCGCAAAACCGCCCCCGCCCTTCGGTCTTGAGCATCGTCCAGTCAATCGCCCGGCGCTCCGGCTCTTCCGGCAAAAAAGCGTCCCGATGCCACTTGGCGTGAAAGCGTCCGAGCGTTTCGATGGGCCTGGTTACCGGGGCATGACTAACCTGGAAAGTAATTCGGCGTTCCCGGTCGCCGTCGTTGGTCAGCTTGATTTTGCAGCCGTTCTTAAACGGCATATACCAGTAACAGTAAAAACCCTCATCGGTCATCCCGAGAGGCAGGGACTTATATTTGTTGACGCCCGGGGCCGTGCCAAAAAAGTCCCCAAGCGGCACCCAGATGCTCGGCTCGTCCTGACCGTCCCAGTATATATGCAGCACCAACTCGCGAAGGACGTCACGGTCGTTGGGCGATTCCGGCAGGTCCATCGCCACCTTAATTCCGGTTATGGCCTGCATACCGTCGAACTCGAACGCAGTAACCGTCGTTCCCGGCTGTAATAATATTGTGTTGAGACGGGTGCTCTGACCCGGCCTCAGTCCTGCTGGATCATACCCCCGCTTATTGCCCAAAATCTCGTTGGCCCTATCGAGAGCCTGTGACTCATCCTCAGAAAGTTCTCTTTTGAAAGTCGGCAAAATCGTTCCCTCCGGATACTTCGTGTATGTAAAGTGATAGTAGCTGCCCCAGTCCTTTTCACCGACAATCTTGCACGATTTCTGGAACGGGATCG
>Ga0307425_1001951_pt1 | contig 11968 bp, 1 predicted proteins | sample SalMarWE160330MG_FD_202152 | JGI IMG/M metagenome (GOLD analysis project Ga0307425, IMG submission 202152) | Salt marsh sediment microbial communities from the Plum Island Ecosystem LTER, Massachusetts, United States - WE1603-30 | ecosystem: Environmental > Aquatic > Marine > Intertidal zone >... | reverse complement strand
TTGATAATTAGCTTTGTTCACATCAAATTTTACAGTGAACATATCGCCAAAATCTGCAAGTGGGTCATCAGATTCAGTGAAGATTGTGATATTGTACACGCCTGAAAATCCAGGATTGGTTTCAACCACTGTATAGTTGGCTTCACCAGCTGTATGGAATGATGTCCAATTACAAGTGATTGAGGATGCTGATCCATTAACAGTAGTGCCGTGATCTGTATCAGTCCATGTCAATAGAAATGATGCTGATTCCCCAAGAGGTATCGAAAGTTCATTTTCTGAATAAAGTATTGAGTTATAGATCTCTCGAACTTCCACATACATTATCATGCTCTGGGGTTCGATAAATGGTCCTGTTGCAGATATGTTCACTGGATATTCACTAATAGGAACTCCAGACATATCAAGGACAAACTCAAATTGCCCTGGACTTGGATTATTGACAGTATATGGATTAGACCAATCACACCAGACATTGCCACTTGTTATACCAGTTCCATTCACATTTTTGAATGAAACTGTGAAACTCTGATCATCATTGACAGGTCCCTTAACTCCGGGATAGTCAGGCGAAGTAAGACTTGCTGCATAGTTCACATTGAAAGTGAGACTAGTAGAGTCTACGTCAAAGCTAGGATGACTCCAATCGAAATCTACAACATATTGACCCTTTCCTGGTAAATTAGATGTATCAATGACTTTAGTATACTCACCATTACCACTATCATCAAAGGAATCGATTGTGCCATTGTTCCAATCAAGAATCATTGTACCACCAGAAACAAGGACTGAACTGTCGGTATCCTCAACTTCAAGGATGATTAGTAGTAGATCACCAAACGTTACATTTGTCAACATTGTACCAACAGCATCATCAGGATATGTTAGTACAATATCGGATGCATGAGTAATACTGAATGGTCGCTTGAATAGACCAATGGAAGTAACTTCTCCATCTGATCCGAAATTATTGGTATTAGCCTGAACCATCCAATTTCCAGCTGGAGCCGTATTACCAGCTAATACGAATGTACTAGTTGTTGCGTAACCAGCTGAATCAACCACCGGTTGGAAAGTTTGCCAAATGCTACCATCGGGTTCATAAATAGTAATATTGACAATAGAGTCTTCAAACTGAGTGCCCACATTTACACGCACTTGTGAAGTATCACCGGCACGTAGATTTACATTGCGGCTCCAACTAGGAACGGATGGGTCCCACAGTTCTAAATCCGTAATCATATTCTGTGCGTCACTCAATATTCGCCAGTATCCATATCTACCTGGTTCACTAGTTATCTGGTAAGTTGTTACCGTTACTAGTTCATCACCTGGATCACCCCCAGTCCAACCCGTTGTTACGTTCGTAGTAGGTGCTAGAGGGGTACCAATAAAGTATATGTCACGTTCAGCAGGTATGGTCTCTGTATAGTAATAGAAATCCGCATATCCATCGGGAATATTCGCTCGGAAATAGGAAGTAAATTGAGCATCACTTCCGTTAGTAATCGAGAAACGTTCTCCAAAGGACGTTGGATCTATCTCATAAGTACTAGATGTGCCAAGACGTCGTGCAATCATATCAATAGTTACATCGAAGTCGACAAACACTACGTTATCAGGATTTGGCGTTGATGGTATTGGAGTCCAAGAGAATGTCATTTGAACTGGAGATGTAGTCCAGGGAGTACCTGGAATCTGTGTAATTGAACAAGCTCCACGAGATGCACCATCACTTATCGTCAGCCCATTCATTTCCAAATTAATCTCAGAGGGATCGACAAGAGTCTTCAAGAACAACTCCACATTATCAAACCTAGCGCGAGGATGAATGTTTGGAGCATATCCGACACTTGCGAGTGAGAGAAGTCCAATTTCTGTTGTTATAGTGGTGTCACCGGGCAGATTAAATGTTGAAGGATTAATAGGACTGAGACCAGTGTTATACCAAGTTTCCTCAGCACCAATATCAGAAAATACTTTACGCCAGACATCAATACCTTCTATATTGGTGTATAGTCTGAAAGAACCAGTCATTCCATAGTGAGTATCATCCTGAGTATCAGCCCAATAGTCCAGACGAAATGCTGACCAAACAACAGAACCACGAGTAACTGTTGTTGATTGTCTATAAGCTGCCCTATCGTTTGCATCATAGTAATATGGTGCGCCGCCACTATTTGAATTTATATCAACTTGAACACAATCATCATTTATCCCGTGGCCATTATCTTCCCAATTGATTGTTGGAGTACTCGATCCTCCTACATTCACAATTCCAGAAGTCCATCCAGTCGAACTACCTTGGAAACCAGGATTTGTAATCCACGTACGATTCTCAGTTAAGCTCGTTATGCTGACATCTGCTTGATAGGATTCCCAGTCTGTTCCAATTGAAACATCCACAATTGCATCTGTGGTTCCACTTCCTGGACTGTATTCCATCTGTTGATATCCGAAGTCATTTGAACTACTTCCGAATTCATTACCAGTGAGTGGATCACTAATACCAGTCCATTCAGTCCAACCTTGGTCAGTCAAAACAAACCTGTGAAGTTCTTCATTTGGCCCAAGCTCGATTGATTCACCATTTCCGATGTCTACTAATCTAGTATCGCTCGAATCATCAGGAATTGATTGCCCCACATTTGTGAAATCATTTTGTTGTACAACGAATATTGGAGATAGCATCATAACTATCAGGAAAGCTAATGGGAGTAATCGTCGGATGTTTTTCATTCGTCCATCCCTCCAATCTCACCAAGCAGAGATTCTATCTCCGCGCGTGTCAAGTTCTTAGCTTGTTCGACCATTAGATCTGCCTCAGTTTCTTCAATACCCATTTTCATAAGTCGTTCCTTGAGGTGTTCAATTTCTTCATCAGAGAGTGGTTCTTCAACATCCTCTCCAAGAGCACTCACGTCTGCTTCTGCTTCCGCAAGTTCTTTAGCTCTACGAGAACGTTCTTGCTTTAGAACCTCGTTGATGAAACCAGCTCGCTCACTGGGTCTCATCTGGTCAAGGTCTCGACGTAGAGTATCTACATCATCAACAGTAAGACCAACAACCGTTGCGAGTTGTTCTAGGAGGTCTTCAACATCCATGACATTGATGTCAACAGTGGATAGTGAAATATCATCTATCGTCTTTGCGATACGAACTGATTCAAGGTCCTCGTTCATTATTGCAAGTAACATCTCACGACGAAGAGGTACATCAGCTGCATCTGGAATTCGGCCCTTGCTCAAAGCAGAAATCATTCTTCGAATTATTCGTAATAACTTGGGTACAGATAGAACTCTGAAATATAGTGCAGCAAAAGCCGCAAGAGCTAGCAAACCTATAGCACCGTATTGGAATCCAGTAACCAATGCTTCTTGTTCTGGACTCAGTTGAGCATAGATATCAAATGGTGCAGAACTACTCTTGTAGTCTACCTTAGTGAAAATAATATCGAGAGAATAGAATGCTAGATTAGGTGCTCGAAATGCTAGACTATATGTACCATTACCCCAGTCTATATCTTCTAATAGGACTCGTACAAGTCCATTATCGAGGCGACTACTTGTAATTGCGTCTATATCAGCATCTTCAATTGGAAGTCCATGGTCAGTGTCCATGTAAGTTATATTCACAAAGAACGTTTCGCCAACGATAATGATTTCAGGAACTTCAATTGATGTCAATTCAGTTGCGATTTCACGAATTGTGAGTTGTACAACAATATCAGTTCTCGAATAGTTTGCTCTTGAAATTGATACTGTAATTTGATATGGATTCTCCCGATCCTGTAAATCTGATGTGAGATTTACATCGTCAGGTCCAAAGATATAGGACCCGTTACCAAGATTTGTCAGGACAACTGGTGCGAAGTCCCAAATTGCAGTAGCTACTCCATCAGTAATTAATTTGTCATTCAGAGTATCTCTAAACGTAAATACCATTGTATAATTGTCATAAACTGCGTAAGTAGCCGATGTTGGTCCTACAACTTCTGTAGGTATTGGTCTACAAAGTAGTTTGACTAGACCATATGCGATCTGGTAATTATCTTTCCTGAATGATAATATGATGTCGTGAGGTACACTTCCTGCGTATACTAAAGTAGTATTCAGAGTCAGACTATATGTTCCATTATCAAAATCATCCAATGAACCATGATATTGCTCAAGAGTGTAGTTTGTAATTGCACCGGGAACCCCTACATCAGCATGGGTATCAGAGAAATCAAAATAGAATGTCACAATATCTCCGTAGTAAGCTGATATTGTAGCTTCAGAAATCAGAATTGCAGTTTCTATTTGGTCAACCCTTAATGTGAACTCAATAATTGATGGTGTGTATCCAGGCTTGACACTTGAAATTGTTACAGACCATTCTTGTACACTCAGGATACTTGTATTTACTAGTGCACTGTAGTATCCAGGAACATCTAGCTCTATCAAATCATCAGTATAACCGGATACGCCCCATGTTAGATTTGCTCCAGTAACTGGAAGTGTGAGGTCTGTATTTTCAAGATAGACGGTGATATTCGCAATATCCCTATAGTTCACAGTTACGACACTATTAGATACTGGGACAAGTGCAGCTGTAATTTCTGTAATCTCAATAGTCAATTGGAAACTAACACTACGGAAGTTTGATGATGAAGCTTGTACAAGAATCTGGTGGCTCCCAACAGATGCACCTGCAACGATGAACTGACCAACATATTTTCCATCTACAGCAGACCAATTAATTGAACCAGAACCACCAATCCAACTATATGTGACTATGCCAACCTGTTCAATCGGAGAGCTGTTGGAATAGATCAGATAGTCTACTGAAAGGGTGATACTCTTACCATTGACTGCGGTCTGTGGATTAATTGATGCAACAATAGTTGCGGGTATCTTATCAATACGAATTTGGAAATCTCGTTGACGACTCTCATAGTTTGTAAGAACCGAACGAACATGTATCGTATATTCACCTGAATCAAACAAGGATGAGGGAATAGTACAATTGTAGAGACCGTCACTAATCGGAGTCATATCAATATCAACAATATCAAGAGTCAAGTTGACGTAAGCCCCAATTATTGCGACACCTGTTCTGGCATCAGTCACATTTGCTTGGAAGTGTACAGTATCGCCCCAAACAGGATCTGTTGGCGAGAAAATCAATTCGATCTGAACTGGTATTGCAGCAAGAAGGAGATCAACCTCAATAGTTTGCGTTAAGTATGAAGTCTTGGAGGCATTAACATTGAATCGGTAGCTTTGGGCATCAAGTCCTGTGGTATTGAGAATCATTTGATAAACTCCAGCTTCAATTTCCGTGAATGGAGGTAGAAAGAATGTGCAGTCTGTGTCTATTATTGCATCAGTAATACCAGTACCAAATTCTATTGCAGTGTATGTAATGTTCGCATAGATAGTATCACCTAGGTAATAGGTTACACCTTCAGGAAGTTCAAAATTAAGAGCAGTGGATACAGGATTTACAATCATGCTAAATGCAATATTAGTAATATTCCTATAATATGGACTTCCAGTCCAAGTGAAGCTTGTTTGGAAGAAGTACTTTCCAAGACCATCATCCAATGAGGTTGTATTGATGAGGATGGTATATGTCCCATCTACATTATCTACAATCCAATAATCGAAGACTGTATCATTTGTACACAATAAAGTAATTGCAGCTCCATCAATTCCGGCGCCTGTAAGATAATCACTATATCGAACTAGGGCACTCATATTGAAGTAGTAGTATCCGGGTGGAGTTTGGAGGACTGAGGCTTGTGTAAACCTAGCGATGATAGTAACTTCTGTTGATGATGTAGCATTTGCATAGAATGGTGTCGTATCACCCCAAACAAAGATAATAGAAATAGGGTAGTCATCTTGAAGATCGGAAACGAGCACAAGAGAGTTGATGGATATTGTGTAGATACCATTTGATCCAGATATAGAGTACTCGCCATTTGTAATCTGTGTTCCACCATTATGAGTTAGAATAAGATTTGATTTGACAATTTCAATCCCCATGCTTTCTAATTGGTCTGTCACAGTTATCTCAAAGGTCACATTCGATTGAAACGGAGTGTTCAGAGGAGATTTAGTGACTGATAGTGAAACTGGTCTTCGCGAAACCTCAATAGCTATATTTCGTATCCTAGTCTGATAAAATGGACTTGTTAAGTACGAAACAGTAACTGCAATTGAATATTGACCAAAGTTGCCTAAAACTGTAGTATTGATACGTACATCATAGCTACCATCTAGGTTGTCATCAACCCAGTAATTAACTCCAAGTTGAAGTACTTCATTTGATGTAGCACAAAAAGCAGAAACTGTCGCTTCAGGGATTCCTAGAGCTGTCGAATCATCAGTATAGTGAACTACAATAGTAGCATTAGTCAGATACGGAGCTAGTTCAGGAAGGTCACTTGTAAGCTGAGTTCTTCTTGCAGTAAGAGTCAGATAGAATGCATCACTAGCATCTGTACAATTACGGACGCCATTATAGATAATTGTAACATTGACAGTGATAGTGCCTAATCCTGCAAATACCGATGTATCAAGATGAAGAGTGTAAACTCCAGTTCCGAGGTCGTCATATGTATAGTAACCAGAGAGCCATGCGTCTAATTGAAGAGTTCCATTATTGATGTAAGTGTGTGGGGAATCATCAAGGTCACGGTATGTGAAATTGAGATGAAGAGTATTCTGATATTGAATTGGTGAATAGATACCATGGGTAAGGTCAGTGTACCTTTCCCTAACTGAGATGAAAATTTCTACTCCAGTTCTATTCTGATAGAAGGGACTACCAGTCCATTCAACATTCAATGTAAAAGTATGACTTCCAGGAGTGAACGCTGACGTATCTATCTCGACGATAAACACCCCCGATCCATTGTAAATGATATTGAATGGATAATCAGGAATTGTAACAGATAGATTAGGGTCATCCAGAATTGCTGTGCTTGTAAGTGCGTCCCTATATGTAAAAGTGAGGTTGACTATCTCATCATAGGGAGTGAGAGGCAGTGGACTCCAATCAACAACTGTAAGTCGATGAGTTGTTTTAACTGATACCACAATAACTTGATTCTGATAATAGGGCAGCACAGCATTGGTCCAATTAAACCAGATTCGAAGTTCGATTGTACCAAGACCACTTAGCATTGAAGAATTAAAGGTGATTCGATATTCACCAGGTCTATTAATAGCATCAATTTCGAATATTGTCATATCTGCTTGAGTAATCGTTTCACCTGCAGTTAGAACATCGATGTATAAATGCACATTTCCCAGATAGGGGCCAGTTGAATTTACAACACCAGTAAGACCACCCACATCATAGTACACTATACTGAAGCTAATATTTTCGTTATAGGGTGTGATAACAGGATTCTCCCCAATGAAAATATCAGTGGGAGCGTCAGTTATTACAACAGGGGATGATAGTGTCAAATTGTCATATTTGAAATTCACACCAATCCAGTTAACTTCAAAGTTTAGAGTGACACCTCCAATCGTTCCCCACTGATTAGCTGGAATATTGATAGTATACACTCCTTCAGGTGAAATATTGACAACGTAGAAATCAGGGAATGGCAACGTTGGGCTGGTAATAATGAGTTCAACGTACCCTCCTAAAGTTGTACCATTTACGATTCCAGTATCCGCATCAACATCATAGTATACAAGGTTAATGGTGATATTTCCGGTATAGGCTGTTGGATCAACAGAATTCTCCAGATAAAGTGAAGTGAGATGAGTTCTAAGTTCAATAGTAACAACAAAGGTATGGTTCTGTGCACCATATCTATCAACATTGAACACTACTTCATAAGAACCGAGAGTATCATCATCCATTGAGTAGAGAATTACTTCGTAAACTCCAGTACTTCCAATTTCTGAAACAGTGTAATTTTGATCCCCGCTTCCATGGATGTCAGACCAATTGCAACTAATTGTGCTTTCAGCATCATTGATTGGAACTTGAAGGTCAGTATCGCGATAGGTAATCTCTAACGTAGTAGTATATCCAACAGGAAGAGAAAGAAGGCTGTCTGATGGTATTGCAGAGGTATGTAGCTCTCTCACGTCAACAGTCTGGATTATCGTTATTGACTTGAAGTAATCCTTAGATGCGGTAATTTCAACTTGGTAAATATCAAGAATCATTCCTGTTGTATCAAGACTCAGAAGGTAGTTCCCACTTCCATCAGGAGTGACAGAATAACTCTGTGTCCAATTACATGAAATAGTTGCGCCAAGAACAGGAGCAGGTTGCATATCCTCATAGTATAAGTGAAAATCAGCACTATTTCCACTTGCTACATCGACTCCGGGGGTTTCTGAGGATAGCAGATTAGTATCATAGAGTACGTTGATAGTGAAAGTATCCGCAAGTGAATCATAGTTTGCTTTAGTCCAACTGAGAGCAATATCATAACCACCATTTGAAGAAAGGATAGAAGTGTCGAAAGTAATACTATACTCTCCTGTTCCCATATCATTTACAGTTCCACTTTCCCATCCTGTGCTGGAAAATGTCATTACGCCTCCTGGAAGAAGTGCTGAGTTGTCCGTATCCGTAACTCTAAGTTGTAGAAATACAAGCGCACCATAAGTAACGTTTATGCTCCAAGTTGAAATACTTTGAACCGGATACTTGATAGATAATTGAGTAGAATGGTCGATACCGAAACCTCTTCGGAAGAAGCCGATATTGTGAGTTTCTGAACTTGAGATTGAATCATCTACAACTGCTTGAACTTCCCAAGAACCGACTCTTGCGCTAACTGCATCTAGAGTTACATAAGTAGTAACAGCATATCCACTTGAATCAACAGTTGCAGTGAGTGTATCCCAAACTTCGCCAAAAGAATCATAAATTGTGAATGTCACTTCATCATTTTCATATGTGCTTGGAAGAACAGCTCTGAAGCGAGTGTCTTCATCAGCTCGAAATGTTTTCGTCTGCACCCAGCTTCCTAGGCTATTATCCCATACTTGAAGGTTGGTCACCATATTTGGTGAATCACCACGAACCATCCAGAAACCTGTAGGATCTGATAACCCTAATTCATAGACAGAAACATTGACAACACCATCGCCAGGATTTCCCAAGTTCCAATCACTTGTTAGGTTTGTGTATCTATGCGCTGGTTCAGAAATAAATGTGATATCTCTATTCAATGGTAATGAAATATTAAAGAAGAACTGATCCTCATACCCACCTGGTATTGAAACATAATAATTTGTTTCCCAATAAACATCAGTGGCATTTGTTACAGAATATTTGTCGCCTAATGTAATCAGTTCAGTATTATTTATTGTAGGGCTTGCTAATTTTCGCCCAAAGACCCAAACGTTGACGGCAATGTTGACATTGATATCTTCATTGGGATCTGGAGGATTTGGTGAAGGAGTCCAAGAGAAATTGGCATAAGCTGCACCGGAAGTCCAAGGTGTAACTGGTACAAAATATGCAGTACCAAGACCAAAAACAGGATCTACTCCTTGTATCACATTATCAACATCCACGCCATTCATCTGGAGATTGACGTCCTCAGGAGTCGCTTTAGCTGTAACATAGACTACAACATTGTCAACTCTGCCTTCTGGACTAATATCAGGTCTCCACCATTCGAATGCAGTAGTTCTCAGACCAACCCAGAGGGAAACATTCGGTAAAGTAATTGATGAAATGTCAATCTCAATATATCCTGTGGAGTACCACGTAAGATCATCTTGAAATGCATCGTAGGCCAAACTCCAGAGATAGGTGCCTCCATTGTCAGGGTCGCCAATTGATACGAACAGCTCAAAGAACCCAGTCATAATATTCCAACCGACATCACCCCAGTAATCAAGTGAAACTCCGAGCTTGGAAACCTCACCACGATCAATTGTGAGGTTCTGAACCATGTAAGCCTTATCGCCTACATCGTACCAATAACCATAGAGACCACCACCAGCATTATAGTAGTATCCAGTGTCAAGTCCAAAGACTGCCGCACCATTTCCAGTGCCATGACCATTTGCACTCCAAGTTGAACTTAGTCCATTTGTGTAAGTAGGTCCGAAAATGGATGGTTCGTCATAGGTCAAGAAATCCCAATGAGAGCCATCATCCAGTCCAGAGTTCTCGACCCATGTCCGATTTTCCGTAATGCTTGTAACATCAGCATATACACCATAGGATTCCCATCCGTCTCCTAATGGTACCGACAAATTTGCAGTATCAGTGGTAGACGTACCCGAGTGATAATACATCTCCTCATCAGTAAAAGAATCGATTCTCACACCTGATTCGTCAGCTAATAACGGGTCACTCGTACCAGATGCCTCAGTAGGTGCATCCGAGAGGTGGTATTCGGTTACGACTTCATCAGGTGCAATTTCAAGGGTTTCCCCATTTGAGAGATCGACGGTCTTGCTTTCCGCAGTCTCTTGTCCATCTAAAATTAAGTTTCCAGGAGTGATAAACACTCCAAGGCAGAGTGGTAGAAGTACAAGAAGCAAACCCATCAGTTTCTTTGTTCTCATTGGATGGTCTCCTATAGAATATATTCTCGACTAAATCAACTGGATGATGAAAAGCTACATTACTACTATATGAATAGATGGTGATTCTATAGAATGCACAACCGTTCGAAAAATCGACACTCTAACTTTTTGATGCCACTTACGAAATTCCGAAGTAAGAGCGGGGAATTCACAAAAAGCTCCACTCAATGTTTCCTAACTACAATCACAACCACGACGACCGCTACAGCTACACTTGCAATAATTGAAATATAGAAATACAGAATGAGGTCTTGCTCTCCTCCAGTGCCAGTCGGTGTGATCATAAGGACTTCATGAGCCGATTCAGCCTGGTTAAGACCCCAATCCCAAGCTTCTACCCATACTTCAATTTTTGAATTAGCTGTGAATGCAGGAATAGATACACTCCAAGTCCCGCTCGAAATTGCGCATGGATAGATAACAGGGGTAGCACCATCAATTTGCAAATACACCGTTACATTGTCAACACCAGAGAGGTCATCAGTAACTTGAGCTGAAACATAGAACCCATTAGTGTTAATGCTAGGCGTGATTGCCCAACTTGAAATCACTGGAGCAATGTCGTCTTGAGTTGACCATATCATACGGTCAATCCAATCTTTTACGTTACTGAGAGCATCATAAGCTCCAAGCCAGTCCATTTCATCATAGAGGCTTTTAGCTTCATCAAAGAGGTCTAAGACCCGTTGTTCTGCAGCGTAGGTCTCAGGTCTCTCACTAAATCCTAAATCTGCTTGCTTCGTTGAGAAATCATCCCAGAGCATTGCTTCCATTTGATCTAGATATGTACCTTGTACCCAGTTCTTATCGAAGGTTGCAGTTCCATTGTGAAAAGCAAAGTAACCCATTGGACTAAATGAGAAATCACTGGAATAGTGTTCATCTTGCCATGTGTGATTGAATCCCACAGCATGCATTGTTTCATGAAGTTGGGTAGCTGAAATTCCATCTTTGGGTGTTACTCCATCAGGGCGATAATACCGATCCCATGCTTTCCAGATTACCGTCTGCCCGTTGCCACCAAGACCAGTGAACGTTCTTCCACCAGCATGCATCTCCATTTGTTTCTTAATGAAGACGACACCAAAAACCTCGATATTTTCACTATTTGCATTGACATATTGGGGTCTCATATTGTAGAATATATCATTAAAACTTGAATATCCATCAACGACGATTGTTCCATCAGGTTCCATAGTTGCAAAGTTCCAGAATGTAGTGCTCCAACTAGGATAATCGTCAATATCAAGGAAGTCTACCTGAACCGTCCATCTGATGAATGGATAGAGTTCTTCCAGATGTGCTTTCTGCATTTCAGCATCAGTAACCCATCGTAGGCTATCCATAGATGTTCCATCTGCAACATCCATACAAATAATAAGTACGCGTAAGAAACC